>WBZT01000187.1_pt1 | contig 51915 bp, 45 predicted proteins | sample 5204241 | NCBI WGS metagenome assembly WBZT01 (sample SAMN12344358, study PRJNA552823) | activated sludge metagenome | biome: Activated sludge suspended growth; feature: Nitrification reactor; material: Wastewater; isolation source: activated sludge from nitrification reactor of wastewater... | reverse complement strand
CGAGAATTCCGGAAACCGTTTTTGATTTCGGTACGATTTCCCAGGGCACGAAAGTGGAGCATGCATTTCCTGTTTACAATGACGGACAGCGGGAATTGATCTTGCGACGTACGCGATCCGCTTGTGGTTGTATCAAAACCGTAATCGCCAAACAACTCCTGGCGCCGGGTGATAGTACGGTCATTCAATTGACCTACGATTCTTTCGGCAAAGAGGGTAAGGAGTCACGCAACTTCCAGCTTTTTCAAAACGATCCTGCAGCCCCGGAAATCAGGTTCGAGGTGAAGGGTACTGTCACGAAATAAGTCGACTATTTCGCTTACCGATTTTTCCGGAGCCGGTGGGCAATCGGATTAGCCTGAGGGCTTCGAGCTGCGTCCAGCATTTCCAGAGCGGAATCCCCGAGCAGAAGGAAGAAGGCAGGTTGGTTGGATGCTGGATCCAATCGAATCACGACCGCGAGTGTATCTTCTCCCAAGCCGTACTCGATTTGATAAATGCCGGATCGGGTCATGGTGGAATCTTGTTCGCCGGAAACCGAAAAGTCTTCTGTCAGTCGATACGCCAACGAATCAGGGAAAAGCGTCAGGCTGGTCCGGATGCCGGGACAATCGTTGCAGGGGAGGATACCGGTAAAGGTTTCCGTCAATGTAGGAAGCGAAGGGCCGGGTAAGAGCTCGCTTTCCAGTTGTTTCGACTGATCGGATCCGCAGGCAAAAAGTACGAGTGAAAGGATGAAGACAGAAAAGGTCCGTTTCATTTTCTTCTGGTTAATTCCACTTCATTTCCGTCACTCCAGGTAATTCGCAGTTTGTCGCCTATGATAGCATAGCTTCCCTGCATTTTTTGCGGGCCATTTTCAGTCAGAAGGTCAAGGTAGAGCGTGCTACCTTGTGTCGACCAGCTTACGTTCGGTTGCTTTTCAACGTGGATGTTTTCATCATATCCGTGGTAATCCGAATTCATGGTTTGCATGTCGCCCTTCCCTGATCCGTATGTTCCATCCGCGTAAAACACATCTACCAGTACATATGATAATATGGAAAGGCCTTCTCCCCAGCCGGACGTCTCGGTAACAGTTGATGTCCAGGTTCCGACCAAACGGGAATCGTGCGCAGCGTTCGGTTGAGCCAAGACGGGCTGACTGCTCTTGACATCTTCTTTCAACACCACGCTGGAAACAGCACCGGAACCATCGGGTGCCAGGAAGTTAAGCCGCAGGTTGGATCGATCAGTCAGTTTACCGGAAAAGGCAAGCTGAAACTGCTGAATGGTGAGTTCGCCGTGAAGAATAGAGTCGCCTGCAACCGTGGCGGTGTACGGATAAGTGCCTTGAGAATCGGTTAGCCTGCCCTCGATGGAGCGCAACCCAACCTGTTCAATTACCAGGGAGATGGGTTCTTGCGCCGCAAGTCCGGAGAAGGTGGTTGGTTGGAACGTAGCCTGAGCAGGAACAGTATTGGGTATCAACAGACAGTTCAGGGCTAGTAAAAGCAAACCATGATTTTTCATACGTCAACGACTTAAAGCATCGAACCCTTCAACAGCAGGTAAGCGAACCCGAAGTAAATAACAAGCCCTGTAACGTCGACCAATGTTGCGATGAACGGTGCGGACGAGACGGCCGGGTCGACGCCGATGCGTTTCAACAGGATCGGGAACATGGAGCCGGTAATGGTTCCCCACAAGACCACCCCTACCAGTGTAAATCCAACTACGAGGCCGAGCATCACCCAGTGTGGTCCATAAATGTCGGTGAAGAGTGACCAGGTGGCGATGCGCAGGAATCCAATGACACCCAGGATGCCGCCAAGCGCCAGACCGGACAGGAATTCCCGCCGCAGGACCTGCCACCAGGTTTCGATGGTGACCTCGCCCAGCGCCATGGCACGGATGATCAGGGTTGCTGCCTGGGAGCCGCTGTTGCCGCCGGAGGAGATGATCAGGGGAATAAAGAGTGCCAATACAACGGCCTTGCTCAGTTCGTCTTCGAAGTACCCCATGGCACTGGCCGTAAGCATCTCACCCAGAAAAAGGATGATCAGCCAACCGGCTCGTTTCCCGATCATTTCCCGTAGCGAGACTTTAAGGTACGGTTCCTCAAGTGCCTCGGTACCACCGAACTTTTGAATATCCTCGGTATCTTCTTCTTCGATAACGTCGACCATATCGTCGACGGTTACAATGCCCAATAACAGTCCGTTGAAATCGGTGACCGGAAGGGCCACCCGGTCGGTTTGTTTGAACGCTTCGATCGCGACTTCCTGGTCATCCCGGGCATCGAGTGAAACAAAGGTGCGATCCATCAGCCCGGAGATCGGCTGGTCAAGCGGAGCGAGGAGGAAGTCACGGACTTTTATGTCGTCCTGCAGGAATCCCTTTTCGTCGGTGACGTAGATGATGTTGAGGGTCTCGGAGTCCTTGCCGTACTTCCGGATGTAATCGAGGGCCTGCTGCACGGTCCAGTGCTCCTTGACGGAAATGAAATCCGGCGTCATCAGTCGCCCGATGGAGTCTTCGGGATACTGGAGCAGTTGGTTGGCAGTTTTCCGCTCTTCGGCAGTCAGCAGGGAGAGGTATTTCCGAAGCGTTTCGGTCGGTAGCTTTTCGAAAAGTGCCGTCCGGTCGTCAGGGGAAAGGGCATTGAGGGTAGACGAAAGCTGGTCCACGCTGAAGGACAGCAGGAGGGCTTCCTGACGCTCAAAATCAAGGTGTTCGAAGGTCTTGACCGCCTTTTCGGCGTCGAGTACCTGAAACACTTTAATTACGTCAATGTGGGGGGATTCGTTGATCAGCTCGGCAAGTTCCTCCGGCTGAACCATAGCAGTGAGATGCTTCAGCTTATAGAGGTTGCCGGTGACGAAACGTTCCGCCAGCAGTTCCTTTTCTTCCGCACTAACCATGGATGGTCGTCCATTTTCGGGTTGACTTTCAAATCCGAAGGCAAGTTAGGGAAAAAGGGGGCGGAATGGAAGCTTTTCGTGGGTGAAAAGTGAACAGTGAATCGTAAAAAGTGAATAGTGAACAGTGAACAGTGAATAGTGAATCTTGCCTGCCGAAGCTTTAGCGAAGGCAGGAGCGAATAGCGAATAGTGAACAGTGAATAGTGAACAGTGAATAGTTTTTTAGGAGATTCCTCGTCCCTCGTCCCTCCTTCAAACAAAGAGCCGCCGATCCTTTCGAACCGACGGCCCCCCACACGAAAAACATGAACACAAAAACGTAATGAGAACAACGTCCTGTGCATGCTTGTATTGTATGAGACGTTCGAGATGACCTGTTCGTGACAGACATTAACACAACTTAACCTCCGGACTGTTAATACCGATGATTCGGGCTTTGTCAGTGGGCTGCGGGGAAAGGAGTATTTTTGTGAAAAATCGCTCCCATGAAAACCAACTCCCTCGGAATAGGTTCCCGGATCCGGCATCCCCAGTTTGGTGCAGGCGTCATCGTACAGGTCAAACCGGAAGAGTATGTCGTAACTTTCATGGATCACGGGATGCGCGATCTGGACCGTGACGAACAGGGCCTTGAGATCATCGACGCCAACGATCAGGACCAGGACCTGGTGTCACTGGCCGATATCGAGGTGTTGTTGGTTAATGTGATCCGGAAGTACTCCGACATCCAGGAGCGTGTCGAGTTGGGAGGTCGTTGGATAGGGGGCAAGATGGTGCTACAACCGGCCGATGCCGCGTTGAAACCCAAGGAGGTCCCGATTGAAACGTTCTTCAACAAGATTGTGATGCTGCGGGATCGCCTGCGGGTGCTGGAGCAACGCATCAATGCCCATGAAAAGTTGTCGGATGAGGACAAGGTCAACATCCAGCAGTACATCACCCGTTGTTATGGCAGCCTGACCACGTTCAATGTGCTATTCAAATACCAGACCGATCAGTTCACCGGTGAGAAAGGCGCGAAGGATTAAGGAATTTGAATTCGGTTGGCGGATTTCAGTCGGCGGTATGCGGTGAGCAGTTTGCGGTAGCTGGATGTGAATTCGAAAGAGTATTAATCGACTAATCAGTAGTGCCTTGCGGAAGGAAATTTGAGCAATGAATCTTTTATCGGTTGATCGTGTCAGCAAGGCTTATGGTGACAAACTGCTCTTCCAGGAGTTGAGTTTCGGGATCGCGCGCGGCGAGAAGGTAGCGTTGATCGCGCGGAACGGTACAGGCAAGACCACCCTGTTGCGCATTCTGGCCGGTAAAGACGTGCCGGATTCCGGTGAGGTCACGTATCGGAAGGATGTTCGCGTTGCTTACCTCGAACAGGAGCCCAGTTTCGACGGACATCGAACCGTCGCGGAGCTGATCTTCGGTGACGAGAATCCGGTAGTACAACTCACCCGGCAATACGAACTGGCGCTGGAACAACACTCCCGGGAGAACACGCCGGCAAGCGCGAGGAATCTGGAAGAGATGACACACCGCATGGATGCGGCCAATGCCTGGGACTATGAAGCCCGCATCCGTCAGGTCCTTGGACAACTCGACATTCACGACCTCGACCGAAAGATCCTGGGTTTCTCCGGCGGTCAGCAAAAACGAATCGCACTGGCCAAGGTGCTGGTAGAACCCTCCGATTTGCTCATCCTCGACGAGCCCACGAACCACCTGGATGTTGAAATGGTGGAATGGCTGGAGGGCTATCTCGGCCGGGCCAACCTCAGCCTGTTACTCGTGACCCACGACCGTTACTTCCTGGATAATGTCACCGACCGCATCCTCGAACTTGATCTGGGGAAGATCTTCGCTTATGATGGTAACTACGCGTTCTTCCTGGAGAAGAAGGCCGAACGGGAGGAAGCGGAATCCCGGACCCAGGACAAATTGCGTAACCTCTTCAGGACCGAACTGGAATGGGTGCGTCGGATGCCGAAGGCGCGTGGCACCAAGTCGAAAGCGCGGATCGATGCCTTTCATGATCTGAAAGACCGTATGGGTGGCAAGCGAAAGGAAGACGGTCTTGAGCTTGATGTGAAGATGAACCGGATCGGCGGGAAGATCATCGAGTTGAAAAAGGTCTACAAGGCGTTTGGCGATCGTACCATCCTGAAAGGCTTCGACTATACGTTCCGGACCGGTGAACGGGTCGGCATCGTCGGAAAGAACGGCTGTGGCAAGACCACCTTCCTGAACATCATCTCCGGAAAGGAGCCGCCGGACTCCGGGAAAGTGAATATTGGCGAGACCGTCGTATTCGGTTTCTATTCACAGGCGGGATTGCAGGTGAAGGAGGATAAACGAGTCATAGAAGTCGTTCGGGAACATGCCGACGTGATTCAACTGGCCGATGGCAGCAAGGTGTCGGCCGGACAGTTTCTGCAGTTGTTTCAGTTTCCGCCTTCGTTGCAGCAGACCTACGTCTCGAAGCTGAGCGGGGGCGAGCGGCGACGTCTGCATTTGCTCACGGTGCTGATCCGCAATCCGAATTTCCTGATCCTCGACGAACCTACGAACGACCTTGATCTCCTGACCCTGGCCACGCTCGAGGAGTTCCTCCTGCATTATCGTGGTTGTTTGGTGATCGTTTCGCACGATCGCTACTTCATGGATAAGCTGGTGGATCACCTGCTGGTCTTCGAAGGCGAGGGAAAGATCCGGGATTACAACGGGACATATTCCGAACTGAGGATCGACCAGGAGGAACGGGAAAAAGCGGCGGATCAGGCAGCGGTGCTCGAACGGAAAGCGCGGGAACAGGAAGCACCGGTAAAGGAAACCGCCAGGAAGAAGCTCACCTACAAAGAACGGCTGGAGTTCGAGCGATTGGAATCGGAGATCGCCGCCCTGGAAGCAAAGAAGGCCGACCTGACCGGACTGCTCAACGGGGGATCTTCCGACCATGCCGCACTCAGCGGTTGGGCCCATGAACTGGAGTCGGTTCTGCAGCAGTTGGACGAGAAATCCATGCGTTGGCTGGAGTTGTCGGAGTTGGCCTGACGATATGGATCAACGTCACCGGCGATCCGGGCTAGCCCCGGGTGATCTCGTCAGGCTAAGGCTGTTCAACCGGGCGATCCCGCTGATCTGACGAGAGAACACGGGACTGGAGGCGAGCAGCGCACGGATCGGTCCGCTCCTCATTTTTCATTGTGTAAAACTGCGGCCAGGGCGACCACTTCCTCTCGCGGGAAAGTGTTTTCTTTATTCCATCGATGGCGAATGACTTTTTTCATCAGCGCGATTCGTTTCTCGCATTTCGCTTGCCGGATTTTCGGAAACTGTTGGCTTCGAAATTCCTGTTGACGCTTGGCCTGCAAATCCAGTTTGTTGTATTGAGCTGGCAGGTGTACGAGATCACCAAGGACCCGCTGTCGTTGGGTTTGCTCGGACTGGCCGAGGCGATTCCGGCTGTCGGACTGGCCTTATACGGGGGCTACGTGGCCGACCGGAACGATCGCCGTGTCCTGCTGGCGCGGATCGGATTTTTACAGTTGTGTGTGTCGATCGGTCTTTTCCTGTTGTCCCGTCATTACAGTCAGGGCGGGTTCGCCGGTACGGCCATGCCGTTGTATGCGGTGATGTTTCTGCTCGGATTGTTGCGGGGCTTTTATAGTCCGGCGCAGGTCGCATTGGTCGGACAAATCGTGCCTCGGGAAGCCTATGCGAACTCCGCGGCCTGGAACAGTACCTTCTGGCATGTGGCGGTGGTCGTGGGCAGTTCTATCGGCGGTCTGATGCTTGGTTTTTTGGGTAAGCAATTTTCGTACGGGGTCGTCGTAGCCTTGATGCTGCTATCCTTCCTACAGGTCGTGCGCGTACCTCGACAGCCATACGCGCCCGCGACGCGGGATGAAACGATGGGTGCAAGTATCCGCAGCGGATTACGTTTCGTGTTCGGAAATCAGATGATCTTCGGAGCGATGGTGCTGGACCTGGTAGCCGTGCTCTTCGGTGGGGCTACGGCGATGTTACCGGTCTTTGCCAGTGAAGTGCTCGGGGTGGGGGAGAAAGGATTCGGATTCCTGCGTGCGGCGCCATTCGCCGGTTCGGTGATCATGGCGTTGTACATGACCAAGCATCCGCCGCTGCGCAATGCCGGAAAGAAATTGTTGTGGTGTGTGGCCGGATTTTCCGCCTGCATGATCGCATTCGCCTTGTCGAAGAGCTTTTATTTGTCGCTGGCCATTCTCGCGTTGAGTGGAGCCTTCGATAACGTCAGCGTAGTGATCCGCGCTACGATCGTGCAGTTATTCACCCCAAACGATATGCGTGGACGCGTTTCCAGCGTAAGCACCATGTTCATCAGCAGTTCGAACGAGTTGGGGGCATTCGAGTCGGGTTTTGCCGCGAAATTGCTGGGGTTGGTTCCGTCGGTCGTGATTGGCGGCTCGGTTGCCATGGGCTCCGTACTGGCCGCCGGCGTCTGGCTGCCCAAGCTGCGCAAGCTCCAGTTACACGAACCGATACCGCCTGCCTGACGCCCCGAGTTCGTATCTTTGCAGCTAAAGCCGATCATCATGTACGTACCGCTGCAAGAGTTACCGAAGGACGCTAGGATCTGGATATTTCAGTCCCCACGTCCACTGACACCCGACGAAGAACGCTGGGTTCGGGAGGAAGCAGAACGATTCGTTTCGGAATGGACGGCGCACAACGTCGCACTGAAGGCCGGCTACGCGATCTTCGACCATCACTTTCTGGTATTGGCAATCGACGAACGGCAGGCCATGGCCAGTGGATGTTCCATCGACAAGTCGGTGCACCTGGTTCGGCGAGTAAGTGAGCAGCTCGGCGTGGACCTGCTGGACCGGATGAACTTCGCTTTCGGGGAAGGGGAGATGTTGAAAGTGGTTCCCAGAAAAGAATTCGCCCGACTCGTGGAGTCAGGCGAAATCGGTCCGAAGACCGTGGTGTACAATAACCTGGTAGACCGGCTGTCTGACCTTGAGTCGGCTTGGAAGGTGCCTTTTGCCGAGAGTTGGCACCGGCAGTTGGTCTAATCGCGCTTACTTCTTCACCGGCACTTCGCGGGTGATTTCACCTTTCTTGTAGTACAGTTTCTTTACGAGCACTTTGTTCTCGTAGACCTTCCATTCGCCGTCTTCGTCGCCCGCGATGAAACTACCTTCCTGCTTGAGGTCGCCGTTTTCGTCGTAGAGTTTCGCCGGGCCCGACAATTCACCGTTCACGTAGGTATATTCAATGGAAGGTTTGCCGGCTGAACTGAACCATTTCGAAACCCCGTCGCGCACACCGTTTTTGTAGTTGGCGTCTTCCTGCAATTTGCTGTCGTCGTAGAACGACCTGCGATTGCCTTGCAGAACGCCTTTCACGTAGTGTTCCATGGTCTTGATGCGGCCGTTGTTGCTGTAGGTAAGGCGTGGACCCTGGAGGGTATCGTTCAGGTAGGTTTCGTTCAGGTTGACCTGGCCGACAGCGGAGAAAGCAAGTACGGCGCCGTTCTTATGCCCGTCCCTATATTCTTCGACTTTTACCAGCACATTGTTGCTGCTGGCATATTCGCGCCAGACACCGTCGCGCTTGCCGTCGCGCATGAAACCCTGCGCTTTTACGGACCCGTTGGGGTTGAGGATGGTCCACTGGCTGCGACCAGGAGTCAGGGGATCGGGCGTTGCAATGGTATCGATCTTTCCAGAAACCTGTTCTCCACGCAGGATCGGGTTCACCGGTTTGACCGGTTGAGGAGCCTTGACCGGGGCCATTTGATTGTCTTTCTGAGCCGAGACACTCAGGCCGGTTGCGAGCAGGAAGGGGAGCAGGAGTTTTTTCATAGCAGTTAAACCGGCGCAAAGATAGTCCTGCTTCGGGAATTTGTGATGAACATCGGAAGCTGCGTATTTTCACCGCATGGCCTGGACAGTAGAAATTGCCGGAGTTCAAGACACGGAGGTTGTCGCCCGGATCGGTCGGGAGACCTTTTATGAAACATGGCGGGATTACAATACCCCGGAGGATATGGCGCTCTATCTGCAAGATGCCTTTGACCACGATAAAGTCCGGAAGGATCTCGCCAATTCAGAAGTGAACACTTTCTTCCTGGTACGTGATGGTGCGCGGATCGGTGGCTACGCCAAGGTTCGTCGCGACCGGATCTATCCCGCTTTGGAAGGAACACGTCCGTTGGAGATCGAGCGGGTGTACGTCTTCCGGGAGTTGCATGGGGAAGGATTGGCGGCGACGCTCATGGGTGCGATCATTCGTCTTGCGCAAGAGGAGGGCATGGATATGCTTTGGCTAGGGGTCAACATCGACAACGCGCGCGCGATCCGCTTTTACCGGAAATATGGTTTCGAGATCTTTGGCAGTAAACTGTTTCAGCTCGGCAAAGCGTTGGACGAAGATTACCTGATGAAGGCTGCGGTACCAGTGTTGAAGCAACAACAATAAACATCAGCTTATCAGCGTTATTACCCGAAGATCACAGACCCCATGCATCCTTACTGGTTTCGTTGGATCATCTTCATCACGGCTGCAGGGGCGGCCGCACTGAGTCCTGCAACAAGCTATGCCGGAGAAGGGAGTCTCTTCCGACAGGAAAATTCCGGTTGGTTTTCACTTGGTACGCGCAACACGCTTAGCCTGTTCAACGAGATGCCGGAAGAAGGCATGGGGGTTGGCATCGGCGGCCAGTTCCGGTTGCAATTAGGTAAGCGTTTGAATACCGAATGGTACTTCGATTATCTGACGTCGGAGGTGGGCGATTTTGCTCAGCGGAACGATTACCACATCGGTTGGTCGGTGATGTATTATCCCGGTAAGCACGTTGATTTTTCCCGCTTGCTACAGCCGTACCTGATTCTGGGGCATTGTTTCGATTACACGGATGTTTTTGAAAAAGACAACCGGAGCAATCATGCCGATCGCCTGAGTATGGCGACGCAAGGCGGTATCGGGACCCACTTCAACATCACGAGAGCGCTGGATGTAAGCCTCTCCGGGCAATACATGGTGCATTTTGGAAAAGAGGTAGCGGCAGACAAGCAGGTCGGTCACACTCACATCGAAGTAGAGGACCATACCCACGCGGGCGGACACGTATTGTTGACCGTTTCGGCGAATTATAAGTTTGTGCGGTTGTGGGGAAGGGAGTGAACAGTGAACAGCGAATAGCGAATAGTGAATAGTGAATAGTGAATAGTGAATTGTGAACAGTGAACAGTGGTTCTTCAACTTTCCACCTTCAACTTTCAACTATCCCCAATCACTAATCACACAATTACTAATTACTAATTACTAATTTCTAATTTCTAATTTCTAATCCCCACCCCTACCTGTCAAAAAGCGTCCGTTGCTTCATCATTTTGAGGTCCTGGAGGACGGATGACTTTACGTTGATCTGGAAAAAGTAGCTTTCCTGGTAGCCGAAGGGAACCCAGTTGAAGCGGAACTCCCAGCAGTGCAGGTCGCGGTTGATGTTGAGGTTGAAGTTGGTGAAACGGCCTGCTTCGATATCGTACCAGGAGTTGAAGCCGACTTTCCAGCGGGGTGTCATGCTGAAATCGCCGCTCAGGCTGAGTGCCTGCGAGGTGTTACTGGCAGCATTGCCGAATTTCGAATAACCGTAGTTGTAGCCGACATAAAGATTGTAGGGTACTTCGAAATCGATGTATTCCTCGGGATGACTGTTGATGTAATTGAGTTCGTCCCGACTGAGTTTATTGCTGCTCTTGTCTTTGCGCTTTGCCAGCAGCGAGAAGTTCACGGCAGCATTCGCATTGGTCAATTGGAAGAGCTTGCCATTGACATCCTTGAGGAAACGGTTATAATACCGGTTGTTCTCATCGTAGGCATAGGGGTTCAGTGATCCGTTAAACGTGATCTGGGCGCGGTCGAGGATCGTGGTGCGACCACTGATCGACAGCGGACTCCAGTTCATGGAATCGGCGATCAGGTTATAATTTGTTCCCAGGCGCAGGCTCTCCAGCAGTTTGATCTTTTTCAGCGCCATGCCGGTGTCGGAGTAGGTCCGCACTTTCATCTCAAAGTTGTTGTCGAGACCGAAATTTACGCTGCCGAATTTCCCGCCGGAGGGACCGCCGTAAACGCTATTCTGGAAGATCGTGTAGGTGAGTGTATTTCCGCTGGTATCGTACTGAACGGTTTTGAAGTAGCCGAAATTCGGTTGGGAGAAATCAGGACGGTAACTGAATCCTATTGAAGGAGTCAGTACATGCCGGAAAGCCGCCACAGGACCTTTGGCGAACTGGAACATGCCGTAAACACGTGTCAACGCATTGATTCCGGTAGAATATTCCCTGGCGGCTTTGAAGCCATTCACTGTGAGCGTGTCGAGTCCGCCTTTTTCTGCGTTGTAGGCATATTCGGTCGTGCGGAAATACCAGCGTTCGGTATAGTTGAAGGTCGGGGAGACGTTGATGAATTTGAGAACGTTAAAAGCCGTTGAGATCGGGATCTGGTGCTGCAGGCCGTTTTGCATGTCATCCAGCGATTCACGTCGGAAAAGCAGGCTATCCTTTTGCTGAATATAGTTGGTGCCGCGCAGGTTGTAGGTAAAGCCGATCTTCTCATACCAGCGTTGCTTGCCGATCTGTTGCTTGCGCTGGAAAGGAAAGATACGGGCCACATTGAAACTGACATCCGGCGCGGTGATCCGTACATCCCGGGTGAGGTTGTTTTGGGAATGGTTGACGGCTACACTGAGGTTGAAGGGTTGGTCCGGGAACAATTTCGACCAGGTGAGGGAAGACTGGAAGGTATTCGCCAGAAAGTTATTCGTACTGGCGATCGTGTTTTGATAGTAGGCCGAGGAGCCGGCGTGTACACTGGCGTTGAAGATGCTGTAAGGATTGGCTTTGGGGTCCTGGTTGTGGTTCCAGGTGATCTGAAAATCCTTCCTGGCGTTGAAGTCGGGCAGTTCCTTTTCACTTTGTACCGAGTAGGCATAGCTCACCCGAAAGGAGCCACCATAACGATAACGCTTCCGGTATTGTGAAATCCCGTCGATCGTGTAGCTGCCTTTGGTGTACAGGTCGGTGGTCAGGGCCAGGTTGAAATAGTCGTTGAAGCCGAAGTAGTATCCCAGATGCTGGAAGAAGAACCCGCGTTGGGCGGATTCGCCGATGCCTGGAAAAATGATACCGGAGCTGCGACCTTTCTTGTTCGGAAAGAAACCGAAGGGAATGAACAAGGGGGTCGGAACCTGTTCAATCGTCAGGTAAGCGGGGCCTGTGACGATCTTATTGTTGCTGATGACCTTCAGCTTGTTGGAAGATATGGAAAAATGCGGTGTATCGAGTTCGCAGGTGGTGTACCGTCCGTTGCGGATGAAAAAGTTGTTTTCCGGGTCTTTTTTGACGACTTCACCGTGGATATAACCGTCTCCTTCTTTGGTGATTACATAATCAATCTTGCCTTTTTTCGTTTGGAAGTTGTACCGCATGGCACGGGACCGGAATTCCTGAGGTCCTTGCGAGAAGCGGGGAGTGCCGATCGGTGTACCGGTGCTATCGGTCAGCCCTTCAGCATAGACTTCCTTGTCGCCCATGTTGATGCGGATCCTTTCCGCTTCGAGGTGCAAGTCATCGTAATCGACCGTTGCAGCGCCATATAAATACACCGCTTCGTTTGCTACGTCCACCCGGATCGAGTCTCTGGCGTGATACTTGACTGGAAGGGAGAGTCCTTCCGAGCTTACCAGCGTATCTTCAGGGATGGAAATGGAATCGGACGAAACGACGACCGTATCGGTATCCGCCGCAACGGGAAGTGTGTCAACGGGGGTATGGAAGTCGTTCCCGCCAACAGCAACTTGTTGAAAAAGACCGACTCCCAAAAACAGACAAAGGGCTGATATTTTGGAAACTTGCGTAAACAAATCGGGGAAATCCGTGCGGTTGGTTAAGGGTTCAAAGCTAACGAAATTTCGCAGGCGTCAGGTGCTTTACGGGTATCCCGTGATGGCGCTGATTTTCCTATTGTTGACGTCCTTCCAGCCGCCGGCACCGCGTTATGCGATTCACCGTGTCGTGATCGATGCTGGGCATGGTGGTAAAGACTCGGGCTGCCTGGGCGGCAAAGTCAAAGAAAAGGATGTGGCCTTGGGTGTCGCTTTGCAACTGGGGCGTTACATCGAAAGCCATTTCCCTGAAGTCAAGGTCATTTATACCCGATCCACCGACGTTTTTGTGGAATTGCACGAGCGGGCAACCATTGCCAATAACGCCCGAGCCGATCTGTTTATTTGTATCCACTGTAACTCCGCCTGCTATTTCGACAAGAAGAAGAAAAAGGAACTCTGCAACGAAGAGACGGAAGGAACGGAAACCTGGGTCATGGGTTTGAATAAGACCGAAGCGAACCTCGAGGTTTCGAAGCGGGAAAACAGTGTCGTGCTGCTTGAAAAGGATTACCTCAAGCAATACGACGGATTCGACCCGAACAGCCCGGAAGCCAACATTATTTTTTCCCTTTACCAGGACGCCTACCTCGACCAGAGTCTGCGGTTGGCTTCGCTCGTTCAGCAGGAAGTCAAGAAGCAGGGCCGGCAAAGCCGCGGGGTGAAACAGGCCGGGTTTATCGTGCTGTTCAAGACGACGATGCCGAGCATTCTGGTGGAGACCGGCTTCCTTTCCAATCCATCGGAGGAGAAGTTTCTCGGATCGGAACGCGGGCAACGCGATATGGCGGAAGCGATCTTCAATGCATTCAAGCGCTACAAGCAGAGTGTAGAATCGGGTTCGGATACAGGCGATGGACGAGCAATCGAACCTGGTGATTCGGGAAAGACCGCGGACACCGATCGACCCTCCAATGATAAGGGTGAACCGGCATCGGTGGAATCCGCGAAACCTGCCGTTGAAAATGCAAAGCCGGTTGCGGAAGAGAAAGCTGACAACGACATCTACTTCAGTGTCCAGTTTGCTGTTTCGCCCACACGCCTGACGTCCTCGAGTTCCAAGTTGAAAAAAGCGGGGGACTGGCGGGAGGAAAAGGATGGGAAGCTGTATAAGTATGTCAGTGGAAAATTCCGTGATCCGGAAGACGCGCTGGACTTACAAACTGCTTTGAGGGCGAAGGGTTACAAGGATGCTTTTGTGGTCGCTTATGAGGGCGTAAAACGCATTTCTTACAAGGAAGCCAAAGCCCGGTTGAAGTAGGGAAGTGCGCCGGCTTTTGTTCATATCCTGTTGAATTTTCGGACTTTCGGATGAGTATCGCGGAAAGCAGGCCGGGCTAAAATGCCTACCTTTCGGCGCTTAATCAATCACGGTTTTGACCGGCAGGATCGCACTTCCGGTCTATTGGGTATGAAAATTTCGAAGGAAGCACGCATCGGACTGATTGTCACGGTAGGGATCGCCGCCCTTTTCTGGGGTATCAATTATTTGAAAGGCAAAGATTTCTTTACCAGTCAGAAACTGGTGTACGCGGTTTATGACCACGTCGATGGCCTTGCGCCCAGCAACACCGTTCAGGTGAATGGGATGAAAGTTGGCATGGTAAAAAGCCTTTCGCTTTTCCCTGACCGCTCCGGCCGTATCCTGGTCAGTATGCATTTGAAGAACGAAGTAGTGGTCCCGCGTAATTCCACCGCCGAGATCTTCGGAACCGACCTGCTGGGAACGAAAGGTATCCGGCTGGTACTGGGCGACGCGACCGAAGAGTTGCAAGACGGCGATACCCTCGTGTCGGCTATTCAGCAAAGTCTCAGCGAATCGGTCAGTGCCCAGGTCGCACCGATCAAGCAGAAAGCGGAGAACCTCTTGTCCTCCATGGATTCGGTCCTGATCATCGTCCGGACGGTCTTCAACGAAAAAACCAAAGACAATCTCAAGCGTTCATTTGAAAGCATCAGCAATTCGCTGCTCTCGATCGAGCACGTGACCGGCAGCCTGGATACCGGCCTTACCGCCAACGGGAAACTGGCAAGCATGCTTGCTTCCCTGGAATCCATTTTGGCTAATTTCCGGAAGAACAATGACGCGATCACCAACGCGATCAATAATTTCTCGTCGATCAGCGATACCCTGGCCCGCGCCAATCTCGCCATGACCATTGAAAATACCCGGAAGACACTGGAAGAGACCTCCTCGCTCTTGCGAAAGGTCAACACCGGGGAAGGTTCGCTCGGGCAACTGGCTACGAACGACAGCCTCTACCACAACCTGAATTCCACGTCCCGCAGCCTGGATCTGCTCTTGACCGACTTCCGGGAAAACCCCAAGCGGTACTTCAATGTTTCATTGATCTCATTCGGCAAGAAATAATCCGGACGTATGATCGGACAATTGATATTCCTGCTCTTGCTTCTGGCCACGGTTGCGGTCTTTACGCGCAATATCCGGAAAGTCATCCGCAACATTCGGCTCGGGCGACCGCTCGACCGTTCTGACCGCAGCGCTGACCGCTGGAAGGTGATGACCATGGTCGCTCTGGGTCAGTCGAAGATGGTGACCCGTCCGGTGGCAGGGATCCTGCACATATTCGTTTACGCGGGATTCGTGATCATCAACATTGAAGTGCTGGAGATCGTCATCGACGGACTGTTTGGTACGCATCGGGTGTTTGCTTTTCTCGGTCCCTTGTATGATCTCCTGATCGGGAGTTTCGAGATCCTCGCGCTGCTGGTACTGGTAGCTTGCGTGATTTTCCTGGTACGCCGGTATGTTATTCGCCTGAAGCGTTTCTGGATGCGGGAAATGACCAGCTGGCCCCGGACCGATGCAACCCTGATCCTGGTGACCGAGATCCTGTTGATGTCGGCCTTCCTGAAGATGAACGCGGTCGATTCCGTGTTACAGGCCCAACATTACGGTCACTATGTTCAGGCCGGTTGGTTCCCCGTCAGCAGTATGTTGACGCCGTTCTTCGAAGGTTGGAACCCTGAAAATCTGGTCATCGTGGAGCGCCTGCTTTGGTGGTTCCACATCATCGGAATTCTCGTTTTTCTCAACTACCTGCCGTATTCCAAACACTTCCACATCCTATTGGCTTTCCCGAATACCTATTATTCCAACCTCGACTACAAAGGGCGTTTCACCAACATGGAAAGTGTTACGCGAGAGGTAAAGTTGATGCTGGATCCGTCCGCCGTGCCACCGGGAGACGCGGCAGCTCCGCCATCGCGGTTCGGCGCCAAGGATGTGTTTGACCTGAGCTGGAAGCAATTGATGGACGCTTACAGTTGTACGGAGTGTGGGCGTTGTTCCTCGAATTGTCCCGCGAACCAGACCGGCAAGTTGCTTTCGCCCCGTAAGATCATGATGGATACGCGCGACCGCTTGGAGGAAGTGGGTAAAAACATTGACCGCAACGGCCCGGAATTCCGTGACGATAAATCACTCCTCAACTATATTTCAGAAGAGGAATTGTGGGCCTGCACCTCCTGCAATGCCTGTACGGAAGCCTGTCCGGTCAACATCGACCCGTTGAGTATCATCGTCGACATGCGCCGTTACCTGGTCATGGAAGAATCGAAGGTGCCGCAGGAACTGGCCGGTATGTTCAACAAAGTGGAGAACAACGGCGCGCCCTGGCAATTCGCTCAGGCCGATCGCTTCAACTGGGCGAACGATTAACTGATTCACACACCCTAATCGAGACGGACGAATGGATTTCAAAGTGGAAACGATGGCCGAGTTTGCCGCCCGGGGTGAGCAACCGGAGGTTCTTTTCTGGGTAGGATGTGCAGGTTCGTTTGATGAGCGTGCGCAAAAAGTTACCCGTGCCGTTGCCAGGATCCTTCATCATTGCAATGTGCGCTTCGCTGTTTTGGGAACGGAAGAGTCCTGCACCGGCGATCCGGCGAAGCGTGCAGGCAACGAGTTCCTCTTCCAGATGCAGGCGATGATGAATATCCAGGTATTGAACGGATACGGAGTGAGTCGCATCGTCACCGCTTGTCCGCATTGCTTCAACACCCTGCGGAACGAATACCCGGAACTCGGTGGTCGTTATGAAGTGCTGCATCATTCGCAGTTGTTGCAGCAGTTGATCAACGACGGCAGGCTGCGCATCGAAGGCGGGGCATTTTCCGGCAAACGGATCACGTTCCACGATCCTTGTTATCTCGGTCGCGCGAATGAAGTCTACGAAGCGCCGCGCGAGCTCATCCGAAAACTCGACAGCACACTCTCCGAAATGAAGCGTTCACGTGCGAACGGTTTCTGTTGCGGAGCGGGCGGCGCACAGATGTTCAAAGAGCCGGAAAAAGGGGAGAAGGACGTCAACATTGAGCGCAGTGAAGAAGCGCTGGCCCTTCAGCCCGATGTGATCGCGGTGGGTTGTCCGTTTTGCATGACGATGATGACGGACGGCGTCAAGCACTTCAACAAGGAAAGTGAAGTGAAGGTCCTGGATGTAGCCGAGCTGATCGCGCAGGCCAAAGACCTTTGATCAGGGCTGGCCCCACATTCGGTTCCACAGACTTTTCAGGGCTTCGGGCGTACTGGCTTCCATTCGTCCGCGTTGTATCACCAGGTCATTGCCATCGGGGCGGTCGAGGTAGAACCTGAATGCGAAATTAGCCTTAGGGTCCATCCAGCCTCCTATCTGTCCGAAACGCATATCGCTGAAAACCGTCTGGCCGTCTTCCTGATCAAGCCGGTAAATGCCTTCCGAAAACCGGATGAGTTTACCCACCTCCGGGTCGTCTTTCCAGGGCGTAAGGAGTGCGTCGTTTCGGGAGATATAGGTAAACGCCATGGGCGTCTTGGGATCGAATACCGACCGATAGCCGATATAATATCCGCTGTCACCTTGGGCGATCACGTACCACAGGAAATTGTTCAGGGGAGTTGGCGTGCTGATGAAGTCATGCACCGGTAGTCGCTGTTCCGCCACATTACTTGTTACCTCCTGGTTGATCCGGTATTTGTTCCAACCAGCGAAGAGCAGATAGAAAACTCCCCAAAGGATGCCGATCCGGTGCCAACTGATCCGCTTGGGAGAACCCCGGCGCAGGATCATCAATGCGATGGCACCGACAATGAAGGGAAGGGTATAGAGCGGATCGGCCACAAAAAACATGTTGAGCGAAACCCGTTCATGCGAAAACGGTTCAAACCATCCTGTGCCATAGGCCGTCAATGCGTCGATGAACAAATGGATGAAAAGATTCGATCCGCTTAGCCACAACCAATCCTGATAGGAAGATGTCGTCTTATAACGACCATGAAGGCCATAGGCCAACAAGGGCGTCATGATCACCATAAACAGGATCGAGTGGGTGAACCCGCGGTGGGACAATAAGCCGGAAGCCTGGGTCATCCAGAAACTTGTCAGCACGTCGATATCAGGCAGGTTGTTGATCAACGCGCCCCACAACATCGCTTTCTTTCCCAATCTGCGGCCGGCGAAGGCATCCCCCACGACCGCTCCAATCACTGTATGTGTCAGACTATCCATTGAAATCCGCTGAAAATGCAGTTGAAGGCAATTTATACCTTTTCACGGCAGCCGAACCCGGATTCTCCGTATTTTTATCAAAAATCAGAACGAATGAAAATTGATTCCAACAAGGTGGTAACCGTAACCTACCGCCTGCATGCCAACCTTCCGGCCGAAGAACAGAAGCATATCGAGACGGCTGATCAGTCCCGTCCTCTGAAGTTCCTGTACGGTGTCGGTATGATGATCCCGGGATTCGAACGGGGACTGGAAGGTAAGGGGAGTGGTGATTCCTTCAGCTTCACCATCGAAGCCGATGATGCCTATGGTTCAACCGATGCCGCGGCGATCATCGATCTTCCGATTGAAATCTTTAAAGTAGAAGGAGTGATCGATTTCGACATGCTCAAAGTCGGCAATGTACTCCCGATGACCGATCAGGAAGGGAACATGCTGAATGGTAAAGTGGTCTCCTACGACGAACAGAAAGTGAAGATGGATTTCAACCACCCGCTTGCCGGACATATCCTGCATTTCAGCGGGGAAATCGTGGAAGTCCGCGAGGCTACCCCGGAAGAGATGGACCACGGTCACGTGCATTGATCGCTTCTAGCTAAAAAAGAAAAAGCCTGTCCGTTTGGACAGGCTTTCCTTTTTGTATCCTGATCAATTAGAAGGGCAGGTCATCTTTTCCGGAAGGAATGTACTCCGGAATATCCTGCGAGTATTCCTGACCGCCGGCCGGAGCGCCTTGTCCGCGCTCGATGCGCCAGGCTTCCAGGGTGTTGAAATACTTTACCTCACCTTGAGGGCTGGTCCATTCCCGGCCCCGGAGGTTGAAATGGACGACCAGGTTGTCACCTGTCTGGAAACTGTCGAGCAGGTTGCAACGATCCTGGGTAAGGACGAAGCTGATGTGCTGTGGGTACTGGCTGGAATTGTCGGTAATGACAAATTCGCGCTTTTTAAAGCGGTCGCTGACCGTTTGGGTTTCCTTCTTTACTTTGAGAGAGCCGGTAACTTGCATGGACATAAGTGTGCTGTTGAAAATTATTGGGCTAAGATACGAGGATTCCCGTTCAGGATGGGGCCGGTTGATAAGATTGGGGACAAATCGAGGATTGCCTAAGTGGTTGTATGTTAGGATAAAACACTTAAATTTACCCAAGTAAACGCACCCACATGAAAAAACTGTTACTCCTGCTGGCTTTCTTGCCGCTGGGATCATTCGCCCAAAGTTTTACGAATACAACCGCTACGCCGATTACGGGTGGTGATGTGTTGATTCCGATTCAGGTCAACGGCATCGCCAACCAGATCAATGGCACGTTTGGTCTTGCCTCGGTATGCCTGGATATCAGCCACGAGTTTGTGGAAGACCTGCAGTTACGCCTGCAATCACCGGATGGCAAGATCATCGACCTTTCGATTGGTCATGGCGGGAACGGACCGGGATACCGGAACACCTGTTTCATGATGAATGGAACCGGTGGTCGTATCCAGTATGCACCGGCACCCTTCACCGGCGCTTACCTGCCGGAGATGTCGTTGAACGTATTCAACGACGGTTCGGATCCTAACGGTACCTGGTTGTTGAGGATCCGTGACATCTTCCCGACAGCCGATACGGGCACCTTTCATTTCGTCTCGGTCTTCTTCATGATCAATCCGCCGGCAGATCCTACTGCCAACGGTGGTCCGTGCAATACCTCCGATGCCACCGGCTGCGCCTGTCCGGATGGGGTTTCTACCGATTGCGACCTGCTCCCGGACATGACCTCCTCGGTGCTTTGTATCCAACAAGACCACCAGGAATACGCCGGAAACATTACGATGGGCAACGCAACGCCCAACATCGGTTGGGGACCCATGGAAATACATGGTACAGGTTCCTGCTATTGTGATTCGGTCGTTTCCAATTGCAGCACTCCCTGTCCTGACGGATCGTATCCCAAAGAATTGGTAATTCAGCGCATCTACCACAAAGACGGCGGCAGCATGACCTACTTCGACCGTCCGGCCGGCACGATGAGCTATCACCCGACCCACGGGCACGTGCACGTCGACAACTGGGCCGACTTTACGCTTCGTCGCGCTACACCGGATCCTGATTCCCGAAACTGGCCTATCATCGGCACGGGTAACAAACAGAGTTTCTGTCTGGTGAACCTTGGTGATTGTGATGCCAACTACGGCTACTGCGTGGATGACCAGGGCGTGACACTCAACAAATCGGATATCCCGAACTCGGACCTCGGCAGTGTATCGGGTTGTTCACGCGATCAGGGTATCTATGTCGGTAACCTGGATATTTACAGCTCAGGATTGAACGGGATGGGCATCGTACTGCCGTCGACCACCTGTAATGGTGACTATTACATCGTATCAATCACCGATCCGATGAACAATTTCCTTGAGACAAACGACCAGAACAACTGGGTAGCAGTTCCGATCACACTCTTCCAGCAAAGTGCCGGCAGCTTCCCCATCTCCGGTTACACGTACACGGTATTGGCGAACGACGTCGACTTTACCGCATCTGCACTCGGCACGGACTCCCTGGTGTGGCGATTCGGTGATGGATCACCTGCTGTCACCACTACCAACACCGGCATTCAACACACATTCCCGGGTGTAGGCAGCTACATCGTGACCTTGTATGCGTACAATACCTGCGGACCGACGGTGACGATCGACACCGTACAGATCCTGTCGACTACCGGTATCGAGCAGATCAACGACCTGGTCAACTTCACAGCCAGTCCGAATCCTTCGAGCGATGTATTCCGGGTGAACTATACCCTGATCAATCCTTCGTCCGTTCAACTTGATCTTCTGGACATGACCGGTCGTCGGATCGCTTCACTTTATTCCGGCAATCAGCCTGCAGGAAAATTCCAACAGACGCTGGACATTCGTGAACTCGGGCTCGCCTCCGGTATTTACAACCTACGCCTTCAGACCGGGTCACACCAACAGACGATTCGTCTGGTTGCGTTCTAACCGCCCCGCTTTCTCTTTCAACTCCCCGCTGTGCGACTCCATGCACAGCGGGGAGTTTTTCATTGGCGGGAGCGTTGAAATTTAGAGCAGCCCATAGAATTTGTTAATTTTGCCAACCATGCGTTTTCCCATTTTCCCGACCATTTTGCTGATCATCCTGGTTACCGGAAAGCAAATGACAAGCCGGGCCCAGCAGCCCGTGGTGCACGTAAGACCGTTGTTCAGTGTCGCACTAAAATCCAGTCTTACGACCGTCAACAAGGCCAATGATATGACTGTGGAACCGAACGGCGACTTGTTTGTGTTGGGAACTACGGCCATCCCGGATTCTTTGCGGGATTTCTACGTGACGCGCTTGAGCCCTGATGGAAAAAGGATATGGGAGAGGACCTTCAACAGCGGAATCGGCGGCGATGACCTGGCTGTCGACGGATGCCTGGATCACTTCGGAAATTTCTGGACGGTTGGCGTAGCGAAGATCAGTGAAGCCGATGCCGATATACAAGTCGTGCGATTTTCGGGTGACGGCGGGGCTTTTCCGGGTGACAGGGTTGGAGGTGTCGCGGGATTGTATGATGCTCCCACCTGTATCGGTGCGGACCCAACCGGAGCCATTTACGTGGGCGGATATATCACTTCCCTGGATTCGGGATTGAATGCCGTCGTTTGTCGTTTTGACCTGGAAGGGAAACTGATTTGGAAGCAAACCTGGTCAACACTCCAAATGGACATCTTCAACGACCTGGTCGTCGATGATTCCTGCAATGTCTATCTCTGCGGGAATGCCGACGTCGCGTTGAGGAGCTCTGATCTCCTGGTAACCAAGTTCGATTCCACGGGTCGTCTTGTCTGGCAGCACCGTTATGACGGCATCCTCGGTGAAAGCGATGCGGGTTTTCAGCTTAGCCTTGAAGGAGATTCACTCCTTGCGGTTAGCGGTTGGGTGAATCATGCCAGTGACCGATCCGATATTCCGCTCATCCGGTTCACCCGAAACGGCATGTTGTTGCAGGAGAAATGGTACAACGGAAATCAGACCGACGGAGTCGCCAACAGTTTATCCGTCCGCGACTCCTTCATGGTCATGACCGGTGATATCACCGATTATCCGAGAGGACAGCGCTATGGAGTTCTTTCAGTCTGGACCCCATCGGGTAAGGATACGATCGTACGAACGACCCGGCCGGGGAGTACCATTCTCAACGCGTTCCCCTTTGCGGGGAAGTGGCTGGTGTCGGGTGCTAAGAACCTGGCAGAAGGTGAGGGAATGGTACAACCGTTTATTGCCCTTGCGGATACCGGTTCCTCCTGGGCCTGGCAGTTTACAGACACCACTGTTTTCGGACTTTCCCATGTTCGTTGTGTGCTCGATCGTGGTACGCGGATCTACTACCTCGGTGACGATACCGGAGAGGCTACCGGAACCATTTATGTATTGGGGTACGAACTCGTACCCGTGACGGAAACCAAAAAGAATCATGTCCCGCAAGGCCCCCGAAAAAGCGTACCCCGCTCTCATTGATGCTCATTTGGAAGAGTTGCGTGCAATCGTTGGACGTGAATTCGTGCTCACGGATGAGGACGCATTGCATAACCATTCGCACGATTACACGGAAGACCTGCGCTTTCTTCCGCAGGTGGTTGTCCGTCCCGATACCGCGGAGCAGGTTGCTGCCATCCTAAGATTCTGTAACCGCACCGGCATTCCCGCAACACCGAGAGGTGCGGGGACCGGACTCAGCGGCGGCGCATTGCCGGTTCTGGGCGGGGTGGTGATCGCCATGGATCGCTTCAACCGCATTCTTTCGATCGATGAACGTAATCTGCAGGCTACGGTGGAACCGGGTGTCATCAACCAGGTTTTTCAGGATGCGGTGATGGAGAAGGGGCTGTTCTATCCGCCGGATCCGGCAAGCCGGGGCAGTTGTTTTCTTGGCGGCAATTTGGCCGAATGCGCAGGCGGTCCTAAAGCAGTGAAGTACGGCGTTACAAAGGATTATGTGCTCAATTGCCAGGTGGTCCTTCCTTCCGGAGAAATCATCTGGACAGGCGCAAATGTGCTGAAGAATTCCACCGGGTATAATCTGACACAGTTGTTGATCGGCAGTGAAGGAACGTTGGGGATCATTACCCGTATCGTATTCCGGCTGGTCCCGCTCCCGAAGGAGAACCTCCTCATGCTGGTGCCTTTCCGCAGCGCTGAAAAAGCCTGTGAAGCGGTGAGTGCCATCTTTCGGACCGGCATTACGCCATCCGCACTTGAGTTCATGGAGCGTGACTGCATTGAGTATGTCATGCGATTCGTGGATGTGAAGGTGCCCCTCAAAGACGATATCAACGCCCATTTGCTGATCGAAGTGGATGGCAACGACCGGGACGTTCTTTTCAAGGAATGTGAACGTATCTCGGAAGTGTTGTACGAATTCGAATGTGACGAGATCCTCTTTGCCGATACGACGCAACAGAAGGCGGATCTCTGGAAGGCGCGCCGCAGTGCCGGCGAAGCGGTGAAGTCGCACTCCATTTACAAGGAAGAAGACACCGTCGTTCCACGCGCTGAATTACCTCGCCTCCTGAAAGGAGTAAAAGCGATTGGCACCAAGTATGGTTTCCGTAGTGTCTGTTACGGGCACGCAGGCGACGGTAACCTGCACGTGAACATCATCAAGGAAGAGATGTCGGACGAAGCCTGGCAGCGAGAAGTGCCGAAAGGAATTCGGGAGATTTTTGAATTATGCGTTTCGTTGGGCGGTACGATTTCTGGTGAACACGGAATCGGTTACGTACAGAAACAGTACATGGACATCCCGTTCGATCCGGTGCAATTGGAGCTGATGAAAGGGATCAAACGTCTGTTCGACCCGAACGGAATACTCAACCCGGGAAAGATCTTTCCAGATGCCTGATCGTAATCGTCCTGTTGTCGTGATCACTGGCGCTTCTTCCGGAATCGGGAAGGCGCTCGCGTTTGAATTCGGACGGAATGGTTTCGCCGTTTCAATCAGCGCCCGGCAGGCGGACCGGCTGGGAAAAACCGTTAACGAATTGCAGGCAGCCGGAATCCCGGTGTACGCGGTTACCGGAGATGTAGCGAAAGAGCAGGATTGTAAAAACCTGATACAAGAGACGGTCAACACCTTTGGCCGGATCGACGTGCTCATCAACAACGCCGGGATGTCGATGCGTGCCTTATTCGAAAAGACGGACCTGTCGGTTATCCGACAATTGATGGATATCAACTTTTGGGGAACCGTTTATTGTTCCAAGTTCGCGTTACCCTATCTGTTGAAGCAAAAGGGCAGCATTGTCGGTATATCATCCATTGCCGGTAAGAAGGGGCTACCCGGAAGGACTGGTTATTCCGCTTCCAAGTTTGCCATGGAAGGATTTCTGGAGACCCTGCGAACAGAGAACTTGAAGAAAGGCCTGCATATACTTGTGGCATGCCCGGGCTTTACGGCCTCCAACATCCGGGTCACCTCGCTGGGAGCCGACGGTAAAGGGCAGGGGGAATCTCCCCGGGAGGAAGGAAAGATGATGCAACCCGAGGAAGTTGCTCGCAGGATTTTCAATGCAGTAAAGCAGCGCAAACGCGACCTGGTCATGACCCGCGAGGGTAAGCTGACGGTCTTCCTGAACAAGTTTTTTCCCGGATGGCTGGATGGGGTGGTTTATAACCACATGGCCAAGGAGCCTGATTCCCCTTTCAAATAAGCTCAGCGGACCTGTAAACGGATGCCGCCGACCGCCAGGAGTTTTTCCTGTTTATCGTAGAAGAAGATCTCGTATTCGCCTTCCTGATAAAAGGTCAGCCGATGGGAGAACCATCGGTAGGACGGAGAGGTCGGGATGTACACCGAACTCTCAAAAACGGATGCGCCTTTCTCGCGACGAAAGAGATCCGCGCGTACCTGGTCGGTATTCACCGCATGTGGAAGCGTCACCAGCACATGCAAAAAACCGCCATCGCGCTTGATGGAAAAATAATCACTGGCATTCACCGGCTTTCCGTCCGAACTCACCTGCTCGCAGAATACGACGCTTTGTCCGTGGGAGGCCGATGGGCCTGCCAGCAGCGAGACGGTCAGAAGTAAACTGGTAAGCAGTGCGCGTGCATCCATCAGAAGCGAGCGTTGATACGGAGGTTGAGTTGCCGTGCTGTCAGGTAATTCGGCACAGCATATTTCCGGGCGTTGCTGACATCGGTGATCCAGGAGTAGGACGCTACATTGGAGACCTGCAGGAGATTGAACACTTCGACACCGATCCATAAGGATTTGAAACCGGAAAAGAACTTTCCTTGCGGTTTGTTTACCACGTCTTCGCCGATGATCTGTTTTGACAGGCCCAGGTCGACGCGTCGGTAGGAGGGTGAACGGTAAACGTCTTTGTAACGATCACGTCCGGGAGGGCCGAAGGGGAGTGCAGTGCCGAAGAGCAAGTTGAGTGACATCTTGAAGGTCGGCGACTTGGGCAGGTAATCCTGGAAGAAGAGACCGAAATTGACGCGTTGATCAGCCGGCCGCGGAATGTAGCCCGGTTCAACTTTTTGGGAATCGACCGCATTCTGGTCGAAGGTGTACCCGGCGATGATCTGTTCGCCCGCCGCGTTATACCGGAGGTAATAAGCATCACCGGTGATGTCCTCTTCCGTTTGGAGGATGGAGAGGCTGGCCCAGGATTCGGTTCCCGGTACGAATTCACCGAACAACCGGAAGTCGATCCCGCGCGCATAACCTTTTGATTGCAAGGTTGGCAGGTAGCGGAGTCGCAGGTTGTCTTCCTTGTACGGGATCAGGTTTTCAAGGAACTTGTAATAGACTTCGGTGGTGAGTTTGAACTCCCGGCCGAGTGCCAGGAAGGTATAATCGCCACCGAGTACCGCATGGATCGATTGCTGTGCTTTCGTTTTTGGGTAGGCGGTTCCATCCAGGTCGCGCAGTTCCCGGTAGAAGGGGGGCTGATAATAGACTCCTCCGGAAGCCCGGAAACTCATGTTGCGTTTCCAGTCAGGCTTATAGGTGATGCTGGCGCGCGGGCTGATCACCAGTTGTTCGTTCAGGTCCCAATAATTGGCACGAATGCCGGTGGTCAGGATGACGCGGTTGGTATCGGAGAGTTGCCAGGTATGTTGCAGGAAGCCCATGACCCGGTTCGATTCCAGCGTGTTCCTGGCAATAACCACGTCGTTCAGCAGAATGCGCGGGTCGGCGGAATCGCGCGGAGAGGGGATTGAAAAGCCTGCCGAATCGTTGTAGTTCCATTCGTGCATCTTGTCTTCGATCCGCTCTGTGCTGACCTTCGCTCCCCATTGCCAGAGCGAGCGCTCGCCCACGCGCTCACCTTTGTGCTCCAGACTGGTTGACTGACCTTCCAGACGGTTGCGTGCGTGGTTTAGGAAGGAGCCGACACCCAGGTTGAAGGCGACGTCTCCGAAATCGTCTTTGCCAAGGTCCGCTTCCAACTGATCCAGGAAGTATTGTCCGAGAATGTCGAAGTTCTCTTCTTCGCGTGTGGCGAATCCGCTGGCGATCAGTTTAAGCTTGACGCGCTCATTCGGCCTAAAGGCGACGGAGGCTGAAGCCGATCCGGTCTGGTAGCGATCGAATTCCTGTCCTTCAAAGTAGACCGTGAATCGTTTCGCGTCATTGATGGTGCCGAAATTCGTCTCCCGCGTGGAGGGGGTGAGCTGGTAACGGTTCCGGGCATAGTTGGTGAACAATTCAATGGTCCAGCGCGAGCTGGGTTCAAATCCCGTCAGCAATTGAATGTCCGTGAAGGAAGGCCGGTATTCACCTTTTGTCTCGAACGTGTTAAGCAGATATTGATTGGACCGCTGGCGGGCACTCGCCATCCAGTACCATTTGTCGTTTTTGCTTCGGTTCTGAATGGTCAACGAACCGCCCAGCATGCTGGCGCTGGCGCTTATTCCGAATTCCTTCGGTTTCTTGTACCGGATATCGAGTACGCTACTCAGTTTGTCGCCATAGACAGCATCGAATCCGCCGGCAGAGAAGAAGATGGATTCGACCATATCCGGATTGATGATACTGATCCCTTCCTGTTGCCCGGAGCGTACGAGCAAGGGCCGGTATACTTCGAAGTCGTTGATGTAAACAAGGTTCTCGTCGTAATTGCCGCCGCGCACGGAATAGGTGGAACTCAATTCATTGGCAGAACCAACACCGGGCATCGTTTTGATCAGGTCTTCAACGCTCTGATTCGGCGTTGGGAGCACGGATACGACTTTCGGATTGATCGGGGTAACGTTGATCGTCTTGAGCGATCGGTCTTCGATGTTGACCTCTTTGAATTGCACGACACGTGAACGCATCCGGCGGTCCAGCACCCGGGATTCCCCCGGCGTCAGCGTGACCAGAACCGTGTCGGTACGGAGTCCTGTGCTGCTGAAAACGATGCGCAGCGCTTCGTTCGCCGGAAGCGACAATTCATATCGGCCGTCATCCCGTGTCGTCGTTCCCTGAGGTTTGCCAAAGACTGCGACCGTAACACCAAAGAGCGGTTTACCGACACTGTCACGTACCGTCCCGCGTAATACGCCCGTGTTCTGGGCCAGGATGCTGCCCGGGAGCATCAGCAGGAGGAAACCGAGCAGTATTGCGGCGGAATGCCGTTTAATTGTCGTCGTCATCCGTGGTCTTGCGACTATTCTTGTTCTTGTTTCTAAAATCGCCGTTTTGCCACATCTGGATGAACTTGGACCAGGCGACCGGGTTGAGCAGGTTATTCGGCGGTAGCTGCCCGGCATAGTACAAGCGGCTCGATTGCTGTTCCATCTGGTAGCGGAAGTTCATGGAGCCATCCATCGGCATGGCGGTCGCAAGAATGTTGAGTTGATTACGGTCCAGGTTTCGTTCGGCACGGGCCAGATCGTCGTCCGGTACGCGAAGCTGCAGGAAGGCGTCCTTGAATTGTTCCTTCGTCGGCCAGGGGAAGATCACGACCTCTTTCAGGAGAACCGTATCGCGTCGCAGCAGTTGTATGAGCGAGCACCGGTGGTCACTGATCGTATCCGGGATGATGAAGACCGCTTTCTTGAAGCCGATGGCCGCGAATTCCACGGTGTCTTTCATTTTGGCGACGAACGAAAAGAATCCGTAGTAATCAGAGATGGTTCCCCGGCTGGTATTCTTGATCATGATGCTCGAAAAGGGGATGGGCATCAGGCTGTCGTTGCTGACTACGACTCCGGAAAACTGGACAAGGTCATCGGGCATCAGCCGGTTAGACTGGGCCACTGCGGTCTTTGTGCCAAGCGTGAAGAGTAACAGGGCCAAAATGGCCGGGAAGCCGTATTTTTTAGGCATAGTGGGGTAAAGGTATTAACTAATGGGAAGTTGATTAACGGCAATTCCGGTAAAAAATTGACGGTTTATCAACGCTTTAGCCCCGGTCGTTTTCGTAAATTTGTTGTACATGTTTACTCGCGGGACCCTGCGCAATCTGCGGTATCTCTGGAGCCTTGCGCCCGGACTGGTAACCATTGCCGGAAATGCGTTGGGAGGTGCCTGGTCCTGGGCGAACCTGGTTTTCTCCCTGGGATTGCTGGCAGCCCTCGAGTGGTTCGTCGCCGAGGATCATCACAATGAGTCAGCATCCACCTCCTTTTTACCGGATCTGATCCTGATTTTGCATGCCGTTTTTCAGGTAGTGGCGTTGGGCGCGTTGTTCGATTCCATTGCCGGCGGCAGAATTGCCGGCATCCACCTGATCGGGGCCGCGCTATCTACAGGCGTTCATTCGGGATCTTCTTCGATTGTCATCGCCCATGAATTGGTTCACCGAAAGCACCTGGCCTGGCAGGCCTTGGGGAAGTTCCTGCTTTTCACAGCAGGCAACATCTACTTCTTCGTTGAACACCTGCGGGTGCACCACAAATGGGTCGGAACACCCAGGGACCCTGCTACTGCCCGCTTTGGCGAGAACCTGTACGCATTCTTCTTGCGATCGCTCAGCGGTCAGCTCTCCGGAGCTATTCGATTGGAAAACCAGCGTCTTAGGCATGAAGGTAAATCAACGGTTCATCCTGATCATTATGTCTGGAGAAACTTCACGGGCTTGTTGCTTGTTTCCATCGTGTGCTGGTATTTCCTGGGTTGGCCCGGTCTGGGTGCCTGGGCCTTGCAGATACTAACCGCGAATTTCCTGCTCGAATACACCAACTACATTGAACACTATGGCCTTTCCCGCCGGGAAGACGAGCGGGTTCGGGAAACGCACAGTTGGCAGACGGACAAAGTGGTCAGCCGATTTGTCCTGATCGACCTGAGCCGTCACAGTGATCATCATTTCCATGCATCGAAACCTTATCATACCCTTCAGACGTACGAAAAAAGTCCTGTACTTCCCGGTGGGTATGCATCTGCAGTCCTGATGGCGCTTATTCCTCCCATTTGGTTCAAGATTGTCAACCCACGACTGGAGCAGTATCTTCAGCAAATTCACGCTACCTGAACCATGATCCATTTTGCTCCATTCAAACATTGCCGATGGATCCTGTTGCCGGGACTTTTCCTGATTGGTGCATGCACAGGTTGTAAGGACGATACGGTTGCACCTTCCAGTTTGCCATCTTACCAGGCTTACTTCCCCATTGATAGCGGTACCTGGATCGAGTACGACGCTGATTCGGTTGTTCATCTTCCGGTTGATGATGCAGGCGAGGTCGACACGGCCGTTGAATTTTATCATTTCCAGTTGCGGGAAGTTATCGATTCCGTTTTCATTGATGGAGAAGGGGATACGGCCATTCGCATCAACCGGTATCGGCGTGAAAACGATACGCTTCCCTGGGAATATTTCAACCTGTGGACCGCCAAGCGGACGAGTGAGAACGTGGAACGGACGGAAGACAACGTTCGGTTTGTCAAGCTGGCTTTCCCCATCGATGCCCGGAAGAGTTGGAACGGAAACGCCTACAACTTCTTTCTGGAAGAAGTCTATATCTACCGTGATTTGTTTCAGGCGAAATCGGTCGGGCCGTACGCCTTTGATCAAACGATCACGGTTTTACAAAACGAATTTTCCTCGAACATCAACCGGATCTACAAAGAAGAGATCTATGCACGGGATGTCGGGATGATCCAGAAACAATCGGATAGTGTCAGCGTTCTCATACAGAGTTCCGGTCTGCCGCTGATCCTGAATGGGACCGAATACACTTTAACCGTCCGAGATTATGGGCATTGAACGAATCCGATTCCTGGCAACCTGCCTGTTCCTGATGAGCATGCAGACGGTGACTGCGCAAACCGGCCAGGCAAAATACGTAGTGCGTTTTACGGATAAGAATGGAAGTACTTTTTCTGTCGGCGCGCCGCAGGATTTTCTTTCCCAGCGCGCCATCGACCGGCGATCGCGCCAGAATATCCCGGTGACCCAGGCGGACTTGCCTGTCAACGAATGGTACATCGATAGCGTTGCAACGAAAGGTGCCCGGATCATCAACCGGCTCAAGTGGCAGAATGCCGTAGTGGTGGAGTGCGACTCCCTTACCCGGATCTCCATTGATGCTTTGCCCTTTGTTCTCAGTAGCGACCGTGTGAAGCGGGTTGCCGGCTCTCCGGGCGATGGTTCCCGGAAAAAGAGCCTTCGGCTTCATTCCGGACCTGTGTTGAAGGAGTTGCCTTTCCTGCGTACCGCATCGTATGATTATGGCCCCTCCTTCAATCAATTGCATCTGATGAATGCCGAGTATCTCCACGATCAGGGATACAAAGGGGAAGGTATCGTCATCGCCGTGCTGGACGCAGGCTTCTATCAGGCCGATCATGTACCATCCCTCGACAGCCTCTTCATCGATAATCGCTTGTTATCTACCTGGGACTTCGTCGACGATCAGGCATCCGTTTTTGAAGACGACTCCCACGGATTATCCGTATTATCTACGATTGCCGGCATTTTACCGGGCCAGTTAATCGGAACCGCCCCGCACGCCGCCTTCCATCTGTTGCGTAGCGAAGATGCACCGACGGAGAATATCATCGAAGAATACAATTGGGCTGCCGCTGCCGAATATGCCGATAGCGCGGGCGCGGATATCATCACATCCTCCCTGGGGTATTCTACCTTCGACGATACTTCCGCCAGCCATACCTACGCGGACATGAATGGAAATACCTGTCCGTCTTCGCTTGCAGCCGACTTTGCCGCGAGCCGTGGACTCCTGGTTCTGGCGAGCGCCGGCAATCAGGGAAATTCCGGCTGGCACTACATCAGTGCTCCGTCAGATGGTGACAGTGTGCTGGCAGTAGGCGCGGTGGATTCCTCCGGATTCAAAGCTTCCTTCAGTAGTTTCGGCCCGTCTTCCGATGGCGATGTTAAACCGAATGTCGCGGCGAAGGGTCTTGGAACTATCGTTTCCTATGGCGATGGCAGTAACGGACCGGGCAACGGCACTTCCTTCGCATGTCCGGTACTTGCCGGAGCGGCGGCTTGTCTGTGGCAAGCCCATCCCAACAAATCGAACATGGAGGTTTTTCACGCCATTGAGCAAAGTGCCAGCTATTACAATACTCCCGGCGACTCCCTCGGTTTTGGCATTCCGAACTTTATCCTGGCTGACCTGCTGCTGGGCGGTATCATCGACGGTCTTCCTTATGAAGAAGCGCTGATGAGCGTTTATCCGAATCCGTTCAATGATCGCCTGGAACTGCAGTATTTCTCCCGGAAGGCACAAACCATTCGGCTCTCGCTGACCGATGGCTTGGGACGGGTCGTATGGAACAAGGATGTGGCGGTAAGCGGGAACAGCATCAGTACCCTAAGCCTTCCAGACCTCGGAAATCTCCAGACGGGTTTCTACCTCATCCGGGTAGCTTCAGGAGAAAAGGAATTCGTCCGGAAGGTCGTACGTTCCCGCTGATTCAACCCTTGATTTCGTCCCACACTTTCTCAATGGCATCCGATAGCCGGCGGTCCTTTTCCGTGACCATATGTCCGGCATCGTGCGTTGTCAGACTGATGTGAACCTTGTTCCAGCTATTGCTCCATACCGGGTGGTGATTCATGGCTTCACAAATGAAAGCGACCCTTGTCATGAACGAAAAGGCGTGCGCAAAGTCCTTGAACTCGTAACTGCGCGTTAGTCGGTTGTCCTCTTCTTTCCAAGCCATTGTTTGTGTGGTTGCCATGATGTGGTCCGACAAATGTAACCAAACGACAATCCGGCGCAAGTAAGTGGCATCCACCACAAAGCGTAAACCAGCGAATAATTAAATTAGCATTAAATAGCTGATTATAAGCTATTTAATGCTAATTGGCGAAGTGGTTGATTCGGGTCAGTGGACGCCCTTTGACGCGAGATAGCGTTCGGCATCCAAGGCGGCCATACATCCGCTTCCGGCTGCGGTGACGGCTTGCCGATAGACCTTATCAGCAACATCACCCGCTGCAAAAACACCTTCCCGGGAAGTTTTCGAAGTGCCGGGAATATTCTTGATGTAGCCGGTTTCGTCCATATCAATCCAACCTTTGAAAATGTCGGAATTGGGATGGTGCCCAATGGCAACGAAAAAACCCGTGACATCGATTCTGCGTTCCTGGCCCGTCTTGTGGTCGATCAGGATCGCACCTTCCACACCCTTCTCACCGACGATCTCCTTGGTCTCGTGATTCCAGAGTACTTCAATGTTAGGGGTGTTGAGGACACGGTGTTGCATGGCCTTGCTGGCCCGCATAGCATCCCGGCGGACGATCATGTAGACCTTCTTACAAAGTTTGGCGAGGTAGGTAGCCTCTTCCGCGGCAGTATCACCGGCACCGACAATGGCGACCGTTTGACCTTTAAAGAAGAATCCGTCACAAACCGCGCAAGCGGATACGCCGTAACCGTTCAGGCGTTGTTCCGAGGGCAGGCCGAGCCATTTGGCAGAAGCGCCGGTAGCGATGATAACCGAGTCGGCATGGATGGTCTTCGTTTCGTCGATGACCACCTTGTGAACGGGCCCGGTGAAATCGACGGACGTTGCATAGCCGAAACGGATATCCGTGCCAAAGCGCTCAGCCTGGGCCTTGAAATCCTCCATCATTTGCGGACCGTGTGTTCCCTTCGGGTATCCCGGATAATTCTCGACTTCCGTCGTGATGGTCAATTGTCCGCCTGGCTGAAGTCCCTGGTACATTACAGGCTTCAGATCGGCACGGGCGGCATATATGGCGGCAGTATATCCGGCGGGACCTGATCCGATGATCAGGCACTGTACATGTTCGATGGTCTCACTCATGGCCTAATGAAATAGGCCGCAAAGGTACGGACAAAGAACGAACCCGCCTTACTGAGCAATGACGGTGTCAAATGAAGCGGCATAACCGCCCCAAATGCCCAATCCGCCGCTGATGTTGGACGTGATCGGCGCCGGGGATCCGAACGGGTTCCCGTTGTTCTGGATCTGCGTCTCAGCCGTACGCCAAAATTCAAAATGATCCCGGTCGATGGCAGTGAATTTCACGACGATCGTATCGCCGCGCTTGAAAAAGAACCGCTCTTCATTTTCGTCGTCTTCCTTTTCGGAGTTGGTGGCAATTCCCCGCGGGAAACTGAAATTGAAGCTCCTGCCGTTGATGAACTTGTCCTCGAAGACAGAGCCGAGCGGTGCGATGAATATGGAATCCTTTTGCCTTCCGATGTCATCTCCGAACGTATAGCGGTTGATGCGCTGGGCGAACCAACGGTAGCAGTTGCCCAGGGTGTCAGGCTCCGTCATGCGGGCCCAGACAAAACCAAGCGAGTCCCGTTCGCCATCGACTTTCCACCAGGTGCTGTCGAGTGTCACCACTTCGGGGATCTTGGTCGATGCTGTCAGGACTTTCCCTTCGGCTTCGACCCGGAGCGTATACGTTTTTCCGGCTTCACCGATCAGGCTGGATACATAGACGCCGAATCCCGGCAACTGATCCAGCGTGTCGATCGTCGTGCCATCGGATACGATCACCCGGGCGCCCTGGACGGTGTTCTGGATCACATTGGTGACGTTGATGCTGCCAAAGAAGGGGAGAGTCCTGGACAGGGCGAGTAGGGCGGGCTGCCCATTTTCGATATAGCCTTCCACCACGAGCAATTCTTCAGCTTCGGGGATGTCGACAGTTACGTTCTTCTCACAAGCCGAGAGCGACAGGAGCAGGAGGGAGACAAAGAGTAGTCGGGTCGTTCTCATCGGTTCAAAATTTGAAGTTCCAGGTGACACTTGGAATGATCGGGAAGAGCGAGATCTGCTTGGCCTGGATCTCGATGGTTCCGTTTTCCGACTTGGTGTCGAAGTAAATGATGTACGGATTGTACCGGTTGTAAACATTGAACACCGAAAAGTTCCAGCTGGATTCGTATTTGCGGCCGGGCTTGTTCTTCAGCGTAGCCGAAAAGTCCAGTCGGTGATAAGCAGGCAAACGGTAGTTGTTGCGTTCACCGCCATAGTCCTGCACAATATTGCCGTCTGATAAGAGGTACAGGCGTTGTGGGAAGGTGTTCAGGTTTCCGGTGGAGTATTCCCAGGTCGCACCGAGGATCCATCGTGTTCCCATCTGTCGGGTCAGGACGATGTTGATGTCGTGCCGGCGATCGAACTTGGCAAAGAACTCTTTACCAAGGTTCAGGTCTTCGAATTTCCGTTTGGTCCAGGAGAGCGTATAGCCGATCCAGCCACTGAACTTTCCGGCTGATTTTTTAATGAACCATTCTGTCCCGTAACTCCATCCCCTTCCGAATACGAAGTTATTGTCGATGTTGTCGTTCACCGTTTCTTCCGGCAGGAATCCTTCGCGGTATTCGACCTGGTTTTTCATCTCCTTGTAATACGCCTCCACCGAGGTTTCCCAGGCATTGTCCTTGAAATTCCGGAAGTATCCGATCGCGTATTGTGTTCCGAATTGCGGGCGGACGATATCCGTCGAAGGAATCCAGACGTCCGTAGGCAGCGAGATCGAGGAGAGCGAAGCCAGGTGGATGTACTGGTAATTCTGCGTATAGGCCGCTTTGATCGAGGAGCGGTCGTTCAAGGCAAATCGTACCGAAAGCCGGGGCTCGAGCTTCAGATAGGTCTTGATGTTTTCTCCCGGCGAGTAGTGCAAGGTGTCGGTCACTACGTTCCGGACCGGATCTCGTACATACCGGTCGAACGGCCCGACTTGCTGGAAGCGGGAAAGTCGAAGTCCGCCGTTGACCTTCCAACGGTCGTCGATTTCATATTCGTCGTTGACGTATATCGCTGCATCGTGGGCATAATTGCGCAGCACTTTCCCCAGATCGAATTTGACATCTCCTGATTGCGCGGAAGCGTTGCTTGGTACGAAAACATGGAAGATATACTGAGCACCAAACTTGACCGTATGCAAGACGTTCGGTAGCCAGGTGAAATCGGTCTTTAGGTTGTAGTCGGTGATGCCACTGAATAACTTGAAGTTGAAGGCATCCTGTCCGCCTTCGAATTCGAACTTGTAATTCGTGTAAATGAGCGAGGTGTTCATGAACAGGCGGTCGGTGAACAAGTGATTCCAACGCGCTGTGGCCGTGGCATTACCCCAGGGAACTTTGATATAGAAATCCGATTCCTGGCTTTTGAAGTTGAAAACATCGCGACCGAAATAGCCGCTCAGAAACAAACGATCATTTTCACCAAGACGGTAGTTGACCTTTGCGTTGAGGTCGTAGAAGTAATACTTGTTGCCGGCAATGTCGGAGCTGCTGCTCACAAACGGTTTTCCCATGAACAAGTCGATGAACGTGCGGCGAGCCGACACGATGAACGACCCGGTATCTTTCCGGATCGGCCCCTGAACCGTCAGGCGGCTGGATACGAAACCGATACCACCCTCGGCTCCGAATTTCTGGTTGTTCCCTTCCTTCATTTGAATGTCGAGCACCGATGCCAGTCGACCACCGTAGTTGGCGGGCATGCCTCCCTTGGTAAGGGTGACATTCTGCACCGCGTCAGCATTGAATACACTGAAGAAACCAAACAGGTGAGAAGCGTTGTAAACGACCGCTTCATCCAGGAGAATGAGGTTCTGATCAGGGCCACCTCCGCGTACGTAGAAACCGGAGTTTCCTTCTCCGGCGGATGAAACGCCGGGTAGTAGTTGGATCGTCTTCAGGACATCGACTTCGCCCATGAATGCGGGAAGGGTCTTGATTTTTTCGATCTCGATCTTCTCCTTACCCATGTCGGTTGACTGGACATTCCGGTCAGCTTTTTCGCCGCTGATCGTGACTTCCTTGGTCTCGATCGCCCCCGATTGCAGGGAGATGTTGATGCGTAGGTCCTTATTCAGGTCAACGGACCGCTCCTCACTCTTGAAACCCAGGTAGGAGATGACCAGCGTGTATTGCCCGGCAGGAAGCGTGATGGAATAAAAACCATACTGGTTGGTCGTTACACCTTTCAGGTTCTCTTTGATGTAGACATTCGCTCCGAGGAGTGATTCGCCGGTAGCTGCTTCCCGAATGAAGCCGCTGACGGTATGATTTCCCGGAGTTTGAGCCTGAACCATCGGTTCGATGGAGAACAGGAAGATGAAGCAAAACAGAATAAAACGCATAAAGTAGATAAGGAAGGCCGGATTGGCGCCGCGAAGGTAGAAACAGACCATTGGATAATTGGTTACCGGTTTCTTAAAAATCAGTGATTCTTCGTGTCAACTTGAATGCCCCCGATTTGCGATGTATCTTTGCAACACGTTCTTATCATCGCCGGTGACCTTGTCGCTCCGTTCAGTCGGGGAGGAAAGTCCGGGCAATATCGGGCAGCCTGCTTCCTAACGGGAAGGGATCCTGAAAGGGATCATAGAAAGTGCCACAGAAACTAAACCGCCAGGAGCGCAAGTTCCGGGTAAGGGTGAAAACGTGAGGTAAGAGCTCACGGCAGCTACCGGCGACGGTACTGCGGGTAAACCTCAGGCATTGAAAGACCAAATAAGCCGTGGAAGGAACTCGTTTCCGGGAGGGTGGCCCATCCGATGCTTTTGCGCCACGGCGGGTAGGTCGATCGAGCGGGCATGTGAATGCACGCCCAGATAAATGACAAGGGTCCCGCTTGCGGGAAACAGAACCCGGCTTACGATCCGGCGATGACCACATGAGCAGCTGCCCCACAACGGGGTGGCTGCTTTCCTTTTGTATGGGCAGCAAAAAAGCGATGTCGGCCCTTAAATCGTATCTTTGAACCCTATGCCGGTAGAGCTGATCACGGAACACTCCCCGCTTTGGCTAGTTGCCTGCCTGCTGCTTGGACTGCTATACGCCTTCGTGCTCTACCGATACCCGGCTGTGGAATCGCTGGGTAAGGTGTTGCATCGGCTGTTGTTCCTGTTCAGGGCGTTGGTTGTTTCATTCCTCGCGTTTTTTCTGCTCTCCCCTTTATTGCGTACCCTTTCAAGGGAAACGGAGAAACCGCTTCTATTGCTTGCCGCAGACAATAGCCAGAGTCTTTTACTCAACAAGGACTCCGCTTATTATCGTTCCGACTATTCAACCGACCTGCATCGGTTTGCCGCGAAGCTCGATGATCAGTTTGAAGTCCGCTGGCTGCGCTTCGGAGAAGAAGTCCGGGAATCCGATACCCTCGACCTGAAAGACCGGCAAACAGACCTTTCGAGTTTGTTCTCGGAGTCCGCAATCCGCTATGCAAACCGGAATGTAGGCGCTATCGTAGTGGCGAGCGACGGAATCATCAACAAAGGCATCAATCCTGCCTATGTTTCGACCGGGATACAGGCTCCTGTCTATTCGATCCTGCTGGGCGATACGATTGTCAGGAAGGATCTCTTCATTGCCCGGGTCAATCACAACAAGACGGCTTATCTCGGAAATACCTTTCCCATCAATGTCGTGGTGGAAGCCCGACAATTATCCGGTCAGCAAATGACGTTGACGGTGAAAGAGGATTCCATTGTCCGGTTCAGCCGCAACTTCCCGATCACCGGTAACCGTTTCCGACAGGAAATCCCGGTCTTGCTGGAAGCCCTCAAGAAAGGCCTGCACCACTACAAGATCGAGTTGAATCAGTTGCAGGGCGAAGTGACCTATACGAATAATGAACGGGATGTCTACATCGAAGTGCTGGAGCAAAAACAACAGATTCTGGTACTTGCCGCCGCGCCTCATCCAGACCTCGGAGCCTTTCGGGAGGTACTCGAACGCACCCGGAATTATGAGGTCAAGACCAGTCGATTCGAGAAATTCGACGGTAACCTGAGCGGATTGAACCTGCTCGTTTTGCACAACCTGCCTTCCCGCAACCAGAACCCGGAGGCTCTTCTCAAAAAGGCTGCCGATGCCGGTGTCCCGGTCTTGTTTATCCTGGGTACATCGCTCAATGTAAACGCATTTAATGCGCTCCAGTCCGGTTTGGTTATCCAGGGTGGTAGCACGGATCGGACGAATGCCGCCGGACCGGTACTGGACAACAACTTTTCGCTCTTCAGTTTGTCGGATGTACTGCGCGGTTCAATCGCATCCTTTCCGCCACTGCTGGCTCCTTTTGGAAAGTACAAGCCATCCGGTACTCCCTATGTACTGCTGAACCAGCAGATCGGCGCCGTAACCAGCGCGGAACCGTTGTTGTTCTTCACAGAAAACGGACGCAGCCGTAGAGGATTTCTATGCGGCGAAGGCTTTTGGAGATGGCCGATTGCCGATTACAGCCAGAACGGATCCTGGGATGCAAGTCAGGAGTTGTTGCTCAAGACGGTGCAATTCCTGTCGGCATCCGGAAACAGGAGCAACTTCCGTGTACTCGCACGAAACAGCTACGCTGAAAACGAAGCGATCATTCTGGATGCCGAAGTGTATGACCAGAGTTACTCGCTGGTGAATACCCCGGATGTTTCACTTATGTTGCTGCGTCCTGACGGAACCAGGTTTCCATTCACTTTCTCCAAATCGGGCAACGCCTATTCGCTCAATGCGGGATTCCTGGCGCCAGGGGAGTACCGGTATGATGCGAATGTCCTGGTCGGTGACAAGCGCTATAGCGCCACCGGGCGCTTCAGTGTTACGCCCATTCAGGCGGAACGGGAGGAAACCGTAGCCGACCATGCGCTCATGTTCAATCTGGCTGGTAAAAACGGCGGTGCAGCGTTCAGTCGCGATCAATTGGATATGCTAGCCGATACCTTGTTGAAGCGGGAAGACATTCGCACCGTCAGCTATTCCCGTATCCGCCTGGAAGACCTGATCCAGGTAAAGTGGATCTTCTTCCTGCTCATGGGGCTCTTGGCTGCCGAATGGTTTATCCGTAAACGTTCGGGGCTTTATTGATCGCCGACGAAAATATAGTAGCGGGCGATGTCCGCCTCCGGATGCAGTGTTCCTTTTCCGCTTAACCAATCAGCAAAGTTCTCTGTCAGCCAGGGTCCCATGAGGACTCCCTTGCTGCCAAATCCATTCAACAGGAAAACATTGGCATGCTTCGGATGACGGCCGATCAGCGGACGACGCCCTTTTACAGCCGGGCGTATACCGGCTTGGTGGTCTATTAACTCAAAGGGCAGGCGTAATACACTTTCCAGTTTGTCTATCAGGTCTTTTTTTGCCTGTTCAGTCGGGATTTGATCCAGTTGATGCCAGGAGTAAGTTGCTCCGGCTCGAAAGCGCTCATTTCCAATCGGCACGAGGAATAGTCCACGGAAAATAATATGCTGTTGCGGCAAACCCGGTACGCGAATCGTGAGGATCTCTCCCTTCACAGGGTCAAATGGTAACCAGGACCATAATGGATTCTTTCTCGCTTGTTCCCCTTCACAGAAGATGATGGACCGCGCGCTGACCTGGTTGAATTGAACGAACTCCTCGGTAAGTTGAAGTGATGTCGGATCAAAGGTGTCCGTCAATAATATCCCTTGGTTACTCCAATTTACCCGGAAGAAGTCAAGAAAACGGGGCAGATCCATCCAACCACAATGCCGCATGACGAATTGCCCCGCCGAAGGTTGTAAGGCAGTTTTATAGTCATCACCAGTATACTGCCCGACGAGCAAGTGATCGAGATCCGGATCGGACATGCGGGCGGTCCAGTCGTTGCATTCCTTTACAGTGGCAGCTACTTCCAGTCCATCGACAGCGTGATAGAACAACTCGCCGGTATCGCGATGCAGGGAAGCATAGTAGGATTCATTGAAGGCGAGAAAGGTGTCGGCCATCCAGCTTTTAGCACGCCTGCGACCGGTTACCGGATGGACCAAACCCGCCGCAACGCGTGAAGAGGATACTGGTTTTTCCTGTTCGACAATGCGGAAGGAGATTCCCCGGCGTTCAAAAGCGCGTCCCAGTAGTGTACCTGCCAATCCCTGACCGACGATCAGATAATCTACCACCGCATCCTGATTCATGGACGCGTACCGGTAAATCCGACCAGAGCAAGACGATCCGATGCCGAGTTAACGACAATCCGATAGAAGTCGCCGATGGATTTGGAAAAGTCGGCGATCTCGGTCCATTCGCTTCCGCTATTCAACTTTCGTCTGTACAACTTGCCTTTGGATCCCATCAACAAACTGCCATCGGATAGAACAGTATAATCTTCGCTGCCGGCCAGCGTGGGGAAAAGCTCCCTTGTTGCATAGGTTTTCGCGTTCATGGCAAGTATTTTCCATTCAAGCTCGTTTGCCTTGACGACAAAATACAGTTCCGAGCGATCCGGATTCATGCGCATGCAACGTCCTATGTCAGAGGCGATGAGAGTACGCTGATGCGTTCGGAGGTTCAGCACTTGCAGCGTATTGGCCGGACCCAGGATGAACATGGCCAGCATGCTGTCATTCATCCAGCAATAGTATCCGATCGAATCGGTGCTGGGTTCAGGACGGGGTATGGAAATGTCATGATGGGCAGTAGGCAGACGGTAGAACCGTTGGCCGGAATCCAGGTCAACGCGTACCATCGACAAGAATTGCATGTTCGGCGAATAGGAGGGGGAATATTCGCTTTCGGGCGAATCAGTTATCGCTACATCCTTGCCGGATAATTCGTACTGACGGATATCGGCAGATCCGGAATCCGGAATGCGCACATACAACAGGGTAGAAGTACCCGGTATGAAGCTGGGCTGGTTGTCGTATCCTTTCCGGTTTGTGATGTTCACAGGATTATCGAACGTGAACTTGTCCTGATCCTGCTTGAACCCCACCAGGAAAATATCAGTATCAGGTAATTGAGCCTTTACTCCGGTTGAAACGAGCACCAGCCCGACGAGCAAGCGCAGCTTTTTAGAGATTTCGTTGTATGACATTTTTTCGTGCAGGTTGAAGCGTGATGGTGCGGTCCGTACTGTCGATCTCCGTACTCACATAGGTGTTATGAATACGATAGGCTCGAATGCTGATGGAGTCGTTTCCTGATAGTTCCAGGACGCGGATGGAATCGACCGGTCCGGCAAAGTCGATGTCCCGTGCGATCGTACTGCGATAGATCCCGGTCTTCCGTACGAGTTTGTATCGCAGCGTTGATTTGGAACGCAAGACCGCCTGCTGTTCCTCGATGAAATACCGGTTTCCGAGGTCGAACGTTTTGCCCAATGAGTCGGTGTAACGAAAGGTCAACAGAAAATTGACAAGCATGGAAGGGGAAAATAGGAAGAGCGGAAAGGTGAGTGCAAACAAACCGAAATAGATTTTTACCGGGAAGGCCGTTGGGACGCGCCAGACGAGCCCCGACAACAGGACACCGGAAATGATAAAGGCGAAGAGCAGGTAATGAGGGGCCTCCGGATCAGGATTCTTGACCAGAACGAAGGATAGGATGGCGCCGATTCCCAGTAGCCCGTGGGTAACAGCCAGACGGTTGAATGTCCCCCGGGGTACCCGTCGAATGCTGATCATCAGGATCAGTCCGCCCAGAACGGCTAATATGTAAAGGCTGAGCGTGAGATAAAATGCCATGATCCGGGGTATCTTTCTTAATTTACCACCCAAAGCTATTAAACATGCCTCAATTGCGTGCGATCTTATTGCTGTTGTTACTCAATGGGTTGAAAATGCCTGCCGCTATTGGATCGGTCGGCGATACGACCATGGTCCGTGCATTCGACCATTTTCTCCACCAGAATTGTAATTCCGGTACCGGCAGGTTTTTGTTTCCTTCGGATTCGGCTCGCTTTTATAAAGTAATGCTCCATTACCAGCTGAGTTGTCCGTCTTTCGGATGCGACATCTATGACCGGATTGCAACCTTGAAACTCCTTCGCCCAACCGGAGAGATCGATTCGACTTTGACACTGGCGCCGTCCTTTACCGTGAACGGCAGCCGGGTTGATACCTTGACGTGCGTGCTCGATACGGCCTATGCGTACAGCTATGATACCCTCAGTCAATCGATCGATTCCGTTCCTCTGCCGGGACTGACGGTGTTGTTTTATACCGATTCCCTACAGCCATTCACGCCGACCGATACGCTTACCGTCTGGCCCCTGTATTATTACCAGTATAGTTTCGACGCTTCCGGTAACGCCACCGATTCCACCCTCATTGCCCCGGATTCTACTTTCTACCTGACCTATGATTCGGTTTGGTCGGCTCCTTTTGAGGTGCTGGAACCGGTGGAGATCGCGCGTGCGATCACGCCCTTCGGAGAGGCGGTCGGACTCTGGTTCGATGTCAGCGACTATTCCGATCTCTTGCGGGATTCCGTGAGCCTGTACACAATGGTCTGCGGTTACAGCAACGGTTGGGAAGTGACAACGGATTTCTATTTCATCGAAGGGGAACCTTACCTGGAACCATATAGGCACGTCAACCTCTGGAACGGTACCTGGCAATATGGGAATTCCGGCAATCCGATCGATACGCATCTCCAGCCGCTCACGATAGCTGGTGATACGGCCGCTGGATTCGCACGGATTCGATTGATCACGACCGGACATGGCTTTGGCGGCGACCCCAACCCTGAAGTGGCGGAGTTCTATGATGTCACGCATCATTTGCTCATCAACGGGGATTCCGTATCGCAGCGACTATGGCGCGCCGATTGCGGGCTCAATCCATTGTATCCCCAAGGTGCACCCGGTTATAGCAGTACCTGGTATTATCGGCGTGCGAACTGGTGCCCCGGTTCATTCGTGACCCCGCATGATTACATCGTTACCGATCCTGTGCGATCCGGTAATCCGGTCATTGTTGATTATGAGCTGGAGCCTTATACCGTAACCGGCGGACCTCCGGGATTTTATTTCCCGGAATACTACATTCAATCACAGGCGATCTACTACCAGGCTCCGGGTTACCGCAATAATGCAGCCCTGCTGGAAGTTCTCCGTCCGAATGATGCTTTTGAATATAACAGGATGAATCCCGCCTGCGGTGAACAGCATCCGCTCGTACGGTTCCGAAACCTGGGCAGTGATACGCTGCGCAGTCTGGAATTTCATTACGGTCTCGACGGTGACCATTCCACGGTTCATACATGGACCGGTGCATTGCCTTTCCTTGATACACTAATCATAGAACTGCCAGTGATCACACAAACTGCCGGTTCTCATCTGTTCAGTGTAATGGCCGTCAATCCGAATGGCCAGCCCGACGAGTTCGGGTCCGATGATTCGCTGAATTGCACATTCACCACACCGGCGATGTACAATACCTCGTTTGTCAGGGTGTTGGTGAAAACCGATGGCGCGCCGAATGAAGTATCCACGAGTATTACCGATCCGGCCGGTAATGTGCTGTTCTCCCGAACGAGCTATCCTGCCGCCGGCTCGCTGTATATCGATACGGTGTTCCTGTCAAATGGCTGTTACAGTTTCAATGTATTCGATTCTTTCGGAGACGGTTTGTGCTGCTTCGGTGGAAGCGGTTATTTCCGGGTACTGAAAGGGGGGACGGCAACCGTTATCTGCAATGCCAACGATTTTGGTGAGAACTACAAGAAAGAAGCGATCATCGATTTCAATCCGGGAATTGCGGACGAACCTGAATTGGATAGGGTGCTGGTGTGGCCAAATCCCTCGACCGGGCTGGTGCACCTGAACACCTCGGATGAGCGTGGACTCCTAACGGCCCGGGTTACCGACATCAGCGGTCGTGTGCTGTCTGAAACATTGGAATTGCCAATTGACAGACACGAAGCTATTCTTGACCTAAGCCGACTTCCACGCGGCCTGTATTTCCTGGAACTGTCCGCCAGCGGCTGGCGCCAGGTAGTGCGTTGGGTTCGGGAATAAATCCGAACTCCGATCAGGGCTTCTGGACATTATCGACCAGCCGGAAGCCCTTGCCATGAATGTTGATGATATCCAGGGTGGGATCGTCGCGCAGGTACTTACGCAGTTTGGTGATGAACACGTCCATGCTGCGGGCGTTGAAATAGTTGTCATCACCCCAGATCTCTTTGAGCGCCTTCTGTCTGGGTAACAACTCGTTTTTGTAGATGCACAGCATCCGCAACAAATCGGCCTCCTTTGGAGACAGTTTTTGAGATTCTTCGCCCGAGATGATGGTGCGATGATCGTAATTGAACTGGTATTTGCCCACGGTGAATTCCCGCTGGGTGTGATCATGCCCTTTTTCGTTGCTCCTTTTCAGGATGGCTTTTAGTTTGTATAGCAGGACTTCGGAATCGAACGGCTTTGTGATGTAGTCATCAGCCCCGACTTTAAATCCTGCAAGCATGTCTTCCTTCATCGTTTTAGCGGTCAGGAAGATGATCGGTACTTGTGGATTCTTTTCCCGGATTTCCCGGGCAAGGGTGAACCCGTCTTTTCTGGGCATCATGACATCGAGGATGCAGATGTCATACTTGCCCGTGACAAACTGGTCATAGCCGGCAAATCCGTCCTGACACAGGTTGACCTGGTAGTCGTTTAATTCCAGATAGTTTTTGAGAACCGAACCGAAGTTGGGATCATCTTCCACCAACAGGATGTGTGGTTTTGAAATGGACATGTTGCAGAGAGGGTATTAGGAATGAGGGATGTAAATTTCAAAGGTACTGCCTTTCCCGGGATCGCTGTCAAGACGGATCCATCCCCGGTGCTTTTCCACGATTGCTTTGACATAACTCAGACCCAAACCGAAGCCTTTGATATCGTGAATGTTGCCGGTCGGTACCCGGTAGAACTTTTCGAAGATTCGCTTTTGCGTTTCCTTGGTCATACCCATGCCCTGGTCGCGTACGGAAATCAATATGCCTCCGGGATGGTCGTTGGAAGCGATCAGAATATCCGGAGCTTCCGGGCTGTACTTATTGGCATTGTCCAGTAAGTTGAGGACCACGTTCATCAAATGAACCGGATCACCGGTAACGGCAGGGTGAAGCGCTTCCATTCGTGTTTCGATCTTACCACCCCGGGATGCAACCTGCATGCCGATGGAATCAACGGCTTGACGGATGGTGTCGTGCAGGTCGACCGTCTCGCGACGAAGGCTAAGCTCTCCCTTTTCCAACTGCGCCATCTGCAGTACGTGTTCCACCTGCTTGTTCATCCTTTTGTTTTCTTCCCGGATGATGCGGGAGAAATATTCCAGCTTCTCCGGTTGGGAGGATACGCGCGGATCCTTGATCGAGTCGACGGCCAGTGAAATTGTCGCGATCGGGGTTTTGAATTCGTGCGTCATGTTGTTGATGAAATCGGTCTTGATGTCCGACAACTTCTTTTGACGCAGGATCACATGGATGGTAAACGCGAATCCAAACACGATGATGAACGTGAACAGGGTTGAACTGCCCAGCATCAGCCACATCGAAGAAAGCACATACCGGATGCTGTTCGGAAACTGCAGGATCAGATAATCCGGTTTGGATACGATGTCGTTCGGGAACAACAAGACCCGGTACTTGGAGTTCATCAGGTCTCCGGCATGCCGGTCGGTCTTCGAGATGACCAGTGAATCCTTTACGCCGTTCAATACGCCAAATTGAAATGGGACGTGGATGCCACGGTTGCCAAGTTCGTGGGAGATCAGGGAGTCGAGCAGCTTTGGGTCAATCCGCTGTCGGATATCCGGTTCCTTTCCGGCGAACTCAACGGCCATTTTCTGCATCACGTCACGGAGCTTCTCGAGTCGGGCTTTTATTTTCTCTTCGTTCTGCCGGATGATCACCTCGGCGGAATCCCCATAAACACGGGTGATCTGGGAAGAACGAATCGTATGCTGTGAAACCGAATCGCGCTGGAAGAGATTCCGCCGCTGGATCCGAAGGAACGTACGGTTCGTACCCGGACGGTGAAACTCGATGTTGATATCCGCATTGTCCAGGTCATGGAAAAAATAGGGGGAATGCTGGAGTGCATGCAGGTCCGTTACCTCGAAGGCGGTATCCGTGACCATTTCGACTTTCTGAGCAGAAGGCACCACCAGGTCTTCCTCATCGGCATCGTCTTCGCTCATCATCATGTGGCTGATGGTCGCCGGATCGATATCGAAAAATCTTCTTTGCAGCACGTCGGCAGCCTCGCTCCGTTCTATGCGGTCGACAATGGCATTCATGGCCTGGTTGACCGTCTGGTCGAATTGCTGCTCCTTCAGGTGGATATCGTGCAAAATCCAGTAAACCTGCAGCCCGATGATCCCGATCAGGGCCGAGCTCATCAGGGCGATGATCCAGCGGATTTGGCGTTTATTCATTTCAACAAAAGTAACCCTCCTTTAACATTTGGCGGGATGATTAACCGGACCTTAACAGAGATTAACGGCTCATTAACCGCAAAGGGCTGCTTCCCGGGCTTTCTTTGTGTCAACCAAGCGACAACACCATGAAACAACGCATCGCCCCCTTGGAAGCCATCTCCTGGACCGTTCTGCTGCTGGCAGCACTGCTCTTTGGAACAGCCATCGCTTATGCCGGTGAGCCTAAAAAGGATCAAAGGAAAAAGAAGGAAGACAAGCACGAAGGGAAAGCTGTGATCTCCATTTGCAAAGAGGACAACGGGAAAGTCATTCGACTCGACACCACCATCAACCTGGCCGATGAAGCCGCCATCGAAGCGGCCTTGAAGAAACTGGAGCTCGGCGACGATTTCCATTTTGACCTGCGAATGCCTGGTGAGCATGGTAAGGAGGATGCCTTCACAATGAAATTCTGGAGTGAAGATCTTAGCCCGGATGACCGGAAACGTATGAAGGACGAGCTAGCAGCCGCTATGCGGGATAGTGAACGGTCTTTGGAAGATGCCCATAAAGCCATGAAGGAATTCCATATGGAGATCAAGGGCATGGACGAAGAAGGCTCAGGTGCCTTATCCATGCATTTCCCGGCTGACTTTGATTTCGAATTCCCTGAGCATTTTCGTTGCGGTGTAGGGGATCCTGAACTGGACAGCCTTCAGTCGGACGATCGTATCCTGATCATCGGAAAACCGGACGAGGCTGCACCGGTTTTCGAGAAGACCGTTACCACCGCTTCCGGAAAACAAGTGTTCGTCTTCCAGCGTCAACTCAGCCAGGAAGCACAGCGCTCCCGGGCTGCCGAGAAGCAGTTGGACATTCGCGATATCGAGATTTTTCCTAATCCGGCCGATGACCGGCTCACCCTCAGCTTTGAAAAGGAAAAGACCGGCGATATCACGATCCGTCTGATGGACCTGCAGGGGAAGGTGGTGTACGATGAAACCCTTCGTGCTTTCTCGGGTGCATACTACAAACGCATCGATATTTCCGGAATTGCCGCAGGTACCTATACGCTCAGCATGGAGCAGGGAGAATCGCGCATCACCCGAAAAGTGATCATACGCTAAACGTTCAATTTCAATTGTACCTGGTTTCGTGATGGTTCCCAGGTTGACCCCGGACGATGATCCGGGGTTTTTTAATTATACCGGGAAGCCGGTTTCGACCAGCAGGCGCTCAGCCTGAGACAAATGTCGCTCTTCATGCCCGGCAAGGATCTCAAGCACATCCGGGAATGGAATGGTAATCAGGCCGGCAACGGGCGATGTGACCACGACTTTGTTTATCGTCCGGACCCGGATAGCTTCCAGTTTGCCGATCAGCGTTTCCTGATGCTTTCGAAAGCGATCGACGATCGCAAGGTCCTTCACTTCTTTCTGTCGCGGCTGAAAGATCTTCGGTGCCTTGAAAGGCCTTCGCACCTCCGGGCCAAGTGTGGCAACCATATTCCGGCCGATGCTCTTGCTGAACGGACTCCAGCGTTCCCAGAAGGTCGCCTGGTATCGGTCGCCGCAGAGCCGGTCCAGGACGGGGAAATAGCACTCGTTGGAAACAATGAGGTGATCCAGGCACTGAGCGATACTCCAGCGATGCGGAGCAGGCTTCCACAACAATTGATCGGGGCGAAGGTCCTTGAGCTTGTCCACGCGAGCAAGGCATACCCGCAGGCGATCGATGGCCGTTCGGATCTCGGGATGTGACATTACCTGGTTCATCCTGATTACTTCCCGAATAGTTTTTTCAGGCGCTGTTGGTCCAACTTTTCGCTGAAGTCGAACGCGATCCGTTTCCGGAAGATGAACTTGCCGATCTTCAAACTACCGACCGCGCGGCCTTCCACCGAACGTTGGCCCGATAAAAGTTCCAATCCTTGCGGTGCCATTTTCAATAATTCCATGTAAGAAGTCTGTATGGACACCGGAACGGCTGTCTCGCTTTTGGCCCGGATTTTCAATCGTTGATCAGCTTTAGCCGTCCCCACCGGTTTGTTGTCGATCAACAACCCGGTTTCCGCCTCCAGCAAGCGGACACCCCAGTTTTTGGGATTTTCCACGCGCAGGTCAAAACGAATGTTCGGTACGTTTCCATTCAGCTCCACCTGCAAGGCATCGATGGAACTGATCTTGACCGATTTCATGGTCAGGCAACCGGTATGAAGAAACGAACAAGCGACCAGGCAGGGAATGCTCAGGATCCGAAAGCGGGGCATGGCAATGGCCTCAGTGCTTTTTGTCGAGATACTGGAAAAAAGTATCGCTGCGAAGTCCGATGCGTAACGATTCGACCGCGATCACTTCATTGGGCGCGATGTTGCCAAGGTTGACGTTCGCGCCCAGCAGTTTGATGAAGTAGGTCTGACCGCCCTTATTCGGGGCTTCCCAGATGATCTTGTCCGCTGATACCTGCGAAATGATCTTGTTGATCAATACTACGTGGGCTTTTCCGGAAGGACGGTAAATACCGACCGTGCCGCTTTCGCGTGCTTCGGCAATGACCTTCCAGGCGCCGGCCTGTAATTCGGAATTGATTAGTTCGATCCACTTGTTCGGGTGGATGATGATACCTTCTTCCTTCGAGCCGACCTCTGTGATCACGGTTACCTGCTTACTCAGACGGCGGATATATTCCAGCTTTTGATCGTGCGCGAGCGTGATACTGCCGTCGCTCACTTCTGCATAGGACAGCTTGTATTTGTCGATCAGCCGGAGGTAATCTTCGAACTTGTTCCGGATGATGAAGGCTTCCAACAAAGTGCCGCCCAGGTAAACAGGCAGGCCGGCATTCCGGTAGACGGCCAGTTTGTCTTCCAGGCGGGGTGTTATATACGAAGAACCGAAACCGAGTTTTACGAGATCGACGAAAGGGCCGGAACTCTCAACAAGATCCTCAGCCTGGCGAACCCCCAGGCCTTTGTCCATTACCATGGTCAAACCGCTCTGACGGGGCTTGACCGTCCGAACGGGGACCTGGTCCAGCGAAAAATTCATAGGCGTTTTTTATAGAGGTCGATCAGCTCGACAATATTTCTGTCCTTTTCGAGTGAAGGAGCATACTCGAATAAGGTGTGGCAAAGGTCGACATTTTTATCGAGAGCGGCTTCTAAAAGCTGGTAAGCTTCCTGGATCCTGCCGGTGCTGTAATGATAACAGACCATTCGATATAAAAGCTCCGCGTCTTCGGGATGATAAACCAGTCCATTCTCCAACAATTCAATCGCTTCGGCCTGCCGGTTGTCGACCATCAGCAAATGGGAATACTCCAGCCAGATGTCCTTGTTCTCCGGCTCTAACTGAACGACCTTCTGATAGGCGGCTTCGGCTGCAGCATAGTTGTCGAGATGGTATTCGGCATCTCCGAGCGCAAACCAGCATTCGGCGCTGTCTTCATCCAGTTCAAGCGCTTTCTTGATATAGTGCAATGCTTCAAACCAGCGTTCTTCATTTTGCAACGTGACGCCGATTCCCAACCAGGCCTGTGATAGGTTGGGATCCAGTTTGGTGGCTTTCCGGTAATATTCCCTGGAGCGCTGCATGTCTTCCAACTGCTCGTAGCATTCACCGATGTTGTAATAGGTAAGCGCGTCGGGGGCCTCGAACTCGAAAGTCTTCTTGTAACATTCAATGGCTTCCTGAAAACGGTTCAGGTTGGCCAGGGAGTTTGCTTTATTGAAATAGGCCGACGAGAAGTCGTCCTTGATGGCCAGGCAGTAGTCGTAGGCATCCAGGGCTTCTTCGAAACGGTCCATGCGATTCAGTACGTTGCCGAGATTATACCAGGCAGCGTAACTGTAAGGTTGCTTGTCGATGAAGCGCTCGTAAAAGGAAATGCTGTCTTCGAGACGGTCCGTGAACTCGTAACAGAACGCGATCTCGTACAAGGCGACATCGTTTTCCGGATTGTCTTCCAGGCTCAACTGCAGGTATTCGATGGCCTTGTTGTAATCGCCCCAGCTCTCGTAAACGTAGGCAAGGTTGAGGTAAAGAATATCCAGTTCATCGGCGAGCGGAATGGCCTGGTTGAAGCAGGCAACTGCCTTTTCAAACTGTTGCAGGGAAGAGTAGATGCTCCCCCGGATCATGTGAAGGTCGGGATCCGCCGGTGTGAGTTGTTCCGCTTTATCCAAAATCGCCAGGGCTTCTTCGGTTCGGTCCACCATGGCAAGCAACTGTGCCTGACGGAGCAGGAAGTCGATGCTGGTGGGGTGTTGCGACTGCGCGAAATCCACCACCTGGAGCGCCTTTACGGGATCGTTCCGTTCGATGTAATAGTCGATGATGTTCAGGAAAGCGTCGACGTCGAAGAAGTACGCTTCTTTATTCCGCACCATCTCCTCATATCGCTCGATCGAATGACGGATGCGGCTGCTTTCCTCGTTCGGGTTGGGGAATTCCTCTTCTTCCATGTATTCTGGAAAAGTCCGTTTCTCTCTTCAAAGATAAGAAATTGGGTCTGCAAGCGCCCAAGGAAAGGGGGAGTTATCCACACGAATGGGTGAATTGGCCTGATTTCGGGGTTGGCGAAGCTCCGGCGGCCACTTCTGCGTATCTTTACACCAATGTACCTGCAGCGACTTTCGCTCATCAATTTCCGTAACTATGAGCAGGCGGATCTGGTTCTGGACCCTTCCTTCAACGCGTTCGTTGGGGACAATGGATCCGGCAAAACCAACCTGCTCGACGCGATCCATTACCTGTCGTTATGCAAGAGCTACTTCAACAGCATCGACAGCCAGCAGATCCGTCACGGTGAAGACTACTTCATGGTGCAGGGCCAGTTCGATCTTGACGGCAGGGAAGACGTGATCGCCTGTACGGTCCGCAAGAACCAGAAGAAGATATTTCGCAGGAACCAGGAAGATTATGAGCGCTTGTCCGATCATATCGGCTTACTGCCCCTGGTGATGATCGCGCCCACCGATACCCAACTCATTACGGAAGGCAGTGAAGAGCGACGTAGGTTCATGGATGCGATCATTTCCCAG
>WBZT01000186.1_pt1 | contig 52083 bp, 49 predicted proteins | sample 5204241 | NCBI WGS metagenome assembly WBZT01 (sample SAMN12344358, study PRJNA552823) | activated sludge metagenome | biome: Activated sludge suspended growth; feature: Nitrification reactor; material: Wastewater; isolation source: activated sludge from nitrification reactor of wastewater... | reverse complement strand
GCGGCCCATCGCCCTCCGGGCTCCTGCCGTCTGGCCCGCCCAGCCGGCGTACCCCCCCTCCCTAGCCGCTAACAGGGGACATCTCTATTTTGGAGAGAAGGGGACATTTCTACTTTGGGTTGACAGGCTCTTGGCAGGCTCGTGGCTGCCTCCTTGTTACCTTGGGGATGGATAGTCGACAAGGCTCCTGCGTGGATGGGAGTCTCAGAGGGAATTGGCGGATGGCGATGGGGAAACAAGTTCCCGGGGGAGGGCGAAGACTACCTGCTCGCGGATGCCGGATCGTTCCACGACCGCGTCAGCGCCCCACTCCCGGAGCCGAGCGATAACTTGCTCCACCAGGATTTCGGGGGCGGAGGCCCCGGCGGTGACGCCAACGATGGGGACATTGGCTAACCATTCGCGTTGAATTTCTTCGGCGCCATCGATGAGATAGGCGATGGTACCTTGTTTCTGGGCAAGTTCGCGGAGCCGGTTGGAGTTGGAGCTATTGGTGGAGCCCACTACCAGCAAGAGCCCACAGTGCCGGGCGAGATCCTTGACCGCGTCCTGGCGGTTTTGAGTGGCGTAACAGATGTCGCTTTTGCGTGGGCCCTGGATCAGAGGGTAGCGATTCTTAAGGGCGGTGATAATCTCCTGAGTGTCATCCATCGACAAGGTGGTCTGGGTTACATAGGCCAGGTGGTCTGGGTCGCTCACCGGGAGGCTGGCCACGTCGGCGACTTCCTGGACCAGATGAATACTGCTCCCGTCGCGGCATTGACCCATGGTGCCCTCCACCTCCGGATGCCCGCGATGGCCGATCAGAACCACCTCGTAGCCATCGCGGCAGTGTCGCGCGACTTCCAGGTGGACCTTGGTAACCAGGGGGCAGGTAGCATCAAAGACACGCAATTGGCGAGCAGCGGCAGCCTCCCGCACTTGTTGGGCGATGCCGTGGGCACTGAAGATGATGGTAGCGCCAGGGGGCACCTGGTCTACCTCTTCGACGAAAATTGCACCCCGCGCCCTGAGGCCTTCGACTACAAAGCGGTTGTGGACTACTTCATGGCGAACGTAGATGGGGGCGCCGAAAAGTTCCAGTACGCGCTCGACGATTTCAATGGCGCGATGGACGCCGGCGCAAAACCCACGGGGATTGGCAAGAAATATGTCCATGGATTCCTGAGTAGTGAAGCCTAGGTTGGATAGCAGGTGGGATGGCGGGATGTGAATAGGGTGGTTGGTCCGTTCATAATTTCCTATCAGGAAGGAAGTATGTAGGGCCTGCAGGGGTTCTGAGCCAGGCCTATGGCCCTGAGGGGTCGGCGACGGCGAGGATATGATAGCGCAGACGCAGGACGCGGCCAGATAGGGGGTGGTTAAAGTCCACCTGGACCTTTTCACCTTGGATAACCCTGACGATGCCCGCAGTTTCGACCCCGTCTGGGGTGGCGAAGGCGATCAGGCTGCCGGGCTCGGGAACAGGGTCCGGAAATTCGGTCTTGGCTAGCCAATAAAGATTGTCATGGCTCCAACGCCCGAAGAGATCGTTTCCATCGGCAATTTGCTCAAATTCTGTGCCTGCGGTCAGACCTAGAAGCGGGTACTCGGTTCCTGTGGTCAGGGTACCATCTCCCAGGGTTAGCTCCAGGGGGATTTCGCCAAAGGTGGAAAGCACCTCGGTCCCATCGCCCAGGTGAATCGAGAGGTGCAGGCGGACCTGGGAGTCTGAACGGATGCCAGGGCTGGAGATCAGGTTCAACTGGGCATCTGGCGGAGAGGTGGCCGTCACAGCAGTTCTTGGGTAATGAACAGATAGACCATGCCGAGGACGACTGCGGTTACGGCTACATAGAAAACCAGGATGCATACGCCGGGCAGGGGATTGCACAAGCCTCGGAAACGACAAAGGTTGCAATTTTTCAATCTGACTACTTCCGATTTGCAAGCGGCAAGAACTGAGGATGTTGGACTGATCGGACGCTCTGGCCTCCGCCTCAGCCTGGGCCTGATTATACCTGGAAACAGAGCAACCAAGGGGTACTGGCCCCCTGTGTTCTCGTTTGAATAGCCGGGGTTCCGGCTTTACTATCCCTCATCGTCCAGTCCTCGCCCCTATGGAGCTGCGCTTGACCAGAGCTGACCCCACCCCCGCTATCGGCTTTGTCAGCCTGGGCTGTCCCAAGGCAACCGTCGATTCGGAGTTTATCCTCACCCAGTTGCGGGCTGAGGGCTATGCCATCTCGCCGAGTTACGCCGGTGCGGATCTTGTCATCGTTAACACCTGTGGTTTCATTGATGCGGCGGTGGCGGAATCCTTGGAGGCTATCGGCGAGGCGCTGGCGGAAAACGGCCGAGTGGTGGTCACGGGCTGCCTGGGGGCGAGGGCTGAGTTGGTGTGGGAGGCCCATCCCAAAGTCTCGGCGGTGACCGGTCCCCAGGCTTTCGCAGAGGTGATGGCGGCGGTTCATGCGCTGGTACCTGCCCCTCACGATCCCTTTCTAAACTTGCTGCCTGCTCAGGGCGTCAAACTAACGCCAAAGCATTTTGCCTATATGAAGATTTCGGAGGGCTGTAACCATCGCTGCACCTTTTGCATTATCCCCAGTTTACGAGGTGACCTGGTCAGTCGCCCCATTGGCGCGGTGCTCGACGAGGCTCATCGTCTGGTGGAAGCGGGGGTGCGGGAGTTGCTGGTGATTGCCCAGGACACCAGCGCCTATGGCCTGGATTTGCGGTACCGAACTGATATCTGGCGCGGTCAGCCACTGCGCACGGATATTGAGACTTTGGCTCGGAGGCTTGGAGAACTGCAGGCCTGGGTGCGGCTCCATTATATCTATCCCTATCCGCAGGTAGACCGCCTGATCCCCCTGATGGCCGATGGGCGTATCCTGCCTTACCTGGACATGCCCCTGCAGCACGTGAGTCCGCCGATCCTCAAGGCCATGCGTCGACCGGCGGCAGCGGAACGGCTGCTCCAGCGTCTGGCGGGTTGGCGCGAGATTTGTCCCGAACTGGTTCTACGCAGTACCTTCATCGTCGGTTTTCCTGGCGAAACGGCGGCGGATTTCGAGACGCTGCTTGACTTTCTCCGCGAAGCCCGACTTGATCGGGTGGGTGCCTTCGCCTATTCCCCCGTAGCGGGTGCCGCCGCCAATGCCTTGCCGGACCCAGTCCCTGAGGCCTTGCGGGAGGAGCGCCTGGCGCGGTTCATGGCTGTTCAGGCGCAGATCAGTCGGGAGAAACTCGCCCAGCGCGTCGGCCAGCGTCTCATCGTTTTGGTGGACGAGGTCGAGGAAGGGCGTGTAGTCGCTCGCACCGCTGCCGATGCCCCGGAGATCGATGGCAAGGTCATCATTCCCGGCGAGTGGGAACTTGACCCCGGTGATTTCATTGAGGTCGATATCACCCGTTCCGGGCCGCACGATCTGCTCGGTGTGCCGGTACAGCATGAAGGGCCGTGAGGCTGGTTAAACTATTTTGGGAGACGTGTTATGTTCAATGCCATTGTTCTGACCCGGGAGGAAGGCAAGACCCAGGCGCAAGTCCGCGCCCTCGATGAGGCGGAACTGCCTGAGGGTGACGTGAGTATCCGCGTCGCCTACTCCACCCTCAACTACAAGGATGGCCTGGCGATCACCGGCAAGGCCCCCGTAGTGAGAAACTTTCCCATGGTCCCGGGTATCGATCTGGTCGGGAGAGTGGAGGAGAGCAGCCATCCGGACTGGAATCCAGGGGATGCCGTCATTCTCAACGGCTGGGGCGTGGGGGAACGCCATTGGGGGGGGCTGGCCCAGAAGGCGCGTCTGTCTGGCGATTGGCTGGTCCCCTTGCCCGAGGGCTTGAGTCCCCGTCAGGCCATGGCCATCGGCACGGCCGGTTACACCGCTATGCTCTGTGTTCTGGCGCTGGAACGTCACGGCATCGGGCCCGGGGATGGCGATGTTCTGGTCACGGGTGCCAATGGCGGGGTCGGCGGCATCGCCATCGCCCTGCTCGCCAAAAAAGGGTACCGGATCATCGCCACCACCGGCCGGATTATGGAGTCGGCCTACCTGCTTGGCCTGGGCGCCGCCGAGGTCATCGACCGGGCGGAACTCAATGGCCCGGGCAAGCCCTTGATGAAGGAGCGCTGGCTGGGCGTGGTTGATACCGTCGGCAGTCACACCCTGGCCAACGCCTGCGCCTCGACTCATTACAACGGCGCTGTTGCCGCCTGTGGTATGGCCCAAGGCATGGACTTCCCCGCCACGGTTGCACCCTTCATTCTGCGAGGGGTCACCCTCTATGGCATCGACAGCGTCATGGTCTCCCGGGAGCGCCGCATTCAGGCCTGGAATCGTCTCGCTTCGGACCTAGACCCCTTGCGCCTGGAGGCGATCACGCGGGAAATTGGGTTGAATCAGGTCATCCCCGCCGCCACGGACCTGCTGAACGGGGAGATCCGTGGGCGCCTGGTCGTCGATGTTAATGCATGAGAGATCAGGCGATCTTCAGATCAGATTGGGTGTTGCTGGCGGGGTCGGGGAATTGGGCACCAACCCGATTTCGTCCCCTTCCCGCAGCTTGGTGAAGCCTTCTGCAAACTGACGGTTAACGGTCACCCGCAGCCGGTCCTTGGTGAAGAGCGGGGCAGCGTCTTTACGGCGCTTGCCCAGCCAGGTCAAAAGGCTGTTTACGTCCGTGACGTTGGCGGGCAGGGTCGCATCCTCGGACTCCTTGCGCATTTTTTTTGCCAGCCAGGAAAAGTACAGCAGCCGCACAGGCTTTTCGCCCGCGTCCGGCTCTTGGCGCTGGTAGCCCGCCAGTTCCAGGCGATGCAGATAATCGGCCCAATTTGCCTCAAGGTGGGTGCCGAGGGCGTAGAGGGTGTCCCAGGAATAGATGCCGGTGTCATGGCCGTCATCGAAGAGGATGCGGATGGCGTACTGGCCTTGAGGCTCGATGCGCTCGATATTAACGGCCTCCTTGCCGGTGACGGGGGTATCCGTTCCGGCGGCCTTGGAGAAGACCCTCAGGTATTCGCAAGGCAGTTCAAAACGGGCGCCATCACTGAAAACAATGCTTAGCAATCGCGATTTGGCATGCAGATTGATCTCGGTTGGCAGCAACTTGCTGAGTTCTTCATTCATAACCTTCAGGTCCCGACAGGCTGCATCTCCCCGCTCGTGGGGGATGAAGGTCCCAGGGTCCGGCAGGCAAGGCGGCGCAGTTGTTTGCGGGCGCCGGCAAAGACCCCGGAAACCGCCGCAAGGGCCTCCTTCTGAGCCTCTCGGACCATCAATTGCCGCCGCCCAGGGAGATCGGCAGCCAATTCGCAGCGGACGCGATGACCTTGAGCGGGATCGAATTCCTCACTGATACCGATGCGCAGCGCCACCGGGGTTGTGGGGTAACGTTGCTGTAGGCGTTCCGCCTCGGCGGCGATGTGATTGCGGATCTGGGGATCAAGGGCAAGGGTGTCTCCGCTGATACGCAGAGCGGGACGACAAGGACTATTGGGATTCATCTATGACAGGAAAGACTCCAGAATGGCCGATCCAGGGGACCGGTAGGACCACGTTAGGTGGTGGGGGGGTGACGTTTGAACGTCTGGGTCCCGAGGGGTTAGGTTCCCATTTCGGGACTACTAAAAGGGATTTGGACCGATGTCCGGGTAGCCTGAAATATCAGCATCTGGGTTGCGACCTGGTCAACTAGGGCAACAATCACCAGAGGTGCGATCAGCTTTTGTAATTGGGTATAAGGATGGCAATAGCCAAGGCGGAATGCAAGTCCCAGTGGTGAGATGGCGCATAAAAGCGTCTAGGAACCGTTCAGTCCTCGCAGGAGTAGCCATGGGCGATAAGTCCTTCCTCGAGATGATCGGCAACCATCGGGTGGGAGAGCAAATAATGGGCGGTATTGTCGTGCTCTTCGTACTGATCCTGGGCATCGGCGAGGGCGCTCTCCCATTCCTCGATCGCATAGTCACCGCGGCCCAGCCACATTAAGGCGATGAGTTCCGCCTGCAAATCCGGGTCCAGGTCCGCCATCGCGGCCTCGACCTCCTGGACGGTCAGATCCTCATGGTGATCGGCCAGGATCTGCATGGCCCAGTCGTCGCTAGATCCCGAGGGTGTGTCGGGTATGACTACCTGCTCCTTGGCTTGAAATTCCCGGGCCCTGGCGATGACAAAGCAGACGGTTTCGATACCTAGGTTGAGCATGTATGGGCTCCTGAATTTCCTGCCCGGAAGTTTACACGTTCGAGGCCCTGGAGGTCGCGGACGAATTTCCAGGTAGAGGGAAGGCAAAGGAGAAGTCTAGCAGGTGTTGGAGTGGAAACTATCCCGGTAAGACAAGGTGTCTCCAACCGTTTCAGCATGGAGGATGGCGTGGACAATGGCGCGGGTGAGGGTATCGGCGGCCGCGGTGCCGGCCCGGATGAGGGCGGCAGGGGTAGAGCCCCAAGCGGCGTCTTCCTGGAGGGTTGCAAGGGGTATCTGGCCAGTGGCAAGGGCGAAGATCGTATCGCCATCGAACAGGGTGTGGGCAGGGCTAATGGCACGGGCCAGGCCATCCTGCGCCATTTGGGCTAGCTTAGTAGCTTGGGCCTTGGTCAGTTCCAAATTCGTGGCCACTACGCCGATGGTGGTGTTGCAGATGGGGTGGGGGGGCTGGAGTGCTCCGATCGGGAGGGCGCTGGGGCGGGGGTTGGGGCCGAATTCGTCACCGATGCCCAGGTAGGCTCCAAGTAGTTCTCCGGTTTTGGGGTTGACGACGCTGCCAAAGGGATTGACGGCAACGATGGCGCCGACGATGACACCTTGTCCCAGATCGATACTGGCGGACCCCAGGCCGCCTTTCAGACCGCCGGCGATGGTACCGGCACCTGCACCAACGTTTCCCAGGGGAAAGGCGTTGGCTGTCAGATTCTCGCAGGCCTGGCGGCCAAATTCCGCTGTGGGTCTGTCCCGGAAGTCCCGGCCAAAGCGGCCAGGGTCGAAGAGGACCGCTGCGGGTACGATCGGAATGACATGGCCGTCACCCAGGGGCCAGCCCAAACCCTGTTCCTCCAGCCAGGTCATGACCCCATCCGCGGCGGCTAGGCCGAAGGCGCTCCCGCCCGAAAGGACGATCGCATTGATCCGGTCCACCAGGTTGACCGGCGCGAGGAGGTCGGTTTCCCGGGTGCCGGGGGCGGAGCCGCGCACATCGACCCCGCCAACCGCGCCTCTGCGGGCGAGGACGACCGTCGTCCCGGTGTGGTGCGCCGCATAATGGCCAACCTCGATCCCGGGTACGTCGGTGATCAGATTATTGAGACCGGTCCTGGGTTCGCGAGCGTCGGAGTTAGTCATGGCCTGGAGCGATTAACTCTTTGAAAAGATCAGTAAAAAAAGGCACCGGGGGCGCCCCGATGCCTGAGTCGGCCCGATCGGCTGGCCTCCGCAATCAGGGCTTCGTGATCACCTTCTCTGATTGGGCAATCAGAATCGGTGCCTTGAGGTCATCTGGCAGGTGGGCGAACTTCTTGACCAGGGATGGCCACAGCAAACTGTAGTAAAGCTCGCCACGGACCAGGGCGACGCCCTTGGCAGGTATGTCATAGCTGAGGACGCGGGTCTCGTGGGGCTTGAGACGCGAGTCCGCGCCGGCCTTTTTGGCCTCGGGCGGGGGGACCGGCTTGCCTTCGTCATTGACAAGGGTCAGGAAGAAGTAGGCTTGGGGATCGCCTTCGCTAGGGTGACCCTCGGCATTTTGCCAGACTACCTGACCCTTGGCGTCATAGGCGGTAACCTTGAGGTACATGTTACGGAAGGGCGCGCCCGTGGGTAGCACATGGGGTTGTTGGTTGGTCAAGTTGGCGTTGATGGCGAGTTTGCCGTCTTTCTTAGGCTCGACGTCGAGATAAAAGAGGACAGCGCGTTCAAGCATGGCCTTGTCATGGCCGCCACCAATGCTGTGATCCGCCAGGCCGCCGGCGATAGGCATGTGGCAGGAGATGCAGTTCACCTGGGTCCGGGACTGAACATATTCGTCCCCCGTACCGCACAGGGCTACGCCATGGGGGTTATTGCGCTTGTCATGACAGCCCATGCAGGCATCATTGGTGCGCATCAACTTGGGGTTGGCCTCCATGGGTAAACCGGGGATCTGCTTGCCATCCAACTCCACAGGCTCGCCAAAGTGCGGATTGGGCTTCTGCTCGCTGCTGGCGCCCGCGCCGCCAAAGGGGTCGTCACCCTTGGTGAGTTTCTGAAGGCCCTGATTAAGGCCCGTGGGCGCCTGGATCTTGTCGGACAACTCATAAGCCTTGATGCCCAACCGCAGCTTGCCGCCCTCATCATTGATGCCCTTGTAGCTGGCCAGGGTGTGACAGGCCACGCAATTGACGCCCTCGGCATAGGCTGGTTTGGCGTCGAGCTTGGTGGTCTTGTCGCGGGCAGCGTTGGGGGCGTGGCAGGCGAGACAGACCGGGAATTGCTTATTGGCCTTGGCGACCTGGCCCTCTTCTGTCGGGGAGCCGACCTCGGAGTTGTAAAAGGCCCCATGAATAGGGTCATTCATGGCAGAGGAGTGGGCGTGCATGGATCCGCTCCACTGCTTGTAGATCTCCTGGTGGCAGTTCTTGCAGACCTCGGCGGACACCTGCTGGATGGGGTCGCTGCCCCAGGCGCTGCTGCTGGTGCAGAGACCAAAAAGCGCCGCCAGGAGGGCGGGCTTGATCAGGAAGGTGGGACTGGGCATGGTCGTGTGTCTCCTCGTGCCTCTTTAGGGTGTTAGGGGCGGGTCAATGCCGGCCTGGAGACTATAGTTGTCGCCCATGGCGCTCCCGTCAACCAAGTAGTTTTGTAAACTATTGTATTTAGTAATATAAGTAAAATTATAAATACTAATATATTTGCTGATTTGGCCCGACCACAGCATAATTCCTCCCCCATAATTCCCCGCCGGCGGCCGTCTGGCGCGGTCCGAGTGACGCCTAAGTTGGCGTGAACCGGGAACAACAACAAAAGCCCCAGGCTGTTTCATAAGAGGAGGAATCACGGATGCCCGACATCCCCATCGGCTTGATGTCCGCTGCCCGGATCGGCGCCGCGCTCGTTTTATTCTGGTTTGCGGAGCCCACGATGGCAGCCAAAGTGTCCCTGGATCCCAGTCACTGGGGCAATCCGGTGGGCGAGGAGTGCGTGAACTGCCATACCAAGTCCTCGGCGGGGTTGGCCCAGGAGTGGCGGGAGAGCGCTCATGCCAAGGCTGGGGTCAACTGCATGGACTGTCATCAGGCCGAGGCGGCGGAACCGGACGCCATTAAGCACGAGGGCCAGTTCATCGCCACCATCGTGTCGCCCCAGGATTGCGCACGCTGTCACGAGGCCGAGTTCCGGGATCAGCAGGGTTCGGTCCATGCGGAGGCCTACAGTCTTATTAAGGACCGCATTCCGGCCCTGGCCGACAACTTGACCGGGGTGGCGGTGCAGGCCGCTGGCTGCGACCAGTGTCACGGCTCCCGGGTGAAGGTGAAGGGGGATGGCACCCTGGACCCGGACACCTGGCCCAATTCCGGCATTGGCCGTATCAACCCGGATGGCTCCAAGGGCTCCTGCTCGGCCTGTCATGGTCGGCACCTCTTCTCCAAGGCCCAGGCCCGGGAACCGGAGGCCTGCGCGCGCTGCCATTCCGGGCCGGACTCGCCCGACGCGGAGATTTTCGCGGCCTCCAAGCATGGTATGATCTTCGCTTCCCAGCGGCAGCGTATGAACCTGGATGCACCCGAGTGGGTCGCTGGCAAGGACTACACGGCGGCGCCCACCTGCGCCAGCTGCCACATGGGGGCGGCCGGCAAGTTGCCCTCGACCCACGACGTGGGCATGCGTAATGCCTGGGCCCTTAATTCGCCCGTGTCCCAGCGCCAGTATCTGGTGCTGCTTGAGGATGGGGGTAAGCTGGAGATCCCCGCGGGGGCACCCGTGCCCAAGCGGGGTGAGGAAATCCCTAAGCTGGACGGCAGCCTCGCCAAGGTGAAAGCGGTGGTGACGCCCGAGCGCCGACGCGAGGTCATGAGCCTGGTATGCCTGGAATGCCATAGCAAGGCCCTCACCCAGGGTTTCATGAAGCAGTTCGACAATGTCGTGGAATTGTTCAATACCAAGTTCGCCGAGCCGGCCAAGGCCATCATGGCTGATCTCTACCAGGGTGGCTATCTGACCCCGCTCGCCTTTGACGAGCCCCTGGAGTTCACTTACTGGGAACTCTGGCACGACGAGGGTGCCCGCGCCCGTCATGGCGCCTCCATGGCCAGCCCCAATCATGCCTGGTGGGAGGGCATGTATCTGGTTGGCCGTAACTTTTATGGCCGCTTCCTGCCCCAGGTCCGGGAGGCGGCGGGGGCCGAGGCCCAGGTCATCATCGACCGGCATCTGACGGCCGAGGCAGGTCACGGCTGGCTGGCCCATCCCGACCAGGTCAACCCCATCCTGGGCCTTGGCCAGCGCGAGGCAGGCGATGATGGCTAGGTTCCTCGCCGCGATCCCCATTAGCCGCCCCATCTTTATCTCCCTGATCCTGGGTGGCCTGGCCGGGATGCTATTCATGGTCTTTCTGCTGGAGTTCGATCACTACTCCAGCACCAATGAATTTTGCACCTCCTGTCATTCCATGACTTACGTCGAGGAAGAATACCAGAAGTCGGTCCACTACAATCCGGTCTCCGGAGTGCGGGCCGGGTGTGGGGATTGTCATGTATCGGAAGGGGTGTTCGCCGCCACCTGGGATCACATCAAGGGTGGCAAGGACCTCTGGAAGCAGCTCTTTGGCGCCAATTACGATGATCCGGTCGTCAATGCCCTGCATCTGCCCGAGGCCGCCTTTGCCACGCGGCAATGGTTCCGGGATACCAACTCGGCCACCTGTCAGCGTTGCCATGTTCTGGAGGCCATCCAGGGCAAGCGCGCCGATACCGCGGCCATCCATCGCGAGGAGACCGCTGGTAAAAGCTGCATCGATTGCCATGAAAATCTGGTCCATCGGCATGTCCCCAGCCAGGAGACCTTTAAACGCGAGGCCTGGAACCAGATGATAAAAGAAGAATTTGGACTGCTGCCGGGTACGGCGGAACGGCTGCTGGCGGAATAGCCGGGGGGGATTAGCCTCGGGATGATCCGGTCAGGCCGGACCATCCCCTGCTCGATAATGAACTTTTCGTGAGCCTGCCAGCCCTCACTTACGGCATTCGGAAAGACGCTGGGCGCTGCCGGGCAAGAGGGCGATGACTAGGGTGATCGCCAGGACGGCGACGGCGGCCAACCCCGAGAAAAGGGCTAATCCCATGATAGGAGCCGGGAAGCTGAACAGCCGCGCGGCAAACTCGAGCGCCAGACTGGCGAGGAGCAGGAAGGCGGAGAGGAAGACGGCGAGGCGCAAACCTTGACAGTTGAACATGTCAATCTCCAGTAGTATTTAGATAAGTAAATCCTAATACACTAACTCTCCTTTAGCAAGATTCCCATTAAAAAGTGTTGAATTACCCTTGGCGATTGCCGCCGCTTGCGACCCGCCTGGCCTTGGTGCTCCTGGTGGGGGTGCTGACCCTGATGGGTTGCAGCACGGTGGCCATCGCCTACAACCGGGCCGATTTTTTCGTGAAGGCCTACGCCAGGGATTATCTGGACCTGGAGCCGGTTCAGGTGGCGGGCTGGGAGCCCCTGCTCACCCGGGAGCTGGCGCGCCATCGCGCCGAGGAGCTGCCCTATTTGGCCGCCTACGCGGATCAGGTTCTGCGGGCGAGCCGGCTCGGCTTCGACGAGCGCAACATCACCTGCCTGATCGATTCATCCCGTGACCTCTACCAGCGTCAGGCGCGCTTTGCGGTGACCCTGGTGGCGCCTTTGCTGGCGGGGCTGAGCCCGGCACAGATCAAAAGCCTGGACAAGCGGTTCAGAGAGGAGGCCGAGGAGGATCTGGCGGAGTTGGCCGAAGGCGGAGGCGCGTCCGAGCGGCAGCGACGGACCCGGCGCCTGGTGGATACCATCGAGGACTGGACCGGCCCCCTGGCGAGCGGGCAAGAGGTCCTGGTGGCCGAGGTCATGGGCCGCATGCCCGAGACCCGGAGGCTGTATCTCGACTATCGCGGACGGCAACGCGGCGACTTGATCGCCCTGCTGGAAGCCCGGGCGGGAGAGGCCAGGATCAATGCCTTCCTGACGGCCTGGCTGGTGGATTGGCGCGAGATGCCGCCCGCGCTGGATCAGGCCAGAGGTGCCATGAATGCGGGTATCGCCGAACTCTTCATCCGTCTCGCCGCCAGCCTGGATCAAACTCAGCGTGATCGGTTGGACAAGCGATTGCGCGAACTGCGCGATGATCTCATGGAACTCCAGCGGCAACCCCAAATGGCGACTCTGTCCTGCTAGCGGGTCCCACCGGGCCGGATAGCCGGAATTGCCGTCGGCTGGGTGGGGTCGCGAAGGGGGCAAGGCCGCCTGGACCCTCGGCCTCAGGCCTCCAGGAACTCCAGAGAGAGATGCTTGTCTAGGACTCCCAGATCCCGCAAACCCGCCGCCAGCGGTTCGATCCGCGCTCGCGGACCCGCCAGATAGAAGCGCCGGTTGACAGGATCGGGATGGTCGGCGCTCACCAGGGCCAGGACGTCCTCCACGCTGGCATCCACCATGGGGGTCACGAAAAAGTTGTCCAGGGCGTCTTTCATGGCCCGGTACCAGCGCCACTGGTTTTGACAGGCGAAGGGCTCATTCTCGGGGGCGTGCCAGTAGAGATGAAAGGATTCGATCAGATCAATGGAGACGCCATGTTCGATCAGGCCCCGCACCGGAGCTATACCCTCCCCGAAGGCAATGAAGATCGCTGGCGCCGATGATGATTCGTCGAGGACGAAACGTCCCATCGGGCCTGCCAGGTTGACCAGGTGGCCTGGCCGTACCCGGTCGTTGAAGAGGGCCTCGGCAAAGGGGTTGCCAGGCCGCCTCCGGACCAGGAACTGGAGGTTCCGAGGATCACAGGGGCAACTGGCGATGGGGAGTTCGGCGCTGGCGCCATCTTCCAGCCGCAGCAGGGCGCGCTGGCCGGCCATGAAGCGGAGGGTGTGGGTGCGGGGGGTCTGGATCTGGAGACCCAAGAGGTCCGGGTCCAGCACCTCCTTTTTGCGCACCGAGGCGCGGATCTCCTGACGCGGCAGGTCATCGACGCTCAGGGCCTCCGCCGCCTCTAACACCAGGTCGGTGACAGCGGTATTGGAGCAGGCCAGGATGTAGCCCATCTGTTTCTCGCGGGTGCTGAGGGGGTAGTCGTGGTCGCGCATCTTCCAAACCTCGCCGCTAACCACCCGGGCCTTGCAGGCGCCACAGTTGCCGCTGGAGCAGCCGTAGGCCAGATTGAGCCCGGCGCGCACCGAGGCGTCGAGAATGCTCTCGTTGCCCTCGACGAAAAAGTCGCGTCCACTGGGGATGATCTTGATATTGGCGGCCATGAGACGCAGGAAGGTGTCCTTGGCAAAGAGTTGGGCTTCGCGGTCGGGCTGGGGGCCAGCCGCCAGTTCACGGCGGGCCTGGGCCAACCAATCCGTGAGTTCCAGGGCCAGGGCCCGCGAGTCCACCCCTTCGCTGACCAAGGCGGCCAGCCGCGCCTCAACCTCATCGAGGAGGGCCTGGGCGGCATCCAGGCCCGCCGCCTTGGCCACCAGGGCCTTACCCATAGCCTTAATGCGTGTCACCAATACCTTGGGGCTTGGCAGCATGGTGTCGGCATCATGGGAGCGCGGCAGGGCCTCGGCCTTGATGCGCTGTACCCGCTCCAGGGCGTCATCGTTATCCAGGCTCACCTGCGGAAAGACCCGCAACAGGTCGCTGACAGCGATCTCGCCCTCGAAGGTGGTCAAGTCCCCGCGCCGTATGTGTCTCTGGATCTCGGCACGGGTCACCCCGGCGAGTCGCGCGGAGCGGGAGAGGCTCAGGAGTTGGGTCATCGGCAAATCCCGGGTGTGTTAGTGGTGGCGGCCTATGCAGCCAGGGCTGGCCTGGTGGACCGCATCCTTGTCTTGGCCTTGGGGATATTTATACCCCCTTGCTGGCTGCTTGGCCAGCCAGGGGAGTCGTGGGAGGAATTTGAGCCAGCCTCGGCCTGTCTTTAATGAATTGCCTAGCGGCCCGCTTAAGCCTTTGGCCAGCGGCTTAATCGTGGCACATCCCAACCCTAATCTCATCAGGAGCAAAAACTCATGGTAAATGGTCTCTTTGATCAACTTTTGAAGTCTGGACAGGATCTGCTCAATAAGCAGCAGACCGGTGGACAGGGCGCTGGGCCGGCCAGCGGTGGGGGCGCGCTGGACGCCCTTGGCGGCCTATTCGGCAAGGATCAGGGCAGTGGTGGCGGTGGTGGGGTAATGGACGTCCTGGGTGGCCTCTTCAATAAGGGCCAGGAGGGGGGCAATTCCTCACTGAGTAGCTTCCTCACCGGCGCCGGTGGCGGCGCCCTGGCGGGAAGCGCCCTGAGTCTGCTGCTGGGCAATAAAGGCGGAAGAGAGATCGTCGGCAATGTCCTCACCTATGGGGGCATGGCGGCGGTGGGGGCGATTGCCTACAAGGCCTACAACAATTGGCAGGCCAACCAGGCCCCGGGCACCACCCAGGCCGAGCCCCAGACCCTGGACCGTCTGCCCCAGGCCCAGGCGGAGCAACATCAGCGGGCGATACTCCTGGCCATGGTCACCGCCGCAAAGGCCGATGGTCATGTCGATGAACGCGAACAGGGCTTGATGAAGGAGGCCCTGACCAAGTTGGGCGGCGGCAATGCCGAATTTGAACAATGGCTGGCCACCGAGCTGAACAAACCCCTGGACCCCGCCGCCGTGGCGCGTTCCGCGACCACGCCGGAAATGGCAGCGGAGATCTATATCGCCAGCGTCTTAGTGGTCAATGAGGAGCATTTTCTGGAGCGGGCCTACCTGGAGGAATTGGCACGCCAGCTCCGCCTCGAGCCTGGCCTCAAGGCCGAGTTGGAACAGCAGGTCAGGCTGGCGCTGGCCCAAGACTAGAAATAGACCCAACACTAGAGAGTTTTCTGGCCTGCGGGGTCGGGTAGCGGCGGATGGGGGACGCCGTGAATACGTCCCAGTAGGTTTGGCGACAGCATCCCTGCTGTCGACACCCCCACCCGCAGCCACCCGACCCTGCTGCTTTTTATGCCGAAGATTAACGCGTTCTGGGTATCTCGGATGGGTCCCGATCAGGGTGCGGCATCGTCGCTGAAACCATAGTTCACCGGGACACGCAGATAAAAGAGGTTTAGCCCCTGACCCTTCAGGTGGGCCAGAAAGCGGTCGGCCTCCTTCGGGGTGGTGACGAAGCTGATCTCTACCGGCAGGTCGCCGGCCAACTCGAAGAAGTGCTCTTCATGGAGTCTCCCCTGGCGGCCAAAGCCCGCCAGGGCGCGGAAGGCGGAACCCCCCTGGAGACCTAGGCGCTGGGCCTCCTCCAGCAGCCATTCGTAGGCCAGCAGATGGTGGTGGCGGCGATTCTCCGCCACGTAGAATTTGAGAAAACAGCCGTTCATAGGTCGTGTCTCAGTGAGGGGTGAGGAGGGCATGGGCCAGACCCATGCCGAGGGCGGTCAGGAGCAGGGAACCGAGCAGATGCGCCGCCGCCGCGGATAGGCCCAGGAGCAATTCACCGCGCGAGAGGAAGGTCACTACCTCGGCGGAAAAGGTGGAGAAGGTCGTGAGACCTCCCAGAAAGCCGGTGATCACCAGGAGGCGTATCTCCGGGGGCAGGCCGGGGTGGCGGTTGAGCCAGATCAGCAGGAAGCCCACCAGGAAGCCGCCCAGCAGGTTGGCGGTCAGGGTGCCCAGGGGGATGCTGGGAAATACCGGGTTCAGACGCTGACCCAGGAGCCAGCGCAGTAGGGCCCCAAGCCCGGCACCGACAAAGACGGAGAGGGCGGCAAGCAGGCTCATGGCACTCCGGGGATGGGTCGGGGTTTGTTGCCGCCGGCGGGCCAATCCATTGGTGGTGCGCCCCTAATTCAGCCGAATGGCATCAGCTTCTACCGCCCGGCTAGGCCGCGGCCTGGACCAGCTTCGCCTTCAGCAGGGCCAGGGCCGGCTTGGGATCGATTTCAATCAGATAGCCCCGTTTGCCACCGTTGATGTAGATGCGCGGCAGTTCGGCGATGCTGGACTCGGCATGGACCGGCATGGGGTGGCGGGTACCGAAAGGGGAGGTGCCGCCCACCTGGTAGCCAGAATGGCGGTCGGCGGTCTTGGGGTCGCAGGGCTGTATGCGCTTGACCCCCAGGGCCCGGGCGAGGAGGCCGGTGGCCACCTCGCGGTCGCCGTGCATCAACATGATCAAGGGGTTGCCGGCCTCGTCCTCCATGACCAGGGTCTTGATGACCAGATGCTCGTCAATCCCCAACTCCTGGGCCGAGTGGGCGGTGCCGCCCCCGGCCTGGTAATCATAAGGATGGCCCACGAAGGGAATGGCGGCGGCGCGCAACAGGCGCACCGCCTGGGTTACCGGGTCCTTCTTCTTGCCGGACACTGACTAGCCCCTTCGGTTCCGCCCTTGGATCAATGCTCGCCCACGGGGCCACCGACATGGCCAGGGCCACTGGAGGGGCCCCTATTGGCCGGACGTTCGCCGCTGGTGGCCCCGCCGGAACCGCCGGTGCTGTTGGCGCCCTTGTCTTCCTCCTCTGGGGCAAGCGCGGGTCGGCCCGCCATAATGTCGTTGATCTGGCTCAGATTAATGGTCTCGAATTGCAGTAAAGCCTCGGCCATGGCATGGAGCTTGTCCATTTCTCTGAGGAGGATTTCCTTGCTGCGCTGATAGTTGCGATCAATGATGGCGCGAATTTCCTGATCAATGGATCGTGCTGTCTTTGCCGAGATCTTGCTGGTCTGGGTCACGGCGCGGCCAAGGAAGACCTCGCCCTCATCCTCGGAGTAGGCTAGGGGCCCAAGACCATCGGAGAGACCGTAACGGGTGACCATGTTGCGAGCGATTTCGGTGGCGCGCTCGATGTCGTTGGAGGCGCCCGTCGTGACCGATTCGGGGCCAAAGATAAGCTCCTCCGCCAGCCGACCCCCGAAGAGGGTGGAGATCTGGCTCTCGAGCTGGCGCTTGCTCATGCTGTAGCGGTCCTTTTCCGGAAGGAAGAGGGTGAGGCCGAGGGCGCGGCCACGGGGAATAATGCTGACCTTGTGGACCGGGTCGTGATCCGGTACCAGGCGGCCGATGATGCAGTGACCGGCCTCATGATAGGCCGTCAGCTTCCTTTCGTGATCGGACATCACGACGCTGCGGCGTTCGGTGCCCATCATGATCTTATCCTTGGCCTTCTCGAACATGGCCATGGTGACGTCGGCCAGACCGGTGCGCGCGGCGAAGAGGGCGGCCTCATTGACCAGATTGGCCAGGTCGGCGCCCGAGAATCCAGGAGTGCCTCGTGCCAGGGTGCGGGCCTCCACATCGGCGGCGATGGGCACCTTGCGCATGTGAACATGGAGGATGGCCTCGCGTCCGGCCAGGTCCGGCAGACCTACCACTACCTGCCGGTCGAAGCGGCCTGGCCGCAGCAGGGCCGGGTCCAGCACGTCAGGTCGGTTGGTGGCGGCGATGACAATGATGCCCTCCGTACCGGCAAAGCCATCCATCTCCACCAGCATCTGGTTCAGGGTCTGCTCACGCTCATCGTGGCCACCCCCCAGGCCGGCGCCACGGCGGCGGCCGACGGCGTCGATCTCATCGACGAAGACAATGCAGGGAGCCTGTTTCTTGGCCTGCTCGAAGAGGTCGCGGACCCGCGAGGCGCCGACACCCACGAACATTTCGACGAAATCCGAGCCGGACACGCTGAAAAAGGGCACCTTGGCCTCCCCGGCAATGGAGCGGGCAAGCAGGGTCTTGCCGGTGCCAGGGGGGCCGACCATCAGCACGCCCTTGGGGATCTTGCCGCCGAGCTTCTGAAATTTGCCGGGGTCGCGCAGGAAGTCCACCAGCTCCGAGACCTCCTCCTTGGCCTCCTCGACCCCGGCCACATCGGCAAAGGTGACCTTGACCTCACCCTCGGCATGCTGACGAGCACGACTCTTACCAAAGTTGAAGAGACCGCCACCGCCGCCTCCCATCCCACCACCCATACCCCGGCGGACAAACCAGAACCAGACGCCGATAAGGACCAGGAAGGGCAGCCAGGAGGCGAGTATCTGGGCCAGGAGGCCGGGGCGATCCGGCGGCAAGGCCCGCACGGTCACATTGTTATCGAGGAGATCGCGCATCAGCGCAGGGTCACCGGGGCTGTATGTCTCGAAAAAGCTGCCATCCGTGCGCGTCCCCTGAATCTCCTGCTCCTGAATGGTGACCTCGGCCACGGAACCATCCGCGACGTCCGTGAGAAAATCACTGTAGGTGATGCGGCTAGGGTTATGCCCGCGGTTAAACTCAAAGCCGTTGATCAGCATCATCAGCCAGAGGCCGGCAGCGAACCAGAGGAAGATGGAAAGGGGCTTGGACTTCATTGGCTTGATCGATCTCTTGGGGTCGGTTGGGCGGCGAAATTAGGCCATTTCTAATGAAATCGGGGTCAATCCCGCCAATTAAAAGCGGCGCTGAATAATCGTGGCCAGGACGCGGACAGCCTATAGGGATCCTGGCTAACTCACCGCATATTAACCCAAACGCACTATCCTGGGCGGCTTCCCGATGAATTTACCTCGGGATTCGCCAGAGGCCAGGGGCGGCGTACAATTTTCCGCAACTCATAACGTAGGCACGGCACCATGACCGCGAATCAAGCCCAAGCCGAGGAAATCCGCCGTCTGCGCTGGCAATGTCGGCGGGGGATGTTGGAACTGGATGTTGCCTTGCGGCGGTTTCTGGATGAGGACTTTAGCTCCCTGGATGCCTCCGAACAGGCCACCTTCTCCCGTATGCTCGAGGCCCAGGATCAGACCCTGCACGGCTGGCTTATGGGCCGGGCCGTGCCAGAGGAGGAGGATATTCAGCGATTGGTAGGGCGCATCCGAGCCTTTGGGCGCAACTCGCGGCTACCCCCAGATTAATTCCTTAGCATATTCCCATCTACTCCGCCTGATTTTGGCAGAAATCACGAAAATCAGACGAGATGGTGCCTGGAGGGGTCTTGGTCAATCGGGAGAATCTGTTTAGAAGACCCCGAAGATCGTTCGGGGTCCCTCGAAGACTTACTCGGTTAGTAAAATGTTAATAACCAAGTAGATGAAAAATGGTGCCGAGGAGAGGACTTGAACCTCCACGGGCTTTCGCCCACAAATACCTGAAACTTGCGCGTCTACCAATTCCGCCACCCCGGCAGGGGACTGAAGACCGGACAAAAGCTGCCGAACCCCAGGAAGCGGCCATGCTAATGAGACAGGGCAGGCTTGTCAAGGTTACACTAGCCGCCAATTCAGTCAGCAGCACAGACCAAAAATTAAGAGTGACTAAACCCAGCAAAGAAGCCTCACCCCGCCTCGCCGATCCCCATCGTACCCGCGAGGCGAGAAAATACGCGAACCCCATCCCCAGCCGCGAATTCATCCTTGAGACCCTGACTAAGGCTGGGGTTCCCCTGGTCTTCGATGAACTCAGGCAGCTTCTTGAGTTAGAGAGCGAAGAGGATAGGGTTGCCCTGGAACGTCGCCTGGGGGCCATGGTCCGGGATGGCCAACTCGTGCGCAACCGCAAGGATGCCTTTTGTCTTGTCAATCGGCGCGACCTGATTGTTGGACGTGTCATTGGCCATCAGGATGGTTTCGGCTTTCTGATCCCCGACGAGGGCGGCGACGACGTTTATCTCTACGCCCGTCAGATGCGAGCCCTCTTCCATAATGATAGGGCCGTGGTGCGCGTCTCCGGCCGTGATGCCCGGGGTCGGCTGGAAGGCTCGGTGGTGGAGGTCCTGGCGCGGAACACCCGCACGGTGGTGGGGCGCTTTTATCGGGAGGGCGGGGTTGGCTTTGTGGTTCCGGACAACAAGCGCCTGGCTCACGACATCATCATTCCCAGCGATCGTCTGGGTGAGGTGGAGCAAGGCCAGATCGTGGTCGCCGAGATTACGGACCAGCCTACCAAACGCACCCAGCCTATCGGTCGTATTCTGGAGGTGGTGGGGGATCACATGGCACCGGGTATGGAGACGGATATCGCTATCCGCACCCACGACTTGCCGGTGGAATTCCCCGACGCGGTCCTGGCCGAGATCGCTGGCCTGGGTGCCGAGGTCCCCGAGCCGGCCAAGACGGGAAGGGTGGATCTCCGCAAGGTCCCGCTGGTAACCATTGACGGCGCCGATGCCCGCGATTTCGATGACGCCGTCTTTTGCCAACGCAAGCCCAAGGGCTGGAGGCTACTGGTCTGTATCGCCGATGTCTCGGCCTATGTGGCGCCGGGTAGCGCCCTGGACGTTGAGGCCCAGAGCCGGGGCAATTCGGTGTATTTCCCGGATCGCGTCATTCCCATGCTGCCGGAGATCTTGTCCAACGGTCTCTGTTCCATCAACCCGGATGTGGATCGGCTCTGTATGAGCTGCGAACTCCTGGTAGGCCTGGACGGCAAAATTACGCGCTCCAAGTTTTATCCGGCCGTGATGCGCTCCCAGGCCCGCCTGACCTATGACCAGGTGGACGCCATGGTGGTCGACGACGACCCGGACTTGTGCGCGCGCTTCGCCGCCGTCCTGCCCCACCTGCGCGAGCTGCACGCCCTATACCAGGTCCTGCTCCAGGCCCGCAAGAAGCGTGGTGCCATCGATTTCGATACCACAGAAACCCGCTTCGAGTTTAATGACCAGGGTCGTATCGCCGCGATTCACCCTTTGATCCGCAACGATGCCCATCGCATCATCGAGGAGTGCATGCTGGCGGCCAATGTGGCGGCGGCCCGCTACTTCGAGCGCCAGAAGATGCCGGCCCTGTTTCGTATCCACGAGACACCCAAGGAGGAAAAGCTCAACGATTTGCGCCAATTCCTTAACGAGTTGGGCCTGACCCTGCCGGGTGGTAAGAAGCCCACGACCCAGGATTACGCCGTCCTGCTGGAGTCGGTACGCGAGCGGCCTGATCATCGCCTGATCCAAACCGTGCTCCTGCGCTCTATGCAGCAGGCCATGTACAGTTCGGACAATGTCGGCCACTTTGGGCTGGCCTATTCGGCCTATACCCACTTTACCTCCCCCATCCGCCGCTATCCGGATTTGATTGTCCATCGCACCATCAAGCACCTGCTCGAAGGCGGTAAGGCTGAGGATTTCGATTACACCAAGACCGCCCTCCAGGGCATTGGCGAGCACTGCTCGGGTACCGAGCGCCGCGCCGACGAAGCCACCCGCGATGCCGAGTCCTGGCTCAAGTGCGAGTATATGCAGGACAAGCTGGGGGATGAGTTTGACGGCACCATTACCAGCGTCAACTCCTTCGGCATTTTCGTCGAGCTTGATGGGATCTACGTCGATGGTCTAGTCCACATCACGGCCCTGGACAACGACTATTATCATTTCGATCCCATTGGCCACCGGCTTACCGGGGAGCGTACCGGTACCGTCCATCGGTTGGGCGACCGACTGCGCATCCAGGTCGCCGCTGTCAATCTCGATGAGCGCAAGATCGACTTTGTCCTGGCCAGAACCCAGGAGCAGGTGCGGAGTGGGGCAAGGGCTCGACCGAGGCGGGCCAAGACCTGATCTTGGCCAAGGGACGGTACCGCCGCCTCCGTCCGCTTTTCCAGGGACGGGTCCGGGGTAAAGTCTCTGTCCTTGCCTCCGAATGAGCCGACCCAGGAGTTACCATGCCATCCTCTCCTCCCCCCCCACCCCGACCCTCAGCGGAGGCTCCTCCGTCTGGCCGGCGGGGTGAGCTGCTCGTCATCATTCAGTTCGTCCTTTTTTTCGCCTTTCTGCTCACGCCCTCCTGGAATCACCGGATAAACCCAGAACTAATGTCCAGCACCGCCTCCCTGCGTCTGGGCATCCTCGCGATTTGCGGCTTGCTCGCCATCGCCATCGGCCTGCTTGGCTTGTTCAAATTGGGGCGAAACCTGACACCACTCCCTTATCCCCTCGACCATAACCGGTTGGTGACCCAGGGGGTCTACGGGTGGGTGCGCCATCCCCTTTACAGCTGTCAGTTATTCGCCGCCTTCGGCTGGGTTTGCTATACCCTGAGTCTCAGCCACCTGATCCTGCTGGTTGTCGGCTTTCTATTTTTCGACTACAAGGCCCGCAAGGAGGAGGGCTGGTTAAGCCAGCGCCACCCGGAATATGCCGATTACGCGGGGCGGGTCAGCAAATTGGTGCCTTGGATATATTGAGAAGACTGCCCCGATAGGCTGGGGCGGGGAGGATTTCGACGAGGTCGGGCGGGTAGCAAACCCCAGCTCCAGCCTGCTCCCTCCGTGCAGGGGGGAGTGAACCGAATGATGACCGTCGGTACCAGGGCTAAGACCCTCTCATTCCTGGTAGCTGATCGACCGATCGGCGATGGGTAGGGTAATGGTGTCCTGCCGCTCGCCGGCGCGAACGACCACTACGACCTTTTCTAAATGAGCCGGCAGCCGCAGGTCTCCGGTAAAGCGGCCCTGGGCGTCCGTGAAGACATTCTCCAGTAGCCGCAGCCCATTCGGACCTTCGCTGTAGAAAGTCAACAGGGCCGGGCCATCGTCGCTGGCGGTTAGGGCGATATCGACCTCTGTCAGATTGCTGCTGTCATAGCTGAAGACGTTGGCGGGTGGACCGGCGAGGGACGCCGACACCGTTGCGCTGTAACCGCCCCCGGAAAAAATCAGGACAGTCAGCATCCCGAGCAATTTAAAGTCGGTCCACAAGGATTGCGACTGGCGGTACTGTGAGTCCAACTCCACCAGCCGATCGATCCGCACCTCAGGTTGGCTGGCGCTCTGCCAGATCCCGGGGGTTATTTCCAGGCGGCAGTGATCCGCCAGCGAGTAGCGGTCCACCTCCTGAGGCCCTGGTGGGCGTGGTCCCACCAGTGACATCTCGCCGGTAATGACATTGACCAGTTGGGGTAACGCGTCGATGCGCAATGGGCGGATCAGGGCACCGATGCGCGTGAGGCGTTGCACCCCGCTGCTGGCCGGCGGGCGGTCTTCGCACCGGGTCGTGCGAAACATCCAAAGGGTGAGCGGTTTCCCCCAGCGTCCCACCCGGGTTTTCTGGATCAGCACCGGCCCGGGGTTTTCCAGCCAGATCGCGAGGGCGACTACCAGGAACAGCGGCAGCAGCAGTACGAGCAGGAGCAAGGACACGACGATGTCCAGCAGCCGTTTGACAAGATAAGTCCCCTGGACGACGAGGGTCCAACCGATCCGTTTCAGGTAGAACTTAAACAGGTGTCGGTGTGCGCTCCGGTCCATACCGGCGTAGCGTTTGATCAGTATTTCGCGGAGTTGACGGTCATCGATTTGGGCGGTCATGGGATGCAACTAACCTCTTACATTTAATTGATGCGGTCGCCGGTAACAGCGAGCATGGCGTGGGTGAACCCGGGTCTTGGCTAGGGCGTCAGCGACCCTGGTTCCGTATCCCACCCCCTACTTAAAAATCAACCCCTCATCCATGCGCCCCTGATACCAATTGCCGGCGGTGGTACCCGCGCTCAGCGCCCAGGTGCCGAAGTCCGGATAGGCCTTGGCCACACTATTCCACTCGGTGGGGTAGCGCCAGGTCTCCGGCACATCCAACGCCCAGGGTTGATCGTCGAGGGTGCGGTAAGTGCGGCCCGCGGCCAGGTCGGTGCGGTCGTCCAAGGTGCCGAACAACTTGAGGTCGGCCTTAGCGGTTGGTGGGTGATCCACCAGATGCACCTCCAGGCCGCGTTTGGTGGTGCGGTAGATAAAGGGATTGTAGGGGGCTTCCCCGAGTTGTGCCCGAGTCAAAGGCTGCCGAAAGTGGATGTCGACCACCATGGGCACGGCAGGGCTGCGCGGGCATTTGGCGACGCTGTTCATCATGGAGCAGGGAAAGGCCTGGCCAGTGGCGGTCAGAGGTGTCACGTTCGGTGATAGGATCAAGACGGCCTCGCTCTGGCCGCTCTCCAGGGCCAGTGGCGGGGCCTGGGTGCCTAGGGTCAGGGTGGTTTTGGCGGGGTCAATGGCCTCGCGGCTGAGGCCGGGGAAATGGACCGCGAAGCCATTGTCGGCACCGGCCCCACGGGCGCGGATCTCATAGATCAGCTTGAGATCAACGATTTCGTTACGGGCATTGAGGGTCTCGACGGTGCGGTAGGCCACCACCAGGTCATTCATGTCGAAATCCCCCTTTTTGGGCCACAGGTCCTCGAAGGCCAGGGAACCAAAGCCGGTGGCATTGGGGTAGAAGCGGCGGGCAGCTCGCTCCGGATCCAGAGGAAAGGCATCCAGGGTATCGGGGATACCATCGCCATCGCTATCCAGCACCACCGTCTTTACCAAGGGCTGCACCTGGGTACGGTCGATGGCCGAAAAGGGCGTGACCTGGATGGCAATGAGGACATCGTTAAAGTCGTGATCGCCGCCGGAGCGGTTGAGGTCCTCGAAGCCGAGGACGAGGATCCCAGCCTCGGGCTTGGATAGCAGCACCGTATGGGCGTTGAGATTGGGATCGGCGGCAGTGGGCTTCTCCGGGTTGAGGGCCTTAAGGGTGGTGAATATGGCGCTGGCAGACTGGTTGGGGTTGACGACCGTGCCGTTCCATCCGTTGGAGACAATGGTAAAGCCGACGGCGGTACCGGCCTTGAATTTGCCCAAAGGGACAGCGTCGCCATACTTCATGCCACCCAGAGTTGGCAGGGAGAAATTGGGAAACATAATCTTGGTCGTCAGTTCACTGAAGGCCTTGGGCTTGTTACCAGGATCGAAGGTGAAGTACCCGACGGCATTGCGGTAGCCGGCACCCTCATCGATAAAGGCGACAGTGATCTCGGCATCCTCGAGCAGCACCAGGTTGGCCCCCAGATCGTCTGTGATGAGCTTGGGGTCATTGGTGCGGATGTCCTTGGTTTCCGGCAGGCGCTTGCGGATATCGGCGAGCAGGCCGGTGGGCAAGGTGGCGCTGAGGTCCAGCAGATGGTTGGGGACGCCGAGGTTGTTGTAGCCGTCGAGGTACTGCCAGGTGACGGCTTGGCTGGCCGGGGCGGTGGCGGCGAGGGCCAGGGTGGCGAGGGCGATAGCACGGCGGTGAGGCATGGAGGCGATCCTGGGTGGGGAAGTGATGACTGGTGTGTGGCGTGGGAGCTTAGTCTGGAACTGATGCTTATCGGTGTCTCTTCTTCCTAGCTGGGGTCTTGGTGCCTGTTGGCTTGATAGGTCGGGGCCTGTAATGATCTAGTCTAGCTGTGGGTATGGTCGGTGACGGCCAGGAGTCAGAATATCTTGACGCCTGTCCGTGCGGATAACCATCCCCACTTACGGGAGGTGGGCGGGCATACTCCGTTCCCCGGTAAATACCCCACCCACGGCGGCAAGGATCGGGGCCACGGGGGTTCACCCCAGGGTCAGCGGCAGGGCCGTTAGCTGGGCAAAGGGGCGATGGGGTGGTGGCGAGGGCATGGCCCATGAGGTGATCCTGGGGTAGCGGTCTGTTGCGAGGCTTGTCTAAGTTATTACAAGAGCCGTGCCAGGTACTTGTTGATTCGATAACTTACAGATTATAAATAGATAATTTGGGTTACTGACGGCGACGGGCGGCGGCAGGGTGGGGTGGACTGCCAGGAGGGCAGTTCGCCCGGGAGTTGGCTGCCAGATTGGCGGTAATGACAAGGCTGATGACAAGACTTCCGATGTGCATTGTGGACGTGTTACCGTGTTCCACGTTCCACTCAAACCCACCCTGGCGAAGCGACTGGCTTCCAGGATGAGTACGTTCAGCCGTGACCCCGGTTTCCCCGCAACCATCCGATCCATAGGGCCGCTCGTCATGACCATATCCCGATTGCCGTCCAAGGGAGGCCAAGGCTTGTGTCCCATTGCGGGTATCCATAGCGTACGCGGTGCCCTCCGGCGAGGCGGGGCTGGTGTTGACGAGGTGTGGTTGGAAAGTCGGCGCCGCGACCGGCGGCTGGCGGAACTGGCCGAACTGGCCCGTGGAGCCGGGGTCAGGCTACGCCAGGTCGAGGCCGAGGAGATCGAAGTTGCCGCCCCGGGCATCAATCACCAGGGTGCCTTGGCTTGGGTCAGTGTTGCGGAGAGTCGTAGCGAAGCCGATCTGGCTACCATTCTCGATGGCCCGGGGCCGCCCTTCCTGCTCATCCTGGACGAGATCCAGGACCCCCACAACCTGGGCGCCTGTCTGCGGACCGCCGACGCCGCTGGCATCCAGGCAGTCATAGCCCCCAGGGACAACGCCGTAGGCCTCACGCCTACCGTTGCCAAGGTCGCCAGCGGCGCGGCGGAATCCGTACCCTTTGTCCAGGTCACTAACCTGGCGCGGACGCTGGATACCCTGAAGGCCCGGGGTATCTGGCTCGTGGGCCTGGCCGGCGAGGCGGAGGCGGACCTCTATGGCATCGATCTCAAGGGCCCTATCGCCCTCGTCCTCGGCGGCGAGGGCCGCGGTCTGCGACGGCTGACCCGGGAGCGCTGTGACTACCTGGCCCGGCTGCCCATGCTCGGTACCGTCGAGAGCCTCAACGTCTCCGTGGCCACGGGGATTTGCCTCTACGAAGCCCTCCGCCAACGCCGGAGGGGTTGAAGATCTTACCCCGACGCCGCCATGGCACGGGACCTGATGGATATTTTGGCGATACCTTGGCAATCCGGGACTACGGCAGATAGATGGTTCGGTAGCTCACCTTGCCATCCTGGTATTCGTAGAGGCGAAAAGTGCTCTGACGCCCCCAGGAACCGGACACGGGGGGGGCCACGAAGAGGGGGACCTCGCCTACCCAGTGCAACTCATCCTTGTGGAAATGGCCGGTGAAGACCCCCTTGACATTATGTCCGCGCACCAATGCCTCCCAGCGCTGGCGCTGCTCTTCCTTCCAGCCGGGGTAGATGACGTTGCGAAAGTGGCCTCCCACGGGTGGAGAGTGCTGGAACAGCAGGACCGGGCGGTCTCCCGCCAGTTTGAGCGCCTTCTCCAACTCCGTCAGGGGGTCGTAGCCGCTAATAACGGGCCAGTCCCGCGCCGCCGGCTCCATGTAGATAAAGATAGTCACCACCCCGCCGAATTCCTCGCTGCGCACCAGGGGGCCAAAACGTTCCAGATAGACGGCGAGGGCCTTGTCTGCGTCGACCTTGTGAATGTCATGGTTACCGGGGACGTAGAAATGCGGGGCTTGCAGGCCAGCCACGACCGTCAGCGTACGGTTTACCACCTCTGGCTCCAGGATGCGGTCAGCCAGGATGTCCCCGGTATGGACGACGAACTCCACCGGCACCGGGAGCTGATTGATGAGTTCGACCACTCGCTGGCCACGCTCCAGGTTGTCATCGGCCCCGAAGTGGCTGTCGGTCATTTGCACGAAGTAGAAATGATCCGAGGCGGACCTGGCGGGGGCCGTGAGGACGCAGATCACCAGCAGTAAGCAAAGACGGAAGCCGGGTAAGGATCTCATGGGATGAACCTCAGAGATGGGGCATGTCAAGGGCGACAAGTCCTAGGAAAATGTGGGCGGGAACCTGAACAGCAAGGTGGGTGACCCGGGTGGATTGGGACAAGATCGCCAAAAACGCGGATTTCACCCCCGCCAATTTGTTAAACTTGCGAGCTTGCTGTTAGCCAACTCCGAGGCGCGACCCTTGCAATGAACCTGAACACCACGGAAGAGATCATCGAGGACCTGCGGCAGGGCAAGATGGTCATCATCATGGATGACGAGGACCGGGAGAACGAGGGTGACCTGCTGCTGGCGGCCGATCGGGTGACGCCGGCGGCGGTGAACTTCATGGCCAAGTATGGCCGGGGGCTCATTTGCCTGACCCTCACCAAGGAGCGCTGTGAGCAATTGCGTCTCCCCCTCATGGTTCTCGATAACCAGGCACCGCATTCCACCGCCTTCACTCTGTCGATCGAGGCTTCTCGCGGGGTTACCACGGGTATCTCGGCGGCGGATCGGGCGACGACCATCCGCGCCGCGGTCGCCCCCGAGGCCCAGCCGCGGGATCTGGTGCATCCGGGTCACGTCTTCCCCCTGATGGCGGAGCCTGGTGGTGTCCTGGTGCGCGCGGGTCATACCGAAGCCGGCTGCGATCTGGTGCGGCTGGCGGGTCTGGAGCCGGCGGCGGTCATCGTCGAGATCCTCAACGAGGATGGCGGTATGGCGCGGCGCCCGGAACTGGAGCGCTTTGCCGTCACCCATGGTCTCAAGATCGGCACCATCGCCGACCTCATCCACTACCGCGTCAGTCATGAAAAGACGGTCAAACGTGAGTGTGATTGCGCCCTGCCCACCGAGTTCGGTAACTTTCGCATCCTGGCTTATCGGGACAGTATCGATAACGACCTGCATCTGGCCCTGGTGCGGGGCAACATCTCCCCCCAGCGTCCGGTCCTGGTGCGTGTGCATCTCCAGAATTCTCTGTGCGATCTTTTCGGTACCCAACACCCTGGCTGTGGCTGGCCCCTGCGGGAGGTGATGCGCCAGGTCGCCAAGGCGGGGGAGGGGGTCATCGTGGTGCTGCGCAATCGCGATCGGGTCGAGGATCTGCTGGGGCGTTTCAAGACGTTCGGGCCCGGCGGCTCCGTGGCGGAGGGGATTTCCTCGCCCCGTCAGGATCGCAGCGAACTCCGTAACTATGGCCTCGGGGCCCAGATCCTGGCCGACATCGGCGTCCGCAAGATGCGCGTCATGAGTGCCCCACGAGCGATGCACGGCATCTCCGGCTTTGAGCTGGAAGTGGTGGAATACGTGGGCAGCGACAGCCCCTAGAGTGCGGCTGGCTCACCCTTGGGGTTGCCAGGGGCCAACCGGGGCCGGACCAGCCTTCCCTTGAGACACGACCGGCCCTTGCTGGTTTTTTCTTAATACTTACAGCATTTAATCCGTAACACCGACCGGTATAGACCATGATCAAGACCTTAGAGGGTGACCTGCGGGTTGCCAACACGCGCTTTTGCCTGGTGGTATCCCGCTTCAATGCCTTTGTCGTGGAGAGTTTGCTGGCCGGCGCCATCGATACCCTCAAACGCCACGGTGCCGATGAGGCCGACCTGGTGGTGGTGCGTGTCCCCGGCGCCTTCGAAATGCCGGTGGTCGCTCAACGCATCGCTGCCAAGGGTGGGTACGACGCCATCGTGGCCCTCGGGGCCGTCATTCGTGGCGGCACGCCCCACTTTGACTATGTCGCCGGCGAGTGCGTCAAGGGCCTGGCCCATGTCAGCCTCCAGCACGGTATACCTGTGGCCTTCGGCGTCCTGACCGTGGATTCGATCGAGCAGGCCATTGAGCGCGCCGGTACCAAGGCCGGCAACAAGGGCGCCGAGGCTGCCATGTCCGCTATAGAGATGGTCAACCTGCTGCGCCAGTTCGACTGAAATGTCAGGTCGCCGCAGCCAGGCGCGACGCTATGCCGTACTCGCCCTCTACCAGTGGCAAATCACCGGCTTGGCGCCGGCCGAGATTGTCCGCCATTTCTTCGATGATCCGGCCTGGATGCAGGTGGTTGCCGAGAGTCTCGGTCTCGCCAAGGGCGAACGGCAATCGGTGTCCGACGCCCTCTATGACATGTCCCTTTTTCAGGAACTCCTCCGGGGCATCCCCGAACAACTCGAGGAGCTGGACCGCCGGCTGGAGACCGTGCTCGACCGACCTTTGCGTCAGGTGACCCCCGTGGACTTGGCCATCCTGCGGCTCGGGGTCTATGAACTGACCCACAGCTCCCGGATACCCTGCCGCGCCATCATCAACGAGGCCGTGGAACTGGCTAAGGAATTCGGCAGCACCGACGATAGCCATCGCTACGTCAATGGCATCCTCGATCGTCTGGCCCGCACCCTGAGGCCGGAGGAATTTTCCCCCGCCGCTCTCCCGGCGACCCCGCGAACCTCCCGAGCCACGTCTTCGCCAGCTTCCAGGCCTGCGGCATCCTCGCCTCTAGAGGAGTCGACGCCACTGGCCATGCCGGAGTCTCCATCAACGCCGGTCCCCGACGGCGACCCCTGAGGCGTCCTTGTCGGAGTTCACCCTCATCCGTACCCACTTCGCCCGGCTCGGCTCGGTACGGGGCGATGTCCTCTTGGGGGTTGGCGACGACTGCGCCCTGTTACGGGTGGCGCCGGGCCAGGAACTGGCGGTCAGTATCGACACCCTGGTCGCTGGCGTCCATTTCCTGGCCGATGTCGATCCCCGGGCCCTGGGCCACAAGTGCCTGGCGGTGGGTCTGAGCGATCTCGCCGCCATGGGGGCAGCGCCAGCTTGGGCGACCCTGGCCCTGACCCTGCCCATGGCAGACGAGGCCTGGCTGCGGGCCTTTGCCGAGGGTTTTGACGCCCTGGCCCAGGCCCATGGGGTGGCCCTGGTGGGTGGCGACACTACGCGCGGGCCCCTGAGCATCGCGGTGCAGGTCCATGGCCTGGTGCCGGCGGGGCAGGCCATCCGCCGCTCCGGGGCCAGGCCCGGCGATCTGGTATGCGTCAGCGGTACCCTGGGCGACGCTGGGCTGGCCCTGCGCGGGCTGCTGGCGGGGGAGCCTGTCGCGGTTTCCATGCGTGCGCGTCTGGAGCAGCCGACACCTCGGGTGGCCCTCGGCCTTGCCCTGCGGGGCCTGGCGACGGCCATGATCGACGTCTCCGACGGCCTGGCGGCGGACATGGGGCATATCCTGGAGGAGAGCACGGCGGAGTGTCCCCCGGGGCCGGGTCAGATCGGGGCCGAGATCCGCTTGACCGACCTGCCCCTGTCGCCATCCGTGCGGGCTGCTGTCGCCGGGACTCAGGACTGGTCTCTGCCCCTGGCCTCGGGCGACGACTATGAACTCTGCTTTACCCTGCCCGCGGACCAGTTGGCCAACCTAGCCGCCCTGTCCCAGCGACTGGACTGTCCTCTGACTCCCATCGGCCACATCCTGGCCAGGACCGAGGGAGAGGCCGGGACGGGTCTCATCTGCCGGGGCCCGGATGGCGCCAACTGGGCCCCCAAGCGGATGGGCTTTAATCACTTTCCAGGCCCGGGCTAGGGCATGACCGACACCCCGCCGCTCCGGCCCCGTTGGGATTGGCGTCGGCCCCACCATTGGCTGGCCTTTGGCTTTGGCGCCGGCCTCTTGCCCTGGGCCCCCGGCACGGTCGGCACCCTCGCCGCCATTCCCCTTTATCTGGTCCTGCAGGCCCTGCCACCCCTGGGGTACCTGCTGGTACTGACCCTGATGTTCCTGGTGGGGCTCTGGGCCTGCGACAAAACCGCCCGGGAACTGGGCGCCAGTGATCCCGGTGCTATCGTCTGGGATGAAATCCTCGGCTTCTTGGTCACCATGGCCCTGGCCCCCCCCGGCTGGACCTGGATACTCCTGGGCTTTATCCTGTTTCGCCTGTTCGACATCCTTAAGCCTTGGCCCATCGGTGCCCTGGACCGACGGGTCAAGGGCGGCCTCGGTATCCTCCTGGACGACCTGGTCGCCGGAGGCATGGCCTGGGGTCTGTTGCAGTTAACGCTGGCCCTGAGCCCTTAACCCCGTCCTGGGGTGACCATTCTTGTCCCGGAGCCCTATCCCATCATGCCCATGCCGTCCCAATCCTTGACCAGCGCCCTTCTGAATCGTCGTCGCTTTCTCGCCACCGCCACGGGTCTGGCCCTGGCAGCCCTCTCCCCCTGTACCTGGTCGCTGGCCAAGGGCCTGACTCCCCTGGAAAATCCCGTACCCGCGCCAGACCTGCGGCTGCAAGACCTGCAGGGCAAGACCATCGACCTCACTCAATATCGCGGGCGCGTGGTGCTGATCAATTTCTGGGCCACCTGGTGCCCGCCCTGCCGCAAGGAATTTCCCTCCCTGGGCCGGGTGCGCCAACTCTTCAAGCCCGAGGAGTTCGAGGTGCTGGCCGTCAATGTGGACGAGGACCGGGAGACGGCCCTGGCCTTCGCGGGGGCCCCGGGCTTCCCGGTCCTGCTCGACTCCAACTCGAAGGCCACCATGACCTGGCCGGTCAAGGGCCTGCCGACCAGTTTCATCGTGGATACCCAGGGGCGGATCGCCTTCAGCCTCGCCGGGGAACAGGAGTTCGACGGCCCGGAGATGGTGACCGTCATCCGGAGTCTGCTCCAACCTTGAAGGACGAGTCAGGGCCGTCACTGGTCCGGATGGTCATGGCAAATTAGCCCGGAAGTCCCGGAGCAACCCCAAGGCCTCCTGAAAGTGCAAACCTTGAACGGCCTGGGCAACCCTCTCATAGGGCCCGGCCAAGGTGGTTCCCGCCAGTAACACCATCACCGCCTCGCTGGTACGTTTGGCGTTGAAGCGGTTGCGTGCGAGTAAATCCTCCAGCTCCGCCAGCAGCCTGTCGAGATGGGTGGTATCCAGGGCCCCGCCGGGTTGGGGAGCGGACACGGGGAGGGTCTCCGCCGCCAGCCAGGGCGCCATGGCCTCCTGGAGATCCCGCAGGCCCTGCCGGAACTCCAACCGGAGCGGGGCTATATCCGGATCGCCGGCCTTGAGGGCGTCCTCCAGGCGCTGGGTGGCCGCGACCAGATCCATAGCGCAGAGGGTGCCGGCGGAACCCCGCAGCTTGTGTAATCCTGCGGCCGCTGCCGGGTGGTCGCCCCCACCCAGGCTGGCCTCGATGACGGCCGCCTGTTGAGCCGCTTCGGTGGCGAACTGGCCCAGAAAGGTGAGAAAAAAGGCCCCGTCCCCCTCGAACTGGCGTACCGCGCGGTCGCCATCGATGCCGGCAATAGCGGGAAAAGACGAGGCGCTGGTGGTGGCCGGCACCGCCGCCAACGCCGCTGCCGCCGTTACCGCTGGCGCCACCACCCCTGTGGGTGCCGTCATCGGTGATGACGCCCCCGTTGTCGAGGCCGGTCCGAGCCAGCGCGCGAGGACCATGGCCAACTGGTCCAGTTCCACCGGCTTGGGGACAAAGTCATTGACGCCGGCGTCAAACATCAGGCGCTGTTCTTCAGGCAGTACGCCTGCGCTGAAGGCGATGACGGGCAGGTGGGTGAGCTTGAGGTCCGCGCGGATGAGGCGCGTCGCCGCGAAGCCATCGAGCTTCGGCATCTGCATATCCATGAGTACGGCATCGAAGCCCTGGGGACTGGCCCGCAGCCGCTCCAAGGCCTGCTGGCCGTCGCCGACCAAGGTGGAGCGGGCACCCTCGCGCCGGAGAAAAAGCTTGATAACCTCGAGATTGATCTGGCTGTCGTCAGCCACCAGGATACGTGCCCCCGCCAGGCGCGGCCCTCTCGGGGCCCGCTTCGAACTGGTCGTCGCCGGCCCTGCGGTGGGTGTGGTGCACCGCAGGCCAAGTTCGAACCAGAAGGTGCTGCCCCGACCCAGGACACTCTCTACCCCGATGCATCCGCCCATGAGTTCCACCAGGCGCTTGCTGATGGAGAGCCCCAGCCCGGTGCCCCCGAAGCGGCGCGTGGTACTGCCATCGGCTTGGGTAAAAGGGAGGAACAACTTGGCAAGGGCCTCGGCCGTCATGCCAATGCCGGTATCGCGGATCTCGAACCGCAGACGCAGCCCATCGCCCGTCGCCGCCAGGGGCTTGACACTCAGGTGGACCTCGCCCGCACTGGAGAACTTGATGGCATTGCCCACCAGATTCACCAGGACCTGTTCCAGGCGCAGGCGATCGCCGATGAGGTCCATCTCGAGTTCCGGCGCCTCGATGCGCCAGTCGAGACCTTTGGCCTGCGCCGCGGGGCCCATCAGGGCGTCGATCTGGTCGAGAAGGCCGGGGAGGGCGAAGGGATGGGGATCGATGCGCAACTCCCCGGCCTCGATGCGGGAGAGGTCGAGAATGTCGTTGAGGATACCCAGCAGGCTGCGGCCTGCAGAGCGGATGCGCCCCAGCATATCGCGCTGCCGTGGGCTCCAGGCCTCGTCTTCCAGCAACTGGGCCAGGCCGAGCACGGCGTTGAGGGGCGTGCGGATTTCATGGCTCATGTTGGCGAGGAATTCGCTCTTGGCGCGGTCGGCGGCCTCCGCCCGCACCAAGGCCCCCTTGAGACGTTCGCGATCGCCGCGCACTTGTTCCATCTGCCCCTCGATAGTGGCCTGGTCGGCGCGGTTCTGCAGCAGGGCGCCAATCTGCTGGGCAAAGACGGCGAAGGATTCCAGATGCTCGTCGCCGAGCCCCTCGTGGAAGTCCCCGGTGGCCGTGCTGACTCCGGCAATGAGCAGGGCGAAACAGGTGCCGCCTGGTCCAGCGCAGAGGCTGATCGCTAACTGACGCAAACATCCCAGGGCGAATTCCGCCAGTTCCGGGGCAGAGCAAAGGCTGGTGCCGGCGCCTTGAAAGCGTCCCGAGGCTATCAGGCCCCGCAGTTCCTGGGGGTCAAAGGCGCCGGGCGGGACCCCGACTGTGGCGCTGGGGGCCTCCCCGGGGCGGCCCATGGGGCTGGTCGGCCAGAGGAGGGCAAACTCTACCTCGTACAGTTCCAGTGCTGTTTCCACGGTGAGTTCGGCGAAGCGAGCCGGTTCGTGGATGCTGATGGCCCGGGTATTGTAGGACTGGATGCCCGCAAAACGCTCCAACTCCCGGTCGAGGCGGTCGCGGGTTTCGTGCAAACGCTGCTGGACCACCGAGAGGCGCGCCAGGTGCTGCTGCAAGGCGACGATCTCCGCCTTGAGCACCCCGGGATCCGTGGTCTCGATCATGACAGGGGTCCCCCCTGGGCGGGCGTCCCTAGGCGGCCTGGCCGCGGCATAGGACATAAATGGCCGTGGTGTAGTTGTGATATTCGTTGTTGCCGCCCAGGCGCGCGAATTCACCAAAGCCATACATGCCGAGCCAGGGTGGGACCTGGCCCGCGCGGGAGAGGGGAAATTGCATACGGCTCACCAATTCCTCCTTCATCACCCGGTTGAACAGAAAGCGCCCACGCGCTAGGCAGTCGGCGTGAAAGACGGCAACGATTTCCCGCCCGGCGATGCGCGCCAGCATCTGGTCCATCATGCGGTCTAAGTCGTTGAAGATGCGATCCTCGTCGCGCACCGTCAGCCACAGGCGGGTGCTCACGGGGCAGGTAGTGGCATAGTGCATGGCGTTGTCCGGGTCGCGCTTGGTGACGACCCGCAGAATATGGTCGTTACCGTATTCAGCGGCCAACTCGGGAGACAGGCGTTCAGCCAGGGCGCCGATAGGAATAGTGTCCGCGCAGGTGGCGGACTCCGGTAGGGCCAGGCGCCGGGTGAATTCTCCCCAAGCCGGGCGGCCATCGAGTTCGAGGATGCGATTAGCCTCGGAGCGGGTCACCACCAGCGGCTCGCCCACGGCCACAAAGCCATGAGTGGCCTGGGTGATGACCTTCAGGCTGGGGTCGGCGAAGCCCACCGCATAGGCAGCGTGTTCGTAAACCTGGTCATCCACCATCTGGAAACTGGCAATACCCTTCATGTTGTCGGCGGAGGTGGCGCCAAAAATGGTCACCTCGGGTCCGAACACCGACTCGATACCGGCGATGCAGCGGTCGTCAGCGATGTCGATGCCCGAGGCGAGAAAATAGATCATATTGACGCCGCTATTGGCCGCTTTGAGTTGGGCCGCCAACTCGGCCGCCTTCTCGAAGGAATTATGGCCGTATATGCCGTCCACCCTCGCCACGGCGATCTCGGCGGCACCGCGTATCGCCATGATGGCGAGGTCCTTCATGGACTCGCTCACGCCCTCCCGGCCGACGATGCCGCAGCAGGAGGATCCCACCACCCTGGCGCTGGGGGCGAGTCGGCGGGTCTCCGCCAGCAGGGCCGGATAATCGTGTCCTAGGGAGGCGTGAATGACCACCAGGTCACAGTCGGTGTTGCCCTCGCCGAGGGCAGCCTCCAGACACTCGGCGATGGCGCGCCGGGAGTTCACCATACGGGTGCTGGCGGAACAGAACTCCAACATATCTTAGGTTCTCGTGGTGGCGGAAATCAAAAAGGTACCAGGTGTAGATCAAGGCCAGCAGGTAAGGGGGTCCTGCTGGTCTGGCCCACCTCAAGGCGACGGCTCGAACCTGGCCTGGGTGGGCATCAGTCTCGGACGACAGTGATGCATACCTGATTGCGACCCTGACCCTTGGCTGCGAACAGCTGGAGATCGGCGGCCTCGATGAGACGGGCAGGGGAGGTCTTCGGCTCCGGTTGTTGGAGCGCGGCGCCGATGCTAACGGTCACCCAGGGGGAAATCGGCGAGGCCCCATGGGGTATCCTGAGCCCCTCGACACCCGCCCGGATCTTCTCGGCCACGGCCCTGAGGGCCGCGTCATCCATACCACTAAAGAGGCAGACAAACTCCTCTCCGCCATACCGAGCCACGAAATCGCCTCCCCGGTTGAGGACCGTGGTCAGGGCGCTAGCGACCGCGCGCAAACAGCCATCACCATCCAGGTGGCCGTGAGCGTCGTTATATTGTTTGAATAGATCGACGTCGATCATCGCCGCCCCTAACGGATCACCCGAACGGAGCGACCGTCGCCATTCCTCCTCGAGTCGCGCATCAAAGGCGCGACGGTTAGGTATGCCGGTCAAGCCATCGAAGTGGGACAGGCGTTCGAGGATATCCCGCTGGCGTTTGAGTTCCAGATGGGACTTGACGCGCACCCGGACGATGGCCTCCTTAAAGGGCTTGGTGATGTAATCCACCGCGCCCAATCCTAAACCCCAGGTCTCGTCCTCCACATCCGACAGGGCCGTAATGAAGATGACCGGGATCGTTCGCAGCAGTGGGTCCGCCTTGAGGGCCGCGCAGACCTGGTAGCCGTCCATCTCTGGCATCATGACGTCCAACAAAATCAAATCCGGGGCGCAGGACGCGGCGAGTTTTAAGGCCTGGCGCCCGCCGGTGGCTGCGGAAATCTCGTGCTCGTCATCGACCAGCATCCTGCTTAATACCCGGATGTTGTCAGGCACGTCATCTACAATCAATATGCGCACGACAGGCTCCAGCTGGGTTGTATCGCAAGGTTCACAGAGTTCTTCCAGATTGCGACTGCTAATGTCCTCCCTACGCGACTATGATGCCGCATTTCGTGGAAATCTTCCCGAGTAGCGAGTCCCTAAGCCGCCCCTTGCTGATAATCATAAGGTAGCAGGACGATGCCCTTCACAACGACCCCTGCGTGGTATCCGCGACGCCTGTTCCAGTTCCTCCCCTGGCCATGCTGGCCGGGGGTCTGGCGTTGTCCTGGCTCTTGGAGAGGCATTTACGTGACGACGAGGGCGCGCAGGAGCGGGAGGAATTCGAACTGCGCGTCATCGAGATCGCTAGCGGTCTCCAGCGGCGGCTGCAGGAATACTCCCTAATCCTGCAGGGGGTTAAAGGACTCCTCGTCAGCAGCGGCGAGGTCACCCGCGATGTATTTCACCGCTATGTGGAGGCCCTGCGACTTCCTGAGTCTTTTCCCGGTATCCTGGGGGTCGGCTATGCCATCCTGGTGGACCGCGCCGAAAAGGGCCTCCTTGTGACCGCCATGCGCGCCCAGGGCCTCCCTGACTACGACATCCACCAGCCCCCCGGGGACCGCAATGCCTATGCCGTGGTCATTTATGTCGAGCCCTTGGAATGGCCTAATCAGCGCGCCCTTGGCTTCCACTTCTTGACCGAGTCGGTGCGCGCTGCCGCCGCGGCCCGCGTCCGGGATGAAAATCGGGTGGCCCTATCCGAACGGGTGACCCTGAAACAGGAAACCGACCCGCATGCCCAGGCGGGGTTCCTGGCCTTTCTGCCAGACTATCGCCCCGGCCTCCCCCTGGATACCCCCGCGCAGCGGCGGCTGGCCCTGCGCGGTTGGGTCTATGCGGCTTTTCGCGTCAAGGACATGGTGGATGCCTATTTACGCACTGAATATCCCGAACTATCCCAACGGCTCGCCATCGAGATCTACGCCGGGGAACCCCATGGCCCTGACACCCTGCTCTACGCCTTGAATCAGGAGTCAGTTCTTGCCCCTGAGGTACTGGCCGGTGAGCATTGGGTGACCTTTGGGGGCCAGGACTGGAACATAAGGCTCTCGGCCCTGCCAGCCTATCTGCTCGGTGAGAGTTACGGCGAATACAGCCGCACGGTCCTGGTTGCCGGCGTCCTCCTGTCCCTCGCCCTCGCCTGGATCGTTTGGGTCATGGTCCGCGCCCACCTGCGGGTCACCGCGGTCCTGATAGCTACGGATCGCTCCAACCAGGCCCTGGCAGAACGGACCCGCGAACTGGCGGAAAGCGAGGGGCGGGTGCGCCTCAAGTTGGAGGCGCTGTTGTCTCCGGCAGGGGATCTGGAGACACTGGATCTGGCGGACATCATCGATTGCCGGGAACTCCAGCGCGTCATGGAGAATTTCTTCCGGCTCACCAATCTCGCCGTGGCCCTGCTTGATCTGAAGGGCAAGGTGCTGGTGGCCACCGGCTGGCAGGAGATCTGTACGAGCTACCATCGGGTCCATCCGGAGTCCGCCCGCAACTGTCTGGAAAGCGACACTATCCTCTCCCAAGGGCTGGAGCCCGGCACCTTCCGCACCTACCGCTGCAAGAACGGCATGCTTGATGTGGTCACCCCGATCATGATCGGCGGCAAGCATCTCGGCAATCTGTTCCTGGGACAGTTCTTTTTCGACAAGGACGACTCCCTGCTGCGCATCATTCCCGACGCCGTGCGGGAGCAGCGTACCATGGCCAACTGGGTGAACCAGTTACCCGGACAACGCCTCCTGGTGTTGCAGGATACCGGCAATTTGGCCTACACGGGCCCGGCCTTTGAGGTCTTCTCCGCCGAGCTGGCGGCCCTGGGCCCCTGGCGCATCGAGCATCGCCCCTTACGGGTCGCCGAATTCAAACCCGATGACTACCAGGCCCTGATGGCGGAGCCTTACGATGCCCTCTACATCCTGGCGGGTAGTTTCCAGACAGCTGTCGGTAATATCGCCCAGCTTTTTCACTATCTCCATCCCGAGGCGCCCATCCTGCTCACCCCTTGGGCGCGCTCGCCGGCCATTCTGGAGACCTCCGGCGACGCCATCGACCGTATCACCCTGGCCAGCGTCTATCCCTCCCGGCACCAGGATGCCAAGATCGAGGATTATTTCCGGCGCTTTCACGCCCGTTTCGGCTATGACCCCCATGCCATGACCATCGGAGTGCGCCAAGCCCTCGAATTACTTGATGAAGCCTTCGCCCAGGGGTATGACACCCCCGAGGAGGTCAAGCAGTATCTGCTGTCCGTGCCGGTGCACCAGACCAGTCTGGGCCCCATCGCCTTCGACGGGAGCGGGGATGTTGAGGGTCACTTATTCTTCCTGACTGATCTGCAGCAAGAACTCCAATGAGGCCCCGGCGCCGTACCTCCTTTTGGCGTTACAGCCTCATGTTGGAGGTGTCCACCCTGATCCTGACGTCCGCTATCCTCGCCGTGGCCGTCTGGATCACCCTCGCCGAGATGAACAAAACCTATCTGGACCTGCGCATGGCCGATGCCGCTAAGGTCGAGGTACTTCTGGAGGGACACCTGGATGAAGCCCGTGCGAGTCTGGAACAGTTCGCGGGCCTGCCCGAGCAGGAGCTTTCATTAACCGTCCTGAGCTGTTTTTCATTTTTTTCGGATATTTACCAACTGGACGAGGTCTGGCGCGTGGAGCGTATCCATAAGGCCGTGCCGTATAGCAAGGTCTTCAGGGGCTTTTCCTTTTCCGGGGGCAAGTTGGGCGGGTATCTGAAGTCAAGGGGTGAAAACAGCCACCCATCCGAAATCATGCGGGGTCACGAGGATGATGCCCCCAGCGTCTATTTTGCCATCCGGTCGGGCGGCCACCTCTATTTGGGATGCCTGAACCTGGACTTTGTAAAGAACTTCCTCACCCAGTTCACCCAATTCTCCGGGACCCCCCTGATCCCATGCGATTACCCATATCTTCGCATGCCCTGCCGCCCGGGGCCTGGACACAGGCAGGCTGAGCTGGTGAAATGCCGCCCCATCACCACCGATGGGGCCAGTGTCGATGAACGAGGAACCGGTTGGCAAGCTGTGCGGTCGCCCGTTGAGTGCGGCGGGTCTGGAGAGCATCCGCGCCGCGGTGCGCGAGGCCGAGCCGCCGCAGCGTGCGGAGATCGCGCGGCGGGTTTGCACGGCGCTGAACTGGGTGGATGTGCAGGGACGTCCGAAGCTGATGAGCTGTCGGGTCGGGCTGTTGCGCCTGCACCGTGCGGGGCTGATCGCGCTGCCGGCGCCGCGTAACGGCAATGGCAATGGCCGGGCGCTGCAGCCGCGCTGTGACGCGCTGCCCGAGGCGGTGAGGCTAAGCGCTGCGGTGCAGGGGCTCGCCGGTCTGCGTCTCGAGGCAGTCGCCACGGCGGCGGACTCCCAGTTGTGGAACGCGCTAATCGCACGCTGGCATTATTTGGGCTATGTGCCGTTGCCCGGCGCGCAGTTGCGCTATCTGATCCGCTGGGATGGTGGTGTCTTGGGTGCACTCGGTTTCGGCGCGGCGGCTTGGAAGGTCGCCGCGCGCGATCGCTGGATCGGTTGGGATGCGGCGACGCGCGAGCGACAGCGCGGTGGCGTGCTCAACAACGCCCGGTTTCTGATCCTGCCGTGGGTGCAGGTGAGCAATCTCGCATCCAAGGTCTTGGCGATGGCCGCGGCGCGGGTCGTGGTGGACTTCCCAGCGCGCTACGGTGCATCGGTGGTGCTGCTGGAGAGCTTCGTGGAGCAGCCACGCTTTCGCGGCACCTGTTACCGCGCGGCGAACTGGCAGTATCTGGGCGAAACCGCCGGACGCGGCAAACTGGACCGTTTCGGTCGCGCCGCATTGCCCCGTAAAGGCGTCTTCGCCTACCCGCTGCGGCGCGACTGCCGCGCCGCCTTGGGGGTGTCCTGATGCAGGGGCTCGCGGCGGAACTGGCCGACATTGACGTGGGCGATCGGCGACTGAATCGGCGCGCGCAGCGCCTGGTGGAGACCTTGGGCGCAAAACCGACGTTGAGTCTTCCGGGGGCCTGCAGCGGTTGGGACGAGACCCGGGCGGCCTATCGGCTGTTCGACCATGACGCGGTCACCGCCGAGGCGGTGCTCGCCCCGCCTATCGCCTGCACCGAAGCGCGCCTGCGTGCGCACCCGCGGGTGTTGTGCATCCAGGATACAACGGAGCTGGACTACACCAAGAAAAAGAACGTCATCGGCGGCTTGGGCGTGCTGAATCTGGAGAGCCGCTGGGGGATGTACCGGCATCCGACGCTGGTGGTCACCCCCGAGCGGGTGCCGCTGGGCGTGCTCGACGCGCACCGCTTCACGCGTGCGCCGGGCAGTCTCGGCCAAGGGCAGGATCGGCGCCGCCCGTTGGAAGACAAGGAGAGTGCACGCTGGGTCGATGGCTGCGCTCGGGTCAATGCCTTGGCCGAGCGCTTCCCCGAGACGCGTCCGGTCTACATCGCCGATCGCGCAGGCGACATCTATGACCTGTTCGTCGAGGCGCCGTGCCCGCAGAGCGGCGCCGACTGGCTGATCCGCGCACAACACGACGATCGGCGGTTGTCTGACGGGCGCAAATTAGGTGACGCACTCGCTGCGGCACCGGTGCTCACCGAGGTCACCTTCAGGCGCCCGGCGGCGAGCGCTCGCCCGGCGCGTGCAGTCACCCAGCAACTCAAGGCCGTGCGGGTGACACTGAAAGCCCCGGCGCGCCCCGACCGCACCCTGCTCGAGGTCAGCGTCACCGCACTGCTGGCCAGCGAGATCAACCCACCACCCGGGGAGACCCCGCTGCAGTGGCTGTTACTGACCAATCTGCCCGTCGAGAATACCGAGCAGGCGCTCGAGAAGCGCTCCTGGTGTCTGTGCAGATGGCAAGTGGAGGTCTATTTTAAAATCCTCAAAAGCGGCTGCAAGATCGAGCAGTTACAACTGGAGACCCGCGACCGCCTGGAGCCGGCGCTGGCCTTTTACATGATCATCGCCTGGCGCGTGCTGTTTCTGACCCACCTCGGGCGCGATTGCCCCGAGCTGCCGTGTGATGCGGTCTTCGCCGAGGAGGAATGGCAAGCGGTCTATCTGGTGACCCGGCGCCAGCCACCACCGACCGAACCACCCTCGCTCGCTACGCTGGTGCGGATGGTCGCCGGCCTCGGTGGCTTCCTCAATCGCAAAGGCGACGGCTTTCCGGGCCCACAAATGATGTGGATCGGCCTACAACGCACCGCCGATTTCGTGCTCGCGCTGCAGGCGCAGCGCGAGGCGGGCGAGAGTTATGGGTAATCGCATGCCCTGATCCTGGTCGCGAGCGATGGCTTCGTGATGCTCTCCGGCGCCCCCGAACTGCGCCTCCCTGCCTTCGATCTCAAGAAATGGGTGGGGTCGCCCTCCGCAGGTGCGACACTGACTGCTGGCAACCGTCGCTGGATTCCCATGGTTTCCGGGACCAGCCCCATCGGCGCCCGGATCCTGACCTTGATCCCTACGGAGATGCTGGATACTCAGCGCAGCACCCTGCTGGCCTTCCTGGCTGCCTTCCTGAGCGGTTTGGTTCTGTTGGCCGTCATCAAGACTCGGCGGCTGAACCGTCTGGTGATGCGACCCATTGCCGCCTTTGCCGAGCAGATGCGAGACCTGGAGCAGGGCCTGTTGCCGGCGCCAGATCTGGCCGGCAACCTCCGGTTCGAGGAACTGGCCGGCATCCAGACTCGCTTTCAGGCCATGGCCGCGGCCATCAGGCAACGCGAAGGCTCCCTACGCGAAAGCGAGCACAAATATCGTCTCCTCACCGAGGGCATGAAGGACGTAGTCTGGACACTCGATACCACCACCCTGCGCTTCCTCTAAATCAGCCCGTCCGTCGAGGGATTGCGGGGCCTGACACCGGAAGAGATCATGGCCGAACCTATTGACGCGGCCTTGACGCCAGAGTCGGCCAGCCAGCTCAAGGCGTTGCTGCAGCAACGTTTGGCGGCGCTGCTATCCGGTCAGACTGGACCCGAAATTTTCTATACCGATGAGTTGGAACAGCCCCGTAAGGACGGCACTCGGGGCTGGACCGAGATCATCTCCACCTTTTACCGCAATGACAGTACCGGTCATGTCGAGTTGCGGGGCGTAACCCGCGACATCACGGACCGCAAGCAGGCGGAGGCGGCGCTGCGCATGGCCAAACAGCAGGCAGAGGAGGCCAACCGGGCCAAATCGACCTTCCTCGCCAACATGAGTCACGAGATCCGCACCCCCCCTCAACGCCATCCTGGGCTTCGCGCAGGTGTTGGTCCGCGATCCTGATCTGCATGGCGCCCAGCGCGACAGTCTGATCACCATCCGGCGCAGCGGCGAACATCTGCTGACCCTCATCAACGAGGTGCTGGATATGGCCAAGATCGAGGCCGGGCGCATGGCCCTCCAAGTGGCCCCCTTAGATCTCCCCCGGCTCCTGACGGAGACCGGGGCCCTGTTCCGGACCCGCGTCCGTGACCGGGTGGAGCTGAGGGTTGTCGAATCCAGGCTCCCCCGGCTGGTCGCCGGCGACGAGATGAAGCTCCGCCAGGTCCTGATCAATCTGGTTGGTAATGCGGTCAAGTTCACCCTGGCGGGGGCGGTAACCCTGAGTGCCGAGCCGGTCGGTAGCGACCAGGTCCGCTTCGAGGTCAGTAATACCAGGGTTGGCATTGCCCCTGAGGAGATGGCGCGACTTTTCCAGCCCTTCAGTCAGACCACCAGCGGCCTGCGGCTGCAAGGGGGGACTGGCCTCGGGCTGGCTCTGAGCTATCAGCTGGTCCGGCTCATGGGGTGAGCCTTGAGCGCGGACAGCACCCCGGGCCAAGGCAGTTGCTTCGCCTTCACCCTCACCTTGCGGCCGGTGGACGGCACGACGGCAACGGCCGGCCCGGCCAGGTTCCCCGTGCTCGGCCTGGCACCTGACCAGCAGGTTTGCCGGATACTCATCGTCGACGACCTGCCAAACAATCGGGCGCCGCTGCGGGCTTTACTGGAGGCGGTCAATCCCCAGCCACCTGTACTGGAGATCCGCGAGGCCCCCGATGGCCAGGAGGCCGTGGCGATCTGGGAGGCATGGCAGCCCCAGGTCATCTTCATGGACATGCGGATGCCGGTCCTGTCCGGGGAAGAGGCCTCCTGCCGGATCAAGGCGCTCATAGCGGCCCACCCCGAGGCGGTGCGGACGGTCATCGTGGCGCTCACCGCTAGCGCCTTCAATGACAACCGCGAGCAGTTCCTGGCCGGCGGCTGCGACGAATTCGCGTGCAAATCCTTCCAGACCGAGGAGTTGTTCGACATCCTGGAACGTCGGGTTGGCTTGGGCTTCCTCTGGGCCCCAGGGCGGCCTGCCCCGGAACCCGACCTGTCTCTGGCAGAGCGGGTAGGGCGCCTGGCCAACTGTCCCCAGGCCTGGCGCGCCGAACTGCGGGATGCGGTGGCGCTGGGCGATTTCGAAAGTATTACCGCCCTGCTGGAGCGGATCCGGGATCTGGATAGCGCCCTCTTCAGTACGCTGACAAAATCGGCCTATGGGTACGATCTGGAGGCCTTCCTGGACCTATTTGGCCAGATCGAAGGCGAGGATACCGCTCACCCCTGACTGTCACCCTGGCCAAGGCTATGCCACTGGCAGGATCCGCTCGGCTGGCTGGCGTCGCGACGGACGCCTATTTTTTCGGCCCGGTCAGCCGGTCGAGCCGTAACCGCTGCCGCTGGTCGAAGAGACGCCGGGAGCCGACCCAGACGGCGGCGGCGCTGCCGAGGCCTGTGCCGGCGGAGATAAGGAAGAGGATCATCATCTGGTATTTGGCGGCCTCCATGGGTGGACTGCCGGCGAGGATCTGGCCAGTCATCATGCCTGGCAGGCTGACCAGGCCGGCGGCGGCCATGGAATTGATGATGGGGATAAGGCCGGCGCGTATGGAGTCGCGGCGGATGTCGCGAATGGCGCATTCCCAGCTTTGACCCAGGAGCAGGCGGGCCTCGATGCCACCGCGTCCCTCCCAAGCCTGGCGGCTCAGGTTGTCGAGGGTGATGGCGATGCCGCTCATGGTGTTGCCCAACAGCATGCCGAGCAGCGGGATCAAATACTGGGGCTGGTACCAGGGCTTGACCCCAATGATGAGGATCAGGGCCAGGATGAGGACACTAAAGGAGGAGACGAACATAGCTAGGGTGCCGATGCCAAAGGCCCAGGCGCCCTGGAAGCGGTGCTTCTGCCGCGCCAAGACCTCCCAACCGGCGACGCCGAGCATGATCAGGGCCCAGAGGCCGGTGAGGGCGAAACTGGTCTGGGCAAAGAGGTAATTCAGGACCAGGCCGATGAGGCTAAGCTGGATGGCGCTGCGCAGGGCGGCCACCAGTACCCGCTTTTCCACCCCCAGGTGCAGGCGCCAGGAGAGCAGGGCCAGCAACAGCACCAGGCTGGCGGCCAGGCTCAGGTCGAAGGGGCTGAGGGCGATAAGCTCCATCAGGTGTCTTGCTCCTCCGGCTCGGCGACCAAACGGTCGCCCTGGATGACCAGGCGGCGGGCCCCAGGCAGGCCCGGGGCCGGCATGGCCAGGCGGCGGCGTTGGTCCGGGTCATGGCTGACCCAGAGCACGGCGGCGGCCTGTTCGCGGCGATAGTCCTGGATCAGGTCCTCGACCCGATCTCGATTGGGCGGGTCCAGATTGGCGGTGGCCTCGTCAAGGAGCAACACCTGGGGTTGGATAGCCAGCAGGCGCGCCAAGGCCAGGCGTTGACGTTCGCCGGTGGAGAGGCGGGAGACGGTCCAGTCCAGCACCTCGGGGCCGAAGCCGAGACGGGCGAGCAGGGCAGAGGTTGCCTCGCCAAACCCCTTGGCATGGGTTGAGCCGCACAGGCCTCTGTCTCTCCCAGTTCCGCTCGCGGGTGCCTGGTCGAAGTGATCCCTGACCTGGTCAAACCACCAAGAGGACTCCGCTGGCAGTAGGCCCACGCGACGGCGCCACTCCGGCGCGGGCAGGGAGGAACAGGCCCTGCTCTCTAGCCAGACCTCGCCTTGGTGGGGGTCCAGGTCCGCCAGGGCGCGCAGCAGCAGGCTCTTGCCGGAGCCGGAGGGACCAGAAAGCAACACCATTTCTCCAGCAGCCAGGGTGAGATCAAGCGGTGCCAGGTTGAGGGTCTTGAGCCCCTGGAGTCGGAGGGCGGCCATGTCAGCGGCGGAGAAAGATTAAGTCCCAGACCCCATGCCCCAACCGTTGGCCGCGCTGCTCGAACTTGGTCAGGGGACGATCCTCGGGACGGGGTGCGAATGCGCCGGGTCCGGCGGTATTGATGAAGAAGGCGTCGCTAGCTGTCAGTACCTCCCGCATTTGCAGGGCATAGGGCTCCCAGTCGGTGGCGGTGTGGAAGAGGCCCGCCGAGCGGATGACCCGGGCCAGCCTGGTCACGAATTCCGGGTTGAGGATGCGCCGCTTGTGGTGGCGCTTCTTGGGCCAGGGGTCGGGAAAGAGCAGATAGACCCCCGCCAGACTGGCGGGGGCCAGGCCCTTGTCCAGTAAATCCACGGCGTCCTGTCGCAGCAGGCGCAGGTTGGTCAGGCCGCGCCGGTCGATCTCCAGCAGCAGGTGGCCAACGCCGGGGCCATGGACCTCGACACCGAGGTAATTGCACTCGGGATGATGGGCGGCGATCTCTGCCAGGGTCTGGCCATTGCCAAAGCCGATTTCCAGAAAGACGGAGCGATCGTTACCGAACAGGGCTGGCAGGTCCAGTACCTGACCCGGCTCCCGTTCAACACCGAAGCGCGGCCAAAGCTGGGCGAAGGCGCGCTCCTGGGCCTCGGTCAGCCGGCCCTGGCGTAACACATAGCTGCGGATCGGGCGCCGCTGGGGCGGATGACCCGGCGTTGAGTCGATCAGAACAAGAGCCCCTCCCGGGCGGTCGTGGACAAGGGATTGAGTCAGTTTCAGGGTGCGGTAGTGGCTGGACGCTAGAGGCGCAAGGATAAACGATTTCGCGGGGTGGTGAGGTGAGTCCGCGCCCCTGGCCCTGCGCATCTTACTCCTCTCGCACCAGGGCGTAGTCTGTGCGGCGGACGCCGCGTACCAGCATGTCAGTGTCCTCCTCAGCGATTCCCAGAGACTCCAGGGCCTCCGCGGCCAGGCGCAGGCTGGCCTCCAGGGCCTCGGGGAATGCCTTGTTGGCACCCGCCCGCAACAAGGCATCACTGGCATCGAGGTCCCGGGCCCGTGCCAAGATAGTGGTATTAGGGGCTAGATCACGGATCAGGGTGGCGGCGCGCAAGGCGTCCTTACGGTCGTCAAGAGTTAGCACGACCAGATCCACCTTCTCGATGTGGACGGCGACCAGCAGGTCCAGGTTGGTGACATCACCGAAAAAGACCGGGTGATCCTGGCGGCTGAACTCGGCCACCCGGGCCGGGTTTGTGTCGAAGGCGATATAGGGGATGCCGCTGCTCCCCAGGATGGTGCCCACGGTGTGGCCCACCCGGCCATAGCCGGCCACGAGGACCCGGACCTGGTGCTCGGCAAGCTGGTGGGAGAAGGGGAAGGTCTCGTCCCCAGGGGTTACCCCTACCTTCATGCGATTAGCCAGAGTATCGCCAAGGCGGACCAGCAGGGGGGTGACCAGCATGCTTAAGGAGATGATGCCGATGGCCAGCACGAAGGTGGCTTCGTCGATGAGTGCCATGGCCTTGGCGGTGCCGAAGAGCACGAACCCGAACTCCCCGCCCTGGGCCAGGATGAAGGCGACCCGCGTCGCCGTCTGGCGACCTTCGCCAAAGGCCAGGCAGAGGGCAAAAAGGACCAGGATCTTGATGGCAACGATGATGATGACATGGCGCAGAAAGGTCAGGGGATCGCCAGCCAGGGTGCCGATATCCACTGACATGCCGACGGCGACGAAAAAGAGGCTCATCAGCAGCCCCTTATGGGGGTCGATGGCGGCCTGGATCTGGAGGTTGTAGCGGGATCCGGAGAGGGCAACCCCCATGAGAAAGGCCCCCAGGGCCATGGACATGCCGGCCCGATCCATGGCCCAGGCAGCGGCGAAGACGGCAGCAAAGGCGACCAGCAGGAAGGCCTCGCGGTTGTTCTGGCGCGCCAGCAGGTCGAGCAGGCGCGGGACCAGGTAATAGCCCGTCAGGATAACCAGGGTCACGGCGCTGAGGACGTAGAGCACCTGCTTGAGGATGGGGACATCGCTGGACAGGGTGCCAGTGTCCGCCAGGATGGGCACTAGGGCCAGCAGGGGCACCACCGCCAGATCCTGCATCAGCAGGATGGCGAAGGTGGTCTGGCCATGGGGGCTGGCGATCTCGCCCTTTTCCTGCAACATCTGGATGACGAAGGCGGTGGAGGAGAGCGCGAGGGTGAGGCCCGCGAGCAGGTCTATCCCCCAGCGGGGCTCGAAGAGATGCAGATAAAGCGCGATGACGCCGCCGGATAGCAGGATTTGCAGGGAACCCAGCCCGAACATGGAGCGCCTCATGGACCAGAGGCGGCGCGGGTGCATCTCCAGACCGATGACGAAGAGGAGTAGCACCACCCCTAACTCTGTGAAGTGACGCACATCCTCCACATTTTGGGTAACCGTTGGTCCCGGGGTATGGGGTCCAATGAAAATGCCCGCTACCAGCAGACCCAGAACCGAACCGAGACCAAACCGGCGAAAGATGGCAACGGCAAAGGCAGTCGCTATCAGCAGGATGACGGCGGAATGGACGAAGGATTTAGGTTCCAAGGGGGGATACTCCGGGAGCTGGGTCGGTCAACGAAGAGATCGGCGGCTCGCCGTCGGGAGGTCGGATGACTTGCCGGAGACCAGGCTCCGCAGCAGGGTTCCGTCATCGTCGCTTTTGAAGGGATTCTACAACAGTCCCCGGCGGGAGGACTGGGCAATGGCCCACGCCGGACTTGCAATCGGCAGGTTGGGCTTCTTATACTGCTGATCCTGCAGCGGGTGTAGTTCAATGGTAGAACAGAAGCTTCCCAAGCTTCTAGCGTGGGTTCGATTCCCATCACCCGCTCCAATTTCGAGAAATTATAGCTTAATTATCAATTAGTTATAATCTTTCCTCCCCCCTCAAAAATAGCCAGTGTGATACAAAGGTGTGTTACACGTGGCTTCATGTCCCTCCTATATCTATCTTAACCGCCATGGTATCTATTGCTATCAGCGGCGAATTCCCGGCTTTCTTCGCAAAGCAAATCCAACCTTACCTGTGTCCTTCAGGTGGTCACTATCCACTCGCGTAAGACGAATAGCCATCAAGCGTGCAAGGAAATATAGTGTTATGTTAGATGAAATTGCAAAGGAATATTTTAAGAGTGAAAGTGACTTTGCTTATGCGGCAAAACTTTATCAAGAATTTATTGATGCATGTGAAAAATATGATAATTATGATGATTATGTCAAATACTACGAATCGAAATGTGAGAACCCGCCATCAATAGAAGAAATGGAATCATTGTGGGGTGGTGAGGGACCAGAACTAAGGTTTCATAAGTATGCCAAAGCGATGAGGTTGGTGCGAACGGGGTCTGCCCAAGAAAATTCCAATTCTAATAATCAGCGGACTCATGAGAAAGAGTCGTTGAGAAGCATGGTGAAAGAGGTTCTCGAGGAAAGGGGTAAATCTCAACTAAAATCAATAAATATTTCATCAGCTATGGAGGAATTTATTAATAATAAAAAATTAAACTGGAAACCTAACGGCGATTCCGAGAGAATATATCGCAAAGATATATTTCCAATTTTTATTGATCTCAATGGTGACTTAAAGACTGGCAATCTAACAAAAGAGCATATAGTAGTTTTTAAAAATATGATTTTGAAACTCCCTGTAAATAGAAATAAAATATTGCCATATCGCAATCTAACCCTGGCTGAATTAATAACTCTTGATATACCTCAGGAACATCAAATTAAGAATAGGACTAAATCGAAATATTTAGAGGGATTCTCATCATTTTTAAGTTGGATGTATCGTAATGGTTATTCAATTGATGGGCTAACCGAGCCCCTGAAAAATCTAATTAAAGCAGGTAATCCGGCTTATAGCGATAGAAATGAATATACATCTGAGGATCTGAGAAAATTATTCAATAGTATGCAATACCTTAATGGGGGGCATAGAGAAGCTTATCAGTTTTGGGTGCCATTGATTGGGCTATTTACAGGCGCAAGAGAAAATGAAATATGTCAATTGTATTTGAATGATATTTACCGAGAACCCGATACAAATATTTTGGTATTTGATTTTAATGAAAATGGCGATAAGACTACATTAAAATCCGTTAAAAGATCATGTCACGCAAGATTGGTTCCAGTGCATCCGCAATTAATTAAACTGGGCCTGGAAAGCTATCTTTTGCAATTAAGTGAGGCAAAAGAGGAAAGGGTATTCCCAGACCTTTCTTTCCGTAATAAACATAAATTTGCGGACAAGTTTCAAAGATGGTTCAACAGAACCTATACCAATGAAGGTAATTGTAATATAACAACAGAAAAAACATCATTTCATTCCCTTAGGCACACAGTAATTAACTATCTCAAACATAAAGCTGGAATTGATGAAAATTCTATGGCGCCATTAATAGGACAAAGCGCAGTGGGTAATCAAGCCGCTACAAGGTATGTTAAACCTGCTGATCTTAAATTGAAGGAGGAATGGATAAAGAAAATAGATTTTAGTTACTGTATAGATTTCTCGAAAATAAGACAATGGAATCATCACATTTTTAATAAAAAATAAGATGTAAGCTCTTTGTAAATTAGCGAGATAATTTGATGTCCTTCATGATTTCCGCTTAACTACCCGACCGCCCTGCATGCCCGACTAACGCTAGCAGTGCTAATGTTAAAATGTTGAGCGGTTTTACGGATGCTGGCCTGATGATCCCTTCGCCAGTTTAATACCTCCTGTTCATCTATGGATTTGGTGCGGCCCAGATGCTTCCCCTCGGCTCGTGCTCGAAAAATTCCAGCCATTTGCCTTTCTTTGATAACGCTACGTTCTAGTTCTGCTACTGCAGCCAACATCGTCAGCATCAACTTCCCAGGTGGAGTAGAGAGATCGAACCCTTCCCTGATGGAGACGACCGAGACCCCCTTATCCTGTAGCTTCTGAACAGTATTCAACACATCAATGGTGGAGCGACCCAGCCTATCTATTGCCAAAACCACAACGGTATCATTGTCACGCGCATAAGAAAGCAGAGATTGCATGGCCGGTCGTGAAGCTGCCGGAATAGACCCCGAAACACCACCGTCCTCAACAAACCATTTTGCAACCTGAAAACGACCCTCTATTTGCCGTCTCTGATTTTCGGTAGTCTGATCCTCAGTTGAAACCCTAAGATAAGCCAAAACGGTGTTCAACAAGATACGTACCTCCATCAAAATGCCACTTGATATTTTATAGATCTATCACAATAAATTCAACAGTTATGAAGCAATTTTTAACACTATTGAGGTAGCTGAAATTGGTGATATTTTTTCCATCAAAAGGAGAGCCTTTTGTAACACTCAGCGTACCTAGTATATTGGTGTACCTAAACATATTCTTGATTAATGTATATGAATAATACACCTTTTTTGCACCGAATAATTGCAGATAGATTCTATAAACTATCGTTAGCATAAATGATAATATAATGATTCTTCATCTAATCTGGCAAACTCGAATGCCAAAATTTTGCCAGATAGAATTTTTGTCAAACCACCATAGAATCTCGCGTAATTTGCTAATAAGAGATCAAACACGGAATCAAGCACCTCCTGAGTAAGAATGGTATTGTTAAGATTTAAATAATAAAATTGTTTAAAACCTCCTTCAGCAGCAACAAAACAGGTTTTTAAATTACGAGCATTCATGTAATTTAATGCCTTAAGGATTTCATTTTTGGTCTTAATGTTTGTGCTGCTGGGAATTCTATTAGGGAGACACTGATTTATTCCACCCTTACTGATTGCATGTGATATAATGCTTTCCATCTTCTCCCCCGACCGCGAATTGCCCCATGCCCCAGCAGATCTCCTTCGCCCAAGCCGAGTATGACGCCA
>WBZT01000185.1_pt1 | contig 52192 bp, 45 predicted proteins | sample 5204241 | NCBI WGS metagenome assembly WBZT01 (sample SAMN12344358, study PRJNA552823) | activated sludge metagenome | biome: Activated sludge suspended growth; feature: Nitrification reactor; material: Wastewater; isolation source: activated sludge from nitrification reactor of wastewater... | reverse complement strand
CCAACTCAGCCCGCTTCATCAGCGGCGGCAACAACGCCTTGCGGTCAGGATGGGCGAAGATTTTGAGATTCAGCGCCCCGGCATCCAGCAGTTCCTTGAACTTGGCATAGCGGTCTTCCCAGGGAAAATCTGCGCCCTCGTTCGCCATGGCCAGCACCATCTTGCGGTGAATGTCGTTGTTCCGCTTCTTGCCTTCACCGTCGATCACCTGGAACAACACAATCAGGAACGCCTTCAGCTTCTCGATGAGTAACAGCTTCTGCTGCTCGGTAAGTTGCAGGGCGGCCAATAGCTCGATGGCATCCAGGGTGGACATCAGCCCGCCGATGGAATGAGGCAACCCGGTTTCGCCCTTGGTTTTCTTCTTGCGTTCAGGCGGTTCGGGCAACTCATCCAGCCCCCAGCCGACGGCATCCTCCACCAGATCGATGTCGAACACCGCGCCGACGCTATCGTCTTCATCGCGAAGCTTGCTCGCCAGGTGCTTGACCACCTGTTCCGCGAAGGCCGCCCGCTGTTCATCGGCATGTTTGAGCAGTTCCTGCTTCTTGAAGTCGAGGATGCCCCACAAGCGTTCGCGACTGCCCAGCCAGGCCGAACCCATCTTGCGCAGGTTGATGGCGCGCGGCTTGTCGTCTTTTACCAGCCCGTCCAGAAAGTCCGACAACCCTGTCGCGCCTTCCTTGTCCTTGCCACCGGCCTGGGCCGCCTTCCAACTGCGCCAGTGGGCGTTGAGACCTTTGTCGTCGAAGAACGCCTTGAAGGCCTTGTCCATCTTGTCCTTCAGGGTCATCGCGTCCAGGTCGGACACGGTGATGCCGCCGTACTTGGCGAACACCTTGGGCAGGTTCTTCGAGACGATGCCCTCATGCGAGAAATCCACCAACAGGCAGTCGCTCTTCCACTTGCGCCAGCGGTTCACCCGGCACGCCGCCTGAAACAGCAGCACGTCATCCATGCCCCGGTCGATGAACAGGGTATGCAGGGTCGGCTCGTCGAAGCCGGTCAGCAGTTTGTCCACCACCACGATGAGTGCGTTATGCACCTTCAAGCCCTGCTTGGCACCCTCGCCCTTGCGGCGGTACTCGTTGATGATGGCGTCCTGATCCTTGCCGCCATTGAGCGACGCACAGGTCGCCTCGCCCTGTTTGTCGGTGTAGAGCAGCAGCACCGGGCAGGCCCGGATCGCCTCGGCGTGTTCCGAGAAACGCGGATCATCGGCCAGCTTGTCCAGTTCAGCGCGCAGCAGACCCTGATAAGCGATGGCCGCCTTGATGGAATGGGCGGCGAACATGGCCTTGCCCTCGCCCAGGGCGCGCCCAATCGGTGGACGGATCGCCAGCATCGTCTTCGCCACGAACACCAACGCCGCCTGCTTGGCGACGAAGGCTTGACGGTTCGGGTTCTGGTAAATCTCGTCGGAATTGGGCGGGCGCAGTTTGTCGCCCTCGGCCAGTTTCTGGACCGACTCCGTGATCTTGTATTGCAGGTGATCCTCGAAGCGGATCACGTTCTGGATGGGGTTCAGGATCACCCGGTCGCGGATGGCCTGGGTCATGGTGTAGGCGAAGTACGGCGCCCAGCGGATGTCGTCGCCCGCCGCAGCCGGTGAACGCCACTCGCCAAAGCGGGCCAGGATTTCATCCCTGGGGGTGGCGGTCAGGCCGATGATGAGATTGCGCTTGGCCCCCTCGGGCCGGATCGTGCCCCACTCGTCGAATATCTCGATGGTGGCGTCGTGCAGGATGCCGTTCTGGGTGCGGTGCACCTCGTCGATGACGAAGGCCACCCGCTTGTTCAGCAACAGCTTGGCAAGCGCCGGATCGGCCTCCGCCAGCCGCTTGATAGACGGGAATTTCTGTATGTTCACCACCACCACGCGCACGCCGTCTTGCAAGCTGTCGCGCAAGTCCTTGAAGGTCTCCGCCTCGGCGACGATGTTCTGGGTGGCGCGCAGCCGCGCCGCTTCCTCGGCCACGTTCTGGCGCAACTCGGTGCGGTCGGTCAGCAGGATGCACAGGTCGAAAAGCGGCGCCATCGCGGCAGTGCGCGGGTCCGCCATGTCCGCCAGCGCCTGGGCCAGCCAGACGATGACATTGGTCTTGCCCAGGCCCGCCGCGCCTTGCAGCAGGATGGAATGCGACTCCTGGCCATTGCGGTGCAAGAGGGTCTTGCGGACGATCTCGTCCACCTTCTTCGGGACCAGTTCCGGCAGCGACAACGCCAGCGCCGCCCGGATGTCGGCCTCGTTGATCTTGGACTTGCTCTCCTCGGCGTAGAGTTCGCGTACCCGTGTCATGGCCTGGAACAGCATGGCCCGCTGGGCTGGGCGGGGGCGCAGGATTTCCGTGCCCGTGGTGGTACGACTAGGCCGGTTCTGGTTGAAGAAATGAATCTCCCGGTCCACCCCATCGGCGGGGTCGAAGAACGAGGCCAGATGCTCGGCCAGCGCCACAGAGGCCGGCTTCTCGCGCATCTCCGCCGTGCGCAGGAAGGCTTCGGCCACCTTGCCCGGCAGGGTTTCCACCAGGGCCTGGGTGTCCTCGGCCTCGATGGCGTCGTTGATCTCCGGCAGCAGCCATTCGATGTCGGGCAGCACCACCATCGCCCCCATGTCCACCGCGCTGATATGGGTCGCCTTCTCGTACAGACAGATGGTCTGGCGGATTTCCCAGCGCACCTTCTCGCTCAGGTCGCGGTGCCGGAAGCCGGGCCAGCGGCCACCCTCCGCCGCATAGCGCTCCCGCGCCTCGCGCAAAACCGCAATGCCGGCCTCCACGCAGTCATGGGCGATCTTCTTGCGCCCATGGCCGGCGGCGGTCTGCCCGGTCTGGGCGGTCTTCAGTTCCGAATAGGCCAGGTACAGGCCGTTGACGAAAAACACCAGGTCGGGCCGGCGGCGGATGCGCTTGTTGCTATGGGGAAAGTGCCGCTCGAAGGTGGCCTCGGGAATCACCCGCAGCAGGTTCTTTCTGAACAGGTCGGCGGCGTCGGACTCCGCCCCGGCGCGAGGCGCCTCGTTCCACAGCACGAAGGACTGCCCGGCGAAGGTCAGGCTCTCGCGCAGGACAAAGGCGGCGTTGGCCTTGGCCTCGATCTTGGGCAGCAGCACCTCGTTCAGAAAGGCATGCAGGAATTCCGCCTCGGAGTCGTAACCCTTCATCGCCTTGGCGAAGGCGGCGGCATTGAGCGGACAGCCCTCGCGCAGGAAATGCAGCAGGTCGCCCGGCACGATCCAGCGCAAGGCGTCGATGTCGGCGGGCTTGCCCAGTATCCAGTCCAGCCCGGCCGGCGATGGCTCGGTCAGATAGGGAATGAAGACGCCGTTCTGAAAATCGGTTTCCTTGAAGCCATCGGCCATGACGCCTCCCTTGTGTTCTCAGGCCGCCTGGGTTGGCGGCTCGTAGTTGGATAGATCGATCTTGCCAGTGACCGCTTCGTGGATGATGGCCTTGCGCTGTTCCTTGAGCAGGGCTTCCAGACGGTCGATGAGGGCGATTTGCTTGTCGATCTGTGCCAGTTTGCGGTCCAGAAAGTCGGCAATGGCTTGCTGTTCATCCAATGGCGGCAGGGCAATTCGGATGTTCTTGAATTCATCCCAATACAGCCGTAACCGAAAGTCGGTGATGCCACGCGAGCGCCGCCGGATTTCCTCCATCGATGCCGGAGCGCGCAGCAGATATTCGACAAACTTGGGGACAATGCCACGTCTGGGGCGGGCCACCACGTAGGCCGGGCTGACCAGCCCTTCGACTTGAGCCGCTCCGAAGGCCCCCTGCCAGGCGCGCATCTGGTTGTAGACCAGATCGCCGGGCTTGACCCGCTTGTAAACCGTCTTGTCCTCGCTACGGCTGACTTTGCGTTCCATCTCGTCGTCAGCCAGTTCCTTGTCGGAGATACCAGAATGAATGGAGACCGTCAGCATGGGCAGGCCATCACGGCCAGTATCTGCCGCCTCGTGGAATAACAATCCCAGGCGAACCGTTTGCCAGTGGCTTGGCGCCGTTCCCAGCCACGCAATTCCCGATTCATGCAGGGGCGCACAGGGGTTGATGCCACGGAAGGTGGATTCCTCGGTGACTGACTTCTTCAACGCGCCCAGTAGTTCACGTTTCTTGCCGAGGAGACCGATACGTTTGTCTATGCGGCTAGTCTGGAGATCGAGCCAGGCGGCGATGTGGCGCTGCTCATGGAGCTTAGGCAATGGTGCCGGCATGGCCGAGAAGACAGACCAATCAACTCTCGGCATCTTTGTCCCAACGGTCGCATCGTTGATGGCTGCGATGAACCGATGACTAAGTAGCCAATAGAGCAGATATTTCGGGGCTGCCGATTGAAGCGCTCTCGCAACCAACAACTCACCGGTGCCAAGAAAATCAGATTCTGCAAAGAACGCTTTAGCCAGGTAGGGGCGAAGTTTCGAGAAGCAAAGTGCGCCACGCGGTATTTGCTGGGCACTGTCACAGCCAGCCACTTCAAGGGGAATTGGACAGGCTTTCCCAATCCAGCCCATGACATGTTCCAGACCAACATACTGGGTCGCCGAACGATGGCTTGTACTTGTCACTTGCCGCAAGACATCCTTTAGTCGGCCTGCGTTCCTCGTCGCTGGATCGCAGCCAAAGACATCAAATTCTTCACAGTTCAGTGCTCGCGTCACCGCTATTTCTCCAGGCAAAGATCAGCGGCAATCTCTGCTTCCAACCTCGCCATCTCCTCTTCGACAGCGGCAATCTCCTTCAGGATGTCCCGGCTGGCCCGAATCTCACTCTGTTTTGGAAATACCCGGTTGAAGTTGATCTCGCAGCCCGTCTTCGCGCCATGCAGGCACCAGGGTTCATGCACCCAGTGGGCGAGGAAGGCGGCGATTAGCCGGTTGTTGGTATCGTCGTCCGAAGCAAAGGCGACGGTTTCCGTGTCCTTCTCCACCAGGCGGTCCAGCACGATTTCCACCTTGGCCCGTTCCTGCCCTTTGGACTTGGCTACCTTGGCCTTTACCGAGAGCACGCCCAGGCCCATTTCCACCCCGTCCACGACGATCGTTCCGGTTTCGTTGTCGCGGCAATATCGCGGGCCATCCACCACATCGATACTGCTTGCCTCGGCATGATGGGCGGCTTCGTGGAACAGGGCGATGGCCTCCTTGACGGTTTTGTCGGGGAAGACGCTCAGGTCGAGCACGCCGCCTTCGATCCGATATTCCGCCTCGTCGAAGCGAATGGTGACGGTGTCGCCCTGGATACTGGTTGTCTGGGCGATGGCGCGGCCTTCCTCGTCATGTCGCCACAGTTCCAGTTCCACCTTGTTGTAGAGCAGGGCGTCGATGGGCAGCTTCTTGGAGAGGGGGCCGTCGGCGAAGTCGCGGAAGGCTTGCACGATGCGCGCCCGGTTGGTCTCGTCGATCTCGCAGTTCTTCTGGTTGAGGTTGCGCTTGAGCTTGGTGGAGCAGGCTTCGGCGTTGATCAGCAGCACGTGGCCCTTGCGCGCGGCCGGTTTGGCGCGGTTGAGTATCCATAGATAGGTATGGATGCCGGTGTTGAAAAACTCGTTCTTGGGCAACTGGACGATGGCCTCGACGATATCCTGTTCCTGGATCAGCCAGCGCCGGGTTTCCGATTCGCCGCCGCCGGCATCGCCGGAAAACAGGGTGGAGCCGGAATGGACGATGGTGGCGACACCGGTTTCGGAGAGGTGGAAGGCCGCGTGTTGCAGAAACAGGAGCTGGCCGTCGGACGTGGGCGGCATGCGGTTCGGGTCGAAGCGGCCGGATGCGTCCATCTCCAGGGATTTTTTGAAGTCTTTCCAGTCCACGCCGTAGGGCGGATTGGCGACGATGACGTCGAACTTGTCCAGCAGGAACAGATCGTTGGTCAGGGTGTTGCCCCACTCCATGCGCGCGTCCTCGCGAAAGCGCGCCTCGATGGCGGCCAGGGCGTAGAGGGCGTCGTTGAGTTCCTGGCCGCGCGTGCGCACGGAAAGCTCCGGGAAGGCGTCGCGCAAGGCGTCCTCGGTGGCGAACAGGAAGTTGCCGCCGCCGCTGGCCATGTCGTACACGTCGGCAATGCCCGCACCGCCCTGGCCCTCGCGGCGCAACTCCACGATCAGCGCCGTGGCCAGGTCGATCACGTCGGACGGGGTGTACTGCTCGCCCGCCGTTTCCGCTGAGATGTCCGCCCACTTGCGCTTGATGTGCTCCTCGATGGTGGTGATCTCGGAGTTGTCGAAGGGGGTGAGGTCGATGGACGCCCATTTCTGGGCAAACGGGTAGAGCGGGGTGTTGTCGCGGCTGAACAGGTCGGAAGCCTTGCCCTGCATGTCCAGGAACTTGGGCTGGCCCTGGGCGTAGCCGACACCCAGAAGGCGTTTGGTGTCGGGGTCGTATTGGTCGAGGTGGCTCAGGAGACGATTCAGAAAGTTGCCGCCGGGCACCGCGCAGGTTTCCTTGAGGCCCTTGCCGTGCAGCAGCAGATCGCGGTGATAGCCCTTGTTGGCGGCCTTGGCGGAGTATTCCAGCCACTCCATGTGGGCCGCGTCATCGAAGCTGAATTCGTTGTCGGTCTCTTTCTTGAATTCATCGAGGCGACTCTGGCGGAAACGACGCAGGCGCGACTCCAGCATCATCAGGGCGAAGAACGGCATCATGTAGGCAGGCCATTCGCTCGCCTTGATGCCCGCGCCACGCAGGGTGTCGGCGGTCTCCCAGATTTTGTCCGCGCAGGACAGCAAACCCGCGCCTATGGTTTGTGTCATTTCTTGGCGATCTTCTTGTTGGCTGGGGCACGCGCGGGATCAGTAATAGCAACCCCTGCCCTCCCGCAATACTCCCGAATCATCACCTCCACCATGTTGGCGATGCTGCGGTGTTCCCGCTCGGCGGCAGCGCGCAGCGCTTCCTTCAACCCTGGCTCGATGCGGAATGTCAGCGTGGCGGTTTTGGTCCCGGCCATGGTTTCCCCTGTTAGTGCGCTTGTACTGCGTAAGTGCTGGAATGTACCGTAACGTCCGGCATAATCCAATCGAGAAAGCACATAGTCAGGGGAGCAGCATGACCACCTTCGCATCACTCACTGCCGCGCTGGATGGCTGGTTCGACAAGCCACTGTCTGAGCTGCCAGGAGCCATCCAGGAACGGGTACGTGAAGATTTCTTTCCCATGCCTTGGGATGAGTTGTCAGCCGAGCAGCGGAAAAGTGTGGCGCGCCAGTGGGACTACCACAACGACCCGGCGACCGAGTCGGTTCGCCAATATTGGTGGGACTTTTTCAGCAAAAATGATGAACTGAAAAAGCAGATCGAGCAGTGGAGTTCCGTTGCCGCACCCACGGCAGGGGAGCTTGCCGAAAAAGAACGCCGATTGAAGGAACTCCATGCCGAGTTGGCGCTTATGCAGAAGCACCAGGAGCGCGCTCGGGGGGATTTCTTGCAGGCACAGGTGGGTTCTACCTCTGCCACGCCGAATGAACCACACCGGTACATCGCCTACCCGAAAGCACTGCGCAGGTTGGAGGAACGACTGAACGCCACGCCGGAGGAGTTGGCCGCCTGGGTTTTCATGGGACCGGAACAGGGCGGCATTGCCGCCTACCGAAATGCCAACGAGTTGGAACCTCCTCCAAGGTTTTTCTTCGCCTACTACCTCGGTGCTGAAGACTACCTGGCTCCCATGATGGCCTGCTGGTTTTTGGAGCAAGACATCGAGCGCTTTAATCCAGAAGATCGTTACATCACGGGGAAGGCACTGATAGAGCGGTGGGGAAAGCAGGCCGGCATCAAGGCCGAGGCGTTTATCCAGGCGAAGATTGAGGAGTTGCGCCTGATTGACCTGCACCCCATATATGGAGGAACGCGCGGCACCCTTTCCGAGGATGCTACGCTTCCGCCATTGGGGGCCGGATTGTTCGCGCTTGCCCATGTCGAGGCAGTTGAAGCGGAGGATTTTGGCGATGCGGTTGATGAGGGGCAACTGAACCCGTCTGTCGGTACGCCAGAGTGGCGCAAGAGGAACGCTCAGGCTGCGGCGGATGCACTGCACAACAAACCTGGCGGCAGTAGAGAGAAGCGCGACGCAATCCGAGCCATATGGGCAAGTGGCAAGTACACAAGCCGTGATCTCTGCGCAGAAGAGGAATGCGCGGCACTTAATATGTCGTTTTCAGCCGCGAGAAATGCGCTGAAAAACCAGCCCAAACCAGAGAAGTAAAACTGTCATCTGCATAGCAGCACCTAGCAGGTGCCAAGCAACGGCACTTATCCGCCGCGAGTCGTGACATAACAATCCGTAGCCGTGTACTACAGCCCCAGGAGGCGCAAACATGGCTACCACCATCCTCAGAATCCCCGTTGTCCTTCGCCTGCGTGGCCGTTCGCGCAGCGGTCATTACCTCGACATCCAGCAGGGGCTGTTCCCGCACCCGGTGAAGATCGGCCTGCGTGCGGCGGGGCATCCCGAGCATGAAGTCGAGGCGATCAACACCGCGCGCATCGCCGGCAAGAGCGACGAGGAAATCCGCGCCCTGGTGCTGAAGCTGGAAGCCGACCGCAAGGCGGCCTCCGTTGATCAGTAAGGGCGCGGCCATGAACGCGCCCGAGACAGTTTTTCCACCTGGCCCGGTGGAAACCGATAAAACCGGTGAAACCGACTTGGTGAGCAATGCCGAGTTTCTGGCCTGCGTGTTCGGCGGCGATCTCGCCGAGGCCCGCCCGGTGGTGGTGAGCTTTGCGGGCAACCCGGCCAATGTATCGAAGTTGGCCTGGTTTGGCCGGCCCTGGTCGGTGGCGACCGATGCCACCGCGATGTTGCCGGAGGGCGCCAACAACTATTTCTCCCTGGCCGTGTTCAGGCCGGATGAGGCGGGGCAATACCGCCGGCAGAAGGCGCGCTTCGTGGCCTTGAACGCGGTGATGCTGGATGACGTGGGCAGCAAGGTGGCGATGGACCGGCTGACCCTGCCGCCGTCCTGGCTGGTGGAGACCTCGCCCGGCAATCATCAGGCCGGGTATCTGCTGGCTGAACCGCTGGCGGATGGTGGGATGGCTGACCGCCTGATGAATGCTATCGTCGCCGCTGGTCTGTGCGACCCCGGCGCGAATGGACCGCGCGCCCGGTTGGCGCGGTTGCCGGTGGCGGTGAACGGCAAACATGAACCGCTGTTTCGTTGCCGGATGCGGACCTGGTCACCGACGTTGCGCTATTCGGTGGATGAACTGGTGGCCGGGCTGCAATTGGAGATGGGGCAGGCCGAGCGCCCCCGGCGTCAGGCTGGCCGCCCAGTGCAGGAGCGCCCCGCCGATGGTGATCCGGTCTGGATTCCGCGCCCGGAGGAAAACGCCGTCTTGGCCGCCCTGCGCGAGTGCGGGCTGTACAAGCTGCCCCTGGGCGAGGGCAAGCACGACATCACCTGCCCCTGGGTGCATGAGCACACCGACGCGGTGGACGGCGGCACGGCGTACTTCGAGCCGGACGATTACTACCCTATCGGCGGATTCAAGTGTCTACACGGCCATTGCGCCGAGCGGCATATCCGCGACCTGCTGGCTTATCTGGACATCAATGTCAGCGCGGCGCGCATGAAGCCGACCATCCGCGTGGTGGCGGGGGAAATGCATCGTGTCGTGGATGCCGCCGAGCGGGAACTGGCGCAGTCGCGGCGGCACTATCAACGCGGCGGCCTGATCGTGACCGTGGCCACCGACCCCGGCACCCGCGAAACCCGCGTGCAGGAAGTGACCTTGCCAGCCCTGGTGCGGGCGCTGGCCAATGCCGCCACCTGGGAACGCTTTGATGGCCGTTCGGAAGATTGGGTGCGCGCTGATCCTCCCGCCCGACATGCAGGCGTGTTGTTCGACGACACCAGTTACCGGCACCTGCCGGCGCTGAATGGTCTGACCCGGCAGCCTTACCTGCGCCAGGATGGCAGTCTGATGACGACAGCAGGCTATGACCCGGCCACTGGCATGTTCGGGGTATTCGATGCGCGGGCGTTTTCGATTCCCGACATGCCTACCCGCGAGCAGGCCGAGGCGGCGCTGGCCGTGCTGAAAGACCTGCTGACGGAATTCAGCTTCGCCAGCGAAAGCGATCTGGCGGCAGCTTTGGCGGCCATCGTCACGGCGGCAGTGCGGCCCAGCCTGAACGTGGCGCCCATGTTCCATGCGCGGGCGCACATGGTGGGGTCGGGCAAGTCCTATCTGTGCGAGCTGATCACGGCCTTCGCCACCCCCCAGCGTGGCACCCCCACCACCTTCCCCGCCGATGACGAGGAATGCCGCAAGTTGCTGCTGGCCGAGTTGCTGCGCGCCCCGGCGGTGATCGAGTTCGACAACCTGACCGGTGACCTGGTGGCGCACAAGAGCCTGTGTACCGCGCTGACTTCGGAGTTCATGATCGGGCGCATCCTGGGCGTATCCAAGACCGCCACGGTGAGCACCCGTGCCCTGTTTCTTTCCAGCGGCAACAACGTCGGCCCGGTGCAGGACATGACACGGCGCTGCATCACCATCCACTTGTCGCCTCAGTGCGAGGTGCCGGCGGCGCGGACTTTCACCAGGCCCGACCTGGTGCGCGAGGTGTTGCGCGAACGTGGGCGCTATGTGTCGGCGGCCTTGACCCTCGTGCGCGCCTGGATCGTGGCCGACAAGCCGAAGACGGCGTGCAAGTCACTGGCCAGTTTCGGCGACTGGTCCGACCTGTGCCGGCAACCCTTGCTCTGGCTGGGCTGTGCCGACCCGACCGCCTCGGTGTTCTCGGCCATGGCCGAAGACCCGGACCGGGAGACCCTGGCGCGGCTGTTGATGGCATGGCACGCGGTCTTCGCCAAAACGCCAGCCATGGTGCGCGACGCCGTCAGGCAGTCGAATGGCAGCTTCGATGAAACCAACGAGCTGCGCGAGGTCTTGCGCGACATTGCCGACGAACGCGGTGAGATCAACCGGCGCAAGCTGGGCTGGTGGATACGGCGGCATGCCGGCCGCATCGTCGATGGCCTGCGCTTTGTGCGCGCCAGCGGCAATCGTTCCGCCGAAGCGTGGCGGGTGGAGGTGGTGGAATCGGTTTCGCCGGTTTCATCGGTTTCCGTGCCGCCCGTTGAAAAAGATGTCAGCGATGACCGTAACGCCTACGCCCGCGCCAGTCGCGGCGAGTGATTGGAGGATTCGATATGCAAACCATCGACAACAACACGGACCTGGTGGCGATCCAGGCAGGGGGGGCTACCGGCAACTATGCCGCCGTCCGCTTCAACGCCCTGAAGCATGGCGTGCTCTCCCGCCATGTCGTTCTGCCCCACGAGGACCGGAGCGAGTTCGACGACCTGCTGGCCGCCCTGATCATGGAACATCAACCCGGCGGTGCGACCGAGTTGCACCTGGTGGAGGAACTGGCCGGCATTCTCTGGCGCAAACGCCGGGTGCTGATGGCGGAGGGGGCTTCGATCAACCGCAACCTGAAGAATCTGACCGGCACCGAGATCAATAGCCCGATTCCCGCCGCAGTGCCGTTTGAGCGTGGCCTATCAAGCAAGGGGGCCGATCTGACTGATCTGCTCTCAGCGACGCCGGAGGAAATCGCCGAACAACATCGCGATGCCGACCTCGACCTGAAGGCCACGCAGAAGGCGGCGGCAATCCTGCGCAAGGGCGGCGTGGATGCCTATGAGAAGGCACGACGGGCACTGATCTCGGAATCGCGTGACTGGTGGGACGAGCACGTCGAGGAGGAATCCTACGAGGCAAATGCCGAGGGGCTGGCCGAATTCATCCGCGTGACGCTGATGCCTATTTGTATTCGTCTGGAGAAAGAAGCTCGCTTCCAACCCGAGATCAAGGCCCAGACCCTGGGCGAGGGCTTGCAGGCTGGGCAATTGTTCACCCTGAACCGCTACGAAACGCACTTGGACCGCAAGTTTGAACGCACTTTGGCCACGTTGCTGAAGTTGAAGGTGCTGTGTGGCACCTGACAGGACCCGATCAGACAGTGGGATGACCTGGGCAGCGATGGATGAATCTGTTTCGCAAATTCCAACCTCTTGTCTTGCTGCAGCGGCAGTACGATTCATCGCTATTGGGGACAATAATCGACTGGGGTGAGGTTCGGCATGATCACGAAAGACGACTTTGATGAGTTTGTGTTTGACTACCGCGTTAGCCTACCGGAGCCGGTAGCTCGGAAGATATTGCAGCTCATCCAGCAAGACGATGTCCGATCTGTGTCTTGTAACTTCGATGATCCCGAACTTTGGCGGAAGCTGATCGCTGAACAGGTTTTGCGGGCGAAACGAACCGGACTGCCGCCCCAAGAGGCGTTCACGCTGAGCGGCCCCGATGGCGGACTATGGGATACCCCAGTGGAGGCACTGGGCGGCGTCGTCCATATCCCATACGAGGGGATTCGCGGCGGCGACCTGTTGATCTATCCGGCGTGGCGTAAATTCAATGCCGAAGGCGCGGAAAAGACAGGACGGCTCTCTCGGGCGATTGGCAGGTGCTGCCACTACCTCCTGTCGCCCGTGGACTTCGGTGAACTGAGTTGTGCAACCCACACACCCGTCGGCGACTGGGTGTTATACAAGGCGAAGACCCCATATACCCCTTGCGATCCATTAAGCGGTGACTGAGGTCGACGAAAGTGGCAGGCCCGGTGGCGCTGGCACATCTTGAAGCGTTAGAGGCCGTGCATGACGCGCTGGTCGGTGAATCACTGGCCGGCATGGCGAAGCGGTTTGGATTGCTCGCCAGGTTCACGGATTGAATCTGTTTCGCAAAATGCGCTTGCGGGCACGTCAAATTCCAGCCGCGTCCCAGGATGTGCAGGAACACATTAGGGACATATGAGGGACACGGCACCAAATAAAAAGGGCTCGCATCTCTGCAAGCCCTTGTTTTTACAGCGTTTGTTCTGGCGTCCCCACGGGGATTCGAACCCCGGTTACCGCCGTGAAAGGGCGATGTCCTAGGCCTCTAGACGATAGGGACTGATGAGGCCGGAAACCCGGTTGCCCGGGTTTCCCGTGTTTCTGGTGGAGGTAAGCGGGATCGAACCGCTGACCTCTTGCATGCCATGCAAGCGCTCTCCCAGCTGAGCTATACCCCCACACGCGAGCCGCGCATTCTAGGGATCGAGCGCCCTGTTGTAAAGAGGGTTTGGTAACAGACGGGAAGATTTTTCATCTGCGCGATATAGTCGGACCATGCCTAGCGCGTTGACCACGCCTTATCCCCCCGCCGCCCGCAACGGCCGCACGGCGCTGCGCCGGTGGCGGCCCTCGCGTCGGGCGTGGCTTCGCGTCGATCTGGCGGCGAAGGCGCTCGAGTTGGAAGCCGCGTGCCGTCGGCGGCGCCGGTGGGAAGCCCCGCCTCATCGCGGGGCGCCCGGCCGCGCGCTGGCGCTCGGCGCGCGCATGGAGGGCGGCGTCCATGTCATCCGCGAGGCTGTGGCCGCCGGCACGCCGGTGCTGGCCTCCCGCGCTTCCGGCAATGCCGGCGTGCCGGGCGCGGCTTCTGCCGGCTGCTTCCCCCCGGGCGATACGGCGGAATTGGTGAACCTGATCGCCAGGGCTGAGACGGGCTCCGGGCGTTATCGACATCTCCCAGGGCGGTACGCGGAAGGGGCACCCCTGTTCGCTTCGGCCGGGGAGGGGCGGCCGGTCGTGGAACCGGTGGAGCGATGCCGATGCGCCTGACGCTCCTGGCCGTCGGGGACAAGTTGCCGGCCTGGGCCGAAGCGGCCACCGCCGAGTACCTCAAGCGCATGCCGCGCGAAGCCCGGGTCGAACTGGCGACGGTCAAGCCCCAGAAGCGGGCGGGCCAGGGGGTGGAGGCCCTCAGGCAGGCCGAGGCCGCGCGTTTGCTGGACAAGCAACCCCCGGGCAGCCGACTGGTGGCCCTGGACGAGCACGGCAGTCAGGTCAGCACGCGCGAACTGGCGGACTTGCTGGCCCGCTGGATGGCTTCTGGTCAGGATACCTGCCTGGTGATCGGCGGCGCCGATGGCCTCGCGCCCGCCATCCTGGCCCGGGCCGAAGCCACCCTGGCCCTTTCCCGGCTGACCCTGCCCCATGCCATGGCCCGGGTGCTGCTGGCGGAACAGCTTTATCGGGCCGTGAGCCTGCTCAATCATCATCCCTACCATCGCGAGTAGCGGGGCGCGGTCCACGTCGCCACGCGGGTGGCGGACGGAAGCGCCGCATTAGCGGGTAAACTCGCCCCCGTCATGAGCCCGCCTTCCCTCAAGCATCTTTACCTCGCCTCGCAATCTCCGCGCCGTCTGGAATTGCTCCGCCAGGTCGGCCTGGAACCGACGGTGCTGCCGTTGCGCACCGCATCCGGCCGCGCCGATGTGGACGAGACGCCGCTGCCGGACGAGCCCGCCCTGGATTACGTCCTGCGTCTGGCCCGCGGCAAGGCGGAAGCGGGCGTGCTCGCCCAGGCTGGCCGCAGGCTGCCACCCTGGCCGATCCTGGCGGCGGATACCACCGTCACCCTGGATGGCCATATTCTCGGCAAGCCGGCGGATGGGGCCGAGGCCGCCGCCATGCTGCGGCGCTATTCCGGCCGCGCCCACACCGTCCTGACCGGGGTGGCGGCGGTATATCGGGGCAATGCGCGCGTGGTCCATTCCGAGAGCGTGGTGACCTTCAAGCCGCTTTCCGAGGCGGAGATCGCCGCCTATCTCGCCAGCCGGGAGGCCTTCGACAAGGCCGGCGGCTATGGCATCCAGGGCCGCGCGGCCCTGTTCATCGAACATCTCTCGGGCAGCTATTCCGGCGTCATGGGGCTGCCCCTGTACGAGACATCCGAATTATTGAAAACCGTGGGCTTCGAAATCCTATGAGCGAGGAAATTCTCATCAACGTGACGCCCCAGGAAACCCGGGTGGCGGTCATCTACCTGGGGGCGGTGCAGGAACTGCACATCGAGCGCACCAGCCAGCGGGGCCTGGTGGGCAACGTCTACCTGGGCAAGGTGAGCCGGGTCCTGCCCGGCATGCAGTCGGCCTTCATCGACATCGGCCTGGACCGGGCCGCGTTTCTGCACGTGGGCGACATCGTCGAGGCGCGCTGCGACAACTGCCCGCGCCCCATCGAGAAGGTGCTGCACGAGGGGCAGAGCGTCCTGGTGCAGGTCATCAAGGATCCCATCGGCGCCAAGGGGGCGCGCCTGTCCACCCAGATCAGCATGGCCGGCCGTTTCCTGGTCTACCTGCCCCAGGAAACGCGCATCGGCATTTCCCAGAAGATCGAGGACGAGAGCGAGCGGGAATTGCTGCGCGAACGGCTGACCCGGGTGCTGCCCCAGGACCCCCACGGCGGCTTCATCATCCGCACCATGGCCAACATGGCCGAGGATGCCGAGCTGGCCGCCGACGTGGAGTACCTGCACACCCTGTGGGACGCCATCCAGGCCCGCTCGGAAAACCGGCCCGGCCCGGCCCTGATCTATCAGGAACTGGACCTGGCCCATCGCGTGCTGCGGGATTTTTCCACCCCGGAGACCTCGCGCATCCTGGTGGATTCCCGGGAGACCTTCCAGCGCATGGACGCCTTCGCGTCCGAGTTCACCCGCAACGTGGCGGGCAAGATCAGCCACTATGCCGCCGATCGGCCCCTGTTCGACCTCTACGGCGTCGAGGACGAGATCGAGAAGGCCCTGGGCCGGCGCGTGGACCTCAAGTCCGGCGGCTACCTGATCGTGGACCAGACCGAGGCGCTCACCACCATCGACGTCAATACCGGCAGCTTCACCAGCGGCCGCACCTTCGACGAGACCATCTTCAAGACCAACCTGGAGGCGGCCCAGACCATCGCCCGGCAACTCCGGTTGCGCAACCTGGGCGGCATCATCATCCTGGACTTCATCGACATGGACAGCCAGGAACACAAGGCGGCGGTGCTGGCGGAGCTGTCGAAGGCCCTGGCGCGGGACCGCACCCGCATGACCATCAACGGCTTCACGTCATTGGGGCTGGTGGAAATGACCCGCAAGCGGACCCGCGAAAGCCTGACCCGCGTGCTGTGCGAACCCTGCCCCACCTGCCAGGGACGGGGACAGATCAAGACCGCCCAGACCACCTGCTACGAGATCCTGCGGGCGCTGATGCGGGAGGCGCGTCAGTTCAACGCCCGGGAGTTCCGCATCATGGCGTCCCAGACGGTGATCGACATGTTCCTGGACGAGGAATCCCAGAGCCTGGCGCAACTGTCGGATTTCATCACCAAGCCGATTTCGCTGCAGGTGGAAAGCCTGTTCACCCAGGAGCAGTACGACATCATCCTGCTGTGATCCGCCCCGCCCGGCGGGGGCTGCCGGATGTCTCAGGCGGCCGCGGGCGCGGCGACGCTGGTGTCCGGGCCATCCCCCATGGGGCGGAAGGCCACGCCGGTGAGCAGGGAGAATTCCTTGGCGATGTCCTCGATCTGGTCCACCTGGGCCTTGATCTTGACCATCTCGCGGCTGACGGTGGCGCTGCGCTCCTGGATGGAGCCCAGGTTGGCGTGCACCTTGTTGAGGTTTTCCAGCCGATGTTCCAGTTGGGCCTTGTGTTCGGTGATGCGCACCACGATGGGGTCCAGGGTCAGGCGCAGCCAGGTTTCCGCCTCGATGCGCACCTGCTGGAACAGGATGCGGGCCTGGGTCACCAGGGCGATGTAGAACTTCTTCACCATGAAGCGCTTTTCCAACATGATGTTGAGCGGGTCGGAGCAGAACTCCTGGGTGCTCACCATCAGTTCGTCCAGGCGGGCGCGATAGCGGGAAAGATCCAGCACCGGCGGATCCATGCGCTCCAGGCCGTGGATTTCGTGGAAGCGCTGATAGGCGGAGTTGAGCAGTTGCTTGATGCCGCCGCACTGCTGGTTGGCGAAATCGAATTCCGCGCCCATGCGCCGCAACAGCAACTGCATGCCCTTGATCAGGCCGGCCGTGGTCCAGCTGTCGTTGATGGCCATCATGGACTCCTCGATGATCTTGTCCATGCGGTCGTCGTCCAGCCGGGCCAGCAGTTCCCAGCCCTGCTGGGCCACCACCTTGCGGGTGACGTTGAAGTTGCGGGTGGTCTCGTCGTAGACCTGCTTGTCGTACAGCATCTTTTCCCGCATCTGGCCGACGATCTGCTGGTTCTTGCCGGACAGGGCCTGGAGGTCGAGGAGGTTCTGGCGCGAGGCCTGGATGCGGTTGTGGGCGGTTTCCCGCGCCTCGGTGAGCAGCGGCCCCACTTCCCGGGTCACCGATTCGCGCATGATCTTTTCCCGGGACGGGATGATTTCCCGCGCCAGCATGACTTCCAGGGCCTGGATGCCGGAACGCTTGAGCAGGTCCTGGTCGCCCCGGATCTTGCCCACCAGGGCCTTCTGGGCGGAGATGGCCATGACGCTGGCGGCGGAGATGTTGAGCTGGGTGGCGGTGGACTCGATCTGGCGCTGGATGGTGCGGCCGATCTCCTCCGGCGTCTTGAGGTCGTCCCACAGCATGTCGATCTTGTTCAGCACGGCGTAATGCTGGCTGGCGTGCTTGGACACCCACTTGTTCCAGATCTCGAAGTCGGACTGGGTCACGCCGGTGTCGGTGGCTAGCAGGAACAGGAGGGCGTGGGCGTTGGGGATGGCGGAGATGGTCAGTTCCGGTTCCGCGCCCATGGCGTTGAGGCCGGGGGTGTCGAGAATGGCCAGGCCCGACTCCAGCAGGGGATGCGGGTAGTTGATCATGGCGTAGCGCCAGGCGGGGATCTCCACCCGGTCCTGGTCCTTCACCATGTAGCCCAGGTTGGGGTCGTTCTCGTCCCACAGGCCCAGGGCCCGGGCCTCCACCTTGAACACGATCTTGGTTTCCGCCAGCTTGCGCATGGCGGTCACCATGGCGTTGGGGTCGGACACGTCCAGCCTGATGGTGCTCCACTCCACCGGCAGGCGCTTCAGGGCGTTGATGCTGTCGTCGCGGAAGCGGGTCTCGATGGGCAGCAGGCGGATGTAGGGCTCGGTGTCCGCGTCGTAATAGATCTCGGTGGGGCACATGGTGGTGCGGCCGGCATCCGAGGGCAGCAGGCGCTGCTTGAAGTCGGAGAAGAACAGGGCGTTGATGAGTTCGGTCTTGCCCCGGCTGAATTCCGCCACGAAGGCCACCATGAGCCGGTCCCGCTTCAGGTTCTCGGTCAGGTCGTAGAGGCGCAGCAACTGCTCGGGCTCGGCCTCGGTATGGTGTTCCAGCCATTCCTTGTAGGCTGTGACCACCTTCACCAGCCGATCACGCCGGTTCCTGAACCGCGTGATGCCGCTTTCCAGACCATAATTCATCAAGTTTTCCCCATGAGCCGCCGTTCGGCCTCGTCCGGGTTGATCGCAGCCCAGACCGCCTTGCGACGGGATTTTTCGCCACGCAGGATTCTAACCGCTCTCCGCTGCAAGCCAAGACATTGCGCGAGGAATTCCAGCAGCGCGTCGTTGGCCGCGCCCTCCACCGCCCGGGCGGCCACGCGGATCTTCAGGGCGTCGCCGTGCGGGCCGGAGATCTCGCAACGGGAGGCGCCCGGCTGGATGTGCAGCGCGATTTCCACGCCATCCCGGGCCGGCCGGAGCCACGCGGTCACCATACCATGCCGCGCGCCAGACGCTCCAAGGCGGCCACCGGCGCGACCAGGATCAACTGGATCACGATGAGCGCCACCAGGGGCGACAGATCCATGCCCCCGACGGCGGGGATGAGCCGCTGGAATGGCGCCAGGACCGGCCGGGACAAGGCATAGAACACGGGGGCCAGGGGGGAGAAGGGATTGACCCAGGACAGCACCGCCTGGATCAGGATGAATCCCATCAGGACATAAAGCCCCAGACGCAGGCAACTGGCGAGCGCCATCAGCAGGAACCCCGGCAGGACGGCGCCGCCGGCGATGGCGAAGGGATAGCCCATGACCCAGGTGGTGCCGAGCACCATGAGCAGCTCGGCCAGGAAAAACAGCGCCAGGCTGGCCCAGTCCAGGCCGAACAGGCCCGGCAGCATCCGCCGCAAGGGCCGCACCGCGAAATCGGTGACCTTGATCACGAACTGGGCGAATGGATTGCGGAAGGGAACCCGGGCCGCCTGCATCCAGAAGCGCATGAAGAAGGCGCAGGCCATCAGGTCGAAGGCCGTGCGCAGCAGGAACTGGGCGGCATCCGCGAACATCAATCCCGCCCCAGTATCTCGCCCATTTCCCTGGCGCGCTCGGCGGCGGCCCGGGCGGCCATGCCGATGGCGTAATGCACGCCGCCTTCCTCCAGCGCCAGCAGGCCGCGCTCGGTGGTCCCGCCCTTGGAGGTGACCCGCGCCCGCAACTCGGCCGGCGACGCCCGATCCTTGATGGCCAGGGCGGCGGCGCCGAGGAAGGTCTGCAGGGTGAGCTGGCGGGCGGTCGCCGCGGGCAGCCCCAGGTCGATTCCGGCCTGTTCCAGGGCTTCGATGAAAAAGAAGACATAGGCCGGCCCGCTGCCGGAGATGGCGGTGACCGCGTCGATCAGGACTTCATCGTCCACCCAGACCACTTCACCGACGGCCTCGAGGATCTGGCGGGCCTGGGCCTTCTGCATCTCGCTGACCGCCGGCAGGGCATGGAGGCCGGTGATGCCGGCCCCGACCAGGGCGGGGGTGTTGGGCATGGCCCTGGCCACCGCGGCGTGCCCGCCCAGCCAGCGGGAGATGTCCCGGGCGCGGACGCCGGCGGCGATGGACAGAACCAACTGGCCGGGCTCGAGGGGCGGCAGGCCGCGCAGCAGGGCCGACAATTGCTGGGGCTTGACCGCGAGCACGACGACATCGGCGGCGAGGGTCTCGGCCGCGCTTTCCTCCACCCCCACTCCGAACTCGCTCGCCAGCCAGTCGCGGCGCTCGGCGCTCGTTTCCGCGACGCGGATGGCGTCGGCCGCGAACCCCTTGCGCAATAGTCCGCCGATCAAGGCGGCGGCCATGTTGCCGCCACCGATGAAGCCCAGTTTCATGATGACTGTTCCCGATTCGTGTTGGAGTCACGGGCACCGAATATCGCGCTGCCCACACGCACCATTGTCGCACCTTCCATGATCGCGGCTTCCAGGTCGGCCGACATGCCCATGGACAGGGTGTCCAGCGCCAGGCCCAGGCGCCGGGCCTGTTCCAGCAGGAGGGCGACCTCGCGGAAACGGCCCCGCAGGCGAGCGAGATCCGGCGTCGGCTCCGGGATCGCCATCAAGCCCCGCAGGCGCAGGTTGGGCAAGGTGGCGACCGCGCGGGCCAGCGGCAGGGCCTCCGCGGGCGGGACGCCATGCTTGCTGGCCTCGCCGCTCACGTTGACCTGGATGCAGACATTCAGCGGCGGCAAATGCGCCGGCCTTTGCCGCGACAGGCGCCGGGCCAGCGTTTCGCGATCCAGGCTGTGCAGCCAATGGAAATGCTCGGCGATGGCGCGGGTCTTGTTGCTTTGCAGGGGACCGATGAAGTGCCATTCCAGGGGCAGGTCGGCCAGGGATTCGATCTTGGCCAGGGCTTCCTGGGCGTAACTCTCGCCGAACAGCCTTTGTCCGGCGGCATGCGCCTGCCTGACAGCCTCGGCGGGAAAGGTCTTGCTCACCGCCAAAAGGCGGGCACAATCCGAGCCTCGACCCGAGGCGGCGCAGGCGTCTTCGATGCGGGCTCTGCAAGCTTGCAAGGCGGCGGCGATTGCGCCCATAATGCCCCGCGCTCCCTCGGAAAAAATCACGTAACTCGGGGAATTATAATGGAAATTTCCGAGCTCCTTGCCTTCTCGGTCAAGAACAAGGCCTCCGATCTTCACCTCTCGGCCGGATTGCCCCCGATGATTCGGGTGCATGGCGATATTCGCCGCATCAACGTGCCGCCGCTGAACAACCAGGAAGTCCGCGCCATGATTTACGACATCATGAGCGACCACCAGCGCAAGGGCTACGAGGAACATCTGGAGCTGGACTTCTCCTTCGAATTGCGCGACGTGGCCCGCTTCCGGGTCAACGCCTTCAACCAGGAGCGGGGCGCCGGCGCGGTGTTCCGGACCATTCCCAGCCTGGTGCTGACCCTGGAGCAACTGGAAGCGCCGAAGATCTTCAAGGAGATCTCCGATACCCCGCGAGGCATCGTCATCGTCACCGGACCGACGGGTTCCGGCAAGTCCACCACCCTGGCGGCCATGGTGGATTACGTCAACGAGAACCAGTACAGCCACATCCTCACCATCGAGGATCCCATCGAATTCGTGCACAAGAGCAAGCGCTGCCTGATCAACCAGCGCGAGGTCGGCCCCCATACCCACGGCTTCGCCGAGGCCCTGCGCTCGGCCTTGCGCGAAGACCCGGACGTCGTCCTGGTGGGCGAAATGCGTGACCTGGAAACCATCCGCCTTGCCCTGACGGCGGCGGAAACGGGTCACTTGGTGTTCGCCACCCTGCATACCTCCTCGGCGGCAAAGACCATCGACCGGATCATCGACGTGTTCCCCGCCGCGGAGAAGGAAATGGTGCGCGCGATGCTGTCCGAGTCCCTGCGGGCCGTCATTTCACAGACGCTGTTGAAGCGCAAGGACGGCAGCGGCCGCGTGGCGGTGCACGAGATCATGCTGGGCACGCCGGCCATCCGCAACCTGATCCGCGAGGCCAAGGTGGCCCAGATGTATTCTTCCATCCAGACCGGACAATCCCTGGGCATGCAGACCCTGGATCAGGGCTTGATGGAAATGGTGCGCAGGAACGTCATCGACATCAACGATGCGCGCGCCGTCGCCGCCAACAAGGACATGTTCCAGTAACCGACGAGCGGACGGATATATGGAAGCGCTGACGAAAGTTCACGAGTGGCTGCGCTACATGGTCAGCCAGAAGGCCTCCGACCTGTTCCTGACCGCGGGCTTCCCGCCGGCGATCAAGCTCAACGGCAAGGTTTCGCCCATCTCCAAGCAAAGCCTGACCCCCACCGATACGGCCCTGTTCGCCAAGGCGTTGATGACCGAACGGCAATTCGCCGAATACGAAAAGCACCACGAAGCCAACTTCGCCCTCTACCAAGCCGAGATCGGTCGCTTCCGCGTCAACGCCTTCGTGCAGCAGGGGCGTTGCGGCGTGGTTTTCCGCCACATCATCACCACCATTCCCAAGGTCGAGGACCTGCATCTGCCGCCGGGCCTGAAGGACATCGCCATGATGCCGCGCGGTCTGGTGATCATGGTGGGCGCCACCGGTTCGGGCAAGTCCACCACCCTGGCGGCGATGGTCGGCCACCGCAACATGAACTCGCAGGATCACATCATCACGGTGGAGGATCCCATCGAGTTCGTGCACAGCCATGGCAAGAGCATTGTCACCCAGCGCGAGGTGGGCCTGGACACCGATGACTGGGAGTCGGCCCTGAAGAACACGCTAAGGCAGGCGCCGGACGTGATCCTGATCGGCGAGATCCGCGATCGCGATACCATGCAATACGCGATGGCCTACGCCGAGACCGGACACCTGTGCCTGTCCACCATCCACGCCAACAATGCCAACCAGGCCCTGGACCGCATCCTCAACTTCTTCGCCAAGGAGCGGCGGGAACAACTGCTGCTGGACCTGTCCCTGAATCTGCGCGCCATCGTATCGCAGCGCCTGATTCGACGCACCGACGGCAAGGGGCGCATCCCCGCCGCCGAAATCCTGCTGAATTCGCCCCTGATCAGCGACCTGATCATGCAAGGCCGCCTGGACGAGATCAAGGACATCATGGCTCGCTCGCGCGACCTCGGCATGCAGACCTTCGATCAGTCCCTGTTCGACCTGTTCAGCATCGGCATCATCAGCGGCGAGGATGCCCTGCGCAACGCCGATTCCTTCAATGACCTGCGCCTGAAAATCAAGCTGCACCTGCGCGACAACAGGGGAGAATCGCCCAGCGGCGGACTCGACCAGGTGGGTCTGGTCTGATATCCCGGGGGCGCCGGGTTTGCCGGCCCGCGCGGCCCTTGGATCGGGGTTACAGGGTCTTGTCCAGGAAGCCCTTGACCAGCCCTACCAGCTGGTCATCTTTACCTTCGAAGAAATGGTCGGCCTTGGGCGCCACCACTTGCGTGGATTTTCCGCCCGGCGGGAGGGTCTTGGCGCGAATCTTCGCGGCCTCCAGGACCCGAGGGAAATCGTTTTCGCCGATCAGATCCATCATCGGAATCCTGAGCTTGGCGAAGTCGATCATGGCCGTGGCGCCGATGGCGACCCAGGCGGCCAGATCCGCATTCGAGTTCGCCTCGGCGAAGCGGGCGGCCATGCTGTAGCCCATGCTGTGGCTGATCAAGGCGATTTTTTTGTAGCCTTTGGACTTCATGAAGTCGATGGCCAGCCGGATGCGTTCCTCGGCTTCGCCGAAGGTGGGCGCGTACTCCTCCGCCTTGGCCTCGGCCCGCAGCACCGGCATCTGCACGGACAGGGTGGCATAGCCCATGTCCGGCAAGCGCTGCCGCAGGGGAGCGATCAGCCCCCAATCCGGGTGCACGCCGGTGCCATGCACGATGATGACACCGGCCTTGGGATTGGCGGTCTCGGTATAGAGGGAGAGGAATTTGTGTCCGTTGCCCAGCTCCAGCCAGACCGGGTCGCCAGTCAGCACGGCGGGGAGGACCTCCTCGGCCCATTTCTTTTCGCGGGCGTAATCGGCGGCCAGGGAAGGCAGGGCAAGCAAAAGGGCGAAAAACAGGGAAAGCGTGCGCATGGCGGTTCTCCTTCGGACTAAAGCCTGGACTTTGTCTTATCACCCCGGCAGAAGACCATAGGCCATTCGTACACCGAGCAGATACAGCAGGCCGGCGAATATCTTCTTGATGATGGCGGTGGGCCAGCGATGGGTGGCGCGGGCACCCAGGGGCGCGGTGAGCCAGCTGCCGGCGGCGATGGCGGCCAGGGCGGGCAGGTAGACGAAGCCCAGGTTGCCGACGGGCAGCCCGTCCACGGCGTGGCCGGAAATGACATAGCCCAGGGTGCCGGCCACGGCGATGGGAAATCCCACGGCGGACGAGGTGCCGATGGCGCGGCGCAGGCCGGTATTGCACCAGATCAGGAAAGGCACCGTCAGGGTTCCCCCCCCGATGCCCACCCAGCTCGACACCAGGCCGATGATGCCGCCCGCCAGGCTCATGCCCGGTCGGCCCGGCATGGGGCGGCTGGGCTTGGGCTTGAAGCCCAGCAGCATCTGGGTGGCCGCGAAGAACAGGAACAGCGTGAAGAAGACCTTGAGTCCGGCGTCCGATAGCCAGGCGGCGGCCAGGCTGCCCAGCAAGGTGCCGGCCAGTATGCCCGGCGCCATGCGCCGCACCGTGGGCCAGTCCACCGCGCCATGGGCGTGATGGGCGCGCAGGCTGGACACGGAGGTCAGCACGATGACCGCCATGGAGGTGCCCAGGGCAAGGTGGATATTGAAGGCGGGGGCGAAGCCCTGGGCCGCGTAGGCCCAGGTCAGCACCGGCACCATGAGGAGTCCGCCCCCCACGCCCAGCAGGCCGGCGACGAACCCGGCCACCAGGCCCAGGGCCAGGTAGACGAGCAGGAAAGCATCCATGTCAGGCGCCCAGTTTCGCCTGGATGAACTTCCATTCGTCCGGGTCCACCGGCGTGATGGACAGACGGTTGCCCTTGGCCAGGATGCGCAGGGTGGCCAGCTCCGGATAGCCGCGCAATTCGGTGATCGACATCAGCCGGGTTTTCTTCCTGAAGGCGACTTCCACGTTGAACCAGCGTGGATTCTCCCGGCTGGCCTTGGGGTCGAAATACTTGCCGTCCGCCTCGAACTGGCTCTCGTCCGGATAGGCCGGCTTGCTCACCTCCGCCAGGCCGGCGATGCCGGGTTCGGCGCAGGTGGAGTGGTAGAACAGCACGCCGTCCCCCACCTTCATCTGGTCGCGCATGAAATTGCGCGCCTGGTAATTGCGCACGCCGAACCAGGCCACATGCCCGTCCCGGGCCAGGTCGTCGATGCTGTATTCCGAAGGCTCGGACTTCATGAGCCAGTAGCGCATAGCGGGTTCCTTGTGGAAAAACGTCGGCGCATAATCCGACTAAATCGGTTGGTTATTCAAGGGGGTTTGCCATGAACGACCTGAACGTGGGCGCGATTGTCAGCGCCGTCCAGAAAAACTGCCATATTTCCGATGCCCAGTTCGCCAGCGACCTGACCCTGTGCACCTTCCTGCTGAAGATGCGGGAACTGTACCGCTGGGAGCACGACATCCCGCTCACCCAGGACATGCCCAAGAGCGCCGTGGGCGACTGGATGAACGAACGGGAGCGGTTGTGGGAGACGGTGGAAACCGCCCCCTATGAAGCCCTGCCCCTGCCCGATGCGGCCGTCGATCCCTTCGAGGTGGCCGCCGCCAACCGCGACCTCGCTCCCCTCGGGCTGGTGTATTCCGGCGGCTACGGACGTTCCTGCAAGCCCCATTTTTTCCTGGGCAACCTGGAGCGGCAGGAGGAACGCCAGGGCTTCAAGGTCTATGTCTCCGGCTGCGAGTTGGCCCGGGACCTGGATGCGCCGCCGGGCATGATGCTGGACAACACCATCTTCGTGCGCACCGAGTCCCTGAAGCGCTGGCTCTGGGAAAAGTACGAGGAATGGCGCTGGAACAAGCGCAACGAGGCCATGGGCCGGGCGGTGGCCGGCTATGGCTTCGAGCGGGATGCGGAAGCGGCCCTGGAGGCCATGACCCGCACCGAGACCGAGTCGGTCATCCTGCATGAACTGGGCGAGGCCCGGGTGGGCGAGATTCTGGGCGAACCCTGGTCCAGCCTGCTCGCCAGCCTGATGCGCACGCGGGCCGAGATCGTCGCCCGGGCGGTGCGGGACCTCTACGCCGATTGCCTGTCCACCCTGCCGGGCTTGCTGGAGCGGGATGATCCGGCCGCCATCCACTTCTTCTTCGCCAATTTCACCGGCATGCGGCGCAAGCTTTTCCCGGAACTGGCGGCGGCCTATCGGAAATGGGTGGAAACCGGCGATTCCGGCGCGCTGCGAACCGCGGCCAGGGACGGCCTGTCACGCTGGTCGGGCGTGTCGGGGGATTTCCTCGCGCTGCGCGGCAGACTGGGCGACGCGGCCGGCCTCCAGATCGAGGCCTGGCTGGACGCCATCGCGCCCGAGCACTGATCAGGAGGACTGGATCAGGGTGCCCACGCCCTGGTCGGTCATGATTTCCAGCAGGAGCGCGTGCTCCACCCGGCCATCGATGATGTGCACCGACTTCACGCCGCTCCTGGCCGCGTCCAGGGCCGAGGCGATCTTGGGCAGCATGCCGCCGGACAGGGTGCCGTCCGCCACCAGGGCGTCGATCTTCCTGGGCGTCAGGCCGGTGAGCAGGTTGCCCGCCTTGTCCAGCACGCCGGGGGTATTGGTGAGCAGCACCAGTTTCTCGGCCTTGAGGACTTCCGCCAGCTTGCCCGCCACCACGTCGGCGTTGATGTTGTAGGTTTCGCCATGGGCGCCCACGCCGATGGGGGCGATGACCGGGATGAAGTCGCCGGAATCCAGGAAGGCGATGAGGGACGGGTCGATCTTGGTGATCTCGCCCACCTGGCCGATGTCGATGACGTCGCCGGGTTTGTCCTTGTCCTCCATCATCAGCTTCTTGGCGCGGATGAAGGTGCCGTCCACCCCGGTCAGGCCCACCGCCTTGCCGCCGGCCAGGTTGATGAGATTGACGATGTCCTTGTTGACCTGGCCGCCCAGCACCATTTCCACCACGTCCATGGTCTCCGCGTCGGTGACGCGCATGCCCTGGACGAATTCCCCCTTCTTGCCCACCCGTTTGAGCAGGTCCTCGATCTGGGGGCCGCCGCCGTGGACCACCACCGGGTTCAGCCCCACCAGCTTCAGCAGCACCACGTCACGGGCGAAGGCGGCCTGGAGCCTGGGGTCGGTCATGGCGTTGCCGCCGTACTTGATCACCACCGTCTTGTCCCAGAAGCGCTGGATGTAGGGCAGGGCTTCGGCGATGACCTTGGCTTTGTCGGTGGGGGTGAGATCGGCGATGGACATGGCGCTTTCCTGGAAATCGAACCCGCGAATTCTACAAACAAAAAGGGCGGCCGCAGCCGCCCGCTCTGCTCCAAGGGGATTATTCGATGGCCAGCTTCCTGGCCGCCGTGATGGCCTTCTTCGGCAGCACAAGTTCGAGCACGCCCTTGTCGAATTTGGCCTTGGCGCCGGCCTCGTCCACGTCCTGGCCCAGGCTGAAACTGCGATAGACCTTGCCGTAGTAGCGCTCGCTGCGCAGCACCTTGTCGCCTTCCTTTTCCTCGCTGGTCTTCTTCACCTCGGCGTTGATGGAAACCGTGTTGCCGTCGATGGTGACCTGGATATCGTCCTTGCTCACGCCGGGAAGCTCGGCATGGATGGTGTAATCCCGGTCGCCTTCCTTCACGTCCATCTTGATCATCTGCATTTCCGGCATTTCCCCGGAATACCGCACCGGACGCACGAAGAACCCTTTGAAAAGATCGTCAAGCATGTTGTCGATGGCGTAGGGATCGCGTCTAACGATGTTTGTCATATCGACCTCCTTTTCCAGGGGACTTGTCTCGAGAGAATCACTCTCTCACTTTCAATATGGGCCTTCCCCGACAACAATCAAGCCACCCGGGAGGTTTCCGTATCTTGTTAATTCATAAACAAAAATTTACTTGCGTGGAGAGAGTGGCGCCCCTAAATTTCGCTGCGCCCGCCGCCGAATCCCGGTGACGGAACCGGGTTTGGGCGCTCAAGGCAATCACCCCCCACAAGCCCGTCCGATATCGATGAGGAGTCTGTCATGAAGATCAATCAGCAAACCGCCCTGGCCCTGGTTTCCGCCATCGCCCTGTCGCTTTCCGCCGCGCCGGCTTCCGCCGCGGAGAATCCCTTCGCCGCCCGGTCCATGGAAAAGGGCTACATGGTGGCCGGGGCCGACAAGGCCAGGGAAGGCAAGTGCGGCGGCATGAGAAGCGCCGAGGACGAAACCGCCAACAAGAAGATGATGCAAGAGGGCAAGTGCGGCGAAGGCAAATGCGGCACCAGGAACATGAAGGAGGGCAAATGCGGTGGCGCCAGGAAGGCCCAGGGTGATGCCAGGAAGGCCGAGGAGGGCAAGACCACCGCCGACAAGGCCCCGGCGGGCAAGTGCGGCGGCATGAAGGGCAGGGAAGGCAAGTGCGGCGGCAAATAAGTCTGCAATACGCCTGCAATGAGCCTGCAAATAAGCCTGAACCATGCCTGATCTCCCGCGTCCGCATGGCGCGGGGCCCGGGTTCCGGCGCGATCTGATTCCGTCACATTTCTGATCGCGTTGAAATCCGGGCTCCCCAAGACCATCCGGTTCTTCGAACCCGCGCCGGAGAACCGGATCGGCCCGGGCGGCCGTCATGCCCGTGATCCATGCCGGCCCACTAAACGCCACCCTTTCTCGATCAGGCCGATTGCCTGAAGCGCCCGCCCGCCGGGCGCATCGCCCATGCGCATGGCCGGCCAACGCCAGGAAGCGCCCGATCTCGTCATCGCCCCCCATGGCGCCGAATCGCCGGACGATTTTCGCCATGGGGGGCGACCCTCGGCGCCCGGATTTGATTTTTCCCGCCACGGTAGGTTTTTGCGCCAATTTGGTGCAATTTCGGCGCGGTTGGCGATACCCGTCCTACACGCTAGAATTCCAAGCCCGTTATTGGGGTTCGGTTATCCACGTCCGCGCCCCCGAACCGACAGCAGCCGGTGCTCGCACCGGCTTTTTTTGGCTGCGCCGAAACCCTGGCGCGGCTTAATTGGACAGGGGTTTCCGGCCCGGCCGGACGCTGAACAGTTTTTGAGGATGCTAGCGTGAAGCACTGTGATACACCCGTGGGAGGCCCGCCCGGCCGGCAGGGTCTGTACGATCCTTCCCTGGAACACGACGCCTGCGGCGTCGGATTCGTCGCCCACATCAAGAACAAGAAAAGCCACGACATCGTTCGGCAGGGCTTGCGCATCCTGGACAACCTGACCCATCGCGGCGCCACCGGCTACGACCCCCTGCTGGGCGACGGCGCCGGCATCCTTATCCAGATGCCCGACGCGTTCCTGCGCGCGGAAGCCGCCCGCATCGGCCTGAACCTGCCGGCGGCGGGCGAATACGCCTGCGGCATGGTGTTCCTGCCCCAGTCCGCCAACGGCCGCATGGCCTGCGAATCCGTGGTGGCGCGCCTGATCTACGCGGAAGGCCAGAATTTCCTGGGTTGGCGCGATGTGCCCCGGGACAACTCCGGCCTGGCGGAAGCCGCCCGCGCTGAAGAACCCGTGGTGCGCATGGTGTTCATCGGCCGGGGCGAAAGTCTTGCCAACAGCGGCGCCGACCAGGACGCCTTCGAGCGCAAGCTGTTCGTCATCCGCCGCCGCATCGAACTGGAAGTGGCCCGGCTCAACCTGTCGGACGTGGACCACTTCTACATCCCCTCCCTGTCCTCCCGTACCCTGGCCTACAAGGGCATGCTGCTGGCCCATCAGGTGGGCGAGTACTACCTGGACCTGCGGGACGAGCGCCTCACCTCGGCCCTGGCCCTGGTGCACCAGCGCTTCTCCACCAACACCTTCCCCAAGTGGGACCTGGCCCATCCCTTCCGCATGATCGCCCACAACGGCGAGATCAATACCCTGCGCGGCAACATCAACTGGATGGCGGCGCGCCAGAAGGCCATGTCCTCCACCGTGCTGGGCGAGGATCTGAACAAGCTGTGGCCCCTCATCGAGGATGGCCAGTCCGACTCGGCCTGCTTCGACAACGCCCTGGAACTCCTGGTGATGGGCGGCTATTCCATGGCCCACGCCATGATGATGCTGATCCCCGAAGCCTGGGCCGGCAACCCGCTCATGGACGAGGACCGGCGCGCCTTCTACGAATTCCACGCGCCCATCATGGAGCCCTGGGACGGTCCCGCCGCCGTGGCCTTCACCGACGGCCGCCAGATCGGCGCCACCCTGGACCGCAACGGCCTGCGCCCGGCCCGTTACCTGGTCACCGAGGACGACATCGTGCTGATGGCCTCGGAAATGGGCGTGCTCACCTTCCCGGAAGAAAAGATCGTCAAGAAATGGCGCCTGCAGCCCGGCAAGATGTTCCTCATCGACCTGGAGCAGGGCCGCATCATCGACAACACCGAGCTCAAGCAGACCCTGGCCACCGCCGAGCCCTACCGCCGGTGGATCGACGAATCCCGGGTCTACCTGGGCGAATTGCCGGCTGTAGAAAGCAAGACGGAGCTGAAAGCCGGCCTGCTCGACACCCAGCAGGCCTTCGGCTACACCCAGGAGGACGTCAAGGTTGTCCTCTATCCCATGGCAAAGAACGGCGAGGAGCCCACCGGTTCCATGGGCAACGACGTGGCCCTGCCGGTGCTGTCCGACAAGAACAAGCCCCTGTACAACTACTTCAAGCAGTTGTTCGCCCAGGTGACGAACCCGCCCATCGACCCGATCCGGGAAGAGATCGTCATGTCGCTGACTTCCTTCATCGGTCCGAAGCCCAACCTGATGGGGCTGACCGACCCGAACGAGGGCCTGACGCCGCGCCTGGAGGTGACCCAGCCCCTGCTCATGCAGGACGACCTGGCCCGCCTGGCGAGCATCGACAGCCTGACCGGAGGCCGCTTCAAGTCCCTGGTGCTGGACATCACCTATCCGGCCACCGAAGGTTCCGCCGGCTGCGAGGCCGCACTGGCCCGCCTGGCCGCCGCCGCCGAGCAATCCGTGGCCGACGGCTACAACATCCTGATCCTGTCCGATCGCAACGTGGATGCCGGCCGGGTCGCCATCCCCGCGCTGCTGGCCTGCGCCGGCGTGCACCATGCCCTGGTGCGCCAGGGCCTGCGCACCAGCACCGGCCTGGTGGTGGACACCGGTTCCGCCCGCGAGACCCATCACTTCGCCCTGCTGGCCGGCTACGGCGCCGAGGCCGTGTGCCCCTGGCTGGCCCTGGAGACCATCAAGGACTTCTCCGGCGAAGACTACAAGGAATCCCAGAAGAAATACGTCAAGGCGGTGGGCAAGGGTCTCAACAAGGTCATGTCCAAGATGGGCATCTCCACCTACCAGTCCTACTGCGGTGCCCAGATCTTCGAGGCGGTGGGCCTCAACAGCGACTTCATCCGGCGCTACTTCACCGGCACCGTCTCCCAGGTGGAAGGCGTGGGCCTGAAGGAAGTGGCGGAGGAAGCCGTGCGCACCCATCGGGCCGCCTTTTCCAACGATCCGGTGCTCGCCACCATGCTGGACGCCGGCGGCGAGTATGCCTTCCGCGTGCGCGGCGAGGAGCACATGTGGACGCCGGATGCCATCGCCAAGCTCCAGCACGCCACCCGCGGCAACCAGTATTCCACCTACAAGGAATACGCCGCCCTCATCAATGACCAGAGCAAGCGCCACATGACCCTGCGCGGCCTGTTCGAGATCAAGCCCGCCGGCCCGCCCGTGCCGCTGGACGAAGTGGAACCGGCCAAGGAGATCGTCAAGCGCTTCGCCACCGGCGCCATGTCATTGGGTTCCATCTCCACCGAGGCCCACTCGACCCTGGCCATCGCCATGAACCGCATCGGCGGCAAGTCCAACACCGGCGAAGGCGGCGAGGATCCCATGCGCTTCAAGCCGGTGACCGGCGGCACCCTGCTGTCCGAGTTGATCGGCGCCTCCCGCATCGAGCGCGACTACGAACTGAAGGACGGCGACAGCCTGCGCTCGGCCATCAAGCAGGTGGCCTCCGGCCGTTTCGGCGTCACCACGGAGTACCTGGCCAACGCCGACCAGATCCAGATCAAGATGGCCCAGGGCGCCAAGCCCGGCGAGGGCGGCCAGCTGCCCGGCCACAAGGTGTCGGAATACATCGGCTTCCTGCGTCACTCCGTGCCCGGCGTCGGCCTCATCTCGCCGCCGCCGCACCACGACATCTACTCCATCGAGGATCTGGCCCAGCTCATCCACGACCTGAAGAACGCCAACCCGGCCGCCGACATCTCGGTCAAGCTGGTTTCCGAGGTGGGCGTGGGCACCGTGGCGGCCGGCGTGGCCAAGGCCAAGGCCGACCACATCCTCATCGCCGGCCATGACGGCGGCACCGGCGCCTCCCCCATCTCCTCGGTGAAGCACGCCGGCACGCCCTGGGAACTGGGCCTGGCCGAGACCCAGCAGACCCTGGTGCTGAACCGCCTGCGCGGCCGCGTGCGGGTGCAGACCGACGGCCAGTTGAAGACCGGCCGCGACGTGCTGGTGGGCGCCCTGCTGGGCGCCGACGAGTTCGGCTTCTCCACCGCCCCCCTGGTGGTGGAAGGCTGCATCATGATGCGCAAGTGCCACCTGAACACCTGCCCGGTGGGCGTGGCCACCCAGGACCCGGTCCTGCGCAAGCGTTTCACCGGCCAGCCCGAGCACGTGGTGAACTACTTCTTCTTCGTCGCCGAGGAAGTGCGCGAACTGATGGCGAGCATGGGCATCCGCAGGTTCGACGACCTGATCGGCCGCGCCGACCTGCTCGACATGCGCCACGGCGTCGAGCACTGGAAGGCCAGGGGCCTGGACTTTTCGCGCATCTTCCACATGCCGCCGGTGCCCGGCGACGTGGCCTGCTGCCATCGCGAGATTCAGGATCACGGTCTCGCCAAGGCCCTGGATCATCAGCTCATCGCCCAGGCCCAGCCGGCCCTGGAGCGGGGCGAGAAGGTGGTCATCGACGTCCCCATCAGCAACGTCAACCGTACCTGCGGCACCATGCTCTCGCACCAGGTGGCCAAGCGCCATGGCCACGCCGGTTTGCCGGACGACAGCATCCACGTGAACCTGACCGGCACCGCCGGCCAGAGCTTCGGCGCCTTCCTGGCCCGGGGCGTCACCCTGGAACTCACCGGCGAAGGCAACGACTACGTGGGCAAGGGCCTGTCCGGCGGCCGCATCGTCGTCAAGCCGCCCAAGGCCTTCAAGGGCGTGCCCCAGGACAACATCATCGTCGGCAACACCGTGCTCTACGGCGCCATCGCCGGCGAGGTGTTCTTCCACGGCGTCGGCGGCGAGCGCTTCTGCGTGCGCAACTCCGGCGCCACCGCCATCGTGGAAGGCGTGGGCGACCACGGCTGCGAATACATGACCGGCGGCACCGTGGTGGTGCTGGGCCAGACCGGGCGCAACTTCGCGGCCGGCATGTCCGGCGGCATCGCCTACGTGCTGGACGCGGACGGCATGTTCGACAAGCGCTGCAACCTCTCCATGGTCACCCTGGAGAAGGTGCTGCCCGCCGAACAGCAGCCCGACGACGGCACCCGCCACAAGCACACGGCCGACGAGACCCTGCTCAAGGACCTGATCCGGAAGCACCTCGACGCCACCGGCAGCGAAGTGGCCCGGGGCATCCTGGAAAACTGGACCGACTATCGGGAACGCTTCGTCAAGGTGTTCCCCAACGAATACCGCCGCGCGCTGAAGGAAATCGCCGCCGGCCAACTGAAAGAGGCCGCCTGATGACCGCCTTCCCCCCCACCCCCCCTTCCCATGGAAGGGGGGTGATTACGGTTCAGGCGCTTGGCGCCTTCCAAGTATTTGACTGGCCGCACCCCTGGGGCGGCCCCGCGGAGGCAGCATGGGCAAGATGACTGGATTCCTGGAGTTCGAACGCCAGCCCGAGGTGTACGAACCCGTCGACAAGCGCCTGGGCGATTACAAGGAGTTCGTCCACACCCTCGGCGATGACGCCGCCAAGACCCAGGGCGCCCGCTGCATGGACTGCGGCATCCCGTTCTGCACCAACGGCTGCCCGGTGAACAACATCATCCCGGACTGGAACGACCTGGTGTATCGGGGCAACTGGCAGCAGGCCCTGGAGGTGCTGCATTCCACCAACAACTTCCCCGAGTTCACCGGCCGCATCTGCCCCGCGCCCTGCGAGGCCGCCTGCACCCTGGGCATCAACGTGGAGCCGGTGGGCATCAAGTCCATCGAGCACTTCATCATCGACAAGGGCTGGGAGATGGGCTGGGTGGTGCCGCAACCGCCCAGGGCCAAGACCGGCAAGAAGGTGGCCGTGGTCGGTTCCGGCCCGGCGGGCCTGGCCGCCGCCCAGCAGCTGGCGCGGGTGGGCCACGACGTCACCGTGTTCGAGAAGGCCAGCCGCATCGGCGGCCTGCTGCGCTACGGCATCCCCGACTTCAAGATGGACAAGGGCCTCATCGACCGGCGCATGGCCCAGATGGAAGCGGAGGGCGTCAGCTTCCGCACCGGCTGCCTGGTCGCCGCCGAAAATACGCCGGCGGGCGTCGTCAACGACGCCCGCGAGATCATTCCCGCCGCGAAACTCATGGCCGAGTTCGACGCCGTGGTGCTGGCCGGCGGCTCGGAAGTGCCGCGCGACCTGCCGGTGCCCGGACGGGAACTGAAGGGCGTCCACTTCGCCCTGGAGTTCCTCATCCCCCAGAACAAGGCGGTGGCGGGCGACGGCCCCAACCCCATCTCCGCCCGGGGCAAGAACGTCCTGGTCATCGGCGGCGGCGACACCGGCTCCGACTGCGTGGGCACCTCCAACCGCCACGGCGCCGCCAGCGTCACCCAGATCGAACTCATGCCGCGCCCGCCCGAGCAGGAGAACAAGCCCCTGGTCTGGCCCTACTGGCCGACCAGGATGCGCACCTCCTCCTCCCACGAGGAAGGCTGCCAGCGGGACTGGTCCATCGTCACCAAGGCCTTCGTCGACGATGGCCAGGGCCGCGTCAAGGCGGTCAGGGCCGCGCGCCTGGAGTGGAAGGACGGCAGGATGGCCGAGCTCCCCGGCAGCGAGTTCGAGATCAAGGCCGACCTGGTGCTGCTCGCCATGGGCTTCACCAACCCCCTGGCCCCCGTGCTGGACGCCTTCGGCGTGGACAAGGACGCCCGCGGCAACGCCAGGGCATCCACCGACGGCGACGGCTGCTACGCCACCAGCGTGGCCAGGGTCTACGCCGCCGGCGACATGCGCCGGGGCCAGTCCCTGGTGGTCTGGGCCATCCGCGAGGGCCGCCAGTGCGCGCGCGAGGTGGACGCCTTCCTCATGGGCGGATCCGAACTGCCGCGCTGACCCGGGCGCACTCCGGAAGCAGCCGGCCGGCCGCCGGCTGTTACATTCCACCCACACAGACTGATGCGATCGCCCGGCGTCCGAGCGCGCGGTCCATCCACCCCAAGGCCCACTCTCATAGGAAAACTTGATGAGGCTCAAAGCGTTTGCCGGAGGGGCCTGATACATAGGCTGCCTTATCCATGAAGCGTGAGGGGACAACGATGAAACGCCGTGACTTTCTGTTCATGACCGCCGCGGCCTTGCTCGCCGGGTGCGCCAGCCAGGGCTCGACGACACAAGGCGCGGACTCGTCCGGGATGAGGTTCAGCGAAAGCGAGCGCAAGACCATCGAAGCCTTCTATGGCAAGACCGATGGCCCCCTTCCTCCGCAGCGGGCCAGGCCCGGTGAAGTGCTGGATTCCGGCCTGCGGCCCGCCAAGCTGCCCAGCGAGCTTGTCGCCAGATTGCCCCACCTGCCCGCGCCCTACACGCGTTACACCCTGGGCGCCGATGTCCTGTTGGTGAACCGGGACACCCACGCCATCCTGGACGTGATACCGCAGATCGCGCGCTGATCCCAAGCCTGGATTGCCCAGGCGGAAAATAACAACCCCGGCGAACAACCCCGGCGCTCGACCACCGGCTTGAAGGTGGGGGCGACCGGGGTTTTTCCCGGAGGTTCGGCCGGGCGCTGGGTTCAGGCCGCCCGCTTCATCTTCCTGGCCGCGCCCCAGAGTTCTTCCAGGTTGTAATGCAGTCGCACCGCCGGGTGCATGACGTGGACCACCAGGCCGCCGGCGTCCACCAGGACCCATTCCCCCACCTGCTCGCCCTCGATGCCGATGATCGAGGCGCCGGCTTCCTTGAGCTTCTTCTGGACGTTGTCGGCCAGGGAGCGAACCTGCCGGTTGGAGTCGCCGCTGGCGATGATCATGGTCTCGAACAGGGAGGAGAGGTGGCCGACTTCCAGGACGGTGATGTCCTTGGCCTTGATGTCTTCCAGGGCGGCGACGGCGATTCGGGTCAGTTGTTCGGTGGAGAGTTGCGGGGCGATTCGTGCTTCAGACATAGAGGCGATTCTCGTGGATGTAGTCGATGAGGGCATCAGGCAGCAGGTAGCGCAGGCTCTTGCCGCGCAGGCAACGGTCGCGGATCTGGCTGGCGGAGATGTCGAGCTGGGTGATGGCATGCGGGAAAATGCGTCCGGCGGGGGCTTCGGCCAGTTCGCCGGGCTGTTCGCTCAGGCGCTTGGCCAGTTGCCGGCGCAGGTCGTCGGGCAGGGCGTCTTCCCACAGGTTGGGCGAGAAGCCGGGCCGGTGGGCGATGGCGATATGGGCCAGGTCGAACAATCGGCGCCATTCGTGCCAGGTGGCGAGGCCCAGGAAGGCGTCGCTGCCCATGAACAGGACCAGGGGCGTGCCGGCGGGAAGCGCGCCGCGCAGGTCCGCCAGGGTGTCCACGCTGTAGCTGGGGCGGTCCCGGGCGATTTCCCGGTCGTCCAGCACGAAGCGGGGATTGCCGACCACGGCCCGGCGCGCCATCTCCAGCCGGTGCCGGGCTTCGGCCCGGGGCTGGCCGCGATGGGGCGGGTTGCCGGCCGGGATGAGGCGGACTTGGTCGATGCCCAGGGCTTCCGCCAGTTCCTCGGCCATGCGCAAATGGCCGAAGTGAATCGGGTCGAAGGTGCCGCCCAGCAGGCCGATGGCCTGGGGGGACGGAGGCTGGGGAATGGGTGACGGAGTACCCGCGGGCTTGACGTTCTTACCCATCAGTCCTGCCCCATTCCCCATCACCCCCTGACGTGGCCGTCGCCCAGCACCACCCACTTCTGGCTGGTGAGCCCTTCCAGGCCCACCGGCCCGCGGGCGTGGATCTTGTCGGTGGAAATGCCGATCTCGGCGCCCAGGCCGTACTCGAAGCCGTCGGCGAAGCGGGTGGAGGCGTTGACCATGACCGAGCTGGAATCCACCTCGCGGATGAACCGCATGGCGTTGGGGTGGTTGGTGGTGAGGATGGCGTCGGTGTGGTGGGAGCTGTACTTGTTGATGTGGGCGATGGCCTCGTCCACGCCGCCCACCAGCTTCACGCTGATGATGGGGGCCAGGTATTCCGTGTACCAGTCCTCCTCCGTCGCATCCGCCAGCCTGGCGTTTGGCACCCCGGCGAGGATGGCTTTGGAGCCGGCGTCGCAGCGCATCTCCACGCCCTTGGCGGCGAAGATGGCGCCGATGCGCGGCAGGAAGCTGGCGGCGGCCTGCTCGTGCACGAGCAGGGATTCCGTGGCGTTGCATGGGCTGTATTTCTGGGTCTTGGCGTTGTCCGTGACCACCAGGGCCTTCTCCAGGTCGAACTCGGCGTCCACGTAGGTGTGGCAGTTGCCGTCCAGGTGCTTGATCACGGGCACCTTGGCCTCGTTGCTGATGCGCTCGATCAGGCCCTTGCCGCCCCGGGGGATGATGACGTCGACGAAGGCGGGCAGGGTGATGAGCTCGCCCACGGCGGCCCGGTCGGTGGTCTCCACCAGTTGCACGGCCTCGGCGGGCAGGCCGGCGCCTGCCAGGGCCTGGCGCACCAGTTGCCACAGGGCCAGGTTGGACTGGATGGCCTCGGAGCCGCCGCGCAGGATGCAGGCGTTGCCGCTCTTGATGGCCAGCGACGCCGCCTCGATGGTCACGTTGGGCCGGCTCTCGTAGATCATGCCGAACACGCCCAGGGGCACGCGCATCTGGCCGACGCTGATGCCGGTGGGGCGGCGCTTGACGCCGGTGATCTCGCCCACCGGGTCGGGCATGGCGGCCAGTTGTTCGCAGCCCTCGGCCATGGTGGCGATGACTTTTTCCGTCAGGCGCAGCCGGTCCACCATGGGCGCCGCCAGGCCCGCCGCCTCGGCGGCGGCGATGTCGCGGGCGTTGGCTTCCGCCAGCGGGGCGCCGGCATCGCGCAGCAGGCGGGCAAGCTCCGACAGGGCGTCATTCTTGGCCCTGGTCGAGGCGCGGGCCATGGCGGCCGAGGCCGCGCGGGCCTGTTGGCCCAGGGTCCGCATGTAGGTCTTGATGTCCATCTTCATCTCCGAAAGGCGGGAAACGGGAAACGGGAAACGGGAAACGGGAAACGGGAAACGCATGCCGGTTGTTACGTTTCGCGTTTCCCTTTTCTCGTTTCCTCTTTCCCCCCGGTCATATCACTGCGAACGCCGGGGCCTTGCCCTTGCCCATCAGCGCCAGTCCCAACTGCTTCAATTCGTCCCAGGCGTCTTCCTTGAGCAGGCCCTTGGCCGCCCGGTCGAGCCGGGACAGGCCACCCATGGCCCGCGCCAGGCGTTCCGGTCCGGCCCGCTTGAGGGCGCGTTCCACCAGGCTTTGGCGGCTTTCCCAGACCCGGAGTTCCTGCATCAGGTGCGCCAGGCGCTGGCCCCGGGCCAGGCCGGCGGCCAGGCGGTACAGGGTGCGGATCTCGTTGCCCACCACCGCCAGCACCAGGGGCAGGCCCTCGCCTTCCGCCTTGAGACCGTCCAGTATGCGGCAGAACCGGACGGCGTCGGCCTTGAGCAAGGCTTCGGACAGGTCGCCCACGTCATAGCGCGCCACATCCACCACGGCCGACCGGGTGGTGGCCATGTCCAGCGTGCCGGGGGGCAACAGCAGGGCGAGTTTCTCGATCTCCTGGTGGGCCGCCAGCAGATTGCCTTCGACCCGCGTTGCCAGCCAGACCAGGGTGTCCCGATCCGCGTTCAGCCCATGGCGGGAGAGCCGTTCGCCGATCCAGTCCGGCAGCTTGTCCATGGATGGGGGCACGGTCTGCAGCAAGATCCCCGCCTTCTCCAGGGCCGTGGCCCACTTGCTGGACTGGGACGCCTTGTCCAGGCGGGGGGTGGTCACCAGCAGCAGGGTGTCGTCGGGCGGGTTGGATGCCCAGGCTTCCAGGGTCTTGCCACCCTCCACACCGGGCTTGCCGGTGGGCAGACGCAATTCCACCACGCGGCGGCTGGCGAACAGGGACAGGGAGTCGAAGCCGGCCAGCCAGCCGCGCCAGTCGAAACCCGTCTCGGCCTGGAAGGATTGGCGCTCGTCGAAGCCCCGGGCACGGGCGGCCTGCCGGATGCGGGCGACGGCCTCGTCCAGCAGGAGGGGTTCGTCGCCCGCGATCAGCCAGATCGGGGCGAGGCCCTTGTTCAGGGCGCCTTCGAGTTGCTCGCCGCGCAGTTTCATCAACGCCTGATATAGGAAAGGCGACGCAACACCTGGCGCAAGGCGTCCTGTTCCATGGCCCGGTAGAGGCTGGCCTCCTCCGCCTGCTTGGCCAGGATCGCCGTGTCGCTATAGGAATAGTCCCGTATGAGCAGGATTTCCGCGGGTGCGATGAGTTCCTTGCCGCCAGGATCCTGCGCCGTCATCACGACCCGGTAGGTCAGCCGGTATTCCCGCACCTTGCCGCCGCCGGACAGGGCAAGGATGTCCTTGGTGCGGGATTCCTCGGCAAGCCGGATGCGAACAGCCGCGCCTTCCGCCCCGGGGGCCAGCTTGTCCTGGCTGGACAGGGCGTCGCGCAGGGCGGGCCCGAGAATCGAGCCCGGGGCCGCCTCCACGCGGGCGCTTTCGAAGGGCAGCTGGGCCTGGCCGCGCAACTGGAACCCGCAACCCGCGGCCCCGGCCAGCAGGCCAAGCCCGACCAGGAGGGTCAATGCCAAGCGTTTCACTCCACTCTCCTTGTCCATCACACCACCACGTTCACCAGACGGCCCGGCACCAGCACCACCTTCCTGGCCGGCTTGCCTTCCATGAAGCGCTGGACGTCCGGGCTGGCCAGGGCGGCCTGCTCGATGGCGTCCTTGCCGGCGTCCACGGCCACGCGCAGCTTGCCGCGCAGTTTGCCGTTGACCTGGAGCATGAGCTCGATCTCGTCGCGCGTCAGGGCGCTTTCGTCCACCGTCGGCCAGGGCGAGCCCATCAGGCAGGCGCCCGGCCTCAGGGCCTTGATCAGGCTGAGGCAGATGTGGGGCACGATGGGCGCCAGCATGAGCACCACGGCTTCCAGGGCTTCCTGCTTGACGGCGCGCGTGGCCGGGTCGGCCGCGTCCAGCTTCGCCAAGGCGTTCATGAGCTCCATGATGGCGGCGATGGCGGTGTTGAACTGGCGGCGCCGTTCGATGTCGTCGCTGACCTTGGCGATGGTCTGGTGCAACTGGCGGCGGAAATCCCTGGCCGACTCGGTCAGTTCGCCGCCCGTATGGGCATCGCACACCCCGGCTTCCACATGCTCGTAGACGGTTTTCCACAGGCGGCGCAGGAAGCGGTTGGCGCCCTCGACGCCGGCATCGGACCATTCCAGGGACTGTTCCGGCGGCGCCGCGAACATCATGAACAGGCGCGCGGTGTCGGCGCCGTACTGGTCGATGAGGGCCTGGGGATCGACGCCGTTGTTCTTGGACTTGGACATCTTCTCGGTGCCGCCTACCTGGACAGGTTTGCCGTCGGCCTTGAGCACGGCAACGCCGTCCACCGTTTCCACGTCGGCCGGGTTGATCCACTGCTTCTTGCCTGAATTTTGGTCACCTCCGGCATCGCGGTAATAGGTGTCGGCGATGACCATGCCCTGGGTCAGCAGGTTGGCGAAGGGCTCGTTGCTGGAAACGAGGCCCACGTCCCGCATCAACTTGTGGAAGAAGCGGGCGTAGAGCAGGTGCAGGATGGCGTGCTCGATGCCGCCGATGTACTGGTCCACCGGCAGCCAGTGGTTGGCGCGCTCGTCCAGCATGGCGCCGGCGTTGTCCGGGCAGGCGTAGCGGGCGTAGTACCAGGACGACTCCACGAAGGTGTCCATGGTGTCGGTCTCACGCTCCGCCTTGCCGCCGCATTTCGGGCAGGGGGTCTCGTAGAACGACGGCATCTTCTTGATGGGGGAGCCCACGTCGATCTTCACGTCCTCGGGCAGCACCACGGGCAACTGCTCGTCCGGCACCGGCACGTCGCCGCAGGCGGGGCAGTGGATGATGGGGATGGGGCAGCCCCAGTAGCGCTGGCGCGAGATGCCCCAGTCGCGCAGGCGCCAGGTGGTGCGCTTCTCGCCCAGCTTCAGGTTCTTCAGCACCAGGGCGATGGCGTCGATGGCGTCTTCGGAGGTACGCCCGGTGAAATCGCCGGAGTCGAACAGGATGCCGAGTTCGGTATAAGGCAGAGGGGGATGGGGGATGGGGGATGAGGGATGGGAGGTGGTGGGGTCAGGGTTTTCCCCATTCCCCATTCCCCATCCCCCATCCCCGTCAGGCCATATCACGGCCCGAATCGGCAAGCCGTACTTCCGCGCGAAGGCGAAGTCCCGCTCGTCGTGGGCGGGCACCGCCATCACCGCGCCCTCGCCGTAGCCCATGAGCACGTAGTTGGCCACCCAGACCGGCACCGGCTCGTTGGTGAAGGGGTGGTAGACCTTCAGACCCGTGTCCATGCCCTTCTTTTCCATGATGGCCAGGTCGGCCTCGGCCACGCTGCCCTGCTTGCATTCGGCGATGAACTCGGCGAGGGCCGGGTTGGTTTCGGCGGCCTGCTGGGCCAGGGGATGCTCGGCGGCGACGGCCACGTAGGTGACGCCGAACAGGGTGTCGGCGCGGGTGGTGAACACCTTGAGGACGTCCTGGCCGTCCTGGTGGCACTCGTTCAGGGGAAAATGGATCTCCACGCCGAAGCTCTTGCCGATCCAGTTGCGCTGCATGGTCTTGACCCGCTCGGGCCAGCCGGGCAGGTTGTCCAACTCGTTCAGCAGTTCTTCCGCGTAGGCGGTGATGCGGAAGAAGTACATGGGGATGTCCCGCTTCTCCACCAGGGCGCCACTTCTCCAGCCGCGGCCGTCGATGACCTGTTCGTTGGCCAGCACGGTGCAATCCACCGGGTCCCAGTTCACCGTGGCCATCTTCTTGTAGATCAGGCCCTTCTCGAACAGGCGGGTGAACAGCCATTGTTCCCAGCGGTAATAGTCGGGCTTGCAGGTGGCCAGTTCCCGGCTCCAGTCGATGGCCAGGCCCAGGCGCTTCAGCTGGCCGCGCATGTAGTCGATGTTGGCGTAGGTCCAGCCGGCCGGCGCCACGTTGTTGGCGATGGCGGCGTTTTCCGCCGGCAGGCCGAAGGCGTCCCAGCCCATGGGTTGCAGGACGTTGTAGCCCTTCATGCGGTGGTAGCGCGCCAGCACGTCGCCGATGGTGTAGTTGCGCACGTGGCCCATGTGCAGCTTGCCCGACGGGTAGGGGAACATGGACAGGCAGTAGTACTTGGGCTTGGTCGAATCTTCCGTGGCCCGGAAGACCTGTTTTTCATCCCAGTGTTGTTGCGCTTCCGGCTCGATGATCTCCGGGCGGTATTGGGGTTCCATCTGGGCGTCCATGTGGTGCTCTGACTTCTCGGATGTGCTTGAAAGAAGGGCGGATTATACCCGCCGCTCGGGTGACAGGCCGGGGGGCGGCGTTTATACTCAATGACCGTTTCGCCGAAGTGAAACGTGAGATGTGACGCGGGCCCGGCTTTGTTGCAGTCGCACATTTCACGTTTCACTTTGTTTGTTTTTATGGTTTTTTAGGGGGAATTTCCATGTCCAAGAAGCATCCCGTCGTGGTCGTCACCGGCTCGTCCGGCGCCGGCACCACCACCGTCAAGCGCGCTTTCGAGCACATCTTCACCCGCGAGAAGCTTTCCGCCGCCGTCATCGAGGGCGACAGCATGCATAGCCTGGGCCGGGTCGAGTTCAAGGAGGCCATGAAGAAGGCCGAGGTTGCCGGCAACCACTCCTTCAGTCACTTCGGCCCCGAGGCCAACGACTTCGAAGGCCTGGCCAACATGTTCAAGACCTACGGCGAGACCGGCGCCGGCAAGAAGCGCTACTACATCCACAGCGACGAGGAAGCCGCCGCCCTCAATGCCCGCCTTGGCACCAACCTGAAGCCGGGCGAGTTCACCCCGTGGGAGGACATGCCCGCCAACACCGACATCCTGTTCTACGAGGGCCTGCATGGCCTGGTGGTGACCGACAAGGTGGACATGGCCAAGTACGTGGACCTGGCCGTGGGCGTGGTGCCCGTGGTCAACCTTGAGTGGATCCAGAAGATCCATCGCGACGCCGCCGAGCGGGGTTACTCCGCCGAGGCCATCGTCGACACCATCCTGCGCCGCATGCCGGATTACGTGAACTACGTGACGCCCCAGTTCTCGCGCACCGACATCAACTTCCAGCGCGTGCCCCTGGTGGACACCTCCAACCCCTTCATCGCCCGCGACATCCCGACCCCGGACGAGTCCCTGGTGGTGGTGCGCTTCCGCAATCCCAAGGGCGTGGACTTCCCCTATTTCCTCAGCATGATCCCCGGCTCCTTCATGTCCCGGCCCAACAACCTGGTGGTGCCCGGCGGCAAGATGGGCTTCGCCATGGAAGTCATCCTGGGCCCCATCATCGAGCGCATGGTGGAGGACAGCCGCAAGGCCTGATCTACCGCGCATCGCGGCCAAGCCGGGAGCGTCGAGCCCCGGCTTTTTCATTTCACGAGCCGAGGCGCTTCCCCCTCATGGACATTTTCAACCGTTTCTCCATTGAAGCCGCCCGCCGTCTGCCCAGGCTGCCCGATGGGCACCCCTGTTCCCGCCTGCATGGCCATTCCTTCCAGGTGGAGGTCCATGTTTCCGGCCCCCTCGATCCGGACCTGGGATGGGTGGTGGATTTCGCGGATATCCAGCGGGCCTGGCAACCGGTCCACGCCGCCCTGGACCACCGCTGCCTCAACGACATCGCCGGGCTCGAGAACCCCACCAGCGAGCATCTGGCCCGCTGGCTCTGGGCCAGGCTCAAGGCGGACCTGCCCGGCCTGAGCAAGATCGTGGTCATGGAAACGGCAACGTCCGGTTGTGTCTATCACGGCGAGTGAACCCGTCCCCGGCGGGAAGACGGGCCAGGTGGGGGATTCTTGCCGGGCCGGGGCCCATGACACGGCTCAAGAAAACGGCGGATGCGCCGTTGATGGTCGAGAATTCGTGCAAAATGCGGCCGGGCCGGAGGCATGGTAGATCACTACCAAGGCTGTAATACCGCTGTCATTGATTACGTGTAACTTGCCATCCCCGGCTCGAACCGGGGTGGTCCGATAACGAGATGGATGGAGACAAGATGGAAACCCCAGTCATGGAACGCGCGCCCCAGGCCCGTCTGGAGCGTCGCCGCAACCAGGTGTTGCGGGAACGGTTCGACGCCGCGGAAACCCTGCTCAAGCCCTTGCTGGGATCGCCGGAGTCCCATAATGGGGCGGCCTTCTTCCGGGCCATGAACCGACTGCACGCCGTATACCCGGATCTCTCGCCCAGCGAGATCGAAGCCCTGGTGGCGGCCGTGGTGCGCAGCTTCCAGAGCCGGGCGGCCGCGGGCTGATTCCTGCCTCGGGCGGCCCTGTCCCGGACCGATTGCCGCCGACACGATCAAGCCGGTACGGCCCCCCGACGGGCCGGCATAAGAACTAAGACTTAAAGATCCAGCCCCTCCTGCCAGATCAGGGCGTTGATGTGGGCGATGTTGACTTCCTCCGGAGCGAGTTCCAGTTCGGCGGCCCAGCGCCCGATGGCTTGCTGATCGAAGCGTTCGCAGGCCATCGCCAATGCCAGATAGGGGCCATAGGCGCCCTCGCCCCGCAGCAGGGCGTCGACGATGGGTTGCGACAGGTTGAGGCTGGCGATGGCCTTTTCCATGGACAGGTTCAGCAGCGCATCCAGCAGGGACAGGATGCCCACGATGAACAGGCCGCCGCGCAATTCCGGCGCCAGCCGCGCCTCCCCCAGCAGTTCGACGAAACGGGCGCGCACCAGGGCATGTCGCAGCAAGGCCTGGCTGCGTCCATCGGATTCCTTGTGGCTGAACAGGAGCAGGGTCAGCCAGCGATAGAGCTGGTCGTGGCCAAGCATGAGCAGGACGTGGTTGATGGAGCGGATCGGGTAGCGCAGCCCCACGGCGGGGGAGTTGATGTAGCGCAGCAGCTTGTAGCTCAGGCCGGCGTCCAGCTTGAACTGGGCTTCGAGGACCGCATACTCGGCATGCTGCAGCACCAGGTTGAGCAGCTTCATGATCGGCAGGCGGCTGCTGTCGATGTCTTTCCCCGCGGATGTTCCGGGCTGGGCCAGGAAGTCGCCCTGGTACAGGTCGAAACCCAGCTTGCGGCAGGCGGCGAAGGCTTCTTCCGATCCCACATTGCGGGCGATGAGCCGGGGGCCCTTGATGCCCTGGATGCGCGCCAGCCGGTCGCACAGCCCCATCAGGTCGTTATCGCCCACGTCCAGGCGGAGGTATCCGCACTGTCTCGCCAGCGGCGTCAGGCCGGGCGACAGGGCGGACTCGTCCAGCGCCAGGGTGAAGCCCAGTCGCGCCAGAACCTGGCAGCGGGCCAGGAGTTCGGGGCTGGGAACCTGGGGCGGAATGGCCAGGATCACGTTTTCGGGCGGCAGTTGCTCCACCAGGGGGCTGTCCAGGGAAGCCAGCTCGAGCAGCGTGAGCTTGCGGCTCAGGGCGGCCCGGTATTGATCGTCGATAACGCTCACCAGCAGGTTCTCATCCCTGATCTGGTCCAGGGTGGTGGCGCCGGGCAGGACCGGGAGCGGCGTCCGCTCGTTGATCTTCAATTCGTAGCCCACGACCCGGTAGTCCCCGTCCAGCAGAGGATGGCGGGTCAGGAAGCGCCCGGCGGGAAAGGCGGCGGTGCCCGCCTCGTGGGCCTGGGCCCGGGGATGGCGCGCGGGCGCGTTTTCGGCGGGTGCGTTTTCGTTATGGCGGGGGAGCATGATGCGAGGTCCTTTATGCGGTTTTCCGGCTCGTTGACGGGAGATCGAGGGCGGGGGCGTCGGATTCCGGCGGACTGATCACCCGGGCCTTGCCTTGCAGCAGGTGCCCGGTCAGCTCCGCCGCGTTGAGGGACAAGGCGCGTTTCCCCTGCCGGTTCATCAGCAGGTAAAGCTTTCCGCCGGCGCTGATCCAGGACACCTTCAACGCCACCCTGGCGCCGTCCCCTTCATCGAACTCGATCCAGGTGCCGGTCACCAGCCGGTCCAGGGCCGCGTCGGAGCGCTCGGCGGGAGTGGCGGCGGGGTCCGGCGGGAGACACTCCGGCGCTTGCGGGGTCGGGGCTTCGACCGGCTCTGGCCGGGATTGGGCATCGCCCTCCGCCGGGCCGGGCAGGGTCAGCAGCTTGATGTGATACCTGGAGAGGCTGGCGAAGAACGCGCCGCGGCCATCGTAGGGCGTCCCCAGCCTGTCCAATCCCTCCCCCAGGCGCTTCACCAGGTCGGGCAATACCCGCACCAGACTGGCGCGTTCCTCGCGCGCGGTTCTGGCGGACAGACTCCAGACCAGATCGTCCATGGTCTTGACCGCGTCTCGCCAGTCGGCGCTCTCCGGCCCTCGCGAGCCATGGATCATCGCCAGCAGTCGTTGCCAGGGGCCGGCGAGAAATTCCAGGATGACCCTGGGCAGGCGCCGGACGGCGGTGGCCCGCGCCACCTCCGCCGCGGCGGCGGCCGCGGCAAGGGCGCCGTCCGGGATGGTCCTGGCCGGCCGCGCCGCGTCGGCCGGTATCGGGGGCCGCGCCGGGGAAGCGCCAGCGGCCGACTCCCGGGTCCGCGCCTCCACACTGGCGTCAGCCGACATCTCCCCGGGGGCGGCCGGTTGTCGCGAAGAATCGAGATGGGCGCCCAGGTCCCGATACAACAGGTCGATGGGGTCGGGCAAATACCGGCACAGGGCGCGGGCCACCCGTTGCTTGGTCTCGACGCGGGAGAACTGGCCGTTGAGCGCATCGGCGAGGGCGCGGGCGATGGTTTGCGGACCAACGGGAATGTCATTCGGATTCAGGTCACCGGCATCCAGCAGGTCTCGGAAGGGCTTGGCCAGTTCGTGCAGGGATCCGGCGCAGCGATTCCTGATGGCTTCCACGACCATGCTCGGGTCCATGGTCTCTTCCAGCGGTTCGTGCGCCACGATCCGCAGCTGATTGACATCGAAATCCAGGGTGTAACCGGTCAACAGCGCCGACTTGGGCCGGCAGGCGCGCGCATAGCGCCGCTCGAAATGCTTGCGAAAGTCCTCCACCAGGCCACGCTGGCGCGTCCGGGCGAAATTGGCCGCATCCAGCAAGGCCGCCTGTTCCAGGGCGGCCGCCGCCTGGGCGCCCTGGCTGAACAACTGCTCCGCCGCTTTTGTCATGGCGTCGGACAAGGCCGCGCAGAGCCGCGGGCAGGCGATCTCCCCGGCCTCCTGAAGGGGGCCGGCCAGACCGGTCCACTCGCTTTGGGGGGCGACGATGGAGGTGCCGTGTGGGCGGTTGCCCGGGAATCCCATGATCCTTTCCTTGCTGCCACGCCCGGCGAAGGCGGCGACCGGCGGACTGGCCGGACGAAACCCGCTCCCGTCGAGGGACCCGCGGGCGACGCATCAGGATGAAGACGCAAGGAAAAAGCGAAACCGGAACGGTCCCGCGTCTGCCTGGAAATCCCGCCGTCATGGGGTCGTGACCGCTCAGTGACCCTTTAGACCGGTGATTTTGCGTCCCCATCTTTCGATGGGTTTGCCCTTTTCAGGTCGCGTTACGAAAAAACACTCTGCGTGCTTATCGGCGGCTGGGAAAAAAACTTTAGCGAGACGTCGATCCGCCGCGGGGGCCGGGTAGAGCCGCCCGGGCAGCCTCTCCGCCGGCGCCCCATGAGGGCCGGGCGTGGCAGGGGGGGGCCGCGCCGGCGATGCAAGCCGGATCAGGTGCCGCAGAAGGTGCGGAACCGGGCCATGAACTCCTCCGGCGCCGGTTCGGCATGGCGGGCCAGGGCCGGGTCCTCGTCAAAGGGGTGTTGCAAGGCGTTCAGCAATGACAAGAAGGGCCCCAGGTCGCCGGCGTCCGAGGCGGCGTCCAGGGCTTCCTCCACGCGGTGGTTGCGGGGGATCAGCCAGGGATTGACCCGGCGCATGGCCTCGGCGCGAAGCGCGGCCCGGTCCGCGCCGGCATCCTCGGCGGCGCAGCGCTCCCGCCAGCGTTGCAGCCAGCGGTCCAGGCCCGGCTGGCCGGGGAACAGGGCGCGCAGGGGCGCCGCGTTGCCCTCCGCCGCATCCGCCAGCCGGCGCCAGGCCAGGGTGAAGTCCACCCGCTGGGCGTGCAGCAGGTCCAGCCAGCCTTCCCCCAGGGCGGTGTCCGCGGCGTCGCCGCCGGCCGCCTGTCCGGAGAGCCCCAGCTTGGCGCGCAGGCCGGCCAGCCAGTGATGCTGGTAACGCGCGGGAAAGCCGTCGATGACCCCGGTGGCCAGGGTGATCGCATGGCCCTCGTCGGCGTCGATCAGGGGCAGCAGGGTCTCGGCCAGACGGGCCAGGTTCCAGCGGGCGATCCCCGGCTGCTCGGCGTAGGCATAGCGGCCCCTCTCGTCGATGGAGCTGAACACCGCCCGGGGGTCGTAGGCCTCCATGAAGGCGCAGGGGCCGAAGTCGATGGTCTCGCCGGGGATGCCCATGTTGTCCGTGTTCATCACCCCGTGGATGAAGCCCGCGTGCATCCACCGGGCGATCAGGGCCGCCTGGCGCTCGGCCACCGCTTCCAGGAAGGCCAGGCAGGGCCTGTCGGCCTGCCGCGCTTCCGGGTAATGGCGGGCGATGGCGTAGTCGGCGAGCCGGCGCACCTGCTCCGGGGAGCCGTGGGCCGCGAAATACTGGAAAGTGCCCACCCGCAGGTGGCTGGCGGCCACGCGGGTGAGGATGGCGCCGGGCAGGGCGCGTTCGCGGAACACCGGCTCGCCGGTGGCCACCACCGCCAGGGCCCGGGTGGTGGGAATGCCCAGGGCATGCATGGCCTCGCCGATCAGCACCTCCCGCAGCATGGGCCCCACCGCCGCCTTGCCGTCGCCCCGGCGGGAGAAGGGCGTGCGCCCGGAGCCCTTGAAGGCGATGTCCCGGCGCCGGCCGTGGCGGTCGATGACTTCCCCGATCAGCAGCGCCCGGCCGTCCCCAAGCTGGGGGTTGAACTGGCCGAACTGGTGCCCGGCGTAAGCCTGGGCGATGGGCTGGGCGCCCTGGGGAAGCGCGTTGCCCGCAAAGAGGTTGGCCAGCGCCGTATCATCCAATCCCTCCAGGCCCAGCCCCAATTCCTCCACCAGGCCCCGGTTGAAGAACAGCAGCGCCGGCCGACGCACGGCCGCAGGTTGCCAGGGCTCGTAGAAACCGGGCAGGTCGCGGGCGTAGGTGTTGTCGAAGGGGATGGTGGTGGTTGGCATGAGTGGTCCACGTTTTGGGAGCCAGTGCGTGCATGGCTGACGGGAAGGAACTTAGGGCCGACAGCGGGGAAATTCCACCCCAACGCGATCAGGGGAATGTTATCCACGACCCGGCCCGGAAATAAATTGATCGGTCATTCCGGCGTAAGCCGGAATCCAGCGTGTTTACTGGACACCGGCGTCTGCCGGTGAGGCGAACTCAAACCTTCTTAGGGCCGGCAATAATTCGTCACGGCCGCGTGAAAAACGCGGTCAGTGGGCCGCGGCCAGCTTTGTGGACTGCCTTCTCATGCCATTGAAGATCGCTTCCGCCACATCCATGGGGAATTCGTCCGGCGGCAACTTTTCGACTTCGCCGATCACGGTTTCCGTGGCCTCGGTTACCTCCTCGATCAAGCGCTCGGCCGCCGCTGCCCCTAGCCCAACGTGTTGTGCCTGGGCTATCCAGTGACGTCGCTGAATTTTGTCGATCAGGTAGTGATTGCTGCTTCCCCTGACCGCCATGGCAAGTTTGGCCTTCTGTGGAGGAATCTGGTTTCTTCCTATGCCGATGACGGGATGGGCGGATAGCACATCGTAGATCGGCGTGGCGCGATAACGGGCGCCGGCGTGGAGGGCGATGCTGAAGTTTTTCCCGTGGCCGTCGGTGGCGGCCAGCACCCAGAAAATGATCTGGGTCTTGAAGAAAGTGTTCCTGTCCTGTTCGGCATTGTCCGAACCGAGCAGCAAATCCATGATGCTGGTGATCCCCGGGCCTCCGTCCGACTGATATTTCAGGAGGGGAGAGGTGCCCGTTGCCTGGCACATGTCCTCCTGGGGGAGGCGGACGATCCAGCTTCCATCGCTGGCCGGGGTACGGTCGAATCGTTCCACGATAAGAGCCTTCTGGTCTTCGAACCGCGCGATCTCGCATGGGGCGATAGGGATGCCATAAGCCGCCATGATCTTCGAGCACAACCATTCATTTTCCACCGAGGTACGCATGTCGGCCTGCATATGGCCCACCAAGCCCAGAGGCAGTTTGAATATGTGCGTGGTTGGGGTGCTGCCATGGGGCAGAAGCCATTGGCCCCCATGGCGCAACAAGGCGGTTTTCTCCTGTGCTCCCGCGATGGAAAGCCTTAGGTCCTCATCGTCACCATGCTGCCCCAACGCTTGTGTAAATGTGACATTGCGCAGTCGTTGGGCGACCCCCGCGGCATCCATTGCCTCGCCATGGATTTCATACACATCAGTCGGCGTTTCGTCCTCGGGGAGGAGCTGTATCGCACCCACACAGTCCCGCCCCAATTTCGCCAGCAGGCGAAAGGCATTCGTGCCCCCGGTCTGGTGGCGCTGGGCAAGACGGCGGCGGATGGCGTCGTTGTCGGGCAGCAGGTTGTCAAAATAGTCGGCCACGACCTGTCCAAGGTAAGGGGGATTGCCCGGCAGGAAGGGCAGCGACAAGGACAGTGGGCGGGACTGCTCGTCCGCAAGCCATTCTTCGAAATAGCCGAGCCGCTCGCCTTGACGGGTGGTTTCCCAATAGCCGACCGGGAGGCCATTCATCCAGATGTTCAGCCTTTGTGTCTGCGCGCGGCGTCCCATGTTCACCAGCTTTCTTTTTTCCTGGCCGGGACGGAAGGCTTGCCTGCTTGAGCGTCCGCCGATGGCTTTGCCTTACCGATGGCGATCGGGCCGGGGTGTTTGCCGATTCTTAGGCTGGTGGACTCGGCGGAGGGCACAGCCGCCCTGTTGGCGGCGGGCGTATTCCGATCCAGCGAAATTTCAACATCCAGCAAACGCAATACCACGAACAGCCGCTCCAGCGTTGCTGTCGCCGGATTGGCCTCAAAGTAGGCATAACTTTGCTGGGTGATTCCCAGCATCTCGGCCATGGCTGTCTGAGTCAGGCCTTTTTCCTTGCGAAAGCCCTTTAGGACAAGAGGGAGCTGGCTAAGGGTCTTGATGGGGTAAACCACGTTTGCCTCCGTTCACGAGCTTATGGAAATACAAACGAGAGACTGAAAATTTGGATAACAGCCCTCTGTCTGTATTTTATGATTACAAATCAGGCCATGTAAACGTAGATGTTTGCTCGACGCCTGTTCGGTGCCGTTTATTGTTTGCGCCGACCGGCAAGGGCATGCTCGACATGTCCTTATTCCTGTACATGAAAACATGTAAGCCATCACCTACACCGAAGCGCGTAACAACCTGGCGCGCACCATGGACAAAGTCAACGATGACCACGCCCCGATCATTATCACGCGGCAGAACGGCCAGCCCGTGGTGCTGTACCACTTGAAGATTTCGAAGCCTGGCAGGAAACGGACTATCTGCCGCGCAGCCCCGCCAACGCACGGCGGCTGCTGGAATCCGTCGAGCAGGACCGTAAAGGCCAGGCTAAGCCGCGTGCGCTTGCCGACCCCGAATGAGCCAGCAGCACGTCTGCTTCACGCCGAACGCCTGGGAGGAATACACGGCCTGGCTGACGGAAGACCGCGATGGTGAAGCGCATCAATCAACTCATCGAAGCCATCGGTCGCGACCCCTTTGCTGGCATCGGCAAGCCGGAGCCGCTGAAACACCAGCTACCCGGCTATTGGTCGCGGCGGATCAACGAAGAGCATCGGCTGGTTTATCGGGTGGAAGGCGAGACGCTGATTATTAACCTGGCAATAAAATAGCCAATCTTGATAAAACACTGGGCATGGAAAAGATTGACGCCCGCAAGCTGCCCCGCGACGCCCAAGACGAAATGCGCCGACAGGCGATGCGCATGCGGGAAGAACTGAAACTTCCCTGGAAGGAGATTGCCCGGGTGGTTGGGGTGAATGTCAGCACGGTCATCGGCTGGTCAAAGCGTTACCTGCGAGAAGGCACGGCCGGTCTCAAATCCAAGACGCGGGGCCGCCGCTACCTGTCGGGCCGC
>WBZT01000183.1_pt1 | contig 52701 bp, 50 predicted proteins | sample 5204241 | NCBI WGS metagenome assembly WBZT01 (sample SAMN12344358, study PRJNA552823) | activated sludge metagenome | biome: Activated sludge suspended growth; feature: Nitrification reactor; material: Wastewater; isolation source: activated sludge from nitrification reactor of wastewater... | reverse complement strand
CCGAGAAGACCCTCATCGATCCCAGCGCTGAGTTCTCACAAATGTAGTGACCAATATCGCCATCTGAAAATCGCAACCCATTGAAAACATGAGAAGCTTTTGGGGGCGGTGACAAAGATAGGCTAAGGCTCGACTGCCCGCCAGCGCTGGCGAATATCCTCCAGAAGCCCCGCGGCGGCGGCCTCAATCAAATCGAAAACCTGTTCGAAGCCCCGGGTGCCTCCATAGTAGGGATCTGGCACCTCGCGGATGCCAAGTTCCGGAGCATACTCCATGAATAATCTCAATTTCTCGCGATGTACCGGCGGACAGAGGGCCTTGAGGGCCTGATAGTTTTCCTGGTCCATGGCCAAGATAAAATCGAAAATGTCGAAATCTTCCCTTGCTACGCGCCGGGCGCGCAGGTCGCTCAGGTTAACCCCCCGTTTCAGCGCCGTCTCTCTAGCCCGTTGGTCGGGTGGCGCACCGATGTGATAGCCATGGGTCCCGGCGGAGTCGGTATCGATGAGTTCATCGTAACCTTCCCTCCGCAGCAAATGTCGAAAGACGCCCTCCGCAGTGGGAGAACGACAGATATTACCCATGCATACAAATAGAATCCTTACCCTCGTTACTTCGCTCATGGCTTCTCCCCAGGCGATTGAATCTCATTGTCCAGGATCATAGCATCGGTGCCGAGTTGAACAAGAACCCAGACTGGTCCCCGGGACGAGTCCACTGACAAGCCCAGCGCCATCCGGGTGCCGCTAATACGCCCATGGCACTCTCAGGGTGCAACTGCAGCGCAGTTAGCCGAGAGTTTTCAGATGGTGATCAGGTTGCCTTGGCACGAGAGGCAAAAAAAGCGCTCCATCTTCTGGCACTTCCGGTATGCATTCAAGATACTGTTATTGAATGGACTTTGTTTTTTTATTACCCAGGGAGAGGCCAAATCCCCAAGGACACCCTTCATTACGGCACGGATCATGCTTATTAGAGAACGAGGCGTAGTCTCACTCAGACACTTCCGTTCTTGTACCTCCTCAGTGGTGAATTACCCCGTCTTGATGACGGGGTTTTTTTATGGGGGCATGATCAGGCCACGATCTGCATTTCGAAGCTCGGAGGGTTCTGGATGTGCTTCTTGACGGCGCACAGTTCGATGGACTTGAGGATGCTGGATCGGTACTTGTCAGGAAAGCCCGAGGGCAAGCGCAACTGGTAGCGCACGCTGGCGGTTAGGGGATTAGCCGAATCCCGTTCCCAGTCCAGACTCAATGCCAAACCCTCGGTCGATAAGTCGCGGGAGGTGCAGAAATTGAGGGCATAGATGCCAGCGCAGGCCGCCATAGCACTCAAAAAGAGATCGAAGGGCTCGGGGGCACTGGCCTCACCACCGCCCTTGACAGACTGGTCGGTATGGATTTCAAACTCGCGAATGCGGACATCGACCCGCTTGCCGCCCGGAAATAAGACTTCAAGATGCTCGCTCATGGACAAACTCCGTTGAATCGAAGAACCCCAGGGTTCTATTGGGGAAAGAGGCTGATCAGGCCCACTACGGCACCGGTAAAGCTGGTCGCCAGGGTGCCCGCGACGATGGAACGGGGCCCCAGAGCCGTGATCTCGGCGCGACGCTCGGGCACCATGGCACCCATGCCGCCGATGAGGATGCCCAGGCTGCCAAGATTGGCGAAGCCACACAAGGCATAGGTCATGATGAGCCGTGAACGTTCACTCAAGGCGCCCTCGGGCAGCGCAGCCAGTTCCATATAGGCCAGAAACTCGTTGAGGATGGTCTTGACGCCCATCAGGCCGCCGGCCGTCACCACCTCGCTTGCGGGAATGCCCATCAGCCAGGTCAAGGGGGCCAGCAACCAGCCCAAAAGGCGCTGAAGGCTGATCAACTCGCCCCCCGGGGTTGGCAGTAAACCGAGGACCTGATTGACCAGGGCGACCAGGGCGACCAGGACCACCAGCATGGCGACGATATTGACCAGCAACCCAACCCCCTCCAGGGTGCCCCGGGCAATGGCATCCAGGCTGCTGGAATCCTGCCGGGGGGGCTCCCAATGCACCTCGTCGACACTCCCGACGCCATCGGGGATCATTATCCGCGCCACCATGACGGCGGCGGGGGCGCTGATGATGGAGGCGATCAGCAATTGGGCCAGGGCATCGGGGATGACCGGCGACAGGATACTGGCGTAGATGACCATGATGGTCCCGGCGATCGTCGCCATGCCAGCGGTCATGATCAGAAAGAGATCGCCGCGCGATACCTGGTTTAGATAGGGCTTGATCAGCAGAGGCGACTCAATATGGCCGAGGAAGATATTGGCCGCCACCCCCACCCCCGCGGCACCGCCCAGGCCCAGGGTCTTGCGTAATATCCAGGCGAAGCCCCGCACCACCCAGGGCAGGACCCGCCAGTGAAACAGCAAGGCCGAGAGGGCACTGACCACCAGCACCATGGGCAGGGCCTGGAAGGCGAAAACAAAGGAACTGCCCCCGGGCCTGACCTCAAAGGGCACGTCGCCCCCGCCCACATAGCCAAAGACGAAGCGGGTACCCGCGCGCGTCGCCACTTCCAGACTGGTCACCAACTCGTTCAACACCAAAAAAAAATGGTGGAACAGCGGGATCTCTAATAGCAGCAGGGCGATGAAGAACTGCAGCGCCAGGGCAACCAGAGCCGGTCGGTACCGGACCGCCCGACGGTTTTCACTAAAGAGCCAAGTCAATAGAAAGAGCCCAAAAATCCCGATCAGACTTTGCAACCACATGGTAATTATGCAACTCCCCTGTGAAAGCGTGGCGCACACAGGGCCACACACCCACAACCCTCATGATGACTCAGCCAGCACCCGCCTAACCAATGGAGAAGGCAGAACGAGCGATTGGACAACTCCCGAACTGGAAAACCCAGTGCCCGAACCGATCGTACTTATCCCTGAAACCCGCACCAACGCGAAAATGGCATCCTTTGAAAACCCGGGGTAACCGAAACTCTTGCCTGAGACAAATCAAAATTGATAATTTTTCGCCGCCATTTATGGCTGTCTTACCAATAGTCCAGGATAGCGCTAGGAGGATTCTGAGGCAGCAAGATGGCGTCGTTCTGTGTCAACCACTGGCCTTTTCCTGATCTTCTTGGCCATGCTCGTCGTGATGGCGAAATACAACAGGAAAACACCCACAAAGGCATAGAAACGCAGATACACAGGCATACCGAACCACTGGGCCAGAACACCAAATCCGCCTAAACCGAAGGCGATGAGGAGGAGAATAGCAACGCCCCGACCATCGGACAACCCATTGTTTAGCAATAGAAAATGTAGGTGTTGACGGTCGGCGGCGAAGGGGGAGTGGCCGGCAATAATGCGGCGAACCATGACGGCAAACGTATCCATAAGAGGCAGTCCCAGAATCCAAACCGCCGTGATCGGATCCAATTCCATTCCCTCGTCCTGAGACATGCGTACCAGGAACCAGGCCAACACGTAGCCCAGCAAAGTACTCCCAGCATCGCCCATGAAGACCTTGGCCTTCGCCCGCCAGGGATGACGGAGGTTAAAAAGGAGAAATCCAGCAATGGCAGCGGCCAGTACCAGCAGGGACTCCAGCCGTGCGTCCATTATTATTGGAGCGTGAAGACAAAGTAGCACCAGCCATCCGGTGGCTATCAGGGCCTGACCGCCGGCAAGGCCATCCAACCCATCTATCATGTTAAAGGCATTGATCAGGCCCACGACAGCAAACAGGGTAAATGCCCAAGCAGAATGATTAAGTACGATATCGCCCGACCCAAAAAGATTGCCAAGATTTTTCAGCACCGTATCATCCGCAAGCCCCATCAGGAGGACGGCCAAGACTTGAAAAAAGAAGCGTAACCAATGACTGATAGGGTGGATATCATCGAGGAGGCCAATGAGGGTCATTAGCGTCATGCCTACCAGATGAACCCCGTTATCGGGAAGTTTATCTGGTTTAAGCAGAATGCCGATGGTGAAGGCGGCCCACATGGCTAGTCCTCCAACCAAAGGCACGGGCTGGCGATGGTGTTTACGGGTCGAGGGTAGGTCGACAAGCCCCAACCTTCTGGCAGGCCAGGCCAGCAACAGGATCAAGCCCATACTTAGCAGCAGGGTCCCCCCAAGAAGCCATAACATCTGAAATCCGATGTTCAATTCAACTCCGTAGTCATTAAGAACCTCGCCGGCATCAACAGGGCGAAACCGCGACAGGCTCCTGAGCAAGCAGTCCCATAGTCTTGGGTGCCACTGGCACCGGCCCGCTTAGAGACCATCCCCCTAAAGGCGTCAGGACCAGAGGGCCATGCCGTCCCCTTGCCGGCGCAACAGGTCTTCTTGAAAGGCCGGAGGGCCATGGGCAAATACCTGCTGTTGTTCCTGATACCGGCCTGCTTCCATGATTTGTTCCGTGTGGACCAGGGGGCGCCGGTGGGTCTCGGCAAAGTTACGCAGCCAGGCCAGGGATCTGGGTGGTATGCGCTTGCCCACGGGCACGGCAAGATCGACGGGTACGCCACGCCATTGGAATTTATTGAACAAAACAATCACCAACCCATTGTCTGGCTTCATCCAGTCCGGCAGTGGACTCGGTTCGATGATCCAACCGCAGGAAAAGTTTACGCAGGGATCAATAGGGCGATTGAGATAGTCATCGCAACCCTGACGCGTACTATGGGGACAAGGGTGTCCGGGAAAGACGGGGACACCTTGAATAGTCATTTTGACCCAGCCATCACAGCAGGCGGTACAAGGCTGGCAGGACCTTTTTTTCATGAATTCAGGTCCGCACTAAGGTCCGGAGTTACGCAGGAGCCCGGCTGACCGCGATGTAAAAAGTCCAACAAGTGCTGGACATCGGCAGCGGTATCCACCCCGGGGCCAGGATCCTCTGTAGCCAAACCGACATGGATGCCCTCGCCGTGCCAAAGGACGCGCAATTGCTCCAGGGATTCGGCCAGTTCCAGGGGGGCGGGCGGCCAGGCTACAAATCGCGTCAGAAAGGCAGAGCGGTAGGCATAGAGGCCAATATGGCGCAGATGTTGCCCACCCGGCGGCAGGGCCTGACGTCCGTCGTGAAATTCGTCGCGATGCCAAGGGATGGGTGCCCGGGAGAAATACAGGGCATAGCCCTGGGCGTCGGTCACCACCTTGACTACATGGGGATCAAAGAGGGTCCTGGCATCGACAATGGGATAGGCCAGAGTCGCCATGCCCACGCTACCATGGCCAGCCAGATTCCCCGCGACCTGATCCACCAGGGCCGGGGGCATGCAGGGTTCGTCGCCCTGGAGGTTGACGACCAGGATATCGTCGGGCCAACCACGGGCAGCGATGACCTCGGCGAGGCGATCGGTGCCGCTGCGGTGATCGGCGCGGGTCATAACAACCTCAGCGCCAAAGGCCCGGCAAGCTGCGGCGATGCGGTGATCGTCAGTGGCGATCAGCACTTCTTCCGCCGCCGTAGCCTGGGCGCGCTCATAAACATGCCGAATGAGGGGCTTACCCGCGATTTCCAACAGGGGCTTACCGGGCAGGCGCACGGAGGCATAGCGCGCCGGGATGATGACCTTGAAGGGCGCTTGGGTTCCGGGTCCGGCTCCAACCTTGCCTGAGGTCAACCCTGCCGCCCTCAAGCCTTGGGCACCTCTTCATCGGCGGGCAATTCCCGTGCCTCCTCCTCCAGCATGACCGGGATATCGTCGCGGATGGGGAAGGCCAGGCGATCGGCGCGGCAGATCAACTCGGCGGCAGGCTTGTCGTAATAGAGAGGTCCCTTGCACAGGGGACAAACCAGGATATCCAGGAGTTTCTTATCCATTCTTCAGACCTTTCAAGGCTCGGGACAATTGATGCTCAAAAGCGGCGCTCGGGACCGCTTCTACTGGCAGAAACCAATGATCTTCCCCGGCGAAGGGCAGGCATTTGACCGCATCCTTCTCGGTCATGATGACCGGCCCTAGGGGCCAGGTGGCGACATCGGCGGGGGTGAAACCATGGTGATCCGGGTAGGGGTACTCATCCAGATGCAATCCTGCCTGGCGGAGCAGGACAAAAAAGCGCTCCGGATTGCCAATCCCAGCCACCGCCGTCACCCGCCGGCCCTTGAAACTGGCCAGGGGCAGGGTCCGGGCTGGTTGGCGCATACACACCAGATTCCCCATCCGCAACGCCACAGGCTCAGCACCGGGGCAAGACCCACCGGTGCAGACTTGGAGTCCGATGTCCCGACCCCGGGAGATCGGTTCGCGCAAGGGTCCAGCGGGCAGACAGAAGCCGTTGCCAAAGCCGCGGGCGCCGTCAATGACCAGGATCTCCAGATCGCGCTGGAGCCGATAATGCTGCAGGCCATCATCCCCCACAATCATATCGCAGCCGGCCCGATCCAACAGCAATCGTCCCGCCGCCACCCGATCTGGCCCCGCCACCACCGGTACACCGGATTTCCGGGCCAGGAGCACTGCCTCGTCGCCTAGCTCCCGGGGATCGCCATCAACTGCCACCCAGCGCGGCCAGTCCCGAGCCGAACCGCCATAGCCGCGCAGGATGATGCCGGGTTTCCAACCCTGCCGACACAGATAATCGCTTAGCCAGAGCACCAAAGGCGTCTTGCCGGTACCACCAAGGGTGAGATTGCCCACCAGAATCACGGGCACGGGCAACCGCAGGCTCTCCAGCCAACCGCGTCGAAAGGCCAGGCGCCGCACCCAAACCGCCAGCCAGTAGAGACCGGACAGGGGCACCAGAGGCCAGGCCAGCCAATGGCGGCCATACCAGAGATCTTCCATCTTCATGGGCCCAAATCGGGCGGTATCTCGTTGAACTGCATCCGGTGCAAGCGAGCGTAATGCCCATCTAGGGCGAGCAGGTCTGCATGACTTCCCGTCTCCACCACCTGGCCCTGATCCAGAACCAGGATACGATCCGCCCGCTCGATCGTCGAAAGCCGGTGGGCAATAACCAGGGTGGTGCGATTACTCATCAGCCGTTCCAGGGCCGCCTGAATATGGCGTTCAGCCTCGCTGTCCAGAGCCGAGGTTGCCTCATCCAGGATCAGAATAGGGGCATCCTTGAGCATGGCGCGGGCGATGGCCAACCGCTGGCGCTGCCCGCCTGAGAGCAGGATGCCGCGATCGCCGATCAGAGTATCGAAGCCCTCCGGCAAGTCGCGGATGAAATCCAGGGCATGGGCCGCCTCCGCCACCGCCTCCAGGGTAGCCTCATCTACCGCCCCCGGGTGACCATAGGCTATGTTGTTGCGAATGCTGTCGTTAAACAGCACCACCTCTTGGGTCACCAGGGAAATCTGGGCCCTCAGGCTGGCCAGGGTCAAGTCGTGGGTGGGGATGCCATCGATGAGGATCTCGCCCTCCAGGGGATCGTAGAAGCGCGGCAGCAGGCTGGCGAGGGTCGATTTACCGCTCCCTGAACGACCGACCAAGGCCAGGGTCTCCCCAGGCTCGATCATCAGGTTCAGGTCGCGCAGTACGGGACCCTTTTCGGCATCATAGACATGCGTCAAGCCGCGAATCTCCACCCGCCCCTGAGCGCGGGCCAGGGTCCGGACGCCCATGTCGATCTCGGCGGGGGAATCGATCAGTTCGAATAGGCTATCGGCGGCGATGATACCGCGTTGCAACTGGTTATTGATCCCTGTCAGGCTCTTGATCGGCTGGAGCAGCAGGCCCATGGCGAGAATGAAGGACATGAAGGTGCCGACGGAGATGTCCTCCCGCAGCCCCTGCATGGTCGAAAGATAGATGATGACCGCAATAGCGATGGCTGAAACCATTTGCACCAGGGGTACGCTAATGGCATTAGTGGCCACCATCTTCATCTGCAGGGATCGGGTCTTTTCGTTGACGAAGCTGAAACGCTCCGCCGCCCGGGCCTGGCCCCCAAAGGCCTTAACGACCCGATGCCCATCGATGGCCTCCTGGGCTACATGGGTCAATTCCCCGACCCGATCCTGGATGCGTTTGCTGTGACGGCGAAAGTGCTGACTGGCATAGCGAATGGAGATACCCATGGCCGGACCCACCAGCAGGAAGATGGCCGAGAGCATCACATTGATATAAAGCATGTAGGCCACCAGGCCGATGACGGTCAGGCCATCACGGATGATGGTGGTGATGGCGGACGTCGCGGCATCAGCCACGTTCTCGACGTTGTAGGTGAGCTTGGCCAGGATCTGGCCCGTGCTCTGACTATCGAAATAGCCGGCGGGCGAGTGCAGCAGGTGCTCGAACATCTCCTGGCGCAAGTCGGCCACCACCCGGCGCCCCACCCACTGGAGACAGTAGGTATTGATAAAGCCGGCGACCCCCCGCACAACAAAAATAACAAGTAAGGTCAGAGGGATGGCTTTAACAACGTTCGGGTCCCGGTCGATAAAGGTGCCATCCAGCAGGGGCTTCATCATGGACGCAAAGAGGGGCTCGGTGGCGGCATAGAACACCATACCCACGGTGGAAATGGCGAACATGCGCCAATAAGGCTTGGCATAGCCAATCAGGCGCACATAGATGCGGCGGGCGGTGCCGGGGGCCAGCACATCGGGCCGACTCATGGCGAGCCCTGTGCCTGGGTAGCAGCAAATGAAAAACGCGTCAGCCCAAGCTGGCTGGCCACATCGAGGGCGGTCATCACCGCTTGGTGGGGCGTCTGGGCATCAGCCATGAGCACTAGGGGCAGTTCCCCCGGCGACCAATCACCCGAACTTTGCCGAACCTGGCCAATAGCCTCCCCCAGGGCCTTGCGCAAGGTCTCCGGATGCGTGTCCACGACCTGGCGATCGTTAATATAGAAGAGGCCACTGGCGTCGATGACCAGGGTCAGGGCCTGCTTCTCCACCGTCCCCCCACTCTGGGCCTCGGGCAACTGGATCTTGATGCCAACCTCGTCCTTGAAGGTCGTGGTCACCATAAAGAAGATCAGCAGCAGGAAAACTACGTCGATCAAAGGCGCCAGATTGATGTCCGGTGGCTCGGGTCGCTGGGGGCGCAGATTCACGCTACCGCCCCAGGCAAGGCCTCGCGTTCCCCCTTGATGACCTCCACCAGGTTAAGGGCCTCCTCCTCCATGGCCAGGGCGAATTGATTGACGCGACCATTAAAATAACGATGGAACATGAGGCTGGGGATGGCCACCGTCAGGCCCGCAGCCGTTGTCAGCAAGGCCTCGGAGATGCCGCCAGCGAGGACTCCGGGATTGCCGACGCCCGCATCAATGATGACCGTGAAGATATCGATCATGCCGAAGACGGTGCCTAGCAAGCCCAGCAGGGGGGATACCGAGGCAATGGTGCCCAGGGTGTTCAGGTAACGCTCCAGGTCAGCTACCACCTGACGGCCCACATCATTGATGGCCTCCTTCATGATCTCCCGGGAGTGATTACGGTTGACCAGACCGGCGCTCAGGAGCCGCCCCAGGGGGGAACTCTGGGCCAAGGCCTGAAGACGCTCCGGGGTCAGGGCCTGGTCACGTTGCCACTGCCAGACCTGTTCCATCAATCCCGGCGGCATGACCCGGCGACAGCGCAGACTCCAGAGGCGCTCCAGGATGATGGCCATGGCAGCCACGGAACAGGCCAGGATGGGCCACATCAACCAGCCACCGGCCCTCATCATCTCCAACACGGATCAATCACCTCTTGGGGAAGCATTGCACAGGGTGTGCATGATACCCCAAGCGGGGCGCCGGAACCTGGCTACCTCTCGCTCTGGGGTCGCCAGGACCAGAGACGCGGATGGGCCTCGCGATAGCGCTCGGGGCCCTCCAGACCCGTGGCGGTCAGGACGAAACCGATGGCTCCGGCCTCCGCCGTGTTCAGCTCTTGGGCGCCAGTGGCGGCCACCCGCTCGCGCACCCGGGCGGCAGGAAAGCCAAAGCGATTGGCAAAACCGCTGGCATAAAGCACCCAGCTCGGGGCCACGGCCGCCAGGAATTCGGGGCTGCTGGAGTTATTACTGCCATGATGGCCCGCCACCAGGAGGGTCGCGGCCAGATTGGCGTGACGCGCCAGTTGCCTTTCCGGGGCCTGACCAAGGTCGCCGACCAAAAGCAGACTAGCCCCCTGGGTGGCCACGCGCAGCACACAGGAGCTATCGTTACCCGCCAGCCCGGCCTGGGGTGGATAGAGCACCGCAAAGTCCACCCCATCCCAGGTCCAGCCCTGGCCGGCAAGACAGGTCTCTGCCCGGGGCTCCGCCAGTTGTTCCGGCTCTCCAGCCAGAATGCGATCAATCGGCAACTTGGCGGCCAGACCCCTAAAGCCACCCGCATGGTCCTGATCCCCATGACTGAGGACCAGGGTATCGATTCGGGTCAGACCTTGCTCCCGCAGGTAAGGCACCACAACCGCCTCTCCGGTGTTGAAACCACCCAGGAAAGCCGGACCCGTATCGAAGACCAGGACATGATGGGCGGTGCGGATCACGGCGGAAAGGCCCTGCCCCACATCGAGCAACCGCAACCAGGCCTCCCCGGTGGCGGGCGCGGGCGGTGCCAGCAGCCCGAGTGGCAGCAGCAAGGGTAATCCCAGCCAGCGGCCAGGTAACCCGCGGGGTGCGATGAGCAAGAGGGCACCGCCAAAGGCCGCCACCCAGGCCCAGTCCGGCCGCGCCGAGATGCCCACCGCGGCCCAGGGCCAGGCCGAGATCGCTGTCAGGCTATCTATCAGCCAAGCCAACAGGGAGGCTGTCCAGATCAGGGGCGTACTTATCCCCGTAATCAGAACCAGCAAAGCCGCTATCAACACCAGCGGCAGGAGCAGGCCAAAGAGAGGGATCCCCACCAGATTGACCAGCGGGGAGACGACTGAGGCGCGACTGAAGAGCAGCAGCAAGAGGGGCAGAAACCCCAGGGTCACCACCCATTGCGCCTGGCCCCAACGCCGCCATAGGCCTTCCAGGGCCAACCGATTGCCGAGTCCATAGATGAGGGCTGCCACCCCGCCAAAGGACAACCAAAGCCCAAAACTCAGCGCCTCCGTCGGGTCCAGCAGCAAGACAGCGGCCAGGGCGAAGGTCAGGCCCGTCCAGAGCCGGGGGGTGCGCGACCACAACAGCGCCACCAGCACTACCCCCAACATCAGCATTGACCGCTGAGTGGAGACCGCGAAGCCCGCCAAAGCGCTGTAGATCAGGGCTGCCACCAGCCCCCCCAAGGCCCCCGCGCGGGGCGCCGCCAGTCGGGACACCAGCCAGGACGAGCGTGACCAGGACCAGCGCGTCACAAAGAAAAGGCTGGCCGCCACCAGACCCACATGCAACCCGGAAATAGCCACCATGTGATTGACGCCGGTGCGCGTCAGTACCTCCCATTGCGCTGGAGTCAAGGCCGTGTCCTCCCCCAGCACCAAGGCCAAAACCAGCCCCGCTGCCGGTGAGCCATCCAACACCCGGCTCAACCGCTCGCCCAGGCCCTGACGCCAACGGTCGATCCAATAGGGACCGGCATCGGGATCATTCAGGCCCAGATCACCGCCCTCCCGCACATAACCCGTAGCAATGATGCCCTGTTGGAACAGCCAGCGTTCGTAATCAAAGCCGCCCGGATTAGCGAAGCCATGAGGAGGCTTGAGCCTTACCATCAGGACGCGACCCTCCCCCACCCGCAAGGGGGGAGCCCCTCGCCAAGTCAGGCGGACCAGGCCCCCAAACCCCAATTCCCGCTCACCCTGCCAGGCACGCCCGATACGAAACTGGAAGCCCGTTCCCCCCGCCTTGGACTCTGGCAGCGAGGCCACCCGTCCCTCCAGGCGCAAATCGACGCGGGTCAGATCCGCGGGGAAGGGATGACATAGCAGATCGCAAGTCCGGAACTGGGCCCAAAGGAGCCCTAACAGCAACCAGAACAGGGGGCGGACGGGCGCCCAATGCCAGGCCAAAGAGGCCATGGCCACCGCCAGCAACCCCAATTGCCAGACCGGTGGCGGCTCGGAATGGGTGAAGAAGAGGCTGACACCCAGGGCGAAGCCCAAAGCGGCGGAGACGGGACTCGCCCACCCGAGCGGCGTCGCGGTGGAGGGTGGCCAGTACCCGGCATGGCGTTCGGGGTTGGTCATCAAGTATCCAAAGGATTGCAGTGATCCTATAGTGACATAACCCCAAGATCCCCACGACCGATCTGAGGGCATCTCCGCCCCCCGGCTGTCATGTCTCCACCAGCCCTTCCGCCCGGCATCTCACCCAGTTGGACTGAAAGCATCCTGAACGCCGTAACTTACCGGGGTAAAAGCAATATTTCTGGAATAACCTTAACATATTGTTTCAATGGGTAAAATACCTAAATATGTCGCAATGCGTCGCTATTGGTCGGATTTCATGCCTAGTCATAGCCTGGCGCATTTTGCATACTCTACCCGCCACCAACTCTAGGCAAGCTGGAGGGTGCACCGCCCCCCCTAACCCTGATCCGCCTGTCTCCAATCCGGGTCCAAATCGTGCCATGAGCCCTTATTGCCTCCTCCTACATACCGATAGCTTTCGTGAACTTCAGGACTATCGTGCCAGGTTAGCCATGCAGGGCCTCACCCATGCGGGCGGGCGCCTGCGGGCGGAGTTACATGGCCAGGATATCGGCAGCATGGGCGAGGAGGCCTTTCTGGAGCATTTGGTCAACACTAAGTCACCGCGGATCCGCGCCGAGAGCGCCATTCATGGGGATGGGCGGGACTGGAATCTGACCGAATTGACTCTCCTCGGCGACCTGGGCATCGCCATGCCCGTACGCATCTTTGATGACGGCCGCCATTGGGTTCCCCGGGTTCACGAGCAACCCCTGATGGGCAACCTACTCTTTATTCCTGGCGCCCTGCTCTGTAACAAACAAGGCGGCATAGCGGGGGATTGGGGGACGTTAACCCGGGATGGGCGGATCCATGCGGCGGGATATCGCGCCCTCTATGAAAGACGCCTGTTGCCGCTATTCCTCCACATTAATGAGGAGGCCCGTAGGGGCGGTCACGAGGCCCTGATCACCCTGCCGGCCCTGGGCTGCGACCAGTTCGCTGGGCCTTTCCGAGGCACACTGGGCCATTACCTCAAGGATGCGCTCCTAGCCATGCTGGGGCGACACGCCGGGCGCCTGACCCAAATCCGGGCCATTCATTACGACCCCTTTGACGAGTGCGCGAACGAGCGGCATGACTTTAATGGCCTCTCCCTGCGCGTGCGACCCCTGTGCATGGGCAACCCTGAGACGCCGCAATTGTGCCGACCCCAGGCCTACGCCGAGGATGGGGAGGATTTCAGCGCCTGCCAGCTCTACAGCCTGATCTCCTGGGACCCAGTCTCCTGGCCAGGCAACGACTTTTGGGGCGGGGGGCGCGCCACGGATAATGGGGGCAAGGCCGCCGCCACCGATGCCATGCGGGTCCTGACCGGTAGCGAGGGTCAATATGATCCTCGGCTCTATGGTTACCAACCGCCACCCCCCTACCGGACCTGGGAACAACTGGTTCACAACCAAGGACTGCGGCTTCGGGTGGCGGGAAATCTGCGTGTTCTGAGTTGAGTGCGCTCGAGACCGCTATCGCGCCAAACCGCATGGGGGAAGCCAAATGATGACCGATTGGACTTGCCTGTTCAGCTTCTTACTCAGCGGCGTCAGCACCGGCCTGTTGAACAAGCCGGCAGTGGCCAGGAGATTCTGGCCCTACTACTCATACCCACGCGTTCACACCGGCGTCAGGCGGATGACCGTCGGGCGGTTCAATCTGATAGATAATGCCACCAAGCATTCGCCGCCGGGTGTGGCCATCGGCATCAAAGCACTCAGGGACCGGGATGAAGCCGGCATCCAGGGGAGCGATGCCGGGATCGGCATGGACCTCGCGGACTTGGGTCGCATTTTTCAGAAATCCAGGCACCTCGCACTCGGGAGCGGGGTTTCAGGCCTAGGCCTTAGCTTGCATCTGGCACGCAGGATCGCCACCCTCCCTGAGGGGTGGATCAAGGTTGTCAGCCTTGCCAGCCAAGACAGTACCTTCACCCTCAGGCCATCTCTATCCCCATGATAACAAGAGCAACAATCATCGACTCGTCCCCCCTGCGCGTGCTCATCGTCGAGGACGAGGCCGACCTCCGAGACGCCACGCTCGACTATCTCCAGCGCGAGGGGTGCCAGGTAACCGGCGCTGGCAGCATCGCCGACTGCGCGGTTTGGCTGGCGGACCCGGACGGCGGAGTCATCGTCCTAGACCTCGGTTTGCCGGATGGGGACGGCCTGGCCGCGCTCAGGCCTCGCATCGACCGGCGGCGTCACGCCCTAGTGCTGGCCACAGCACGCGGACACCTTGAGGACCGGATACGGGGGTATGAGGAGGGTGGTGACGCCTATCTGGTCAAGCCGGTGGACCTCCGCGAACTGACCAGTGTGGTGCGAGGCGTGGCTAGCCGGCTCCCGCCACCCCTGCCCAAAGCGGCTAATCCTGCCACCTGGACCCTGGACATTCTGCTCTGGCGGTTGATGGCGCCTGATGGGTCATCATGCAGCCTGACCCTATTGGAACGGCGCCTGATGTACCTGCTGGCGCAAACCCCCGGCGAGATAGTGAGCAAGGAAAGTGTGATCCTGGCCCTGAAGCAGGAGAAGGCTGGGAAGTTGGGGAAGAAATACGACCTCCGCAGTCTGGAGATTCTCATCCGCCGTCTGCGCCAAAAGTCCGTCGAGGAACTCGGTAGGGTATTGCCTTTAGAAACCGTCTATGGCGTCGGCTATGTCCTAAAAACCAAGATCGAGATCCTCAAATAACCTTGAGGGGGAACCGCTAGGACTCAGGTATCGCTCAAAATCCCATCGTCGATACGCAGGACACGGACCATGCGGGCGGCAAGTTGAGGGTCGTGGGTGACGATGACAAAGCTGGTGCGGATCTCGGCGTTGAGCTCAAGCATCAGTTCATAGATCCGCTCGGCAGTGTGGCGATCAAGATTGCCCGTGGGCTCGTCGGCGAGAACACAGGCGGGGCGGGTGACGAGGGCCCGCGCGATGGCGGCGCGTTGTCGCTCGCCACCGGAGAGTTCGGCGGGCTTATGGCGACCGCGATGGCCCAGGCCCACCATGTCCAGCATCTCCGCACTGCTAGCCCGGGCCTGGGCGGGGGTGGCGCCCCCCACCAGGAGCGGCATGGCAACGTTCTCCAGGGCGCTGAACTCGGGCAGCAAATGGTGAAACTGATAGACGAAGCCGAGATGGCGATTGCGCAACCGGCCGCGCTCCCGCTCCGACAGACCGGTCACCTCCCGTCCCTGCCAGAGCACCGTCCCCCGGGTGGCGCGGTCCAGGCCACCCAGGCAGTGCAGCAGGGTGCTCTTGCCAGAGCCGGAAACCCCGATCACCCCAATCCGCTCGCCGGTCTGGATGCGCAGGTCGATGCCGCGCAGCACCTCCACATCGAGGGGGCCCTGATGGAAGGTCTTGACCAGACCCCGGGCCTCGATCACCGCCACCCCCTCGGGCACGACATCATTCATAGCGCAGGGCCTCGGCCGGTTCGGTCCGCGAGGCGCGCCAGGCTGGATAGAGGGTGGCGAGGACGGACATGATAAAGGCGCCCAGCCCCACGGCCATGACGTCGGAGCCATGGATATCCGAGGGCATGTTACTGATATAATAGATGTTCGGGTCCAGGAAGTGGATGCCGAACAGGTTCTCGATACCGGCGACGAGGGCCTCGACATTGACCGCCAGCAGGATGCCGCAAGCCACCCCGAGCAGGGTCCCCGCGACGCCCAGGGCGGTGCCCTGGACCATGAAGATACCCATGACCCGCCCGGGCGATAGCCCCAGGGTACGCAGGATGGCAATATCGGCCTGCTTGTCCGTCACCACCATCACCAGGGTCGAGACGATATTGAAGGCGGCTACCGCCACAATCAGGAACAGGATGATACTCATCATCCGCTTCTCGGTACTCAGGGCGGCGAAGAAGTTTTTGTGGTGCTGGGTCCAGTCGATGACCCGATAGACCCCGCCCAGGTCATAGGCGATATCCCGCGCCAATTGAGGCGCCTCGAAAATGTTGGTGAGCTTGAGCCGCAGGCCCGTGATGCTGTTGCCCAGACTGGTGAGTTTCGCCGCATCCTGAAGGTGGATAAAGCCGGCGCCGCGGTCGTAATCCGACATGCCAACGGCGAAGATGCCGCTGACGGTAAAGGACTTGAGCCGCGGCATGATACCGATGGGGGTGGCACTGACCTGAGGGGTTACCACGGTTACCTTGTCGCCCAGACCCACACCCAGTACCGCAGCCAATTCGCGACCCAGGATAATATTGAAAGAACCCGCCCCCAGGGAATCCACATCGCCCCGGAACATGTCCTGGCGCAGCTCTGAAACCTGATCCTCCTCCACCGGCTCGATGCCGCGCACCAAGGCGCCACTGACCTCACCACCATTGGCAAGCATAACCTGCATCTCGATGAAGGGCGCGGCCCCCACGACAGCCGGATGTTCCCTTACCCGGGGCAGCAACTCTCGCCAGTCCGCCATGTCGCCATTGGGTTCCGCCAGCGTGGCATGGGAGGCCATGCCGAGAATGCGTTCCTGAATCTCTTTATGAAAACCATTCATCACCGAGAGGACCACGATGAGGGCCACGATGCCCAACATGATCCCCAGCATAGAGATAAGCGAAATGAAGGAGATAAAGTGGTTGCGCCGCTTGGCCCGCGTGTAGCGCAAGCCAATGAACAAGGGGAGGGGTCTAAACATAGGGCCATTAAACCACAAACAGAGGTGCAGCGCGGGCATCCGATCGCCATTTCCCGCCGCCCAAAGAATACGGGCGCCAGGTTGATTCCAAGGCGCCCGTTGGCAGGGAAAAGGAGGCTGGGTTCAGACGATCTTGATCTCGACCTGTGCTCCGGTCTCCGGGTCGCTCACATGGACGGCACAGGCAATGCAGGGATCGAAGGAGTGGATGGTGCGCTGGATCTCGATCGGCTGCTTCACATTATGCACCTGGTGGTTGTCCTGGAGCGCCGCCTCGTAGGCGCCGGGGACGCCCTTGGGATCGCGTGGGCCGGCATTCCAGGTGGAGGGGACCACGGCCTGGTAGTTGGCGATCTTGCCGTTCTCAATGACGATCCAGTGACCCAGGCCACCACGAGGGGCCTCCAGGTAGCCGGCACCCTGGCACTTCCTGGGCCAGGTGGCGGGGTTCCAGAGGGCATCGTTAAAGGTCTTAGTGTCCCCGGACTTGATGTTGGTGATCAGGCTGTCATACCAGACCTGCATCTGGTCGGCCAGGATCTTGGTCTCCAGAGTACGGGCGGCGGTCCGACCCAGGGTGGAGAAGAGGGCCCGGACCGGCACATCGAGCTTGGTCAGGGTCATGTCCACCAAGTCCTTGGCCCGGCCGTGGAGGGGCGACTCGGGGCTGGCATAAAGCATGAGCATGCGCGCCAGGGGTCCGACCTCCACCGAGTGGCCCTTCCAGCGTGGGGCCTTGAGCCAGGAATAGCCGTCCGCAACGTCAAGTTGTTTGAAGGGTGGCTGGGGACCACCCCGGCGGTCGTAGTCCAGTTGAGTCTCCCCTGCATAGGGGTGCAGACCCTTTTCCTTGCCACCCTGGTAGTGATACCAGGAGTGGGCGATGAATTCCTCGATCTGATCCGGGGCATTGAGGTCCACGGGGTGGACCTGGCTGAGATCCCGATCGAGAATCACGCCAGGCGGGACCAGGAAACTGTCGGGATCATCCATACCCTTGGCCGGGAAGTCGCCATAGCACAGGAAATTGCCGAGGCCCTCGCCCCGGCTGGCCCAATCCTTGTAGAAGCTGGCGATGGCCAGGGTATCCGGCACATAGACCTGATCCACGAAGGCCTGCATCTGCTTGATGATGTTTTGGACCTGGGCCAGGCGAGCGGAGTTGATTGCGGAATCCGAGTTCAAGTCGATGGGTGATGGCACGCCGCCGACGACGACGTTGGGGTGCGGGTTGCGACCACCGAAGATGGTGTGCAACCGGGCCACGTCGCGCTGCCAGGCCAGGGCCTCCAGATAGTGAGCCACGGCCATGAGATTGGCCTCAGGCGGCAACTTGTAGGCGGGATGGCCCCAGTAGCCATTGGCGAAAATCCCGAGCTGACCACTCTCGACCAGCCCCTTGACCCGCTTCTGGACATCGCTGAAATAGCCTGGCGAGGAGTTCGGCCAGCTACTCAGGCTTTGGGCCAGAGCGGAAGTCGCCTTGGGGTCGGCGCTCAAGGCGCTGACCACATCCACCCAATCCAGGGCATGCAGATGATAGAAGTGCATGACGTGATCATGGATGTACTGGGCGCCGATCATAAGGTTGCGAATGATCTGGGCGTTAGGTGGGATCGGGTACTTGAGGGCTGCCTCCACGGAGCGCACGGAGGCCAGGCCGTGAACCAGGGTACAGACACCGCAGATGCGCTGGGCAAAGGCCCAGGCGTCCCGGGGGTCGCGCCCGCGCAGGATGATTTCGAGGCCGCGCACCATGGTGCCAGACGAGTAGGCCTGGGCGATGTTCTCGCCGTCCATCTGGGCCTCGATGCGCAGGTGCCCTTCGATCCGGGTAATGGGATCGACGACGATGCGTTCGCTCATTGTTTTCTATCTCCTTAGGGGGCGGACAAACGCGAGTCATCCGCCGTTGCGCCAGGGCCGCGACCATCCCAGCGCCGCCATGGGCGCTCAACCGGCGCGACCCGGCCCAGGTTATTTCTCTACCAGATGCTCGGCGATCATCTCGGTGAGGCCGACCACAGGGATATCCATATTGAACTCCTCCAGGCCTTCCTCGAGTTGGGTGCGGCAGGTGGCGCACATGGTCACCATACGCTCCGGGGCGACCTCCTCAATCTGTGCCTTCTTGCGTTTGAAGGCCGTCATCTTGAGTTCTGCCGCACGCTCATTGCTGCTCACACCGCCGCCGGCGCCGCAACACCACTGATAGCGTCCGTGTTCCTTGAGATCGACAAAATTGTCTGCGACCAGGTCCATGAGGTTGCGCTGCTGCTGAATGACGCCACTCTTTCGGGCCAGATTACAGGGGTCATGCATAGACAGGCGATCCATCTCCTTGCCCTCGGTTTTGATCCGCCCCGCGGCGCGCAATTCATCCAGGACCTCAATGATATGGAAGACCCGGAAGGGATAGGACTTACCGATCAGGTTGGGACCCTCCCAGCGCACCGCCGTATAGGCATGACCGCACTCGGGACTGATGACATTCTTGACCTTGAGTTTGACCGCCGCATCCACGATGCGCTGCACCAGGGTACGGGCTATGTCCTTATTGCCGATTTGGATGCCGGCATTGGTAGCCTCGTAGCAATCGTTGCTCAGGGTCCAGCTAACACCCGCATGATCGAAGATTTTGGTGATGGCCTCCAGGTACTCGGGAAAATTGATGATCTCCATAGAGGAGAGCAGCACCAGATAGTCGGCCCCTTCCGCATCTACCGGTACCTTGAGCCCGGAACTGGCCTCCACATGGTCGATCTGGACTTGCAGGGTCTTCCACTTGAGGCCCATGGGGCTGCCGGTGCGCACGGCGCGGGCGGCAGCGGTGATGAGGCCCTCGGGGGCGTGACCTGAGGCCACCATGCCCTCGCGGGTCTTGCGGATCATATATTGGATGTCGTTGCCCACCGGACAAACCATGGAACAGCGGGCACACATGGAGCAGGAGTCATACAGCAGGGGCTCCCATTCCGCCAGCATTTCGTCGGTGACCTTCTTGTTGAGACCAAAAAGACCCTTGAGGCGGCCAAAGAGGGTGAACTCCGCCTCCCACACCCGACGCAGGGGCTCCAGCTTAGTAATGGGCGTGTATTGCGGATCCCCAGTCTCGACGTAGAAGAGACAGGCCTCGGCGCAGAGACCACAGTGGACGCAGCTCGAAAAGAAGGCCGCGACCGGCGCGTCGATCTCGGCGCGCAGGGCATTGAGGCCCCGTTCCAGTGATAGCTCGCTCATGACTGGACTCCCTTGCGCCCAAAGATGGCGCCGTTATACCACCGGGCAATGAAGGCGGTGAACATGTGGGTCAGCTTGGTAAAGGGCAGCACGATCAGGAAGATCTCCACCGACAGGATGTGCAGGCCCAGGGCGATCGGGTAGGGATTGACGAGCCGGTGGTAAGCCACATAGCCCGTGATCACCACCAGGAAGGTGACCCCCCAGGTCAGATAGTCCTCGAAGGTGCTCAGGTGCTGCTTGACGGGATGCATCAGGCGATGGACCAGGGCCGCGACCAGGCCGACGAGGGTCACCGCGGAGATGGCGTCGATCGCGGGATTAGGTAGCCCGGGCCAGGCAACACCGAAGACACTCTTGATGAGCTCAATGTGGGGGATGAAGAGGAAGAGGACGAAGATGAAACCCAGGTGCCAGATCCATCCCACCAGGACATCGAAGCCGGAGCGCTTGAAGGTGCCCGGATCGGCGAAGGAACGGGTAATCATGGTTCGAAAACCCGGACCCCATTCGCTGGCGCGGGCCTCCGCAAAGTTGGTCTTGCGCCCCAGCCAGAAAATCTCCACCAAGCGCGCCAGCATCCCGAGGGCGAAGATACTGAGCGCCCAATTGAACATGGGGCCCTTGGTCCAAAGCAGAAATTCCATCGGATTGCTCATAGCTTCTGCTCCAGTTGCTCGATGGTGACAGGTTCACGATCCGCCACGGCACGCTGCTGCTGCTTTTTGGCTACGGCCGCCGCGACCCCACCAATGGCAGCACCGGCGATGCCCGCCACCGCCAGGGTATGGGTGGAATTGGCCGTAGGCACCGACAGGGCATGATAAAAGCCCCCCGCATCCCAGAAATCGGGCTCGGAGCAGCCCAGGCAGGGATGACCTGACTCAACGGGCCAACTCGTGCCGGCATTCCAGCGCATGGTGGCACAGGCGTTGTAGGTGCTCGGGCCCTTACAGCCCAGACGGTACAGGCACCAGCCCGCCTTAGCCCCCTCGTCGTCGAAGGTCTCCGCAAAAAGACCCTTGTCATAGAAGGGACGGCGATAGCACCGATCGTGGATCGACTGTCCGAAGAAGGCCAAGGGTCGCTTGTAGCCATCCATTTCCGGCAGGGTGCCAAAGGTCAGGTACTGGGCCAGGACACCCGTGATGACGGTGGGAATCGGCGGACAGCCCGAGACATTGATGATGGGCTTGTCGGTGATAATGTCCTGCACGGCCACGGCACCGGTGGGATTGGGATAGGCGCGCGGCAGCCCCCCGAAGGCGGCACAAGTGCCCACGGCGACCACCGCCGCCGCCCCTGCCACCGTCTCCTTGAGAATATCCAGGTTGCTATGGCCCGCGATGGTGGAATAACCCATGTTGGAGCCGGGTCCCGGCAGGGAACCGTCCACCACCACCAGGTAGGAGCCCCAGTTCTCCTTCATGGCCGCGAGCCGGGCCTCCTCAGCGGCGTCGCCGGAGGCGGCCTGGAGGGTGTGGTGATAGTCCAGGGAGATGACGTCGAGAATCAGATTCTCTACCGTGGGGGAATGGCTGCGGGTCAGGGACTCGGTGCAACCGGTACACTCCTGGAAGGAGAGCCAGATGACGGATGGCCGCCGCGCCTTGTCAAGGGCCGCCGCAATCGCCGAGGCCATGGTCGGCGGCAGGGCCATCATGGAGGCGGTGGCGGCGCAGAACTTCAGAAAGCCGCGGCGGGTAACCCCGTGTTCGCGCAAGCTCTCGCCTAGGGTCTTTTGGGTGGCCATTGTCCCTCCCGTCGGTTGAGTACCACTCGTGACCGGCTGAGCCGGTCTCATCCCGCCAAGCGGGTATGATTGCTTGCCAAAAAATCACGGCGGCCCCATGACCACCGCTTACCTGGCGCCCGCGGCCAGTGCCGCGACGCCCTTTGTCGAATCGGATACAAACGTATCCGGAACCGACTCAAATCATGCCAATCCCTGGGCTTCGCCCTCTCCGTCCAGAATCCGGTCGAGCCGGGCGGTGGCCTCGGCGCAATCCTCGGGTTGGGTCAGGAGCAGGCTGGGAATACGGTCGATCTCAATATGCAGGGCAATACGCTCGCCTTCTGGGTTGTAGTGATCGATCAACCAGACCGCCGGGATGGCGCTTTCCCAGATCCGGGTCTCTCCCAGGGCATGAATAACCGCCTCCACCTCCCCGCGGCCAAGAAGCGCCAGCAGACGCGCCTCATCGCCGGGGCCAAAGGGGATGGCGCGCAGGTCGATGATGCCAGGGGTACCAGCCGCAGCCAGACGTTCCAGAGCGTGACGAATTTCATGGAGGATGGGCAAGGCGTTGCCCCATTCTTGACCCAGATTCGGGGCTGCGACCCCGGTGGTGATACCTTCCAGAACGGACATCGTATCTATTAGCGTATCGTTAATTATTAATTGTCAATTATATCCAGGCTGTCACGGAATTCTATTGACGCAGCGCAGCCAAACGGCGCGAAAATGACTAGCCTTTCCGCCGATCCTCGCCAGGGGTCATCTCTCTGCCCTCATCCCAGGCCCGCAACAGGTCGCGAATCCTGGCCATCGCCTCTGGCACCGCCGCGGCGACGGCGGGGCTGAGTTCATCGCCCCAATCAACCTCCGCAGGCTCAACAGCTACCAGAGCCCGATGGGTAGGCAGCGAATCCGTGATCCGCGCAATGTCCATGAGATCCATCAGACTCACCTCATGGACACTCTTACCGATGCCGCTGAGTTGGCGGTCCATCGCCTCTCCCTCGAAGACGCGCACCGTACCAGGCAACTCACCCATGACGGCGGCATCCACCACGATGAGACGCGGGCTGTCGGCAATGGGACCGGAGAGGGTAAAGCTCAGGGTGCCGCCATCCAGCAGACCCACATCGCCAAGACCAGCCTCCGCCTCCAGGCGCCGGATCACCACAACCCCCAGGGCCTCGTCCGTCAGCAAAGAATTGCCAAGCCCCAGGATCAGCGTCCGGGGTGGGGATCCGCCGCTATCAGTTAGTGAGAACATGCGAGTGTATCCTGCGCGGTGATGGGCGGCTTGCGCCGGGCCTCGAAGCGTATTAGGCTATTCTAATATATCCAGCGGAGACTCAAGACCTCATGTGCCTCGGAATCCCCATGCAAATCCGTTCCATCGATGGCCTGCTGGCGCGCTGCGAGGCCAAGGGCATCGAGCGGGAGGCCAATCTCCTGATGCTGGTGCACGAGAACCTCGTCATCGGTGATTTTGTCGTGCTGCACCTCGGGTACGCCATGAACAAGATCACCCCCGAGGAGGCGGCGGCGGCCTGGGAGATCTACGATCAGATGCTAGCCGCCGAGGCCAACCTCGCTTAACCCCCATCTCAACTAGAGATACTGACTGGCAATCAGATATTGACGATCGGACTCGGTCTCCTCCTCGCCTTCTTCCCCTTCTATAATTTCGCAATTCTTGGCCATGCGCGCCTGGACGGCGGCTTTCCAGGCCGGATTGGACTTGGCCGGCAACTGCTCTGTCGGTGTCAGGGCGGCGACAACGGCGGCGGCGACGAAATGGTCCGCCTGTTCCAGCCAGTTAGTGTCCTTGCCGCAATCCGTGTAGGTCTTGACGGCATGCGCCTTGGAGGTCTTCAAAGCATCATCGAGGGCGGTCTGATCGGCATCGGGGTCGAGGGCGAGTAGCCCGGCACGACGCACCCGGTCATCCAGGCACAAGTGCATGACGCTCGCGGCGAAACGACCGCCCATGAGGCGTTGTTCCTCGGGCGTCAGGGCATTAAGGGCGGCGCGTAGCTGATGATCATTGGTGATCTGGGTCATGGAAGGGCTCCGTATGCCTGGCCGAGGCCGCCCTTGGAGGAGCGGACAGGAACCATGGATTCATTAGTGTTTCATCTAACACTAATCAGTATGGCCTTAGAGATGTATCACCGCATTGATATGGGTCACAATACCAAGCTGATCCGCGCCCCGCGCGAACGGCCTTTCCGATTTATACCCAAGCGCCCTCATGAAACGCACCGTCTTCTTCGTCTCCGAAAGCACTGGCATCACCGCCGAGGCCCTGGGCCACAGCCTGCTATCCCAATTCGAGGGCGTGGACTTCGAACGAGTCTATATGCCCTTCATCAACACGGAGTTGCGCGCCAAGGCCCTGCTGGACCTGGTCCAGGAGGCGGCGGATCGTGACGGGGCCAGACCCATTATTTTCAGCACCATGCTGGATGATAGGGTGCGCGGAGTTCTCAAGAGTGGTAGAGGTTACTTCCTGGAACTTTTCGAGATTTTCATGGAGCCCATCAGCCAGGAGTTGGGTATCCCTCCCAGTCGCAAGTCGGGACGCAGTCACGCTATCACCGAGCCTAACTCCTACATTCAACGCATCGACGCCATCAACTTCGCCATGTCCAACGATGACGGGGTGCGACCGGATAACTTCAAGCGTGCCGATGTCGTCCTGACTGGTGTCTCACGCTCCGGCAAGACCCCCACCTGCCTCTACCTGGCCATGCACTACGGCCTGATGGCGGCCAACTACCCCATCACGGAGGAAGACTTCGAGCGGGACGATCTGCCTAGGGAAATCTATGAAGTCAAAGACAAGGTCTATGGCCTCATGATCGACGCCCAGCGGTTGCACCTGATCCGCCAGGAACGCCGCGCCCATAGCGAATACGCCTCCCTGGCCCGCTGCCAGGCCGACATTCGCCGTGCCCAGGTCATGTTCCAGCGCCTGGGCATCCGTGTCCTTGATACCACCAGCCAGTCGATCGAGGAAATCGCCTCCCACATCCTCAAGGCGGTCAAAAATAAACAGCGCCACGCCGAAGGACACTGATAACGAATAGCCGTGGCTGCCACATCTTTGTTGCCTGGGGTCAGGGTTCGCTAGACAGCCGCGCCCCCATCCGGGACATGACGCCCAACCTCGCGCCGCCGGGAAATCGTGGCTACCAGGCTTCTGGGTCGGTCCCTCCCTGCTCGCCCAGTGGCATGAGTTCGATCCCAGCGCCCCACAGGCTTTCCATAACCTGACGAAGTTGCCTGGGATGGCCGCTTGTCCAAAAGAAATTGCGCCCGACGCGGGGGGGGGCAAGCAAACCTGCCTCGGCTAATCGGCGACGTACCTGGCGAGCGACGGGGATGCCCGAGTCCAGTACCCGGACCTCGGGGCCCGCCAGGTCAGCGATCAGGGGAGCCAGGTGGGGATAGTGGGTGCAGCCCAGCACCAGGGTATCGGCACCTTGGGACAGCAATGGCTTGAGATAACCGGCCAGCAGGGCGCGAGTCCCCTCCCCCTCCAGATCCCCAGCCTCGACCCGTTCCACCAGGCCAGGACACGCTTGGGTCAACACCTGGGCACCGCCCTGGCTCGCCACCAGATGGGAAAACTTAGCGCTGGCCAGGGTCTGGCGGGTGGCAAGAACGCCCACGACGCCGGAGCGACTTTGGGCCACCGCCGGCTTGACGGCGGGTTCCATAGCGATCACGGGTACCCTATAGCGGTCACGCAACAGCCTGACCGCCGCCCCAGTAGCTGTATTGCAGGCTACGACCAGGGCCTTAGCGTCGCGCTCCAACAGAAATTCGGCTATGGCAATAGCACGGGCCTCGATAGCCTCCAACGGTTGGTCACCATAGGGGGCATAGGCCGAGTCCGCCACGTAGAGCAGGTCCTCGTGGGGCAGTTCGCGCCGGATTTCTCGCAGGACACTGAGCCCACCCACGCCGGAATCGAAAACACCGATGGGCCTTTCAGTGAACATGGTGAATCCAGGAGTGGAGGGGTTCCTGGGGCCGTGTGATCAGAGACGACATGGACCTTAGGAGGGGATATTCGGGGTTTTGACCCGAATTTTTTCAAAGATGTCGAGATATAGCCGGGCGGGCCGGGCCCAGGAATTGTCCATGGCCATGCCATTGAGACGCAACTGGCGAAAGTATTCAGGATAGTCGAACCAGAGCCCCAGGGCGCGATCCAGGGCCGAGGCCAACGCCTCGGTGGTAAGTTCATCAAAGACATAGCCATTACGCGCCTCGAAAGGCTTGTCGGAATGGTTGGCATCGAAGACGGTATCCGCAAGACCCCCAACGCCCCTGACTAGCGGCACCACACCATAGCGCATGGCGATCATCTGGGTCAGACCGCAAGGTTCATAGACGCTGGGGATGACCATGATGTCCGCCGCCGCGTAAATGAGGTGAGCCAGGTCCTCGTCGTAGCCCAGTTCCAGGTGGCAGTCGGGATTAGCATCCGTTTCTCGCTGCAAGACACGAAAGTAAGCTTCCAGCATCGGATCCTGGGCACTGCCCAACAGCACCGTTTGGGCACCCCGTTCCAGGCCATAGAGGATGGCGTGGCGGATCAGCTCCACCCCCTTTTGGGCATCCAGCCGGCTGACTACGGCGATGAGGGGCTTAGAGGCCTCGACCAGGCCCAGTCGTTGACGGAGGACCTGCTTGTTGCGGGCCTTGTCCGGCAGACTCTCCGGACCATAGGCATAGGGGATGCGGTTATCGGTCAGGGGGTTCCAGACATCGAAGTCGATGCCATTGAGTACGCCACAGAACTTGTGGCCGTGCCGACGCAGGGTCTCCTGCAGGCCCATACCCTGCTCCGTGGACTGAATCTCCCAGGCATAGCGGGGCGATACCGTGGTGACATAATTGCTATAGACGATGCCCCCCTTCATCAGATTGACGGTATGGGGGTTACCGGGATCTCGCAGACGATCCTGGGTCATGAGGCGCGGGGCATCCAGACCTGCCTGATGCAGGATGTATTCCCCAGTCCAACCCTGATGTCCCAGATTGTGTAGGGTGTAGCAAACCCGAGTCTGGTCCAGACCCTGGACCTGGTAGATCTCGTAGAGGAGGACCGGAACGAGCCCGGTGTGCCAGTCGTTGCAGTGGATGACGTCCGGGTGCCGGCCGGACTGGTGTAGAAACTCCAGCACGGCCCTGGCATAAAGGGTAAAGCGGTCCACATCGTCCGGCTCGCCATGAATAACGCCCCGGTTGAAAAATTCTTGGGGCGAATGGGGGTCGATAAACCAGGAGTCGATGCCATCCACCCGGCCGTGATAAAGGTCGCAGAGGTATCCTTTGTCGTAGAAGGGCACCCAGAGATCCGAGTAGTCCTTCTCCAGACCCTCTATCGCTTCCAGGCGCAGACAGTCGTACTTGGGCAATAGGACCTCGACCCGGTGCCCCGCCTGCATCAGTTCCCGGGCCAGCCCGTGGACGAAATCCCCCAGGCCACCGGCCTTGGCCACGGGGGCGCATTCAGCGCTGGCCATGACGATATACAAAACAGCTACCTCCAGAGGCAAAGGGGTTAGCCGAAATGACCAGGATCCAGATCGGGAAAGAGGCCATCCATCAGCTCCAGGCCCACCAGGCGATCGCCCGGGTCCAGACCCCGCCCCAGGGCATCGGCGAGAAAGGTGAAGCGCGCCAAGTGGGCTCGCAATCGGGCCTCGGCATAGGGGCCGCCACCGCCACGGCCCAAATGGAAGGTCCAATCCGAACCCTGGGCGAGCAGCAGAGAGCGTGCCGCCTGGCGTAGCAGACGCCCCCTCGGGCTGGCTGCCGGCGCGGCGCCATGGGTATGGCGCAAGGCCTGAAATTCCACCGCTGCCTGCTGCAACTGCAGATGTACCCAAGCGGTCTCGGGCCTCAGCCAGGTGCCATTATAGCCACCCTCGCCCCAACTGGAGGGGGCGACACGACAGGAACCGGCAGCCCCATAGTCCCCGAGATGCTGGCCAAGGCTGACCATCACCAGGTCCTCCTGGAGCTCCAGTTCCCGGATGAGGGCATCCAGAAACCAAGGGCCTTCATACCACCAGTGGCCGAAAAGTTCCGCATCGAAGGGGGCGACGATCACCGGGGGACGTGCCGACGCCGGCAGACGGGCCAGGAGTTGGCGACGTTGGGCGACAAAAGATCGCGCGTCCTGGGCCGCCCGCCGGGCGGCGCACTCGGGGTCGTACCAATCCTTGGGTCCCAGGCCACCTGTGATCCGCTGATATTTGATCCCCGTGGGGCCCGCGGCCACGCCCGGGGGCAGGAAATCGGCCAGGTTCTCCGCCGGGGCGGTGAACCCCAGATCGGCGTAATACTCCCGGTAATCGGGATGAGCCGGGTAGCCAAGCTCTCGGCTCCAGACCTCACGGGCCGAGTCGGGGTCGCGGCCAAAGAAGGCAACGCCCCCCGCCATCACCGGGGCATAGACCCCCCAGGGTGGGCGCGGCTGACCCTGCTGGAGCCCATGGGCCTCGAGCAGGCTATAGTCATAACCCGCCCCTGCAATCTCGCTCTCCAGGCCCGGATAATAGCCACACTCGGGCAGCCAAAGCCCGGCCGGGGACCGGCCCGTCAGGGCCGTGAAGGCATCCCGACCGACCCGGAGCTGGGCACGGACGGCCCCCGGGTGAGTACGCAACAGGGGCGGATAGCCATGGGTTGCCGCCGTGGTGATTAACTCCACCTGGTAGTCATCTCCCAAGCGCATCCAGGCGCCGATGAGATCCGCGCCCAGGCCTTCAAGAAACTGGTGCCGCCGGGCCTCGAATTGGCGCTGATACCAAATCGTCAGCCGGCGCTGGCGGGGATCGCGCGAGCGCGTGAGTTCCCCCGCACACAGGCGCAGACGGCGATCCAGATAGTCCAGAAACCGATCTGGCAGACTCGGGTCCGCCAGCATGGACAACAGGGTCGGAGACAGCGACAGGGTCAGACAGCAGGGGCTGCCCCGCGCCTGAGCGGCTCCCAGGACGTCCAGAAGTGGCAGATAGCAATCGGCGATGGCCTCGTGCAGCCAGTTTTCTTCTAGGGAGCGCACCTGTTCCGGGTGGCGGACATAGGGCAGATGGGCGTGGAGCACCAGCGCAAGCTGAGCGGGGTAAGTCACGTCCTATCTAAAGGGGGATCGGGCCGGCGGGGGATGGGACCAGCGGAACCCGGTGTGGCGGAGGGGTAGGCAAAGAGCCAGAAGCGAGCACCAGGGCCCTGAACGCGCGGATCTCCCCAGGTGCCCGAGGGAGAACCCGGGGAAGTGGCACCCGATTCAGGGCTGGAGCGGGAACTGCGGGGATCGAAGGTCGCCAGGAGGGGAGAGTCCGCGCGGATATCCGAGACCATCACTTCCGACGGATTGGCCGGCGCCACCGCCAACAGAGGCGCCGCCATCTTCTCGGTCGCAGGGCGGTCTGACACCGGTGCGGGGTTCCGCGCAAGGACCAGTGGCTGGATCTTGCGATTGCTATCGGACCGGGACCGAGGAGAGTCAAGGGGCCAGGAGCCGGCATCCTCGGACGGGGTGGGGGTGGCCACGGCCGGGGGCCGGGGAAATTCAGGCTTGAGCACCTGGCCCGTATCCACCAGGGTCGGATCCCAAGGGGGGGATGGCTCATCCTCGTCCGGGGGTCGGGTTGGCACTGGCAGGCGCGCCCCCGCCCCCCGGTCCCCGGCGGAACCCAGTGGCAGAGTTGCAGTAACCCGAGTCGGACGCGGCGGTACGGTTGCCAGATTGGACCTGGCTAACAAGATCCAGCCGCCCTCCGGGGTAGCGAGGCCCAACTCAGCCCGGTAAAGGACGCCAGGACCGCCGCTAACCAGAAAGCGGGCCACGCCTTGAGCATCTACCTCGCCAGCCGGCAGAGACAGGGCAGCAACCTCCAGCTGCCCCGCATCCTCCCGTAGCAACCGCAGGCGTTGATGGATACCCTGCAAACCCACGGGGAAGGCCCCCAGGACCAGCGCCAGTTGTCCCGATTCTACTTGCCATTGGGCCTGCAGCTGGTCAGGATCGAGATCAAAGAGACTGAGGAGGGTGCGACGAGAGGTCAGCGGAAACTCGCGCTCGATCCCCACGGCAACCGCACGGAGCCGGTCCGGCCCCCAGCCATCCCTGGGCGTCTCAGGCATTCCGGCTTTGCCTGCGCGATCGCATGGCAAGGAAGATACCGATCATGGTTCGCACCCGTTACTGGCGTAAGCGCCGGCGCCCAGGACCGGCGGTTACAAAGATCGGATTTTAGCTCAGGAGACGGGGAATTTCGCCCCTTTCAGCCGGTTAACGCCACCCGTCTGCCCGCTCAACCCCGGTGGACTGCTCAGCGTCCTTCCAGAACCACCAGGCTATGGGGCTCCAGATAGATATCATCGCGATTCAGCGGCACTTGCTCCTCGGGTGATACCAGTTCCGCATGCAAGGCCCGGCCCGTGTCCAGGACCAGACGCCAGGCACGATCAGGCAGGCTGGGGAGACGGCAACCCCGGCCCTCAACGCCCATGTTGAGCAGGACGCACAGATCAGCCTCGTCCTCCTCGACCCTGGCCAGGGTGAAACCCAGACAAGCGCCCTCGGACGCCCCCCAGTCCGGGGGCTGGCCATCGGCTCCCTGCCAGGCGATGTCTGGCCGGCCACCCTCCTGGCGGGGGCGGCCGGTGAGGAAGCGCCGCCGCCTCAGGCTTGGGTGACGCTTGCGTAGTGCCACCAGCCCCGCGACAAACCGATGCATCGGGGCCTGGGTGGCAACCTGGGTCCAATCGAACCAGCCTCTTGGGTTGTCTTGACACCAGGTATTGTTATTACCGCCCTGAGTCCGTAACACCTCGTCACCGGCCAGCATCATGGGGATACCTTGGCTGAGGAAAAGGATGGCCATCAGATTGCGGGCCTGACGTCGTCGCAAGGCGAGAATGGCCTCATCCTGGGTCTCACCCTCGCAGCCGCAGTTCCAGCTCAGATTGTCATCACTGCCATCCCGGGCGGCCTCGCCATTGGCATCGTTGTGTTTGTGGTCATAACTGACCAGATCCCAGAGGGTGAAGCCGTCATGACAGGTGACAAAGTTGATGCTATTGATGGGCAGACGCAAGTTGGCCTGGTAGAGGTCGCTGCTGCCGGTAATACGGCTGGCCACCTCGCCGATGAGACCGCCGTCGCCGCGAACGAAGCGCCGCACACTGTCGCGATAGCGACCATTCCACTCCATCCAGCGGTAACCGGGGAAGGTCCCCACTTGGTAGAGACCGGCGGCATCCCAAGCCTCCGCAATGATCTCGGTCTGGGCCAGCACATCCGAAAATTCAATGCCCCAGAGGAGCGGCGGATTGGGCATCGGCTGGCCGTCCTCCCCCCGCGCCAGGGCGCTGGCCAGATCGAAGCGAAAGCCATCCACATGCATAGCCCGCACCCAATACTCCAGGCAATCGATGATGAAGCGGGACACAAAGGGGTGATTGGCGTTGATGGTATTCCCGCAGCCGGTAAAGTCCAGGTAGCGGCTCTTGTCGATGCTATCGAGCAGGTAGAAGGTCTCGTTGCCAAATCCCTTGAAATTAAGGATAGGGCCGTCGGCCCCAGCCTCGGCCGTATGATTGAAGACCACGTCCAGGATAACGCCCATCCCTGCCCGATGCAGGGCCTTGACCAAGTCCCGGAATTCATCGCGATGGGTCCCGGCCTCGGGGGTGACACAATAGCCCGGGTGGGGGGAATAGAAACTGTGAGTGCTGTAGCCCCAATAATTGCTTAGGCCGAGATCGCGCACGCCGGTGGGTACATCCTGATCATCGAAGGCCATAACCGGCATCAACTCGACGTGGGTAATGCCGAGTGATTGGAGATAGGGAATCTTTTCGATCAGCCCCTGAAAGGTGCCGGGGTGCCGCACCCCCGAGGAGGGGTGGCGGGTAAAGCCACCCACGTGCAACTCATAGATAATCATATCCTCGGGGGGCAGATGCAGAGGGACGTCCCCTTGCCAGTCATAGTCGTCGTCTATGACCATTGCCCGGGGGGAATCATGGGGTAACACCCCTTCCCGCAGACGTCGCCAACGATCCCAACCGGCCATATTGACAACCCGCGCACAGGGTTGCAGAAGTTCCACCCTGGGATCGAAGCATAACCCTCGGCCGTGGGGGTCCTTGGGTCCATCCATGCGCCACGTGAAATGGATCCCGACCGGCAGCCCCACCACCAGCAGATGCCAGTAGAAGAAGGTATGGTTGATCTCGGGATCCAGCCGGATGATCTGGAAGGGTTCAGGGCTGTTATGGCCCTCGTACAGCAGCAACTCGACGCCCGTGGCGTGGCGGCTAAAGATGGAGAAGTTAACCCCCTCGGCCTCCACGCTCGCCCCCGTGGGATAGCGCCGGCCGGGCCGGGTGGTAAAGGGACCTGGAGTCATGAGCGAATGGTGCGGACGGGATTCTCAAAAATAGCCATCCCGGCGGGCCGGCCCATCGGACGGGCAGGCCCGCCAGGCGCTTAACCGGTGAACCGACCCTCGCGCAGGGCCTGGGCCTCCATGATCTCCAACTCCCGGGCACCGGAGATGACGATCTCGGGGTCAGGCACAAAGTCCAATTCCTTGTTCAAACGCTCATAGGGCACTGAGTTCAGGATCACCTTCATGGCGTTGATACGGGCGCGATACTTATTATTGGAGCGGATGATGGTCCAGGGCGCATGCGCCGCATGGGTGCGCTTGATCATCTCGTACTTCTGGCGGGTGAAGTCGTCCCAGCGGTCCTGGGCCTGGGCGTCGATCTCCGACAGCTTCCACTGACGCAGGGGGTCCGTCTTGCGCCGCTCGAAACGGCGGGACTGTTCGTCCTTGGTAACGCTGAAATAGAGCTTGACCAGAATGGTACCCTGGCGGACCAGGTCCTTCTCGAAGCCCACCACCCCATACATGAAATTCTGATACTCCTGTTCGGAGCAGAAGCCAAAAATAGGCTCTACGACGGCACGGTTGTACCAGCTACGATCGAAGAGCACCACCTCACCGCCCGTGGGGAACTGGGCCACGTAACGCTGGAAGAACCACTGGTGACGCTGCTCCTCCGTAGGCTTGCCCAGGGCCACGAGTCGATAGCGCTTCTCGTTCATATAGCGGGATACGCGCCGAATGGTGCCACCCTTGCCCGCCGCATCCCGGCCCTCAAAAACAATGATCATGCGCGTTTTGGTTTCTTCCAGATACTTCTGCATCCGGATCAGTTCGGCCTGGTAGGGCTTGAGGCTTTTCTCCTGGCGCCGACGCACGACGGCGCTGCGGTTCTCGCTCTTGCTCTGCGCCAGTTTGTTGCGCATGTCCCGGTAATCGTTCAACAACTCTGTCAGTTTGACCTGCTGACCGCGATATTCGACAAATTCAGGGTTCTTCAAATCATCCGACATGACGACGACCTCGTGTTTTATTAGCGCACCGGGTGGAAGGGTGCATTTTAACATGCCTCGGGTTCCTGCTTCCCGAAACATTTGTGATGCGGGCCAGATTGAAGAGGAAGCGAGTGAGCACCCGGACCCCAGGTCGAATTGCAAACACCCATTTATGCCCAGCCCAGAAACTGGCAAACTAGCCTAAGCCCGGGCCTAGATCGTTCGGGCGTCACCTTCGCGATCACCATCGCGATCAAGATCGCAGCCTAACGGAGAGGTCCTGGCCGTCCATGTCCGACAATGTCAAATACCTGCTCAACGAGCAGGACATGCCCAAGTCCTGGTACAACATCAACGCCGACCTGCCGGTGCCGCTCGATCCGGTGCTCCACCCCGGCACCAAGCAGCCCATCGGGCCCGACGACCTGGCGGTGATCTTCCCGCGGGCCGTCATTGAGCAGGAGATGAGCGCCGAGCGGGAGATCGACATCCCGGAGCCCGTGCGCGAGGTCTATCGCCAATGGCGCCCATCGCCCCTGTTCCGCGCCCGGCGTCTGGAGAAGGCGCTGAACACCCCGGCCAAGATCTATTACAAATACGAAGGGGTCAGCCCCGCCGGCAGCCACAAGCCCAACACCGCCATCCCTCAGGCCTTCTACAACAAGGAGGAAGGGGTCAAGCGCATCACCACCGAGACCGGTGCCGGGCAGTGGGGCTCATCGCTGGCCCTGGCCGGGTCCTTCTTCGGGTTGGAGATCCTGGTCTACATGGTCAAGGTGAGCTTTCATCAAAAGCCCTACCGGCGCGCCTTCATGGAGACCTTCGGGGCCACTTGTATCGCCAGCCCCAGCGATACCACCGCCAGCGGCCGCGCCGTGCTGGCCGAGCACCCCGACAGCACCGGCAGCCTGGGGATCGCCATCAGCGAGGCGGTGGAGGTCGCCGCCCAGAGCGACGACACCAAGTACGCCCTGGGCAGCGTGCTCAACCATGTCCTGCTCCACCAGACCGTCACCGGCATCGAGGCCATGCAGCAAATGGACATGGCCGGCGACTACCCGGACATGGTCATCGGCTGCACCGGCGGGGGCAGCAATTTTGCCGGCCTGGCCTTCCCTTTCCTCGGCAAGCAATTGCGTGAGGGCGGCAACACCCAGTTCATCGCCGTGGAGCCCTCCGCCTGCCCGACCCTCACCAAGGGCCTGTTCGCCTATGACTTTGGCGACACCGCCCATCTGACCCCGCTGGTCAAGATGTACACGCTGGGCTCCGGCTTCGTCCCGCCGGGGTTCCACGCCGGGGGCCTGCGCTACCACGGCATGGCCCCCCAGATCAGCCATCTGGCCAAGCTCGGCTACATTGCCCCGCGCTCCTACAATCAGTTGGAGTGCTTCGCCGCCGGCATCCAGTTCGCCAAGGCCGAGGGGATCATCCCCGCCCCAGAGGCCAACCACGCCGTCCGCGGGGCGATTGACGAGGCAGAGAAGTGCCGCGAGTCCGGAGAGGCCAAAACCATCCTCTTTAACCTCTGCGGTCATGGCCACTTCGACATGCAGGCCTACACGGACTATTTGGGTGGCAAGCTCAAGGACCTGGTTTACGAGGAGGGCGAGGTCGCCATGGCCCTGGCAGGACTGCCTTCGGTGTAAGGCCCCTCCTGGACTATGGCATGGGGCAGGGACGCCCCGTGTTGATCAAACCGCCTGTTCATGCTCCTCAAGGTGAGCACCGAGGATCTCCAGCAGGATGCTGATGACGGCCCCCCCTATCATGCCCCCAAAAAGGCCGCGTGGCACCTCGCCCAGGGCCTCCTCCAGGCCGCTGCTGAGGGCGAGCCCCATTCCCGTGGTTCCAGTCATAACCCAGACGCCAGCACCTACCACGGCGGCGATGACCCCGGCGACCAGGGGGGCAGATATCAGATGCGGACACCAGCGGACGATATGACTTACCAGGAACCGCTCGGTAAGTTGGAAGAGGCCCCCTACCCCGGCTACGATCCCCGCCGCCATGATACCCATCGCCAGGGGCGCGCCCTGCCATGCCAGCACCAGGGAAAGGATGCCACCCACCACCAGCCCACAAAACAAACCCGTCAGACTCTCGGCCAGGGGCCGCTCCCCGCCCTGGTTCAACCAGCCATACAGGATGCCCGCCACGAGGCCAACGGCCCCGGCCAGGCCAGCTATGAGGGGCAGACTCACCCCGTTCCCGATTGCCATCAGGGTGCCGACGGAGCCAAGCACCCCGGCCATGCTTCCGGCCAGGGCGACCGGCATGGAGCTATAAAAGGCGCTGGTCGTAACTGCTGCGATCAGGGTACCCAGCAGGCCCGCCTGCCAAACGGCCAAGCCGCTCAATATCAGCAGTCCGAATAGGGCGGAGAAAAGAGCACCAAAAAGGGCGCCGGCCAGGCCCCAGACCATTAAGGTCATGATGAGGGTGGCGGGATTCAGGTATTTCTTCATGGCTCACTCGACGGGTTGACCGACTTGGCGGCGGATGCGAAATTGCTTGAGCGGCAAGCTTAACCGGCCCTTGCCTTAGGGAACAGTCCCAGCCTCAACCTTCCTGAATCCAACGCCCCCAGGCACATCAATCGCTGCCCACTGCCTCACCCTCCCTCCCGGTAGCCAAACATGGCTGGGTTATCGGGGTGAGATTAAGATTCACTCCCAGGTCGGGTATTTTTACGATCGAGGTCTGTAACATGCACCTGGCAAATCTCGACATCGCCGAGGCCCTGGAAAGCCTGGGCACCGCCGCCACCGGGCTGACGGCCAGCGAGGCCGAACGCCGACAGCGGGAGTATGGCGCCAACCGCATCGTTGCCGTTGACGTCGAGCCAGAATGGCGGCGGCTCTTGCGTGAGTTTACCCACTTTTTCGCCATCATCCTCTGGGTAGCCGCCGGCCTCGCCTTCTTTGCCGAATCCCGCGAACCCGAGGGGGGAATGTGGCAGCTCGGTGTCGCCATCCTTGCCGTGATCTTCATCAATGGCACCTTCTCCTTCTGGCAGGAGTCGCGCGCGGGGCGCGCTATCGACGCCCTGCGCAAACTGCTTCCCCAGACCACCAAGGTCGTGCGCGACGGCCAGTTGACGACCTTGCCGGTCGAGGTACTGGTGCCAGGCGACATCATCCTGTTGGAGGCTGGCGACAACGTACCCGCCGATTGCCGTCTGATAGCCAGCACCGAGATCCGCGTCAACACCGCCACCATCACCGGGGAATCCCTGCCCAAGGCCAAGAATGCCGAGTCATGCCCGGAGGGCAAGACGGCGCTTGATACCCGGAACCTGCTGCTGGCCGGCACCTCGCTGGTCTCCGGCGAGGGACGGGCCCTCGTCTTTGCCACCGGCATGCACACCGAATTCGGTCAGATCGCCCATCTCACTCAAACCGCAGAAAGCGCGCCCTCGCATCTACAGCAGGAAATCGCTCGGCTCTCACGGCTCGTGGCGGTCTTTGCCACCGGGTTGGGGCTGGCGTTCTTCCTGGTCGGCCTTTACCTGGGGTTGCCCTTCTGGGCCAACCTCATGTTCGCCATTGGCATCATCGTTGCCAACGTCCCCGAGGGCCTGCTGCCCACTGTGACTCTGTCCCTGGCGATGGCCACCCAGCGCATGGCGCGGCGCAACGCCCTGATCCGCCATCTGCCGGCGGTCGAGACCCTGGGGGCCACCACCGTAATCTGCAGTGACAAAACCGGGACCCTGACCCAAAACCGCATGGCGGCGCGGCAGACCTATGTTCTTGGCCGGCTCCATGAGGGCCCCTTCCCGCTCGATCAGCCGGGGACCGAGCGGCTGTTGCGCAACCTCTCCACCTGCCACAGCCTGAAGCAGGGCACCCTGGGCGGCCAGGCGGTCTTACTCGGCGATCCCATGGAACTGGCCCTGGTCGAATTCGCCAGCCAGGCCAGGACATTTGCCGACATGACTCCCACGGGTGAGTTGCCCTTCGACAGCGAGCGCCGCCGCATGTCGGTGATCGTCGCCCAGGGCGGCGAGCGTTGGCTCTACTGCAAGGGGGCGCCAGAGGCCGTCATGCCCCTGTGCGACGAAGTCGAGACGGCTAACGGCAGGGAACCCCTTGACCCTCAGGCCCACCACGCCATCGCCCAGGTCCAACAGCGCATGGCCGATGCGGGACTGCGCGTCCTGGCCTTTGCCTGGCGGCAGCTGGAAACCGACACCCAACCCCGGGAAGAACGGCTGGTGCTGTCAGGTTTGGTCGGTCTTTACGACCCCCCCCGGCCCGAGGTACCCGAGGCCATGGCCCGCTGCCGCTCGGCGGGGATCAAGATCATCATGATCACGGGCGACCACCCCCACACGGCCCTGGCGATTGCCCGCGAGATCGGTCTCGTCCGGGGAGAACGCCCCCGGATCATTCTCGGTGAGTCCCTGCGCCGCATGACCAAGGCGCAACTGCAAACCGCCCTCGACAGCCCCGAGATCCTCTTCGCCCGCGTCACCGCCGAACAAAAGCTGCTGGTCGTGAGTGCCCTCAAGCGCAAGGGCGAGATCGTTGCGGTAACCGGCGATGGCGTCAACGACGCCCCGGCCCTGAAATCAGCTCACATCGGCATTGCCATGGGGCTGGGGGGTACGGACGTCGCCAAATCAGCGGCGGACATGATCCTGCTGGATGACAATTTCGCCAGCATCGTCAACGCCATCGAGGAAGGCCGCGCCGTCTTTGATAACATCCGTAAATTCCTGACCTACATCCTGACCTCGAATATCCCCGAACTGGTCCCCTTCCTCATCTACGTGCTGCTACGCGTCCCCCTGCCCCTGACCATCATCCAGATTCTGGCCGTCGATCTGGGCACGGACATGGTGCCCGCCCTAGCCCTGGGGGCCGAACGACCCGATCCCGGCGTCATGCGCCAGCCGCCACGCCAGGCCCAGGAACGGTTGCTCTCCTGGCCCCTGGTGGCACGGGCCTACCTCTGGCTGGGACCGCTCCAGGCGCTCGTAGCCTTGACGGCCTATTTCTTCGTCCTGCACCTGGGAGGCTGGAGCTTCGGCACCCCCCTCGCAGCCAATGACCTTCTCTACCAGCAGGCCACCACCGCCTGTCTGGCGGCCATCGTCGTTGCTCAGGTCGTCAACCTATTCCTCTGCCGCCATCCCCGCGCGGCGGCCTTGTCGTCCTCCCCGCTTGACAATCGCCTCCTGCTACTCGGCCTGGCCGTGGAAACGGGATTACTGATGTTCGTCACCTTCACAGCCACCGGAAACTGGATCTTTGGCACGCAGGCCTTCCAGCCGGGCGCCTGGGGCCTGATCGCCTGCCTGGCCCTGGCGTTTGGCGCCCTGGAGGAGATCCGCAAGTATCTTTTCCGACGCTGGGCTCGGCCCCGACCCGTCGCCTGATCCCGGATTGGTTTGGCCAGGGGCTTAGGAGGTACAGTAGCGCCTCACGACCCCGAGCCACCGAGGCCCCATGCCCATGAGCCAGGCACCCCGCCCCTGTTGGATTTATAAGAGCCCCCGCAAGGAGGAGATGTACCTCTACCTCGCCGCCCGGGAGGGCTTCGACGTCCTGCCCCCCGCCCTGCTGGACCACTTCGGCCCGCCGGTCTTCGTCATGGAACTGGCCCTCCACCCCGAACGTCGCCTGGCGCGGGAAGATGTCGTCAAGGTCATGACCAACCTGGAAACCCAGGGCTTCCACCTCCAGATGCCACCCCAGATCCGCCCGGATTATCTGCCCTCCTTCCACCAGAGCACCCTGCACTGAGGATCAGCCCATGCAGAATAAGATAGGCTTCATCGGCCTCGGTATCATGGGCCGGCCCATGGCCCTGAACCTGCGCCAGTCCGGCTATCCCCTCCAGGTCCACGCCCGCCGCACCGAATCCATGGCCCCCCTGGTCGCGGCCGGCGCCATCGCCTGCGCCAGCCCGGCGGAGGTGGCGCAGCAGGTGGACATTATTTTCACCCTGGTCGCGGATACGGCGGACGTGGAGCAGGTCATTCTGGGCGACCAGGGCGTCCTTGCGGGCGCCCGCCCAGGCCTGGTGGTGGTGGATATGAGCACCATCTCCCCCGCCGCCACCCGAGCCCTGGCACTGCGGCTGGGCGAGCAGGGTGTGAACATGCTCGATGCCCCCGTTTCGGGCGGCGAGATCGGGGCCATTCAGGGCACCTTGTCCATCATGGTTGGCGGCGAGGCGGCCATCTTCGCGCGGATCAAGCCCCTGTTCGAGATCCTGGGCAAGAATATCGTCCACATCGGCGGCCATGGGGCTGGCCAGGTCTGCAAATCCTGCAACCAGATCGCCATCTCCCAGACCCTGGCCGGGGTCGGTGAGGCGCTACTCCTCGCCCGCGCCTCCGGGGTGGATCCCGCCAAGGTCCGCGCCGCTCTCCTCGGCGGCTCCGCCAACAGCCGGGTCCTGGAGATCCACGGCCAGCGCATGATTGACCGCGACTTCAACCCCGGCTTTAAGGCCCGCCTCCACCACAAGGATCTGCGCCTGGTCCTCGAGGCCGCCCACGAACTCGGCCTCGCCCTCCCGGGTACGGCCCAGGTCGCCCAATACCTCAACGCCCTCATGGGCCGTGGACTGGGCGAACTCGACTCCAGCGCCCTCTACCAGGTTCAGGAAGAGGCCAGCGGCCTGCCCCCCCAGGCCGGGACCTAGCTGGCTACCAGCGCCGGTAGACCAGATGGAGCGGCTGGCCTTGACGCAGAATCGTCAGAGAGGCCGGCTCCCCCCTGTCCAGGGCGGCCATGACTTCGTCCACCTTGCGGATGTAAGCCAAGGCCCGGGTCGGGCTGAATTGCGGGATCTCACCGTCGATCAGGGCAATGACATCCCCCTCCCGCAGCCCGAACTCCCACAGGACGGAATCCGCCGCCACCCGATCGAGGGACAGCAGGGTCGGCTCGCCATCCCCCCGAGGCAGAATGGAACTGCTGGCCTTCATCAGTTCTGGCATCCAGTTGGATGAGTCGGCGACGTGTGACAGCAGTTCCGGGTACAGCAACAACTCCTGGCGGGTCAGGTGCTCGGCCCCCTCGGCAATGACGCCCTGACGGCGTAACCGGGAGATCAGGGTCCGCTCCTCCCGCGCCGCCGGACTCGCGCCCGATGCCAAAGAGTCCGTGGCCTGAGGCAGGGTGGGCGCCAGGGAGCCGAGGAGGGCGGGCGCAGGGGCAGCCCCGTCTCCCACCGACGAAGAGGGCTGGTGAGCGCCATCCGCCCCTGGCGGCACCTCCCCCTTGCCTCCCGCTGGCTCCCCCTCTGGCAGCCACCCCCGCATCACCGCCACTAGCACGAACCCCAGGAGGCCTAACAGCACCAGGCCAAGCCATAGGCGACCAAACCCGGCGCCCCACCCGGGTGCCAGCCCCTGCTCCAGGCTCATCTTGCGACCCCTCGTTGCCATGTTGGAACCTTCACTCTTGGTGGACGACGCAGCTACGCATGATGAAGTTAAACTAACTGCTCGAAAAGACAACCAGACCCCAAAACTCCCATGTCTCGTCGCTCACCCTTGCCTGGGTCTGGAGGTTCGGCAGGCCCATCCCCTACCGGCAACACGATGGAAGCCAGCCACACCGCCTACCATGCCTGAACCAACCCGAGACCACATCACCGGCGTCATCCTCGCCGGTGGCCGGGCGCGACGCATGGGGGGCCAGGACAAGGGTCTGATTCCCTTCGGCGGTCGGCCCCTGGTGGCCTGGATCATCGCGACCCTGAGGCCCCAGGTGGGGTCTATCCTCATCAACGCCAACCGTAATACCGAGGCCTACGCAGCCCTGGGCTACCCCGTGGTCGCGGATCGGATAGGGGGCTTCCAAGGTCCCCTGGCGGGTATTGCCACCGCCATGGCGGTGGTCGAGACCCCCTGGATATTGACACTCCCCTGCGACGGCCCCTTTCCGCCCGCCGATCTGGCCCAGCGCCTGGCCGCGGCCCTGACCCAGGCGGACGCTGAGATCGCCGTCGCCCGGGATGCCGAAAGGTTACAGCCAGCCCATGCCTTGTTACCCGTGGCGCTCGCTCCCAGCCTGCAGCGCTACCTGGCCGCTGGGGAGCGGCGCATCGACACCTGGCAGGCCCAGCATCGACTGGCCCTGGCGGACTTCAGCGACTGTCCCCTGGGCTTCGCCAACCTCAATAACCCCCAGGACGCCCAGTGGCTGGAAGCCCAGGTGAGGCCCTGACCGCCAGCATCCGGCCTCATCCCCGACTTTCCTTACTTCCTGCACCCTGGCCCGCCATACTCGTCGCCGTGACCTTCTCCATCCGCACCAAACTCTTCCTGACCCTTTTGGCCGCCAGTTCCCTGGCAGTGGCAGGCATGCACGCCTTCATGGCCTGGTCCTTCAACAATGGACTCATGGAATTGGCCGAAGACCGCCAACAGGAACGGCTGGAGCAGATTGCCGATCGCCTGGTCGAGCGCTACCGTCAGGATGGCGGTTGGCAGCAAATCGCCGCGGACAAGGGCATCTGGATCAGCATCCTCACCGGCTTCGACCAACCGGAAGATCTCCCTGGCCGGGGTCCCCCCAAGTGGGCCCCGGGCAGCGGCCCCCGGCGCCACCAGGCGCGCATCATGCGGCACCGGTTCGAAGATCCCGGCGTCTGGCCCCCGACCCCGGCGGTGGAGCGGGCGCGTCAGCCCGATGGCCCGCCCCTGCCCCTGGAGATGCGCCTCATGCTGCTGGACAGTGACGGCGCCCCCATCCAGGCCCAACCCGCCTTGCTCCCCGGGACGCCACGCTTCCCCCTGCGCCTGGAGGAAGAGCGCATCGGCGAACTGGCCCTGATCCAGGGGCCCTACCTACCCGAATCCGGTGAGTTGCGTTTCCAGGAAAGCCAGGGTCAGGCCCTGCTACTCATCGCCCTCGCCATGGTCCTGCTCTCGGCCCTCTTCGCCTTTCCCCTGGCCCATCGCCTGGCCAAACCCGTCCGCGGCTTCCAGGACACGGCACGGCGGCTGGCCTCCGGCGACTATGCCGCCCGGGCCGAAAGCCACGGGGATGATGAACTGGGTCGGCTCGGCGGCGACCTCAACGCCCTGGCTCAGACCCTGGAGGCCAACGAGCAGGCCCGACGGCGTTGGATGGCCGACATCTCTCACGAACTGCGCACCCCCCTGGCCCTGCTGCGCGCCGAGATCGAGGCCGCCCAGGACGGGGTGCGCCCCCTCGACGCCCGCACCCTGGAGGCCCTGCATGGCGACACCCTCCGCCTGGGCCGACTGGTGGATGACCTGCACGAACTGTCGATGACGGACCTCGGGGCCCTCAGCTATCGCAAGGCGGACACCGATATCCTGGAAATCCTGGCCACGGACCTGGATGCCTTTCGCCCCCGCTTCGCCGCCGCCGGCCTGGGACTCAGCCTCCACAACTCGCTCGCAGCACCCCCGATCATCTGGGCGGATGGGCACCGCCTCTCCCAGCTCTTCCGCAATCTGCTGCACAATAGCCTCCAGTACACCGACCCCGGCGGCGAACTACGCATCCTTATGGCCCTTACGCCCAGCGATTTGCTCATCGACTTTCAGGACACGGCCCCCGGCGTGCCCGCGGCCGCCCTGGACCACCTCTTCGACCGCCTGTATCGGGTCGAGGCCTCCCGTAGCCGCAACAGCGGCGGCGCCGGGCTCGGCCTCGCCATCGCCCACAATATCGCCGAGGCCCATGGCGGAGACATCTCCGCCCGGCACTCCCCCCTCGGCGGCCTCTGGATTCGCCTCCGCCTGCCCCTGCAAGGTGCCACCCCATGACCGATCGCATCCTCATTGTCGAGGACGAGGAACGCCTGGCCCGCCTGGTCGCCGATTACCTGACGGCCACCGGCTACGACACTCAGATCCTCGCCGACGGTACCCTCGTCGTGGACTGGGTGCATGCCAACTCACCCGCCCTGATCCTCCTCGACCTCATGCTGCCCGGTCGCGACGGCCTGGACCTGTGCCGCGATCTGCGCGCCTTCAGCCAGGTACCCATCATCATGACCACCGCCCGCGTCGAGGAGATCGACCGTCTCCTCGGCCTGGAACTTGGCGCGGATGACTATGTCTGCAAACCCTACAGCCCCCGGGAATTGGTGGCGCGGGTCAAGGCCGTGCTCCGGCGCACCCAGCCCCCGGCCCCCGGCACCCTGGGTAGCCCTGCGCAGGGCGAGGCCAGTGCCCTCACCCTGGACGAATCCACCCTGCGCGTCCACTGGCGCGGGCGCGCCATCGAACTCACGGCGGTGGAATTCAGCCTCCTCGCCACCCTCCATGCCGCCCCCGGGCGCATCTTCTCCCGCGAGCGGCTCATGGAGCGCATCTACCGCGACCACCGCGTCGTCTCCGATCGCACCATCGACAGCCACGTCAAAAAATTGCGCCGCAAGTTAAACGACTTGGCCCCGGAGCAGGAATTGATCCATTCCGTCTATGGCGTCGGCTATCGTTACGAGGAGCAGGACGAGGTCTAGTCCCGGGCTGCAGCCATGGCAAAATCCCAAACCCCGGCCTTTGTCTTGGCACGAGTGACAGGCAACTGCTCGTTAGCGGGTCCGCGAACCTCATAAAGACCCTTGGCGCCCGCTCCTGCGGGGTCCGGGTAAACCCAGGGCTTGCCATCTTCCCGAAATGGGGCAAACTTGGTTCGGGCCGGAGGGATGCTTCCCGCCCAACTCACAACCACATTCGGAGGATTAGCCATGTCAGAAAACCAGAAGCCCGAGGTCATGGAAAAAATGGTCCAGGCCTACGAAGAAATGGTCAAGCGCACCCACGAATCCCTGGCCAGGGCCGAGAAGGAGACGGTGCCCGCCTTGCGCGAGCTGCTGGACAAGGCCCGCGACCACATGGTGGAACTGGGCGAACTTACCCGCGAGGAGGCCGCTAAGGTGGCCGACTACGTCGAACACGACATCAAGGATGCCGCCACCTACATCACCGAGACCGGCGCGGACCTGCGTCAGTGGTGGCGTTTCGACCTTGACCAGATGGAGCAGCGCATGCTGGAGATGTTCACCAGCGTCGCCGACCAGACCAGCCTGCAACTGCGCAACTGGGCCGATCAGGCCCGCCACACCCTCGGCTATCACACCGGCGAGATCACCGGACCCGGCACCCTGGTCTGCACCGCCTGCGGTGCCGAAATACACTTACACAAGACCGGCCATATCCCGCCCTGCCCCAAATGCCATGGCATCCAATTCAAGCGCCCCGGCCCGGAGGCCCCAGAGGCTGAATGAAACACCTCACCGGAGGCCTGCGCAAAACGGCAAAATGGGTTCGTTTGGTAATTTTGCCTTTTTGCGGCGTCCCGGCAAGGCTGACTGACCTCTTAAAGGAACCTCGTCGGCGTGTCCAATCACGGTGACTCATCCTGGCTTTTGGTCATCGCCCCGCTGAACAGATAGCAGGAGATTCTGCAATGTTGAGACCTGAAGGGCGGCTATCGTGGGGGGACCGAGTCGGAGCATCGCCATGAAAGCAGTCATTCTCGCCGGCGGCCTGGGCACCCGGCTTTCCGAGGAGACCCTCCTTAAGCCCAAGCCCATGGTCGAGATCGGCGGCAAGCCCATCCTCTGGCACATCCTCAAGACCTATTCGCACCATGGCGTCAACGACTTCATCATCTGCCTGGGCTACAAGGGCTATCTGATCAAGGAATACTTTACCAACTACCTGCTCCACAACTCAGACCTCACCATCGATCTGACCGCTAACCGCATCGACATCCTGGAGCGCTATGCCGAGCCCTGGCGGGTCACCCTGGTGGATACCGGCGAGCACACCCAAACCGGGGGACGGCTGGGGCGGGTGCGCCGCTTTCTGCAAGATCAGGAATCCTTCTGCTTCACCTATGGCGACGGTGTGGGCAACATTGACATTACCGCCCTGCTCCGCTTCCACCAAGCCCACGGCAAGGCGGCGACCGTGACCGCCGTCACCCCGCCTGGCCGCTTTGGCGCCCTCGGGCTGGACGGCGAGCAAGTCATCGAATTCACCGAAAAGCCCAGTGGCGATAACGGACTCATTAATGGGGGCTATTTCGTGCTGAACCGCTCCACCCTGGAGCTGCTGGGCGACGACGACCTGGCTTGGGAGGCTGGCCCCATTGCCACCCTGGTCCAGCAGCGGGAACTGGTGGCCTACCGCCACACCGGTTTCTGGCACCCCATGGACACCCTGCGCGACCGCAACTTCCTGGAGCAGCTTTGGGCCAGCGGCACCGCGCCCTGGCAGGTCTGGTCACCGTGAAGCCGCTGAATCCAGACCCCGCCTTCTGGCGCGCCCGGCGCGTCCTCATCACCGGCCACACGGGCTTCAAGGGCAGTTGGCTCAGCCTCTGGTTGCAACATCTCGGCGCCCAGGTCACCGGCTACGCCCTCGCCCCCCCGACCCAGCCTAACCTCTTTACCGTCGCCCGGGTCGCCACCGGCATGGCCTCACAACTCGCCGACATCCGCGACCTGCCCCGCCTGCAAGATGCCCTGCGAGCCGCCAGCCCGGAAATCGTCCTGCACCTCGCCGCCCAGCCCCTGGTCCGCCAGGGCTACCGCGACCCAGTCGAGACCTACGCCACCAACGTCATGGGCACCGTCCATCTGCTGGATGCGGTGCGCCACAGCCCGGGTGTCCGTGCCGTGGTCATCGTCACCAGCGACAAGTGCTACGAGAACCGGGAATGGGTCTGGGGTTACCGGGAAAACGAGCCCATCGGTGGCCGGGACCCTTACAGCAACAGCAAGGCCTGCGCCGAACTGGTCACCCACGCCTACCGCGACGCCTTCTTCAATCCCGCCCAGCATGCCGAGCACGGCGTCGCCGTTGCCAGCGCCCGCGCCGGCAACGTCATCGGCGGTGGCGACTGGGCGGCAGACCGCCTCATCCCCGACCTGCTGCGCGCCATCGCGGCGGGAGAGCCCACTGTCATTCGTTCCCCCCACGCGATCCGCCCCTGGCAGCACGTCCTGGAACCCCTGGCCGGCTATCTGCTCTTGGCGGAACGGCTCCACGCTGAGGGTCCCGCCTTCGCCGCGGCCTGGAACTTCGGCCCCCACGACGAGGACGCCAGGCCCGTCCAGTGGCTTATCGAGCGCCTCACCGCCGCCTGGCAGACCGGCGGCGGGGCAGCCAACTGGCAGCTCGACCCCAGGCCGCAACCCCATGAGGCCCATTACCTCAAACTGGATTGCGCCAAGGCCAGGAGCCAGCTAGGCTGGCAACCCCGCTGGTCGCTGGATGAAGCCATCCTTCGGATCGTGGCCTGGCACCAGGCCCAAGCCATCGGCGTTGATATGCGTCACAGATCGATCCAGGAACTCATCGATTATGAAAATCAGCCAGCCTGATTTAACCACCCATTAGATCGGGGCCCTCCTGCAAATAGACATCCCGGCATTGTGGCACCATAATGACGTACAAATCAGACGTGGGATTTTTGGAGCCTACCGTGTCACAAGCCGCCGCGAGCAAACCCGAGCGCATCAATCTCCGTCTGGAGACCCAAGCCAAGCAACGACTTGAACAAGCAGCCAGGCTAGAGGGGAAGACCCTCAGCCGCTACATACTCGGGAGCGCCCTGCTACACGCCGAAGAAGTGATCGCCCGATATGAGACCCTGGTCTTGCACCGGGGCGAGGCGGAATTATTCTTTGACGCCCTCGCCAATCCGCCTGCTCCCACCGCAAGGCTTACTGAGGTTCTGGAGGAACACAGTCGGCGTGTTCAATCAGGATGAACAATACTGGGCTGCTGGTCATTGGCCCTCTGGAGCCTATTCATGACCGGAAGGATTTCTCCTGTGGTCAGGCAGCCCTCGACACCTATCTCAAGCAAGGTGCCAGTCAGGACCTGCGGCGTCGGATTGCCCGCGTCTATGTCTGCACCGAACCGGACAGCCGAAAAATTCTCGGCTTTTATACCTTGAGCGCCCTGTCCGTCGCATTACATGACTTACCTGCCGACAAGGCTCGCCGCCTGCCCAAACACCCGCTTCCCGCGGCACTCCTCGGCCGCTTAGCGGTCTCGCAGCAAGCCCAAGGTCAGGGCGTTGGCCGCATGCTAATGGCGGATGCCATCAAACGCGTTCTCGCCGCCAGTACAACACTCGGTATTTATGCCCTGGTCGTGGACGCCAAAGATCAACAGACCGCTAAATACTACGAACAGTTTGGCTTCCTGACGTTATCAGCAACCAGCAAGCGCTTATTTTTACCTTTGGAGCAGTTAGGAGCGGACTAAGGGATGCGCATCACCTCAACGCCATCACGGATCATCCGTGCAACTGAAATCCTGAAAGCATATGCGTGACAAGTCGATCCTGGAACTCACATTGACGGTCGGCGAAGGCGGTAACGTGACCTTTCATGTCCCCCAACCCCCAGGCACCCAGTTGCGCATCATTGTCCTGGATGAAGCCAGGGCTAATACCTTTAACGACGAAGAACACTTCCAACTGAGTGCCTTGGCAGCAGTGACCCCGGACGATCCCGAGGAAGATGCCATTTGGGAGCCTTATTTGCATGACTGAGCCTCCCCGGGTTGGTGATATCTATGTGGTCAAGGTGCCCCTCATCGCAGGCAAGGGTGCCAGGCCGCGTCCCATACTGGTGATGGGGCCGCCTAATAGCCACGGCGATGTACTGGGCTTACCTGGCACCTCACAGCGCCAACCAGGGAATGAACCCTTCCAGATTGTTATCCAGCCGGAAGATCTTGAGACCGGCCACCTGGAACAGTCGACGATCTTCCCAACCAGTAACCAACTGGTCCTCTCGCCCCGCCTGTTCCAAGCCTATGTGGGTCGAGTCAAATCAACATTTCTGAATCTGGCGCTGCGCCAGCTCGTGGCCAGACACGTCAAAAATTATGATGAGGTCATGCGCACCTCGCCACCCTTTCAACCCGGCATCACTCCCATCCCCCCCGCCGGCAAATTACTCGACGCCACTGAGCTTCAGCACATGGTCGATGCCGCCCTGGACGGCTGGCTCACCACCGGACGCTTCAACGACGCCTTCGAGGAGCGCCTGGCCCACTTCCTTGGCGTCAAGCACCTGATCACCGTCAACTCCGGCTCCTCCGCCAACCTCATCGCCTTCGCCACCCTCACCTCCCCCAAGCTGGGCGAGCGCGCCATCCAGCCTGGGGACGAGGTTATCGCCGTCGCCGCCGGCTTCCCCACCACCGTCAACCCCATCCTCCAATACGGTGCTGTGCCGGTCTTCGTCGATGTTGAACTCGGCACCTACAACATCGACGCCAGCCGCGTCGAGGCCGCCATCGGCCCCCGCACCAAGGCCATCATGCTGGCCCACACCCTGGGCAACCCCTTCAATCTGGACGTCGTCACCCACCTCTGCCGGCAGCATCACCTCTGGCTGATCGAAGACTGCTGCGATGCCCTGGGATCAACCTATTATCTTTCCCCCTCCCCCCCCGCGGGGGAGGGCTGGGGAGAGGGGGAAGCCCCACTTGCAACCACCCCTCGCCTGGTCGGCACCTTCGGCGACATCGGCACCCTCAGCTTCTATCCCGCCCATCACATCACCATGGGCGAGGGCGGCGCCGTCTTCACCAATAACGGCACCCTCAAGCCCATCCTAGAATCCTTCCGCGACTGGGGCCGCGACTGCTTCTGCGCCACCGGCCAGGACAACACCTGCAAAAAGCGCTTCGCCTGGCAGCTTGGCAGCCTGCCCGAGGGCTACGACCACAAGTACAGCTACTCTCACGCCGGCTACAACCTCAAAATCACCGACATGCAGGCCGCCTGTGGTCTGGCCCAACTCGACAAGCTCCCGGATTTCATCGCCCGGCGCAAGGCCAATTTCGCCTTCCTGCACGAACGTCTCAGGGCCTGCGAGGATTTTCTGATCCTGCCCCAAGCCACCCCCCACGGCGACCCCTCCTGGTTCGGCTTCCCCCTCACCCTGCGACCCGAGGCCGGCATCTCCCGGTTAGATCTGCTGCGTCATCTGGACCAGCACAAGATCGGTACCCGCTTGCTCTTCGGCGGCAACCTGACCCGCCAGCCCTATTTCCAGGGGCGTCATTACCGCGTGGCCGGCGAACTCACCAACACCGATCGCATTATGCATGACACCTTCTGGATCGGCCTCCAGCCCGCCTTGACGAACGAGATGCTGGAATACGCCGCTGGAACAATCGCCGACTACCTGGCACGGATTCCCTCACCGAGGCGCCATCGGGCAACCCCAATGCCTATTGGCGAAGCTGATGTTTAACAAACCCCAGGATTTAGACCCTTGTTATTTTCATGGCCAAGCATGACTCCTCCTACAAGCTCTTGTTCTCGAACCGGGAATTGGTTGCCGACCTGTTGCGCGGCTTTGTGCGCGAGGACTGGGTCGCGGATCTCGACTTCGGCACCTTGGAACGTCCGCGCGAGAGCGGCATCAGTCACGACCTACGCGAGCGGGAGGACGACCTAATCTGGCGGGTACGTTGGGGTGAGCGCTGGCTCTATATCTATTTGTTGCTTGAATTCCAAGCGACGGTCGATCACCTGATGGCGGCCCGCCTGCTAACCTATATTGGCCTACTTTATGAGGACCTAGCCGCCACCAAGGAGATTCCCACCCGGGGCACCCTGCCGCCAGTAGTGCCGATCGTACTCTACAACGGCTTGGATCGCTGGACAGCGGCGACCAGCCTGGACGCCATGATCGCGCCAGAACTGCCGGCGCTGCTCCGCCACTGGCAGCCCCAATTGCGCTATCTACTGATTGATGAGCATGCCCCACAGGAGCCGGCACTGGCCGCCTCGCGCAATCTCGCGGCGGCACTATTCCGCTTGGAGAATAGTCGTACTCCCCAAGACATGGAAAGGGTGATAAAAGGTCTGGTCGAATGGCTGGCGGATTCAGAGCAGACCCATGTGCGACGCGCCTTCGTGATCTGGCTCAAGAGGGTGCTGCTTCCGGTGCGAATACCAGATATAGAATTAAGTTCTATCAATGATTTACAGGAGATGCACACAATGTTAGCCGAACGAGTAAAAACCTGGACGGAGGATTGGAAAAAGCAGGGTATTCAGGAAGGCCTTGAACAGGGCCTGGAACAGGGTCTCGAACAAGGTCTCGAACAGGGCCTTGAACAAGGCCTTGAACAAGGCCTTGAACAGGGCCTGGAACAGGGCCGCCATCAAGGGATCCTACTTGGCGAAGTCAACCTGTTAAGCAGACAGCTAAAAAAGTGCTTTGGCGCCATGCCCCCTTGGGTCGAGAAGCGCCTCGCTGAAGCAAGCGTGGCCGAACTGGAGACTTGGGGCGAGCGGCTGCTCGACGCTGGGAGCCTAGAGGACGTCTTCAAAAGCACACACTAAAACCCCGGCGCCCAACCAGGGGTATTGCCTGACTGGATCAAAGCCAATCACCCCGAGTCAAGAAACCGAGGCATGACACCTTCTGTATTGGCCTCCAACCCGCCTTGATAAGCAAAATGCTGGCATGCAACGTCAATCGGCTAGGCGCATAGAGGCTAATGATGAGGGTGGATAGATCCATAGAGGCTATAGTTCTCGCGGGAGGGCGTGGACGCCTGGACACGGCAGGAAACCGCATCGTTCGCTTTGTCGAGAAAGGCGTGGTTGGCCCCGGCCTCATCAACGCCAGCTGCTACGTGTTTCCAAGGGGGATTGGCCTAGAATTCCTCCCTATAAGGCATTCTCACTGGAACAGGACAAGCTCGTCAAAACCGTTAGTCGATTGTCTTACCGGGTTTTAACCTTTCATATTGAAATAACCGTCTGTTTCCACAAGAGGCCCATTGGTCAATCCCGATGACCGCGTACGAGGGGCACTGTCTAAGATGCGCGGACGCCGAGCACGAGTAAGCCTGGGGAACCTGCCCGATGAAAACTGATCCATCGATTTATGAGTTCCTGGCAACCGGCCCCGAGGCGTTTCGGGTGCTCAGTGGGGGTTTAACTCTCAGCGGCGCCTACCAATTTAACTCACTGACGATTAAGGGAATCGAGCGGCGTCTCGACGGTATTTTCGAACCCGATGGTCACGACGGGCCGGCCTATATCATCGAATTTCAGGGCCAATATGCCGCTGGAGCCTGGTATAACCTCCTGACCAAGATTGGCTTATATGGCGAGATGCACCCGCAGCGTACCTTGTCTGGCCTGCTGATCTTCATGCGGGCCAGGGATGATCCCGGCGTCCCAACGAGCCTGGCGCCCCCCTGGAATCAGGTGGCCTATCTGGATGAACTGCTCCCGCTCTGGGCGGAACGGGAGCCAGAGAACCCCTTCGTGGCCGTATTTGCCCCACTGCTCATCCGCAGCGACGCCGCCCTGCGGGCCCAAGTCCCGAAGGTGTGGCGCACCATCCAGGCGGCCCCGCTCGCACCGGACGTGCAGGCGACCCTGGAACGGATGCTAGAATTCTGGCTGTTTGAACGCTTCCCATCCCTCACCAGCGAGGAATTACAAACCATGTTGAATATCCTGGTACCCTTAGAACAAACGCGCGCTTATCAGGAAATTTTTGCCAAGGGTAAGACCGAAGGCGAGACCAAAGGCAGGACCGAGGGCAGGACAGAGGGCAGGACCGAGGGCAGAACCGAGGGCGAGGCCAAGGGCAAGGCTGATAGCCTGAAGCGGTTGCTAACCCGCCGCTTTGGGGCCCTGCCCCGCTGGGCGCTGCAACGTCTGGACACGGCCAGCATGGCGCAACTCGACGGCTGGTTGGAGGGGATCTTCGAAATGCAGAGCCTGGAGGGTTTGCTGGGCCCCAAGCCCCGGCGGAAGTAGACACGGATACCACCTGGTCAACGGTGTCCGCTTGATCCACCCAGGGTATCATCGACATAACTCGCCTCAGCCCCCTGGGCCGCCTGACAGCCCACCGACGGGGAATTTTACGTTTTTTCGCCCCTGCTGAAGGGGCGGATGAGAGGCCGGCTGGAGGCGCCATTATTTTCACCTTTAGGCCAAAAAAAGACTTGACAAGAGGCTGGTGATTGGCTCGCATTTTCTGCTGAAAAAACAGTAAGATATGTGAGCCAACCATGATCGATCGTCTCCAGACCCTGATGCATCGCCTCACCGATAATACCGTCCTGGCTGACCTGCTTGACCCGGTGTCCCGGGCTTTGGCGCGGGTCCGCCATGCCGCGGTGGGCCGCACCCTGACCATGCCCGACTTCATCGCGCTGGGGGTGCTTAGGCAACTGCAAGGCATGCCGACCCGGCGCGAGCAGGTGCAGGCCTTGCTGCATCTGGACCCGGAGGCTCCGGCGCGGGGGCCACTGGCGCGCTCCACCTGGTCCGATGCCCTCGCGTCTCCCAGCCGGGAGGCGGTCTTGCGGGATCTGGTGCCGGCCGTGGTCAAGGAGGCGCAGCAAGTGCTTCCCGATCGGCTGGCGGAACTGCCCGGCTTGGGTGACCGGCCGGTGCGGGCCATCGATGGCACCTACCAGGCCGAAAGCGCCCATTGCCGGCGGCGCACGCCCCGCCAGGGCGGCGCGGATAATCCCAAGGGCCATGCCTTGCTGAGCTTTTACAATCTGCGCCTGGGGGTGCCGGAAGACGTCCGGGTCGACACCCGCA
>WBZT01000182.1_pt1 | contig 52917 bp, 57 predicted proteins | sample 5204241 | NCBI WGS metagenome assembly WBZT01 (sample SAMN12344358, study PRJNA552823) | activated sludge metagenome | biome: Activated sludge suspended growth; feature: Nitrification reactor; material: Wastewater; isolation source: activated sludge from nitrification reactor of wastewater... | reverse complement strand
ACGCTCGCCCTGACCTTTGCAGCACTGACCTACGCCGCGCTTGACGGCCTTCAGCCCCTTCGGGATAATGATTAAGTTGAATATGCGCCCGTAGCTCAGTTGGATAGAGTATCTGGCTACGAACCAGAGGGTCGGGAGTTCGAATCTCTCCGGGCGCGCCAATTAATCAAGTACTTAGCCGCATTACGCGGCTTTTTCTTTTTCCGGTGTGCCGGAAAGTGTGCATACGTTTTCCCCTATATTACCTGACAGGTCCGCCACCACTTGCGGCTTGGTGGCGATCCGGTCAGCGTGCGCCGACAAGTGCTCCGGCGCCAGGTGGGCGTAGCGCTGGACCATCTCCGCAGTTTGCCACCCCCCCATCTCCTGCAAGGCATTAAGCGGGGTGCCGGCTTGCACATGCCAACTGGCCCAGGTATGGCGCAGGTCATGCCAGCGGAAGTCCTCGATACCCGCCCGGACCAGCGCCTTACGCCATGCTGCCGTATTGGCGCGGGTGATGGGCGTCCATACCGTGACCCCCTCGCGGTGCAGCGGGTAACAAAAGACCCTGACCGGGTGCCGACCTTGCCAACGCCGCAACACTAATACTGCATCCCGGTTCAGCGGTACGCCGATGCCTTTCCTGGCCTTGGCCTGGTCATCGTGGATCCAGGCCACGCGGCGCACGAGATCGACTTGCGACCATTCCATATGGGTGACATTGGCCTCCCGGAGCCCCGTGGCTAAGCTAAAGCGGGCCATGTCCGCCAAGTGCGGTGGACATTCCGCGATCAGCCGCTCGGCCTCCGCGGGGGTGAGCCAGCGGATCCGCCGTTTGGGTTCGGGCAACATCCGCACCACGGGGCATTTGTCGAGCCACCCCCACTCCCGCTCGGCGCGCCGCAAGATGGCGCGGATCACCTCCAACATGCGATTGACTGTTGCGTTGCTCACGCCCTTGGGGTTGCGCGCTGTAATGGCGGCCTTACGCTTGTGCCGCAGGGTGTCAATCACGTCCCGGTCGATCTCGTCCAACATGGCGCCCTGCAAATGCGCGTCGAGCCAACGCAAATGCAGCAGATCACAGTTAGCGGTTGCCTTGTGCCCCGTCTCCTCAATCCACAGCACCACGGCCTCTTGCCACGTCCGCCGTGGCTTCTCTCCCATGCGGGCGATGCGCCACAATTCTTGCTTTAGCCGGGCTTCGTACTCCTCGGCGTCCTTTTTATCCTCAGTCCAAGTGCTTCTTCGTATTTCCTTACCGTCTGGGGTGGTGAAGCGCATCCACCAGAGACGACTGTTAGGGCGGCGATAGAGCATGGTATTGCTCCTCCAGGTTGCGGTTTCGCCGCTCGCGCGGGTGAATCATATTGGTTGCGTAACCAACCGGCTAGATCCTCCGCCAGAAAAACCCAGGCGCGCCCGGCGCGCACGCCGGGGATTTCCCGCTGGCAGGCGCGGCGGCGCAGGGTTTCCGGGTGCATACGGAGAAAACGCGCGGCTTCGGACAGGTCGAGGGTCTGCACGGCGCAACTCCGGGGGCTCAGAAGGGGATGTCATCGTCGAAATCGGCCGGCGGCGCGGGTGGGCGGCTGCTGGGCTGCCGCTGACCCTGGCCATGACCCGCGCTATTGGGGTAGCGCCCGCCCTGCTGGGGTGCCTGATAGTCCGCGCCCTGGCCCTGGCCTGGCTCCTCGCGGGGCTTGCGCTTGAAGACGCTGACCCAGCCGCTCCACTCCGGGATCCCGACGGGCAGGCAATCGAGTTTGATGGAGGACCCGCCGTCGTCATGGCGGAACACGGTGCCAATGGTGAGCCAGCGGCCCTTTTGCTCGCCGTTGCGGTCCGTGTACTCGCCGGTCTTGATGCACAGGTCATGGGATGGGGTCGTTGCCATGATGGCGCTCCTAGTAGGTGATGGATAAATGGGCAATGCGCCCGGTCGCGATGGCGCGGACTAGCTGTTGTGCCGCCAGCTCGGCTAATCCGAGGTCGCAGAGATCCGCGACGATCTCGCGATGGACAGCCGCCCGGATCTCGCGGTCAAGGCCCGTGGGCGCCGTGGGTGCTGTTGGGGCGGCCGCAGGTGCCTCATGCGCCCGGGACAGCGCCAGTTCCAGGGCGTGCGCGGCGATGTTGGCGTCCCGCTCGGCGGCCATGATCCGGGGGAGGGCCTTTTCTTCGGTGGCGCGCGTGGCCTGCTCGGCGGCTTCCTTGGCAATGCGGATTTCCCGCGCCACTTGTGCCTGCCGGGCCTGCTCGGCGGCCTGCTGCTCGGCGGCCTGGCGCTGCTGCTCGATAGCCTGCCGACCGGCGATGATGGCGCGCAGGGTCTCGATCCGCTCCTCCCGCAGCGCCTGGGCTTCTGCCAGCCGGTCGCCGAGTTCTTCGTCCAGGACGGCGCAGTCCAGGGCGGCGAGGCGGTCCGCCAGTTCGTCAAGGCTGGCGTGGGCGGTGTCGTTGCCCTGGCTGGCGATCCAGCGGATAACCTCGCCCCGGTGGCGCTCGCGTTCGAGCCGCTCTTGCTCCCAAGCGGTGAGGGGTGCCCGCACTTCGTCCTTGAGTGCGTCCAGAGCATCCCGCATCCGTCTCCGCTCGGCATCAACTTTCTTGGGTAACTCCTTGAGTACGGAGACGTAATCCTTGCCGAGTCCGTCCAAATAGGTCTTGGCGCGGGCCACCTTGGCGGCATTGCTGGCGATGGCGTCCCGCCCGGCCGCGGTGCCGAGGTCACCGACCAGGGCGCGGGCTTCGTGGCGGATGCGGTCGATGATCGGGTCCAGGCCCCCCGGTGCGAACAGGGCGGCGGGGTCCGGGTTGTGCAGGGGGATCAGTGCGTTCATGGTCTCTTCTCCAGGGGTGGCCATCCCTGGCCATGTGCCTTAGTGCCGGGCCGGCGCGGTGCGGGCCTGCTGGATGCAGGACTCCAGGTCCGCGATGCACATCTGCAATTCACCGACCAGGAAACGGGTGTAACCGGTCTGATCCGCTGCGACCCGGTCCACGATGGCGCGCATGGCGTCCAGCGTGCAGACCGCGCAGACCCGCGGGAGCGGGACCAGTTCAGGAATGGTCTTGTCCATGCTTAGCCCCCCGTCCCGCTGGCGAGACCCTCCAGCCAGGCTTCCCGTTCGGCCTGTGCCCATACCTCCAGGCGCTTGAGGAGTCCGGGGAAGTGCGTGGCCGGTACCGCGGACAGGTGCTGGCAACCCCAGGCCCGGGCGATCCAGGCTTTGACCCGTTCCCTGTCCAGGCCCGTTTCTTTGATGCGCGCCTCCAACAGGCGGTGCTGCTGGTCGGTGATAGTGGCGTCGTTTTCGAGAGGTGCCGCAGATGGCCGCCCGGGCTGCGGCGCCCCGGTGGGGGCCAGCGGGGGAACTGGCGCGGCTATAGGTTGTTCGGTGGGCATCTCCTCGGCGGGCGTGGGTTCATACCCGGCGAGCCGCATCACCCAGGAAAAGGCCAGCCGGCAGGCCTTGCCGGTGGCGCGGGTCTGGGCCATGCTGCGGCGGGCATAGCGGGGGCGATTGGCCCATACCGGCTTGCGGTATTTGTCCAACTCGTCCGGGCTGCCGCATTCCGCGCTCGCGCGACTGATGACGGCACCGTCTGCCATGCGGACCAGCTCCACCGTGGCGGTATAAATGCCATCCTGCTCCGTCGTTGCCACCTCCCGGGCCGTGACGCCGAGCATGGTGGCGAGCGTGGTCCAGCCTTCGACCTGCACATAATCACGACCCTGGATGCGGGTTGATAAGTGCTGCGAGCGGATCACGCCCGCCAGGGCGGCCGCCATCTCGCTCGCCCCAGTGACGAGGCTGGCGGGACTGGAGGCCTGCAAGACGCCGAGGGACACCGCGGCCGACTCCGTGGGCGCAATGATGGCCAGTTCGCGGGTTGCTGACGTGTTCATAACGCCCCCTCCCACTGCGCCAGCCGCGCGATGGCGCTGCTGAGCCGCGCCGTGATCGCTTGCCGCACCGACGGGGATAGCTGCCGCTCCAGCCAGGGAGCCGCCCGCCCGCGGCGGTCCCTGATCTCCCAGTCGATCTCCTCATAGCCGTAGTAATCCGCGTCGCTGGCGCACGCCCAGGGCGAGCCCTGGCAGCGTGGCTGATAGGCGTAACCCGCGACGGCGACGATGCAGGGAATCCCCATCACCCGCATATGCATATCCATTTGAACCCCCCGTTGGCCCGGCCATGCCGGGCAGTCATGATTAAAAAGGGACGTTGCCGGACTCTCTGTCCGCCAGGACCCGATCAAGCCAGCCGTCCAGACCCGTGCCGATCAGGAAGGCGCCGGCCCCGTGGTCGAGGTCGAGGTCCTCGCCAGGCGCGCCGTCATCCTCGGCGCCGAAATCCTCTGGCAGTGCGAGCCGGTCAATCATTTGATACCTCTGGTGTCAAAAAAGGCGCCATTGGTGTTTTTAAAAGGCAAAAAAAGGGCTGATACCAGGCTTTGACCCTGAAAAACCAACTCCATTAGTGTCAAGTATAGCGCCCTAGGTGTTATTTGCAAGCGCGAAAAAACCCGTCCGGTTGCCCGGATTGTACAGTCTGACTGACCGCTATCAGTGCCCATTTGCTTGCCCCTATGGCTGCAAGGCGGCATGAGGCCCTACGCGGCCAGGCGGAGGCCGCCCACCGCCACCAGCCCCGGATGCAGCCACACCGCCCCACCCAGCCAGCCATCCGGCGTGGTGAGCGCCCAGTCCGCACCGAAGGGCGGCGCCCCGGCGAGGGTGCCCGGCACGGCCATCGCGAGCACGGGCAGGCCGCGCGTGAGCAGGGAGCGCCCGAGCAAGACCGACCCGACGCCCCAAGTATGCTCGCAAACGAGGATGCCGCCCGCGGTAGAAGCCATGGCGACCGACCGGGTCCGATTGGCCAGCCGCGAGGGCAAGTCGAGATCCAGGGACCCGCCCGCCAAGGTGGCGACCCGACCGCCCGCGCCCATGACGCGCTGCACCAGGTGCGGGTTGGACGAGGTGGCGGCGCCCGCCACGGCGCACGCCGACCCGGAGCCGGAGAAGGATCCGAAGACCGCCCGTACCCGCACCCGGGACGCGAGACCCTGATTGAGCGCCTGCTGCATGAGGGATGAATCCGCCCCTTTGCTGCACCCCACGGCGACCAGCGGCGCGAAGGACAACAGCCAGGCAGCGGCAGAGCGGGCAAAGGCGCCCCCGGCCGGAGAAAGACGGCGCGAACCACCAAAGGCCCACACGGTGGGCGGCGAGAGGGAGGGAGACGAGTGAGACATGACCAACTCCAGGTAGAGGTAGAGGCGCCCGCGGGCGCCAGGCAGGAAAACGCGGGTTAAACGCCTTGGATGGCCAGGCAACCCGAGGCATATGCCAGCGCCGCGCGCCCGCACGACGCGCTAACACCAGCGGGGAGGATGACCTTGCAAGCCCAAGCCGGCGCCGTAGCGGCCAGCGGGCCAGACCGCCACACCGCGCACAAGCGTCCAGGGCGCACGGCCGACCGATAACCGAGGAAGGTGGCGCAGGCCCGCAGGCGCAGGGCGACGCCTTGCGACCCCGCGGGGAGGAAAAGGCAAGCCGGCGAGGGCCGATCACCGCGACGCACGGCGCGCCAGGCCCACACCGAGCCGGTGCTGCGATGCAGGCGGAAAACCACACGCCCGGAGAAGGACGCGGGGACGGAAGCGAAGCGAGAGGAAGCGGAAGCGGACATGACAACCCCCAAAGAGACTGAGCCCCAGGCGCCCCCGGCGCCCGCCGGTAGCAAAAGCGCCCCTGGTACAGTAATTATAACACCCACAGCGCTTTTTGCTAGTCAAGAGAGCAAAATAATGATGAAAAACAGAGCATAACTTACCACACCGCCCAACAGGACAGCGCCCAGGGAAGCAGGGAAGGCGCCACTAGCGCCATAACCAGGCGCCAGCGCCCACCCGGGAGCGCCAGGCGCCGGAGTGCGCCACACATCCCGCAGGAGGCCCCGCACGACGCCCCCCAAGAGGCCCGTGGCGCGCCCCCGCCCATGTTGATGCGAGCCCTGCTCCCCCGGAGGGGGCGGGGGGGATGTGGATCTTCAGGTTGCGCAGCACAAAACCTCAAGGCTGCACCATTAACCCCGCCTTTTTCCCATGCCGACGCTTCGCCCTGCCCTCTTTGGTACCCAAGGTTCTGGGCTGGAGTGGAGTTCGTCTGAAAAAAAAACACAAAACCAAATCAAAATAAGCGTTTTATTTTCAGACGAACGGAATGGAAGCCCAGGTTCTTGGGTACTCTTTGGGCAGGGCGAAGTGCCGGCATGGGAAAGGGTGCAGCCGCTCTTACGCGCGGGGAGGGACCCCGGCGCGTCTTTGGCCAGGGACGGCTTTTGCCCGGACGGACCCGGGCACGGCGCAGCCTTCGTGCCCGGCTACTGCCGTGGCACGAGGGCGGAGCGTCGAGGGACGATGGGCCGCTATGCGCGGGCCATGGCCAGGGGCTGCCAGACCCCAGGCGACAACAGGCAGGGGTGCGGGCTATGTGGCCGCTCCCCTGCCCTGCCAGGACCATGAAGCCGCGACGGTGGGCCGCTATTCGCGGGCCACGGCACGGCCTAGCCCCCACCGCAAGGCCAGCAAGACGGGGGGCGGGCTACTGGCCGCGCCCCGGCTGAGAGAGGGCCGTGACGCGGCACGACGGGCCGCTATTTGCGGGCCGTGGCCCTGACCTTGCTGTCGCGTTAAACGCTCCTGGCTGGGGGGCGGGCTATTCCGCCCGCGCCCCGGCCACGTGCGAGAGGTGCGCCCGCCGTCTTCTGAGCGGTGGCCTGCTGCCGCCCCTGGATGGGGCGGGCTATTACAGGGACGTAATCCCCTCAACTTAGGCGACAGAGCGGACCCAACGGGGGGGACCGGTCCAACGGGCCCTCATGGCGTCGCATGGGCGACGTAGCGCCTGGCCCCGGACGGGGTCACGCAAAACTGACCGCCGCGGCTGCCGATGCAGAGGCGGTCCCCACCGCAGGGGCATTGCCCCAGGTCGTGGGCGGTCGGCGCGGGCTGGTGGCGGTAATCCCAGGGCGCCATGGGGTGAGCATCCGCCCACAGCCCCCGCCGCGCGGTGCGGGCGGACTGCTCGGCGGCCGCATAGAGCACGCGATCCACCGGGCTTTGCTCCTCGGCAAAGGCGCGATACCACCAGGCATAGCCCTCCCGGACCATTTGCAACCCGAGATCCCGGCCATCGCGCAGCAGGGTGCCGACCACCCGGCCGTGACGGTCCCTTTTTTTCCACTCAACGATCACTGCCTGGCCACCGGCCAGGTCCGCCAGGTGCTGCTTGGACTGGGTGCCAAAGGGTTGGGCTTTTTCGGGAGCATCAATGCCGCCCAGGCGCACCCGTTCCGGGTCCTGGGCGGCGTTGAGCACCTCGACGGTATCGCCGTCCAGGATGCGCACCACCCGCCCCGTCAGGGTGGCGGCGGTGACCGGGGCCAGGAGGACCAGCCCCAGCAGCAGGCCGGCGAAGCCGCGTAGCGGCCCGCCGGCTGTCATACCGGTGGCGGGGGGTGGCCGGAACCGTGGGTACGCAGTTGGTCGAGCAAGGCCGGCCGATCAGCCAGAGCGGCGGACAGCACCTCGGCCACGGGCGTTTCAACGTCGCTGGCGGCCCAGGCGGCGCCGAAGCCACCGAGCCAGTAGCGTTGCGCTTGGGCATCGCCCAGGGGTGGATACTTGACGGCACCCTGCTTGTTGGCGCCCACGCGGGCGCCGGCTTTGAACCAGTCCATGAGGTATCCCTTCTGAAACAGCACCCCCAATCAGCGGAGGGGGTATCCCGTTACGCCAGCCTAACACCGTGCCCCGGCGGACACGATCGTTCACATTTATATTCTAGAACCCCGGCACGTAAGGGGTAGCGCGCGGCCTGGGGAGGCGGGGTGAGGGCGGGCTGCGGCGCGATAGGCCGGGGCAGGACGCCCCGGGGACGCAGCAGGCAGGATGCCGGCGCGGGATGCGCACTCGCCCCCTCGGGGGGCCGCGCAGCGGGGGGGATCAAATCTGCGGGCCGCGACTGGCCCACGGCTGGGGATAGGGAGCGCAGCGAGCTCCGCCAGACGGGGGACAGGCGCGGCGACCACTCCCCCCAGCGGGGGGTAGGGGGGGAGAATCAATTTTTCCCGCTGGGTGTGCGGGCTATTCCGCCCGCGCGCCCAACAAAGCCAGAAGCCCCGGGTATGAGCAACGAGCCAGCCTGCCGCGCGGCCCCCTCCTGGGGGACGGGCGGCGGGCGGGACTCCGCAGCGGCCTAGGTAATTCTGCGGATGGAGGCCCCCATGGGGCCGTCCACAACAGGGCCAGGGACGGCCCTTCATATCTACGGCCTGTTGGGCGGGCTATTCTGCCCGCGCAACAGACCAAGCCGTGGCCCGGAACAAGAGAACGACCCAGCCGGCCGCGTGGAGTGAGGAGCGGAGGGCGGGGCCGACGGCGGAGCGTGCGAAGCGTAGCGACGCAGGAGCGCAGCTTTGCGAGCGGGGGAGGAGGCAGCCGTCCCGCAGTGACGAACGGAACGCGGCGGGCGGGACTACGCGACGGGGCTAGGTGATTTTCAGGTGGGAGGCCCCCTAAGGGCCGACCTACCACCCAAGCCAGGGATGGCGCGGAGTTCGAGCCAGGGAGGGCGGCATCTTCACGGGAGGGCCTGGCGCGGACCCTGCCCGGCCAGACCGCGCCCGCGGTGTTGGCGGTGGCGGGCTGGACGGATGCAGGGTCCGTGACAGGCCCGACGCACCGGGCAAGGAGCGCCAGCCACCTGCAATGAGCGCAGTGCTGGACGGGCAGACGGGGTGCGGGCACAAGGGGCCATGGCCAGGGAGGGCCAATGGTCGCGCTGGCGCGACCTGGCCCCGTGACCGCGCCCCGGCTGACCGGCCAGCGCAAGCGGACCACGGATCAGCGACGGGCTCTCAGGCTGCCGCTCTGAGCCTACCCAGGAGCCCAGGCCACCCCACCAGCGCGTCATAACCACAGCCCCCTTGCCGTGGCCCATATCTGCCATCCTGAGGGTCAGGTTGGCCATGTGGGCGTTCAGCCTAGCTAGCGTGGTGCTGACCGCGTGGTCATCAATGGTAACGGTGAGAGGGAGTGGCCATGGGCTATACTCTCGTTACCCATCCGCCGTTTCGGACGTATGGCCGGGGGCCGCAAGGCATCAGGCAGGGTGGCCACTTTTCGATCCAACCGCTTTCGTCCGCTACAACCCTTTTGGGGGCGGCTGTGCGAGTAAGGTAACAGGATCAAAATCGGCCAAGGTCCTGTCCGCCCACTGGATGCCCAGTAATTCCGCCTGCTCGTAAATAACGTCAGCAATATCGTAATAAGCGAACGCCATCCCCGCCGGGAACTTGTCGCCGCTGACAGCCGCTTCGGTGCGAGCGCGCTGGGAAGTGGCGATGGCATGGGCCAGCACGACCTCAAGAATGGCCTGGGACGTTTCCACCTGGTAGCTCCTCAAATGAATCATCTTGATGGGGTCATTGACGCGCCCCGCGCTCCGCGGAGGCGGCGCGGCCGGAGCGGTTCTGGGCATCATCCCGGGTGAGGGTGACGGGTGGGCTGGACGTGGACGGCGCTTAACCGCGAGGTGATGCGGGGGAGAGTTTGCCGTAAGTCCGGAACACTTCGCTACCCTGAGCGTCGTACTCGACGATTTCCACCGCCGTGGCCGCGCTTTTAGCGACGGGGATCCAATCGCGTGAAAAATAGGCAACGGCATAGACCCCGCCATGGGGCGTGGGACCGTTAATTCGTTCAACCTCGGGTAGGCCCTGCGGGCCGTCTTCGTCTACAACGGGCGGGTGTCCCACGATATCGGACAGGTCGCCCGCTTCCTCGGGGCCGTAGGCCGAGGTAATGATCCCCAGGTCCGGTGGCGCAAGGTCCGGCGGAATATTTATCACGGTAGAACTTTTCAATGCGAGCCCCCTGTCTAGCGCCCAGCGGGACAGGATACCCCTGTCGTGGCGCGCGCCTGGCGTCGGCATTGGCCATGGCCTCCCTATCGACGGCCGAGAGGGTAGCCTGATGGGTGGCTAGCCACTCGCGCGCATTGAGCATGATGAAGGCATCACCCCACTCGGGATCCCAGGGGTCAAGCCAGGCCAAATATTCACGCAAGCGCGTCGCGGATTCGCCGATCGATGTCGATATCATGAACGCTGTAGCCCAGACGGCGTTGGTTGTCCCTAAAGTATGGCTGGCCAATGACGGCGAAGCCAGCGCCGGCCATGGGCTATACTCTCGTCAGGACGAGCGACGCCAGAAACTCTGCGCGCTGGCGCGGGAGGGCGGAAGACGCCACCCCGGATGGAGGGACGGCAGGCCTCCCGCTCGTCTGCTCAACGCAACCCCCCCGTAGCCGTGCAAACATTGGCGCGCGCAATTCCCGACCGATGAGGCAGGCGCTGGCGGCCTGGCCTGCGCGGGCGTCAACCGTGACGGTGAAGGGTCCATTGGCCATGGGCTATACTTTCGCTAACTCCACGACGTTTCGGACGTTATGCCTGGGGCCCTGGTTGCATCAGGCAGTGCGGCCTTTGTGATCCACAGCATACCGACCATGGGCTATACGCCTCGCGGAGGGTGAGGCGTGGAAATTCGGCTGCCACGCGCATGGGACGGTCACCTTGAACGACTGCCGACGCGGAGCAAGCACGGCCGAGCGATACCCCCTTTGGGCGCGGCTTGTGGACGGCCTATCACGACGTGCTGACCGTGGCCCTTGAACAGGCCGCGCTGCTCGCGCTGGACCCAGCGGAGTTCGGCCGTGGCGGCTTCGATCCGGAAACGCTGTTTGATCGGTAGGACCGCGCGGCCTGTTGCCACGAGGCCCCAGGTATAAGGTCCGCAACGTCGCGCGGATAGCCCCGGTCCACTCCCGGCTTCACCAGCGACAGCGACGACGCCCAGGTCAGCCCCGCGCCCCCCCGGCTGGCCAGCGCAAGCGGGGTGCGGCTTGCGACGGGCTCCCCAACTGCGCCTCTTCTCGGGCCGAGTCAGTTACGACAGGGCCAGACCAGGGGAACAGCGGCTCGGACCGGGATGGGCAAAGAGCCCAAAGCCGCATCTGCGCTCGCCTTGTCGCGACTGCCTCTCGTTCGCGGCGGTACTGTGTACATTCTTCTTCTGCTGACAGGGAGGATGAACAGCAGCAGGATGAAGAGCAGGAGGAGGAACAGCAGGGAGCCGGAGCCGGATCTCCAGGCCCGGTGTCCAGAGAGAGAGCCAGCCAGCCGAGGCGACGGTGCCGCGCCACGCGCGGCACCTTCTGAATGTTCAGGTCGTGGCCACCCCCCCCCAGTGGGGGGGCAGGGGGGGAGAATCAAACTCTTCAGGCCGTGGCCCTGGCGCGACCCCTGCCCGGCCCGGAGGTGACCGACGCAGGAGGTGACCGACGCAGGAGGTGACCGACGGGACGGATAGCAGGGGGCGTGACAGGGCCACACAACGCCCTACAACGCCAGCAAGGGGCAAGGAGCGCCGTGCTGACCCGCTAGGCCCTGGGGCTGAGGTACGAGGCGCTAGGGCCGCAGTGGGGCAGCGCAAGCGGGCCCCCCAGCACGAAAACGCTCCAGGGGCTCCAGCGGTCAGGCGGCGGGGAGTTGGGATCTCGCGCGGGCTTACAGGGCGAAATAGCAGAGGACGTGGGCTCTGACCCGCTCGCGCCAGTGCTCGGGAACCTCCGCCAGCCGGGCGCGGCGGTCCTCGCTGTTCGTGCCGCGGATCACGTAGGCGTTCCAGCCGCCAAGGCCGTAGCGGTCGTGTGGCAGGGTTCTAGCGGGGCTCATGCCGTGGTGCTCGCCAGGGCGGGAGGATTTCCGGGCAGTCAATGCCGACCATCAGGGACTCGGGTAGGTCCGACCATGCGGCGGGTTCCTGGTGGAGCTTGGCATCCGGGCGACAGGCGCAACCCGTCACCAGGGCGGCGAGGATCAACATCGCCGTCTGCGTCTGTGCTCTAGGTCCCGTGCGGCGGCCAATCTTCATCGAGGTATTTCAGCCGGTCGAGGATCGCCCCCCGCGCGGGGTTCAACCAGGTGGGTCCGGTTTGGGGTTCCCGATCCGGTTGCGGGGGATGCAGTATCCGGTTTGACTTGGGTTCATAGGAGGTTATGCCCGCCCGAAATTGTCCGAATTTCTTGCTCATGGTTGGCCCTCATGGGTACGTATAGGTACGCGCAGGGTTACGGGTATGTACGCCTCCCTTCCGCACACCCACACCTTACCTGCCCCCCCTCCCCCCTACCCCCCTCCCCCCCTTCCGGAGGGTTATTTCATGATGGAGACCCGGGATTGGACGGACAGGACCTTGCCGATGGCGGTCCCGCTCATGAAATCGAGGCGCGGGCTAAAGCTGACGGTGCCGCCCTTCAGGTCCCAATGGGCGCAATAGGCACGGGGTCGATGCGTGCGACGGTGCCGCCTCACCGGATAAGGTCGATCAGGCGGTACCGCGAGCGGTATTGGGCATGGCCGACCCAAAAACCCGTGGCGGCCGCAACAAAACGGACGCGGCGCACCGCATCGCACCGCAGCGGCAAAGGGACTAGACTTACTCACATCCGCGAGGTTCACGCGGGCACGGGGAGGGTTCTCTGTCACCATGCTGGCGAATCGAATGGCCCCGGCTACGACGCAGCGTCAACAGTGGTTGCTCCTGGGCCTGGCCTTGCTGGTGCTCGCCGCCGTCATCAGCTATGACCGTTATGCCGCCTATCAAACCCTCATCGGCCAGGAGGGGGCCAGGCTGGTGAAGGAGGCCGCCATCGTCCAGGAGAACCTCGGCCGTCGTCTGCAGACCACCAGTAATGCCCTCGCCAAGATCCGCGAGGAGTTGCCCTGGCTGCTGGACCAGGCGGAGGGCCTGGCCTACCTTAACCGCCGCCTGAGTACCCTGGTGGCGGCCTCGACCGGCATACGCACCTTCCTCGTCGTCAATCTGGCCGGTGAGGGCGTGGCCAGCAACCGGCCGGAACTGATCGGCATGACCTTCCGCGACCAGGCACGCTACCAAACCATCCGCCAGGGCGGGGACGCCAACACCCTCTACATCTCTTCCCCCTTCACGACCCCGCTGGGGATCTGGGCCCTGGGCCTGGGCCGGATGCTGGCGGATGACCAGGGCCAGTTCAATGGCTATATCCTGGCCATCACGGATCCCGATTATTTTCGCCTCTTGTTGAATTCGATCCGCTATGCGCCGGACATGCAGGTCGATCTCATCCACGGCGACGGCCAGTACATCCTACGGGTGCCCGACGCCGAGGGCCCGACCGCCCACCCGCCCTTGCGGGAGCAAGCCCAGGCCGCCTTCAGGGCCTTCCGCGCCAGCGGCGAAGCCAGCCAACTCCGCGCGGGGACCCTGACCGCCCCCGGCGCGGTGGGGCTGACCGTATGGCAGAACATCTGGCCGGAAACCTCGCCGGCGGACCAGCCCCTGGTCGTAGCCATCAGCCGCGACCGCGCCGCCTACCTGGCCCCCTGGCGCCAGGAAGCGGTGGCCCGAGTGGTCCTGTTCCTGGTGATCGCCGGCGTGGCGGGGCTGGGCCTGATCGCCTCCCAACGCCGCCAGCGCGACCTGGACCGCCTCCAGGTGGCCGAGGCGGCGCGGCGCGCCCTGCTCGAGGAGCGCCTGCGCCTGGCGACCGACGGCGCCGAGCTGGGGCTCTGGTTCTGGGACATCCCCACCGACCACTTCGAGGGGTCTGACCGCTGCCAGCGCCTGTTAGGCCTGCCACCCGGCCAGGAGCCGAATCGCGCCGCCTTCGCCGCCGCCCCGCACCCCGACGACCGCGCGGGCGTTGAGCAGTTACTGCACGAGGCCATGACGCGGCGGGCCGAGTACGCGGCGGAGTACCGGGTCTGCTGGCCGGATGGCTCGCTCCACTGGATCCGGGCGCAAGGGCGCGTTTACCCGGCGGCGGACGGCGGCCTCCAGGGTATGGGGGGGGTCGTTTTCGACATCACCGCCCGCAGGCAGGCGGAACAGAATCTCCGTGACAGCGAGCAGCGCTTCCGGCAATTGTTCGAGCATCTGCCCATCGCCTACCAGGCCCTGGACAGCGCGGGCCGCTGGCTCGATGCCAATCAACCGCTGGCCGACCTCCTGGGCTTTGCGCAACCCGCGGACCTGCTGGGCCTGAACTTCCGCGACCTCTGGGCTGGGGTGAAGAGCGAGCAGGGCGCGACCCCTGATGACCTCTGCCAGGCCGCGCCCCTGCTTGAGGGCGAACTGCCGCTGCGCCGCCGTGATGGCCAGCCCCTGCGGGTCCAGATCGCCGGGCGTATTCAGCGCGACGCGGCCGGCCAGTTCCTGCGCATCCATTGCATCCTGGTGGATATCACCGCGCGGCACGCCATGGAAGCGGAGATCCGCCGGCTGAACGCCGACCTGGAGGCCAAGGTCGAGGCCCGCACGCGCGAGGCCCGGGCCGCCAATGCCGCCAAGAGCGAGTTCCTGGCCCATATGAGCCACGAGATCCGCACGCCGATGAACGCCATGCTCGGCCTGGCGCAGTTGCTCAACCACGAATCCTTGAATGCCAGCCAACAGGCGATGGTCCAGCGTCTCCAGCGTGCCGGCCAGTCCCTGGTGGGCATCCTCAACGATATCCTTGACTTCTCCAAGATCGAGGCCGGCCAGCTCCGTCTCACCGAGCGGCCCTTCGCCCTGGAGCAGCTCACGGCGGAGTTGGAGAGCCTCCTGAGTGCGGTGGCGCGCGACAAGCAATTGGCGCTGCACAGCCTGGTGCCCAGCCCCTCCCTCGGCACCTTGCGGGGCGATGATCTGCGCTTGATGCAAGTGCTGATGAATCTCACCGGTAACGCTATCAAGTTTACCGAGCAGGGCGCGGTTACCCTCCGGATCCAACCCCGCGCGCTGACCGCGGCAGCGGTGCGCCTGCGTTTTGAGATCCAGGATACGGGCATTGGGATCGACCCCACGGCGCTGGCGGGGTTATTCACCCCCTTTACCCAGGCCGATGGCGGCATTACCCGCCGCTATGGCGGCACGGGCTTAGGTCTGGCCATCAGTAAACGTCTGGTGGAACTGATGGGTGGCCAGATCGGCGCCACGAGTCAGCCCGGCCAGGGTAGCACCTTCTGGTTTGAAATCCCCTGCACCCGGGTCACCGACGCGGACGGCGAGGCCCCAGCACTACCCCTGGCCAAGGTCATCACCGGACCACGCCTGACGGGCCTGCGTATCCTGGCCGTCGATGACAACGCGCTGAACCTCGACTTGCTCGAGCGGGTCCTGACGCGGGAAGGGGCCAGGGTCACCCTGGCCGCCGATGGCCAGCAAGCACTCCAGGCCCTCCAGCGGGAGCCCTGCGATGCGGTGCTGATGGACGTGCAGATGCCGGTGATGGATGGCCTGACGGCCATGCGGCGCATCCGGGGCGACCTGGGTCTGCAGGCCCTGCCCATGCTGGCGCTCACCGGCAACGTCCTGGCGGAACAACAGCAGGCGGCGCTGCGGGCGGGGGCCGATGAGGTCCTCACCAAGCCGCTGGATCTGGAACACCTTATCGCCACCCTGCGCCGCCGGATGGGCGAACCGGCGCTGGCCGCCGCCACTTCCGGGCCAGGGGCGGCCGTGGCCCCGGTCGCCGTGGCCGAGGCGGCCACGGCCTTTCCGGAGATCGCCGGTATCGACCGGGCGCGCGTGACGCTGATCTGTGGCGACGATCCGGCTTTCTTTCTCAAACTATTGGCGGGCTTTCTCCGTGATGCCGCCCCGGTTGTCGCCCAGATCCGTCAGGCCCTGCGGCAGGATGACCGTGACGGTGCCGCAGGGTGGCTGCATAACCTCAAGGGGAACGCCGGCAACCTCGGCGCCCTGGCGCTCATGCAGGCCGCCAGCCGGCTGGAACAGGACGTCAGCGCCGGCCACCCCGACGGGTCCCCGGGGGTTGACGACCTGGACCGCCAGCTCCAGGCCCTGACCCAGGCCAGCGCGCCCTGGCTGCGGGCCCCCGCCCGAGCCCAGGCGAGCGCACCGGGTGTTGCCGCGCCGCCGGATCCGGCCCAGGTAGGGGCCCTGCGTGACGCTTTGCGCCGGCATAACCTCGGCGCCCTGGAGTTGTTCGAGCCGTTGGCCGCCAGCCTGACCCTGGCCGGGGGTGATGAGGCGGTCCAGGCGCTGGGGCAGGCCATCGATGAGTTACGTTTCGCGGCGGCCCTGGCGCAGCTGGATGACCTGTGCCCGCCAACGTCAGACGTGATCACCCTAACCGATTAAGCCGGGACCCACTCCTCATGCCCATGGCCAACCTGCTGATCGTGGACGATGAACCCGCAGCTATCCAGATCATGCGCAAGGCCCTCGCGGGCATGGGCGAACTGCGCTTTGCCATGGGGGGCGAAGAGGCCCTGGCGATGGTGGCGCGGGATCCCGTGGACCTGGTCCTGCTCGACGCCCGCATGCCCGGCCTGGACGGTTACGCCACCTGCGCGGCCTTGCACCGGGACTACCCGGAACTCCCGGTCATCTTCGTCACCGCGGATAGCGATTTTGCGAGCGAGCTGCGGGGGTTGGCGGCCGGCGCCCGTGATTTCATCAGTAAACCCATTAATCCGCCCGTGGTGCGCGCCCGGGTCGGCGTCCACCTCCAGCTCAAAGCCCAGAGCGACCTGCTGCGGGCCCTGGGCCAGATTGACGGCCTTACCGGCATCGCCAACCGGCGCACCCTGGAGGAGCGGCTGGTCCAGGAATGGCGGCGCACCCAGCGCCAACGGCAGCCGCTGTCCGTGCTGATGATCGATATCGACGACTTCAAGGCCTACAACGACCGCTATGGCCACCTGCAGGGGGATGAGTGCCTGCGGCAGGTGGCCCAGGTCATCGCCGCCGCGATCACCCGGGCCAGCGACCTGGTGGCCCGTTACGGCGGCGAGGAATTCGTGGCCCTGCTGCCGGGTAGCGCCTTGGCCGAGGCCACGGCCTTGGGCGAAAAGATGCGCGCTGCCGTGGCTAGCCTGGCCATCCCCCATGCCACGTCCCGAGCAGTGCCCTGGGTCAGCCTGAGCATCGGCGTCGCCAGTTGCACGCCAGCGCCGCACCCGTCTCCCGACTCAACCTACCCCATGGCCCCCGTCGCCGCCGGGGAACAAACCGGCAGGCAACTCGCTCAGGGCTTGTTGGGACGTGCTGACCAAGCCTTGTATGCCGCCAAGGCGGCAGGTAGGAATCGGGTGATCACCGCCGAGGCGGGCGGGCTTGACTGAAAGGGCTATTTCGCGATGTTGACCAGGGATTGGACGGTCAGGACGATCAATCCGCCCGTCGCCGAGAGCAACGTGAGGATGATGACGATCAGCAATTTATGCTGGGTGGCGTGTTGTTCTTCTTCGTGGTGCTGGAAGCGGTTGCTCAGTTGTTCGCGTTCCCGGTTCATCGTTTCATGCTCGACGAGGGCCCGGTTGAGCCGTTCCTCCAGCAATTCCAGGCGGGTGCTATGGCGGTGCACCTCGCTGCCGATGCGGTAGGCGACCGTTTCGCGGGCGGGTTCCTGGAACTCGGCCAGGTCATCGTAGGGTGGGCTCATCGATATAACCAGGGGGTTTGGTGGAGACCTGGGAGCGACCAGATGCCGGCTCTCTTGCGCCGCGCCATTCCTTCTGCGACCCAGTAGGCCTGCTGGGCGCCGGGACAGAGGTAAAGGGCCGCGTAGCCGCCCAGGACCAGGCGGAGGCCGAGGTTGCCGTAATCCCGGACCCGGCACACCTCGGCGATGAGGCGGCCGTAGCGGTCCTGGCCAAGGACGGTGACAGCGATCTTTTCCCCGATGTACAGCAGGGTTCTCAGGTAGGAAGTGGCGCGGGTGCCCCATACGCCTTGCTTGACCTCCGGGGCGTCGATATAGGCCAGGCGCAGGATGCAGGCCACCTCCCGGCCCGCGACAGTGCGCCAGGCGCCCAGGGTGTCGCCGTCGTGGGTGTAGGTGAGGCGCATGATTTCCGACATCAGAGGAGCTCCTGCGCCTCGGCATCGGTCATGACCCGGCCCAGCTTGGTGCCGACCTTGAAGGCCAGGGCCGGTTTGAAGGTGGGCTGGCGGTAACCCGCGGTGGTGGTCACGGTCCCGGTCTGGACGTCGCGCTTGATGGAGGGACTGGTGAAGGTGGAACTGAAGCTGCCGAAGTCAGCGAGGTGAATGGTCATGTTGGCGTTGATGCGGGTTTTGAGGCGCACCCAGAACTTGGCCCAGGCTTGGTCGATGAGGGTGCTGGCGTTGGCGGGAACGGGTCCGGCTGCCGTCAGGGCGGCCAGGATGGCCTGCTGGAGCGGGTTGCTGTCGCCATAACCCGCGGAGGTTGGCAGTTCCAGGAAGACGGCGGTCCCGGCCAGGGTGTCGGGGCTGGTAACGGTATCGGTCTTGTCCGGCGCGCCAGCGGCGGCGATGATGGCCAGGGGCGTTTGGCACCAGAGAGCGGGGCTCTCCTGGCCATGGGCGATGCCGATGACCCCCAGATACACCGCGCAGGGAAAATTGTAATAGGGCTTTAGCTGGGGGCCGAGGCCTTCCACCAAGAGCCGGCCTTCGTCCGGCCCGGCGGCGCCAAGGCGGACGTTTATGGGGGTCAGCACCGCGCCGTTGAAGCCGCGCGGGCGCAGGTTGGCAATGAGGGTCACCGCGGTGGCAGCCCGCCAGGTAATCTCGACCAGATCCGGCAGTGCGGCGGTGTTCTGGCGCAGCAGGCGGGCCGCCACCCATGCCGGCTGGGGGACGGGGGCGGCGGCGAGCTGGGCGGGGAAGGTGTAGCGCGCCCAGGCGCTCTGGCGGCCGGCGGTCTCGCGGCGGGCGCCGACGGTGACGTAATGGGTGAAACCATCCGTGGGCAGGGCGGGGTGGGTGAGGGTATAGACCCCGGGCAGGCCGCTATGGGGGTTGTCCCAGGCAAAGGGCGCTGGCAGCTCCGGGCCGTCATCGATGCGCAGGGATAACACCAGGCCGGGGGGCTGGGTCTTGACCCAGGCCTGGATGACTTGGTTCAAGACCGCCTTGGTGTACCGATCGCTCCTGACGACGAGGCGGGCGCCCAGGCCCCGGGGCGCGAGCGCGGCGGCGGTGATCCCCAGGGCCGACCGGCCCCGGATGCGGGTGGGATAGCGCAGGCGGGCGGTGGCGGCGAGCCCCAGGGTGGCGCGCCCCGCCGGCAGCGCGCGGGGGAAGCGCAGCTTGCTGGTGGCGTTAAGCGCGAGGCTGGCAATGGCACGCATGCTGAGGCCCTTAGTTGATGGTGATGATCAGATCGCCAGGGGCGAAGGCGGGGGCGGGATCGCCCAGGTTCACCTGGAGCGGGGTCTCCAGGGGGGCGCGGAGCAACAGATTGCCAGCGGTCAGGGCGTCGTAGATGCCGAAACCAGTAATGGTGAGCCAATGGGCGGTGGGGGCGGGGAAGACGACTGGCGCCAGGCTGATCAGCTCGCCGGTGACCCCGTTGTAGGCGGCCCAGTTGGCATCGGCTGGGCCATGGCGTTGGCGGGCATAGCCGCCCCCGCTCAGTTCGACCCCGCCCAGTCCGTCTTCGCCGGGCACGACATTGAAGAGGGCGAGGTAATGGGCAGCGGGCTTGGTTAAGGCGGCGGTCCGGAAGAAGCGGGCGATCAGATCTTCGAAATAGTTGGTGGCGTGGCTCATGAGGAGGATCCTGGCGGACAAAGGGGGCCGCTACGGTGGCCCGCAGCGGCCCGGGTGGCGCCGGTTAAGGCGCCGCGGCGGCGTCGGACATGACGGTGCCGTTCTTGGTGCCGGTCTTAAAGCCGATGGAGGGCGTAAAGCCCAGGCTGCGGTAGGCGGGCGTGACCACGGGCTCGCCGGTGCTGGGGTTGCGGCCTAGGCGCTCCTTCGTCCACTTCGCCTCGAACAGACCAAAGTCCGTCAATTTCACCGATCCGCCCTTGGCCACGATGTCCTTGATGCGCACCAGGGCGCTGTCGATGGTGGCAGTGACGATGGCCTGCCCCTCGGTGGGCAGGGCGCCCAGGGCGGTCAGCACGTCGGCGAAGACCTCGGCCTTGACTTCGGCATAGAGGACCTCCCGCGCGGTCCCGGCCACCTGGTCCGGCGTAGGCGGAATGACGGGCTTGACCTTGCTGGTGATGTTGATCGGAGCCGCGTAGGTCTCGCTCGACTTGGCCGACAGGTTGGTGGCGACGATGTGGAAGCGATAGGGCCGCGCCACGGCGGGGCCCTCGTCCTGGACGATGAAGCGCGAGATGTTCTCCAGGCGGACGGCGGTGGCGGCGCTGTCGCTGGTGTAAACGCTGTGCTTCTTGCCGACGAAATCGGTGACGAAGATCTCGATACCCGTACCCGGGGACACGGCATCCTTGACCCAGGACAATTCGACCAGGTCGCTGATGACGTCGTTCCGGTCACGCAACAGGTGAGCGGTAAGGCTCACGCAGGGCATGGGGGCTGCCATGTCGTAGGTGAAGAACTCGGTGGCCAGGGACACCCAGGCACTCGGATCGCCGCCGACGTTGTAACGCATGCGGAAGGCCACGGAATGGCCCATGCCATCGCGGGGGATGATCTGGTCCAGGGACTGCACCAGGGACAGGCCCACCGAGGATTCGGCGTAGGTGGTGATGTTGGCGAGCTCGACGGGGACAAAGCCGCGCGGGTCGGCGATGTCTTCGACGTCGGCCTCGACCTCGATGAGGCTCGGGCACTTGCCGGACCAGCGGAACAGGATGTCATTGCCGGGGAGGGTCTCGCCGGTGATAGCGTCCTTGCCCTTGGCGCTGACCATGACGATGGGGGACAGGGGGGCCTTGACGGTCCAGAGGCTGCCGCCATTGGCGGCGTTGCCCAGCGTCTCGTAGAGCAGGTATTCCTGGGCGGCGGTGACGGGGGGCGCGGGGCGGCCCGGATCGGCATAGCTGAACCAGGACTCGCCGAGGACGTTCCAGATGTCCGTGCCGCCTTCATAACGGCACAGATAACAGGCGGGCGCCCCCTGGGCCGGGTGCGTGAAGACGGGGGTGACAAACAGCGGCGCTACGTTAGCGGTGAAGGTGGTTTCGGCATACCGCCAGCCGCCACTGTTGTTGGTAAAGGTGGTGGCGCCGAGGTCATGGGGCACGACGGCCCCCTGCTGGTCGTAGAGGGTGAAGGACACCAGGGGATTGGGGTTGGCCGGGTCCTCGGGGTAGTAAATACGGAATTTATCGAAGGGCTTGGACATGGTGCGGGTGCCTGTGGGTGGGTGGGTGGAGGTTTAGTCGCGGCTGTCAGGGCAGAAGGCGCCGATGGCGCCGGCCAGGGCCATGCCAGCGGCGGCAATGGCGGCCTGTTGGTCCGGGCTGACGGCCAGACCGGTGGCGGTGAGCAGCCAGACCAGGCCGCGCCAGGTGCTGGGCTCGGTGAGCAGGGTTCGCCAGTTGCGATTCATGCGCGGTGCTCCGGGTGGGGGAAAAAGGGACACGGCGGCGCGGGGTGCTCAGAGCCCACGCCGGGCCGGGTCCCAAGGGCGGCTACGGCGAGCGGAAGGGTCATGCGACCTGGGGCTCCTGGGCACGGGCCATGACCAGGGCGGCGCGGCGGGCGCGCTGTACGCGCCGGGTCCAGCCGGCGCCGAAATGTTTCCAGGTCGGCAGGTCGCGGTAGAAATCCAGGCGCAGTTCGGAATAACGGGCGATCAGGTCTTGCGGGTCGGCGCGGGCGACTCCGGCCAGGGTCACGGGTCCCAGCAGGCCATCCGCGGGCACCCCGACCAGGTGCTGCAGGAGGCGGATGGCGCGAGCGGGGCCGGCATTGACAGCGTGATCCAGCATGACCAGGTCCAGGCCCGCGGGGAGGTCGTCGCCCTGGATCGGCATCCAGTAGTCGCGCTGGTAGAGGGCCTGGGCCGCGTCACGGGTGAGGGCGCGGATGTCGAGGTCGGGGTAAGAACGCTGGCTGATGCCGAATTTGGTCACGCCACCGGGGTCTTGGGGGTGGTTGACCAGGCCGCCCTCGGCGGCGAGGACGTGGGAAACGCATGCGGTGAAGTTTGGCATGAGTGGCTCCGTGGCAATTAGGAGCCATCTTTCATGAGATAGGCGGAGCGGTCGTGTGGGTTATGGACGAATTGGAGGTTAGGGGGAAAAAGTAGCTAACAGCAGGGGGCCAGGGCGGCGGTACGGGCACCCTGACAGCGACGCTCTGCCCGCTGGCGGCGGATCATCTGCCGGTGGACGCGGATCTCAACGTGCCCACCGCGCCCGTGGCGCTGACTCTGCGCAGCAATGACGCGGTCCGGGCCTAGGGCCCAGACGGGTAGTGGCTCCCTTGAGCTTCATCCCCCACCGGATGTGAGGGGGGTGGGGACGATTGGGGAGGATGATTAGGAGATCACAGCGGATTCGTGGGTCGCAAACGCGAATAATCGGCCTCGACGGCAAAATTATTCAGACCGGGATGTCAAAAAAAACTAACATTAGGCTGAGAGGGCATCAAGGTTGTTAAGCGAATTTAACAGGGGCGAACCGGGCATGGACATCCAGAACTTAATGGGAGCGCGCGCACTCAGCGCACGGGAGGCGGCCGGCCTGGCTCAGACGGCGGTGGCGGGGCGGCTGGGCATCGCCCGGCAGACCCTGGCCAGCATGGAACAAGGAAGGGTCCCGTTCGATGGCGTGCAGTTGGTGACCATGGCCGATCTCTACGGGCGACCGGTGACCTATTTCTACGACCTGCGGGAGACCGAGGGTCCCGCGCTGGCGTTCCGTGCGGATAATCCGCAGACCATCGATCTGGCCCTGAAACAGCGCCTATTGGACCGGCTGGCGGCCATCGCGGACCTGGAAATCGCCGCTGGGCTCGACGCCGACCGCGGCCGGGGCCTCCCACCCACCGAACCCTTGTCAAAGGCTGGGCCGCGCGAGTTGCAGATCGCACGGACCGTGGCCCAAGAGGAGCGCGGGCGCCTGGGTATTGGCGATCGCGCCCCGGTGAGCGACCCCGTGGCCCTGCTGGAAAGTCTCGATATCCGCGTGATTCCCTTCGCCCTGGAGCCCGTGGCGGGCAACGTCCTGTCCGGCTTTTCCGCCTTCAGCACCGCGCTGGGGGCCGGTATCTTCGTCAATACCCACCCGGGGTTGCCCATCGAGCACCAGATCTTCTGCGTGATGCACGAGTACGCGCACCTGATCTTTCATCGGGATGTCTACCGGGAGCCGGGTGAACCCTACCGGACCCGCGGGGCGGCGGCCACGCCGGAGGAAAAGATCGCCAACACCTTTGCCGGCGCCTTCCTGGTCCCCGATGGCGCCCTGCGGCAACATGCCGGCACCCTGGGGCGGATCACCCCGACCGACGTCATGCGGCTCAAGCGCCTGTTCCGGGTCTCCTTCACCGGGATGTTGACCCGTCTGCAGCAAGAGGGCTATCTGAGTAAGGCGGACAACGCTCGCCTCTGGGGGATCACGAAACAGCGCGGGTGGGATCGGCAAGAACCCGAGCCCCTCCAGGAACCGCCCGCCTACGGGCGCCGCACCGAGGCGCTGGCCCGGGTGGCCTGGGAGCGCGGCGAGGCCTCGCTCGCCTTCCTAGGGGAAGTGCTCGGCAAGGACCGCCTGGCGATGCGCGATCTCGTCGCCGATTGGGAACAGGACGCCCAGGTCGATGCCGTTCAGTAGGACTACCGCCAGCGCGGACACCTGCGTCCTGTCCGACTTCATCGCGGCCGACCAGCCTGGCCTGCTTTTGCGGCTGTTTCCGGACGGCATCTGGGTCGATCCCTCGGTGATCGTCGAACTGGAGGAGCGGTTCGGCCCAGACATCCGGGCGCGGGTCGCGGTGGGCGGCCTCACCCTCTTGGTCGAACGCGACTACGCTTTCATCCACTATGCCGAAATGGCGGAGATCAAGCGGACCCGCCCGGCCATGCGCCACCCGGACATTGCGAGCGTGGTTCTCGCCCGCAAGATCGGTGGCACCTGCCTGTCGTCCGATGGCGCCGTGCGCAAGACCTGCGTCGAGCGGCAAATACGCATCGCGGGGCAACTGGGATGCCTACGGGTGTGCGTCGAGCGCCGGATGGTGACGAAAAGGGACGCTGACGCGCTCCTGCAGACCTTCTTGAATAACGGGCTTTACCTGCCGCGGTCCGACGTGGCGCAATTTCTGAAAGCGACCTAAGACCCGTGGCGTATCCACTGGCTACTGGGCGGGCATTCGGCGGATATTGGGGGCGTATGCTGGTTCCTCCTTTTTTCAGCGTAGTCCCTTGCCGAGAGGCATCGGTCTGGGCTTCCACATGCCAGTCCGGCGCATGTATCGCTTGACCGTGTTAATTTTTTAGCTCACACTTGAGAAGCTAAAGATTAACATAGAGAGATCCCCTGTTGGCTGCCTTAAAGATTCATGATAATGCAGATTCTGTCGCTTTTCGATTGGCCTCCCTCGGGCTTGAGTACGTTCCGCTAGTACAAGTTGTTAGTAAAGCCGTAACGGCTAGGAACGACGCAGTTGAAACTGACCCCATCAATACCCCTGGGCTGTTCGCTTACATATATGGGACTCGGGCGATAAGACAGTATTTGCTCCCCAAGGGTTGGCTAATTGATCGATCCGAGAATATCGAAGCTACAGTAAACCCGCAAACAGGGACGCGCCTGATCTATCAAAACTGTGATGTTTGCTGCTCTTCCACGCGGGCGCCGAGGGCCATTTCCACAAAGGGGGCAGCGGCCTGTCGGATGCTTGATTACCACAACGGAGACCTGTTTCCGCAACTATTGACGGAAGCTCAATCCCTAGCCAGCGGAAATATATGGTTTCTATGCGTATCGGTCGCGGGTGACGAGGTGCGTGCCGAGCTTTCCTGCCCGGGGAAGCTGGAAGGGAAGCAGTTCAGCGAATTTCGGGAGCGAATTTTCTTGAACAGTGATGGCTTTTTGGGAACGAGGCTGGAGCGCACAGTCATCGCTCGCGAAGAAGTTACCGATGATTACGATGTCATCGTTACAAAGAAAGTTGTCTGAACATGTTTACACCATCACGTCTATCACTCGCGCGCAAGCGCAGAAAGATGACAAGCAAGGGATTGGCTGAACTGGCCGGTATATCCAGCGTAACTGTAAGCCGACTTGAGACAGGTAAAAACGAGCCTGACGAAGCGACGCTGGCGGCCCTGAGCGCTGCACTTGGGTTTCCAAAACAATTTTTTCTGGGAATCGAGATTGACGAACTACCCGAGAAAGCTGCGAGCTTCCGCAGCATGGCCGCCATGACTGCGAGGGAACGAGATGCGGCGCTTGCAGCGGGTTCGCTTGCTTATCTGTTTGCAGATTGGGTGGAACGCCGATTCAACCTGCCAACTCCGAATCTCCCTGAACTAGCGCATGAGCGTGTGCCGAGCGTCGCAGCACGGGAGCTACGCCAGTATTGGGGCCTCGGCGAAAAACCGATCGGCAATGTGTTGCGACTCTTGGAGTCACAGGGAATTCGTGTGTTTTCGCTCACAGAAGACACAAGAAATATTGATGCTTTCTCCTGCTGGCGCGACACGGTTCCGTATGTTTTTCTGAACACTTTGAAGTCACCTGAGCACAGTCGTTTTGACGCGGCACATGAACTTGGTCACCTGATTCTTCACAAGCATGGGGGCGCACGCGCTGGCGGCAAGTCTGCAGAGGCTGAGGCCAACAGCTTCGCGTCCTCGTTTTTGATGCCGCAGGCCGACGTTATGGCGACTCTACCCTTAGTCTACGCGCTAAGCCAGTTGGTGGAGGCAAAAGGGCGTTGGGGAGTGTCTGTGGCGGCTTTGGCGTATCGTTTACACAAGCTAGAAATACTTTCGGATTGGCAATATCGGAGTTTCTGCATTCAGATAAATAAGCGCGGTTACCGGACAGATGAACCGAATGGGATCGACCGGGAAGAATCCGTTGTTTGGAAGACGGTGTTTGGTCAGCTCTGGAGCGACCAGATCACTAAGGCCCATGTGGCTGCTGAACTTTGGATCCCACTGCATGAACTTGAGAACCTTGTTTTCGGTCTGCTGGCCAACCCGTCCATGGGACGGGATGCAGCGTATGTGTCAGGGAAGCCGAAGCTTCGAGAAGTCTAATAAGCTTCGTTAAAGAGAGGAGAGCCCAACATCAGGATAAGTTGCAAAGATTACAGCGACACTAATTGAGTTCGTAATCCGGTCTCTCCTTGGGCAGTCCGTGTCGAATAATTGCCACCACTTTGAAGCGCAACAACGACTATGACAAATGTTGATTTATCAATTATCGTCACTGGAATTGGCACTGCCTTGTCTGCAATCGCCATAGTTATATCGGTGGTTGTGACTTGGAAAGTGCACAAGAACCAAAAGCTTCTCGCGCAACGTCAGCTATTACTGCCACTCTGGGAATATATGTCTAAACTCAGAGAAATTAACCCTGCCGACCCAATAGCGCCAGATGTCATCAGTCTTGTAAACACACTTGAGCTAGTAGCGTTGTGTTGCGAGGGTGGCTTAATAGACGAGAAAATCATTCTCCGGACATTCCGGGAGCCTTTCATAAAGCACTACACTGACATCAAGAATTGCAATGTCATCAACGGTCTAAAAAAAACCGGCGATCAGTTGCTAATGGAAAATCGAGCGGCGCAGACGTTTTTCAACCAGTTAATGCAATACCACATGTCACAAGACCAAATCTCTTCGCGTCCTTAAACACCTAGCCCGAGATAAAAATGAATCAAAACATACTTCGCAGATTGATTAAAGACCTTATTGATTCAGGGCAACTGACCATGAGCAGGCTGTCCAGAGTTACCGAAAATGTCAAATTTTCAGGTCATAGTGGGTTATTTACCATAACGGTTGAATATAAGCCACCCATTGTGATGGAGTCAGTTGATTTCGCTGCGCTAAATCGGGCGACAACGATTTCGGCGCTGCCGCCTGGAACGGCCTGTGACTGCTGTAAGGGTACGGGCAGAGCCTAAAAACGACTTGCCGCGTTTCGTATTCAGTACCCTTAACTTCTTCACGGGGTAACCTGGGGCGGGGTAACTAGCGCCGGCTCCCGCTTAAATCGCGTTCAAGCCCCATCTGTGACGGCCTGGTAGGACAACGCCATCGGGTTGTCCCGAGGGTCTGGGCAACGTCAATGGCCTGCTTGGGTTTCGTTGAGCGGCGGGAGGGTCCCGACGAGGCGGACGCTCTCCAGGCTGACGCGGACGATGCGTTTAAGCAGGTCCACGATATAGCGTGGATCGTCCGACCAGTCGTTGGGGTCGTTGCGGATGCCGCTGGGCTTGTCCGTCGTGACGGCGTAACGCTCCATGACCCACTCGATGGCGGATTTGCCGTTGACGACGTAGCCGTAGGCGGCGAGGGGGATGTCACGCAGGGTCAGGTTGGCGTTGTAGACGATGATGGTCTTGTCCGGCTTGCCGCCCGTCTTGCCGAAGGTCATCTTTTGGACGCGGTAGAAGGGCGCTGGCGTGATGTCCAGGGCGTGTTTAACTTCGATCAGCGGGTAAGGCTCCACCGTCTCATAGTTCAGGTGCCACTCGCCCAGCGCCCGACCGGCGCGGCTGAAGGCCCAGAAGTCGCCGGCCAAGGGCAGGCGCGGGAGCATCTTCTTGAGATCGGCGGCGAAGCGTTGCTTGTACTCCGGGGAGTGTAGGATGCCATAGACATACCAGAAGAGGTCTTCCTTGCCGATGGCGTCGTCGGCGTAGTGGCCCCGGTAGGCCTCCAGAGCCCAGTCGGTGATGGCGTCGCGGCGGGTGTAGCCGTGTGCATCCGTGGCCGCGCCCGCCTCAAACGACAACTCGGCTTGCGGCGCTTGGGGGTCTGCCTTGGGCTGCCCGTACCAGTAAAGGGGGAAGCATTGGCCATTATCCATAAGCTGAAAGTCTGGGATCACTCTGGCCACAAGTGCAGAAAACTGTTTTTTTGCCCCAGTACCACAGCAGCTAATGATTAGATTGTTACTGTCAAAACATGGAATCAATTTTGGGGTCTGGCTCACATACTCGTTAAATCTACGGTTAAAATAAAGCCACTGTTGGGTAAACGGACGATACATACTTCTGACTAATGAGGATTTCTCGAAGGCATATTGTTTGCCGCGCCTTACATCCGCTTTCAGGGCACGAGTCCAACTGATGCGCTTTGGGTCCATTACGATCAGATCCTCGACTGCTGGCCACTGCCCTTTATTTACGCCAACGCAGACGCGGGTATAGCTTTCCCGTTCACTGTTGTAGGTGTCGATCATACGACGCATGTTCGCCGTAAGACCGTCCAACGAAAAATTATAAGCCCAGGCATCGCGTGCGCTCAGGAGACCCTGCGAATAAATTTCGAAAACGACAGAAGTATCATTGTTGTCTTTATTTCCGAAAGGGATAAACCTGTCGAACGCCGGATCACGTTGATCGATCCAATCTCCCTCGGCATTGGGACTGAGCCCTTGCCAATCAATGCCCTCGATACTGCCGAAGTCCTCAATGATGGCGAGCTTGTCCTCGCGGGTCAGATAATCGCCGATGTCGTGATAGCGCAGTTGGCAGGGGCCAGCATGGGCGGGGTCTTTGACCAGAATGGTGATGGCAACTGGGGTGCGGGAGCCGGAGCCGAAGATTTTGCCGCCCTCTTGCCGCGATTGCTCGCCCGATGTCCGCTGATTGCCACGCAGATTGAAGACATACAAGTGACTGAATTCAGCGGTTAGGCATTTCCGCAGACCGTCCATGTTATTCGCATCCAGAAACGAACCATTGGTGACAAAAGCCACGATGCCGGTCTCGCCGACCCGATCTGATGCCCAGCGGACCGCGCGGATATAGGAATCGTATAGACTTCTTGGGTTCACGCTAGTAGTCAACCTAGCGTAGGTTTCCCTAATACGACCATCTAACGTTGGGTATGAGATATTTTGGTTGTTGTCATTCTGTGTCTCCTGTTTTGATGAATACGGCGGATTTCCAACGATGACCCGGATCGGCTGCTGTAACTGCCGCTCGGCGCGGGCGTTGTTCTCCGGCAGGACCACCCTATCCACCAGATCGCCCGCCTCTTTCATCTGGAAGGTATCCACCAGGATCATGCCCTCAAAGGGGCGATACTCACCGGTGGCGGCGTGGTAAGCGGTTTCGATATTGATGGTGGCGATGTAGTAGGCGAGCAGGATGATCTCGTTGGCGTGTAGCTCGTGGGCGTACTTGTTGGGCAGGGCCGCAGGGTCGACCAGGCCGGATTGGATCAAGCGGACCAGGAAAGTCCCGGTGCCGGCAAAGGGGTCGAGAATCTGCACGCCGGAACTGGCGAGCGACTCCCCGAAGTGCTTACGCAAAGCGGCATCGGCGCTCTTGAGGATGAAATCGACCACCGGCACGGGGGTAAAGACGATGCCCAGGCGCTCGGCCATGCGCGGAAAGGCGTTGTTAAAGAAGGTGTCGTAGAGGTTGCGGATGATGTCCTGCTTGGACTTGTCGCTCTTGGCCAGGCCGATGCGCTCGCGCACGTTGGCGTAGAACTTCTCCAGCCCCTCGGTCTCGCTGGCGACCGCGGCGGCGTCGAGTTGCTTGACAATAACCTGCAGGGCCTTGCCGACGGCATTGCCCTCGGGGAAATTGCTTTCGGCAAAGAGGGCCTGAAACACCGGCAGGGTGAGGATATGCTGGGCCAGCATCTCCATCGCCTCGGCGCGGCTGACGGCGGGGTTGAGGGTGTCCTGTAGCCCTTTCAGGAAGCGCTTGAAGTCGGCCGCGAGCTGTGGATTGCTGTCGATCAGGTCCGTGATGCGCTCGATCAGCCGCTCGGCCACCCGGCCGATGCTCTTGGCCCACTCGCTCCAGTATTCACGGTCCCCGAGTTTCTTGGGGATGGCGGCATAGACGGCCTGGCTGACGTCTTCGACCGACAGTACCGGGAAGTCGAGTTCTAGGTTCTTCCGTGGGTCCCCATCGCCGTTGCCGTCGGGTTTATGCTTGCCGCCAGGATCGCCCGTGACCTTGATCTTGCGCCGGAACTCCGCCTCGTCGACCAGCGATTCGTCATGCGCCCGCAGGGCCTTGATGACCTTCCAGATGCCTTTGAACTGGGGATCGCTGTCGATATAGCTGTTGTAGTCCTTGACCTTCTCCGAGGGGATACAAACCGGCAGGATGATATAGCCGTACTGCTTGCCCTCGGCCTTGCGCATCACGCGCCCGACCGACTGGACGATGTCGACAACGGAGTCGCGGGTGTCGAAGAAGATCACGGCATCCAGCGTCGGCACGTCGATCCCCTCGGAGAGACAGCGGGCGTTGGAGAGGATGCGGCAGTTCCCAGCCCCGGGATTGGCCCGCAGCCAGTTCAGCGCCTCCTGGCGGCGCAGGGCGTTCATACCACCGTCCACATGGTCAAGCTGGCAACTGACCAAAGCGGCCGACTCATCAGCGGCGTGTTCCCCCTGGTAGATGTCCACCAACTGGGTGAAGGTCTCGGTGGTGAGCTTGGAATCCTTGATGGTCCTGGAGAATGCCACGGCGCGGCGCATCGGCGCCGGGTCCTCGGTGGCCGCCTCCGGCTGGCCGTCCTCGTCGATCAGGACCAGGCCCCGCTTGGAGAGCCCTTTCCAACTGCCGATGATCTTGGTGGCGAAATGGATATTGATCGCCTGCTTGTCGCCGATCTTGCCAGCGCTGTTGTAGGCGTTGGCGAGCGCGGCCATGCGGCTTTGCTCGACGGCGACGATGAGGACCTTGTATTCCGAGAGTAAGTCCAGCTCGACCGCCTTCCCGAAGCCAAGGCGGTAGAACTCCGGGCCGAAGGTCGCCTCGTCATCCATGGAGAACAGCACGGCCTCTTTCTCGCCGGCCTTGGTCTTGGACGCTTCCGCGTAGATGCGCGGCGTGGCGGTCATGTAGAGCCGCTTATGACCCCGGATAACGTGCTGATGGTGGACCTTGACGAACTCCGAGGGGTCATCGTTGGGCAGGGTTAGGCCGGTGGTCCGGTGCGCCTCGTCGCAGACGATCAGATCGAAGTCGCCGAGCCCCAGGCGTTGGGCATCGGCGACGACCTGGATGGATTGATAGGTGGAGAACACCACGAGACGGCGATCCGGCGTCACCTCCCGCGCGTTGGCTGCCAGTTTGCGCACGTCCGTGGTCGCGGGGTAGGCCAAATCGTGGGTGCGGAGGTCTTCCTCCTCCTTGCCGACCTTGGTATCGGAACAGACTACCAGGGCATGCAGGGGGGCGAGCGCCTCGGCGGTCCATTCGCGCAGGGTCTGGGAGACCAGGGAAATGGAGGGGGCGAGGAACAGAACGCGCCCCCCCGCGGGGACCATTTGCTCCATTAACCGCAGGGAGGTAAAGGTCTTGCCGGTGCCGCACGCCTTGATGAGCTTGCCCCGGTCGCTGGTCTGGTAGCCCGCGATCACGCATTGAATGGCTTCCGCCTGATGCTGGCGTAGTTGCTTCTTGGGTTTGAGCCGGAGGTCTTCGATAGCAGACGGGGGAGAGACAGGCCAGTCAATGGGGCTGTCGGCCAGGGCCTTGAACCAGAGGCGCACGGTGGGGATGACCTGATCGGCCAGGGCCTCCTCGGCGTGTTTGCTCCATTTGTCGGTCGTGCTGACGAGCATCCGGCGGGCGAAGCGCCCTGGGCCGTCCGTGGTGGCAAACTGTTTGCCGGAGGCGGTGAAGAAGGAGTCGATGTCGGCCTTCTGCAGGGTGTGCGTCTCCAGGTAGAACTTGCACTGGATGGCCCAGTAGTCGCCACTGGCCCGCTCGCGGGCCACAAGGTCGATGCCGACATCGGCGCTCCAGCGATCAGGCCACTCGGGCCAGAGCCAGACACCGTCGAAGAGGCCGGTATACTGGGGATCGGTCAGGAGGTAATGGGCTATGAGCCGCTCGAATTTGTCGCCCAGGTCCCGGTTGGAGGTCGCTGCATCGCGGAATGCTTCAAGTATCGTCTCGATGGGGGTGTTAGACATCGGGGCTCCTGCTCTGGGTCCGGCGCGGGTTGTTGTTCTCTCCCCCGAGCCCTGGCATGGCTTGGGACAGGGGGAAACGGGGCGGCTTGGCCGTGCCTATATGACACGGGGCGCTAGATTACACGCCCGGCCACTTGACCGGGGGCAAAATCAGCAGCGTGCGCCAGGGATAGGCAATTCAAGCGCACGGGGGAATAGGAAATCTAACCGCAAGGGGCCTATCGCCATCCCCATGTGCCACCACCACTGCCATCCCCTACGCCCTGGTCGAAGCCCACAACTTCTCCGTCAGTGCCGAATCCGCACCCGCCAGGTCAGGGTGGTTTTGCCCTCGGCGGCAATGGCCACTTGCCAGGCAGCCAGATGAGCGGCTTGCTTGGTATGCGGCTGACTCTCCGCGAGGACCTCCCAGTCCCCGGGAATCTCCTCTAGCACCGACACCAGGACCGCGTCGGGCTTGGCGTTCTTCAATTCCATGGCGAAGGCGGCCTCCTGGAGGTAGTTGTAGGGGCCCGATCCGCCGAGCTTGACGAAGTCCGTTTGTTTGCGCCGCACCGTGATATCGAAGCTCTCGCCCAGGGTGAGGGTCACCGTCTCGCCCTTGGGGGTGTGATCCATCTCATCCTCGCCAATGAATTGGGCCTGGCCGCGGCTGTCCTGGGTATAGACCCGGACGATGCCCTTAGGCAAGGGGACCCCGAGGTCGCCGTTGTGGTTGGTGAAGTTCAGGGTGGCGGTCACCGTCAGCTTGGTCCAGTCCTCCTTGGACGATGTTTGGTAGCTGTAAGGACTGGCGCGCACCACCAATTCCCGTTGGATGGGGACCGCGGCGGCGGAGAGCAGCGCGACCTGCTTGGTTTGGTTCTGGAGGATGTCGGTGGGCCGGGCCAGGGTATAGAGGTGGTATTCGTCCAGGGCTTCCTCAGCGGGCAGCGCGGAAAGGGGGTCGCACACCATGGCGCGGTAAGCCATAGCCGGCTCCTCGGGTGGCTCGACTTGGTGGACCTCGCCTGCGACCAGTTGCACCCGGGCCTGACGGTAGGCAATGCCGCTGTGGTTGGTGAGGGTCACCCAGCCGTTCAGGTCCATGGTCTGGCCATCGGCGGCCAGGTTGGCGACATAGTCGGCCCGCCACGCCACGCCGCCGGTCAGGTAGGACAACTCATAGTCACCGCTGCCGTTAGCCGCGGCCTCCAGGTGCAGGACCAGGGTCGGCTGATCGCGCAGGTCCGCGGGCAGGTCCGGGTAGGACAGGTGGCCGACGATCCCGGTTTCGATGCGGTCGGCATAGCGCAGGACCACGCCGGCGTTGGTGGCGAGCACCTGGGCCTCCTCCGTGATGCGGGTGCCGTCGTCCTGGGTGCGGATGACCTGGACCTGACGACCCAGATACTTGTTGAGGAGGCTGTCCGGGGTCAGCAGGTCGAAATCGAAGTTTTGTTCCAGCAAGCTGATGGGGAGGGCACCCGCCACTGCGGACAGGAGCGCGGTCTCGGGCCGGATCTGGGCGGAGACGCTGCGCCAGGCCAGGCGGTTCTCACCGGCGGAGAGGGTGCAGCGGCGGCGGTCCTTCACCAGGGCCAGGTTTTGGTTGTAGATGGTGATGGCCAGGGCTTGTTGGGCACTGTCGTCCAGGCGTTGTTCGGGGATACGGGGCGGGTTGTTCGTGGTCGCCATGGTCTCTCTCCGGTGGGGGGTTAGTCAGTGTTCAGGGCGCCGGGTCGGCATAGAGGGCGCCCAGCTTGGCGACCTGGCCCGCCAGCACCTGACGCAACGCGGCGGGGGCCAGCACCTCGATATTGGCGCCGAGGCCCAACAGCCAGCGCAGCAACTGGCCGGTGGCCGGCAGCCGGGCGCTGACGCGGAGGGCAAAGGCGGCGCCCTCGGGTTCTTCAGTGATGACCTGGTCATCCGTGAGGGGACAGACCCGCAGTAGGGTGGCGGGATAGCCGCGCACGCGCAGGACCAGATCGATCAGCGTGCCGGCACCAAAGTCGGCGCGGCCCTGGGCGATGGCCTGGTCGAGGTCGAAGCCGACCGCGACCCGCGCCGGGGTAGCTGGCCGGGGCTGGGCGCGAATCATGCGGTGGAGGGCATAGAGGCGCACCGGGTCGGTTTCGTCATTCTTCAGGGCAAAGAGGTAGGGGAGCGGTCCCCGCTGCAACAGGGCCTGGGGGTGGAGGAGGACGTCGCCGCGTACCCCGGCGGCGTCCTCGTACAGCACGGCCAGGACGCAACGCTGGCCAAGGGCCAGGATCACCGCCTCCAGCACGTGCGGGTAGAGGTCCACGGGCCGCAGACGCAGGGTGTCGGGGACCAGCCGTAACCGCCGTTCGTCCAGCAGGGGGGCGTCCAGTTCATGCAAGAGGCGCTGCCACAGTCGGTCGATACGGCGCAGGGGCAGCGCCTCGGCGATCAGGTCGTGGACCTGTTGCAGGGTGTATTGCCAGATGAGGGCATCTTCCTGGGGATCGCCGGCCCGGCGCCGATAGTGGCGGGTTTTGCCGCCCGGATTGACGACTTCGATGCGGTCCGCCTTGACCAGTTCGTCCAGATCCCGTTGCAGGGCCCGGCGGCGGGAGGCGGCGTTGCCCTGGCCGTAGGCGTCACCGAGGATGGCGAGCAGGCGGGCGATATCCAGGCACTCCGCCGGCACGGTGGTGGCGCGGGGCAGGATGGCCTCCAGACGGCGCAGGCGCTGGATGCGGGTGTGGTAGGTGGCGCTCATGGGGGCACTGTGCCACAACAACTGGACAGATGTTGTCTTGATCTGGGGTGTTAATGGGGGCGCTTCGCCCCCCGGCGCGGCGCTGCCGGCGGGGTGCGGCGGTTGGGACCGGTATTGAGGTCAAGAGGCCAGCTTTTGGGTGTAGGTGCCCGCCATGGACAACCTCTGTCGGAGGTTTGGCTTAGGCTGGCCTGTTCGGTTACCGACCGAGGAGACCCTCGCATGGGCCATGCCAGCACCTCCCCCCAAGTTTATGCCCTCGTGGACGCCAACAACTTCTATGTGAGCTGCGAGCGGGTCTTCGATTACCACCTGCGCGACCGCCCGGTGGTGGTGTTATCGAACAATGATGGCTGTTGTGTGGCGCGTAGTGACGAGGCCAAGGCCCTGGGGATTCGCATGGGCCAGCCGTTCTTCGAGGTGCGGGAGCTGCTGGCGCAGCACCAGGGCGTAGCCCTGTCGTCCAACTACACCCTCTATGCCGACATGAGCCAACGGCTGATGGCAGTGATCGGCCAGTTCAGCCCGGAACAGGAGGTCTATTCCATCGACGAATCCTTTCTGCGCTTCACCCCGGGGGAAGCCGCGGGCCTGACCAACCTGGGGCGGACGCTGCGGGCGCGGGTGTGGCAATGGACCGGGCTGCCGGTGGGGGTCGGTTTCGGGCCCACCAAGACCCTGGCCAAGCTCGCCAACCACCTGGCCAAGCGCCATCCCGACTTCCGGGCGGCGGGGGTGTGCAACCTGGCCGAGCTGGCGCCGGCGGCGGTGGCCGGCTATGCGGCGGAGCTGGGGGTGGAAACGGTGTGGGGCATCGGCATGCGCTGGGCGGCGCGGCTGCGCCAGGCGGGGCTGGTGACGGTGGCGGACCTGGGCCGCGCCGACGCGGCGCGCCTGCAGCGGGACTTTAATGTGGTGCTGGCGCGCACCGTCCTGGAGCTGCGGGGCGTGCCCTGCCTGACCCTGGAGGAAACGCCGCCCCCGCGCCAGCAAGTCATCGCCTCGCGCAGCTTCGGCGCGTTGGTGACGGACCTGGGGCCGCTGCGCGAGGCGGTGGCCAGCCATACGGCACGGGCCGCCGCCACCCTGCGCCGGGCGGGGCTGACGGCGGGGGTGGTCCAGGTGCAGATCGGCACCCCGCCCTTTCGCGACGACGAGCCCCAATACCATCCCAGCCTGGCGGTGCCCCTGCCCTTGGCCACCGCTGATACGGCGCGGCTAATCCGCGCCGCCCTGGCGGGGCTGGGGGCGCTCTACCGGCCAGGCTATCGTTACCAGCGGGCGGGGGTGGTGCTGCTCGACCTGGCCCCGGCGGGGGCGCGCAGTGGGGATTTGTTCGCGCCGCTATCCGCGGCCGAGGAGGCGCGGCGGGAAGGGGTGATGACGGTGATGGATGACATTAACCGCCGCTGGGGGCGGGGCACCCTGCGCTATCTGGCGGAGGGGATGGTCCAGCCGTGGCGGATGCGCCGGGAGCGGCTGTCGCCGGCTTATACGACCCGGTGGGGGGAGTTGTTGGGAGCTTACTAGCTAAAGTTTCTGGCTTTTGGAGGGGGTGGCGGCAGGGGTAGAGGACATTTCGAGAGGGTTTGCCCAGATTCGCGCAAACCCAGCCAAAATATCGTCCTCTGCAAGGCTACTGCCACTTGGCAGCGTCAGAATCCAGAAACTTCAGATAGGATGATATCCTTATGCGGAAGTGAGAAACTTCAGTTCTTTGTTTTAGTTGTGGTTTTCGTTCATATTTTTAATAATAAGAGATCAGGAATCCCCACCGGAGGCGAGGTGCCGAGGTGCCGAGGTGCGAAGCGATGCTAACCCCGGAGTTCAAGGTGCGCAATAGTTAGACCCAGATCCCTGTGGCCCAGCCGTCAGGTGGACCCCTGGCCCCGATCTTCGACAACCGCGATAAACATAACCGTCAATGTTTGGTTACTTCACCTTTCCTGTCGTAGTTGGCGTTTTGCTGTTGGCTGGCCCCCTGCTGTATTCGAGTTCACTCCATGCCGATACCCACCCATCCCCACCCGATGACGAATTTCTGGATTCTCCTTTATCCGGGGATGGGGACCATTGGCGGGAAAGGCTCGAACAATCAGGCGTCACAATTGATATCAGCCAAATCTCCGATCTCGTCGGCAATAGGGGTGGCAACCAACAGGGACTTTACTACGACGGTCTGCTGGTACCCCAGGTTGACGCGAATCTGGAGCGGCTGTTTGGTTGGGGTGGCGCCAGCCTGCATCTTTCTGGTTACGTGATTCAGGGCCAGGGAATCACCGAAAACGGCAACCATAGGGTCTTTTTAAGCCCTACCAACATCGAATACACGCCAGCCGTGACCAAATTGGGCGAACTCTGGTTCCAACAAGAATTTTTCGAGGGTCGCCTGGCCCTTAAAATCGGGCAGATCGAGGCGGATATCAACTTTAATACGAATAGCTCCTCGGATTTTTTTGTCAACAGCACCTGGGGCTGGCTGGGTATTTGGTCCGCCAATCTTCCTGGCGCGGGTCCTACCTATCCTAACCCCGTGCCGGCTATCCAGGTGATCCTGAGCCCAGATCCTGAATGGACCATCCAGGCGGCCGTATTCAATGGCAATCCCACCGGCAATGACCCGCTGGGCAATACCAATGGGCTGCGCTTCCCCGTGGGTCAGGGCGCCTTGACCTTTATGGAATTAGCTTACGAGCCCCGTTCACCAGATAATCAGGACAGCCTGCCCCATGCCTACAAGCTGGGTGCCTGGTATAACTCCGAGCGATTTGACAGCCTCACGACCGCCGCGAATGGCCTACCCTCGAACGATCCCGATGCCAGTGTCGAAGCCAAAACCTATGCCGGTAACTATGCTCTTTACGCCACCCTGGAGCGGCCCATCTGGTACGAGACGGATGCCCACGATCAAGGACTCAACATCTTCGGGACTTTTTCGATCAATCCCCAGGTGGATCGTAATCTGGCCGAATGGCTGTTTGACCTTGGCCTGACCTATACCGGGCTTATCGGCGGACGGCCCCGCGATCGCACGGGAATTGGCGTTACGCGACTGAACATGAGCCCGGCCTATGCCAAGAATGTCCGCTCCTTCAATGACTACATGGGCACAAACTACGCCATGCCCAGCCATGAATCCTTCCTGGAATTGACTCATCAAGCCGTGATCAGGCCTTGGCTGAAAATCCAGCCATTTTTCCAATATCTGGTCAATCCAGGGCAGAATCAGTTTCCACCCATGGACTATCCGGACCTCACGATTTTGGGTGTTCGCTTCATCCTGTCGCTTTAGACTTTGGACAGAGGGCCATCCAGCCCGTTACCCCCGCGATCTTCACCAAGAAACAGGTGTAACCGCACCTTGGCATAGTCCTGGTGGGCCTCGTGCAGACGCCGCCCGAGCTGTAAGGCGCTGGCGTTCACCTGTGCCAAACTGGCCTCCGGCGCCGCCAGCAAAAATATCTCCGCCACCAGTCCTTGAGCGGTGTAGTGCGGTACCACCCCGTGGATCTCCCGCAAGGGCCATTCCAGAGCGCCAAACCCCTCGATGCGCTCCCGTAGCTGGCCACGGCTCGGGGTGATCCGTTCCACCCCCTCCGTCATATCGGATTCCGACGCGGTCTCGTCGCTGACATCCACATGCACCATGACCGAGGTGATGTCGGCGACCTCCCGGATCAGGGTCTTCTCCACCTCATCGGCAATCTGATGGCCCTCGGAAACCGACAGAAAGGCATCCACCACCAGATGCACATCCACCATGATGTCGGGACCCATGCGCCGGGCCTTGACCAGGTGGGCGGACTGGACCTCGGGATGGTCGTTGATGAGACGCTGGATGGTGTCGTGGATCTCCTTGTCGATGGCGGTGGCCGCATCGGTAAGCTCGCGCAAGGCCTCGATGGCAATCTCTACCCCCACCTTGCCGACGAAGAAGGCCACGCCGATCGCGGCCACGGGGTCGAGGACCGGCCACCCCAGGAGGGCGCCGGCAATACCGACCAGCGCCGCGAAAGAGGCAATGGCGTCGCTGCGGTGATGCCAGGCGTTGGCGACGATGATTTTGGAACCGATCCGCCGGCCCACGCGAATGGTGTACTGGTACAGCAACTCCTTGATGAGCATGGACCCGGCGGCTATCCAGAGGGCGAGGGCCGCGGGGGCCTCCAGCTCGGGATCCTGAATGCGGCCCACCGCATCCCACACGATACCCAGGGCCACCGCCAGCAGGATCAGGGACAGCAGCAGCGTCGCCAGACTCTCGTACTTACCGTGGCCATAGGGGTGATTCGCATCCACCTCCTTGCGGGCGATGCGCATCCCGATCAGCACCACCATATCGAACAAGAGATCGGCCGCCGAATGCAAACCTTCCGCCACCAGCGCGGCGGAGTTGCCCAGGAAGCCGACGAGGAGCTTGCCCAGAGTAAGCAGGGTATCGGCACCCGCGCCGATCTGGGTCACGCGCACGGCCGTCCGATAGTTTTCTTGTTTGACATCAAGGGGTGCGGCGTCCACGGCAAGACCTTTGAAGGGGAAGGATGGAAAGGGGGCCTAGTCTGCGCTTGCCCCGGGCGGTTGCAAAGGGATTCAGTCACAGGGTCCCTTCCGCCAGGGGGATGAATGCCCCAAGGCTGACGGCAATCATTCACTCATCAGATTGAACCTATCGGTGCCCCCTGTTGGCTCAATCTCTCGGTCTGGCAATCGCCCCGCCCTGGGTGGCCCAAACCCTGGCAGGTAGGGCGAGCGGGAGTGTCGAGGATCTGGCCCCGGGTTGCTGGCCTCTCCCTCGCCAATACCTCCAAGGATGGGTGATGATCCGGTATGGAATAGGCAAAAAGTAGGGATTCGGGATCAGCACCGCGACAAATGGTCTTCAGCACGGTCGAAAAGTCAGTAACCTGGCACTTGGCCAGGCCTGCGACCACCAACCTCGGAAGCGCCGTGATGACAGAAGATACCCTGCCTGACCTTTACCTCTCCGGCAATGCCCATCTCATCACCGAAGCCACCGAAGAGCTGCATGGCTGGCCTGACCTGCATCCGGATGTCCTCGCCGCCCTCCTGGAACTGCCCGATAGGCCCGTGGACCTGACGAAAGCCTGGCTCTGGTGAAAACCTGAGGGCTTGCTGTCATTGCGCGTTCCCATCGAGGAATGGCTCGGCGGGGACGCGGGGTTGTGGCAGGTTGGGACGTTAGGGACAGAAATTTAAGGGAGTGGCGCGCCACAATGGCCAATCGCTGTCGGAGGCGTGGTCTTTCATTAGGGCGGAGGGCCTGGGCCAAGCCGTGGCGGATGCGCCGGGAGCGGTTGTCGCCGGGTTATACGACACGGTGGGCGGAGTTGTTGGGGGTGGGATGAGGGGGGCAACAGGCTGGCGGGGAGCGCCAAGCGCGGCGGGCTCGGCGAACTGCTCGGCATAGTCCGCGAGGAGCGCGACGTAGCAGCCACAGGCCGCCGCTTCCAGACCGGGCCGGTCGAGAATGCGGATGTTACCCCGAACATAGCGGATCAAGCCGCGTTGCTGGAGCGACCCCGCGGCGATGCTGATGCCGCTTCGGCGCACCCCCAGCAGGGTCGCCAGGACTTCATGGGTGAGATGGAAATGATCGGCATGGGCGCGATCCTGCGTCATCAGCAGCCAGCGCGCCAGGCGCGGCTCGATTTCATGGAAATGGGTGCAGGCGGCGGATTGGGCGAACTGGGCCAAGAGGACATAGAGATAACGGTAGATGCTGCGCCTCAGGCCCGGGTTGGTGAGCAATTCCTGCTGGAAGCGGTCGCGGGTGATGCGCCAGGCGGTGCCAGAACCCTGGACCAGGGCCCGCATGGGGGCGGTCCCGACCCCGAGCGCCAGGGTGGCGCCGAGCATCCCCTCGTTGCCAATCAGTCCCATTTCCAAGGGCCGATTACGGCCCATGATGGTGACCAGGGCGATGACCCCCCGCAGCGGGAAATAGGCATAGGCGTAGGGCTCATCGGCCTCGCACAGCCTATCCCCCGTCACCAGTTCCACTACCTCGCACTGGGCCAGGATCCTGGCGCGCTCCGCAGGCTGCAGGTCCCCCAGTAAGCGGTTTAGGGGTAGGGTTAACGCTGGGGCGGACATGGATTCCTCCGGCTGGGCGCGACGGCCCGTCAGCAAGCCGTCTCTTGTGGTGTGATGATTTTAATCTAGCCCAGTTTCACGGGTGCCATCAGTGCGCTGAGTAACTTAGGAATCATGATAATTTGGGTCAAGATGGCCGTTTTTTGCTAACGCCACCCCCTCACCCGCACTCCCGCTCATATTGCTGGTTCCGCCCCAGCCAATCGACCAGGGCCTCATGCGTAATCCGATGGTGACAGCCGACCAAAAAGGCGGCCAAACCGCGTGGATCGGCCCCACGCACCGCCGGATGCTCGCCCAGGGCGCACAATCCCAGCAGGGTCGAGCGGGAAATGCGCAGCAGGCGACACACCTCCCCCGGGCGATAGACCCCCGAGCGCGGGATGCCGGTCGCCCGGAGCAGGGCTTCGAGCTGGCCCTCGGCGAGGGTCCGGGGGCTGGGGGGCGGCTGCCCACCGCGCGGGTCGCGGCAGACCCCTAGCCGGGCGCCTGGCGCGCTCACGCCCCCACCCCACTACCCTGACCCTCGCCCTCCCCCGCGGCGCCGCTGGGGGGCGCTGAGGGCCTCTGGACGGTTGCCCCCGCCCCCGACCCGCTCCCGAGGGGCGGATAGACCCCGGCCCAGCTCGCCCGGGAGCCGACGAAGCGGTCGAGGGCCGCTCGCACCTCGTCGATGCTCGTGGCGAAGATCCCCAAGCCCCCCGCGGCGCGGACCTGCTCCAGAAATTCCTTTTGTTCCGGGCGCTTGCGACCCCTGGGGCGTTTGCACTCGATGGCCAGCAACTGACCGGTGACGAGTTGACCGAGGATGTCGGCGCAGCCAGGGAAGGCGTAGCGCACATAGCGGCGGATCGGAGTGCCGTCCTGCTGCGTGCCTTTGATGAGGTGGGCGCCGGTATTGAAGCGATGGCACCAGGCGACGCGGTTATCCCAGGCCAGGTAGCGGAGGATGGCGGCCTGGATGTCATGTTCCAGGGGCTCTGAGGTGGTCAGGCGAAAGGGTTGCATGGCGGGCTCGCGGGGGTCGGGGTCAGCAGGGATCGGGAACGGCGGTGCTGGCGCCCGGGCCGTTGGCGGCGGGCGGCTGGCGCCGATGGCCGATGGCGGCGCGGACGATGGCGATGAAGCGCTGGGCGTTGCGGCTGGGCAGGTCGGGAAAGGGGGTGACGGTGCCGGTCAGGAGGCCACTGGCGGCCTGGATGCCGGGATCGGTGGTCAGGTCCGGCACCAGGGCCTGGACCCGCGCGCGGGGCAGTTGGCGGCGGGCCAGGGCCTGCTGCAGGGCGCTGGTCCGGCGCTGGGGGTCGGTGCCGAGACTCACCGACCAGGTGACCGGGACCAAGGCGCGGCGGGCTTCGTCCACCAGGCGGCGGTAACGATCGATGAAGGCGCGGCGGGCGCCGATGCCATCGCCGAGGGCCAGGATCGGGGCGGCGCAGCCCCAAGCCTCGGCGGTTTCTTGGGACCAGACCACGGTAACGGTCTCGTCGTGGGCGCTGACGGCCACCGCCCAGGCTTCGTCGGCGGTGGGGCGGCCATCGAACTGCTCCAGGCGCTCGCGCAGGTCGGCGGGCTTGGGCGCGAATTTGCAGCGGGCGACGTGATCTTGCAGGGCGGCGGCGACCAGGGGCCAGGGATAAGGCTCCAGGGCCTGCCACCACAGGCACAAGGTCGCATCGGTGAGGCGCGGCCCGCCGTAGAGGTCATAGGCGGCAGCGAGGGCGACCTCGAATTGAGGGGCGTGTTCAGGATTCATGGAGCACCTGGCAGGTCGAGTCGATGGTGATAACGGGGGTGGCAAGAAAGCTGCCGGGCGCCCTGACGCCCACCGTGCCAATTATTCGGCACCCAGCGTGGTTTTCGCGCTCACGCAACAGCCAGAGGGTCCAGCGCCGCGCCCAGTCCGCGCTTGGCAAACGTTCGGCGGCGTAGAAGGCGCGGAATTTGGCCCAGACCTGCTCGGGGTCGCGCAGGTCGGGGCGGCTGGTGCCGGCGATGGTCCGCCAGTCGAGAGCCAGGGGGTCAGAGAGAGCGAGCGCCCGCCCGGGCGCCGGTGGCGGCGCCCTCTCTCTCTGCTCCCTCTTCTTTCCTGGTTCTTTCCTGGTTCTGGGTGCCAGGGTGGCACTGCTGAGGTGCCTGGGTGGCACCACAGTCCCCGTTTGTGGTGCCTGGGTGGCACTACAGTTGCCGTCTTGTGGTGCCAGGGTGGCACTACAGGTGGGCGCTTGTGGTGCCTGGGTGGCACTACAGTCCGCCGCGACGGGGGCCAGGGGGACCGCCAGGTCCGGGGCCAGGGGGGCGGCTCGCGGGGGCGGTGGTGGCGCTTCCGCCCGGTTGGCCGCCGCGCCGGGGGCCAAGACTAGCCGGTACTGGGTGCTGCTATGCCCCTTGCCCCGGGAGCGCTCCATCAGGCCCCGGGCTTCCAGTTCGTCGAGCGCCCGAATCAGGGAGCGGCGCGGCAAGCCGGTCCGTTCGGTCAGCCATGGCAGTGATGGCCAACAGCTATTAGTATCGCGCTCCTGGTTGCAACAGTCCGCCAGGGCCAATAAGGCGAGTTTGGCCTGATAACCAATGCCCACCACCTCCCAGGCTAAGGCCATGAGGGGATAACTCATGGGGGCCGGGCCTAAGTGGCAGGCGCGGGGAGCGGTGCGGAGGGGTCCGGGTCCGGTTGCAGCAGGTCGGCGGCCGTAACCCCGAGGGCCGTGGCCACGTTGCCGAGGACCAGGAGCGAGACATTCTTTTCTGCGCGCTCCAATTGGCCGATGTAGGTCTGGCCAATGCCTGCGGCGCCGGCTACGGCGGCTTGCGACAGGCCAGCCCGCTGGCGCAGCAGGCGGATATTGCGGCCGGCGATCTGAGATGGCGTGTCCGCGTCCATGTTTTCCTCTACACTTAGCACTGTGAATACCAATTGTTTGTCACTGAGAGCGCTTTGGCGACGCCAAAGCGACTCTCACGGCTGCTGCCGAGCTGCGACGGTCAATTATGAGTGAGCTGCATTTAGCCCGACTGCGGGCGGCCCGCGAACGCCGGAACATGACCCAGATGGAGCTTTCCAAGCTGGTGGGCATCTCGCCGGGCCTGGCGGGCCAGTGGGAGCGGGGCTACAAAGAGCCTTCGGTGGCCAAGCTCAAGGACCTGGCCACCGTGCTGCGGGTCTCCCTGCCCTGGCTGCTGGGCATGGATGAGCCGTCCGCGAAAGTCGCCGAGCACCCACCCAGCTACCCCCAGGCCAGTAACCCCGAACCCCGGCGCCCCCGCTACACCTCGGCGGCCGAGATCCTCGCGGACTATGACGCCCCGATCGGCCTGCGCGATCTCGCGCAAGCACAGGACTTGACGGTCTCGCTGCGCATCACCCCGGACGAATGGGCGGCGCTGGGCAGCCTGGATTATCCGGGGGGCCTGACCCGCGACGGCTATTGTGGGCTGCTGGTGATGCTGCGCACGGCTTCGCACCGGTCCACCCGCGAGGCGTTGGAGGACCGGCCCGGACGCAAAGCCGGGGAGCCACCGGAAAAGTGACGTGAAAGTGGGTGGTCGCTGGCTGTCCATTCGGGGCCTCATCTGACATGCTCGCAGAGCCTTACCCTTCCCTTTTCCGGACTGTCTGGGTGCCCGAAACGCAGACCCTGCCGACCACAGCGACTGATGTGACCCGGCGCACCTGGCTGGCCAGGTGTGCCGGAAAGTGTGCGGAACTGTGGCCGATTCAGGTATGGACACGGCGGTTTAGGGCAGGTTTGCACATTGCGCGAGCGGCTAACCTATTGTATATTAACGTCCAGTACTTAGTGTTCCGGGCTACGAACCAGAGGGTCGGGAGTTCGAATCTCTCCGGGCGCGCCAATTAATCAAGTACTTAGCCGCATTACGCGGCTTTTTCTTTTTCCGGTGTGCCTGAAAGTATGCGGGGCGGGGTCGCGATACGGGATGCTTGCTCAGACAAGTACTCTGGTGACAGGTGGGCATGGCGCCGCACCATCACTGCCGTCCGCCGATGCCCAAACTCATGGAAGGCTGCGAGGAAAGTCCCTGACCTCCCCTACCAGCGGGCACACCCCCCCGGTACAACGGCTCGTTAATTAAGGATGCCTTGTTGTCAGCCTCATTACCCAAGCGCCCCACCTTTCCACCCCGCTGAAAAAATAGGAGAGCTTTCATGAAATTGCTCATGCCAGCATTTGCGGCCCTACTTGTGGGCTGTGCTGCCGTGCCGGAAATCATCAGTTCGTCAACGGATAACGTCGTTGTTTACGCCCCGCCTTCCATTTCTGCAGAAGCGGCACAAGCGCTGGCGGATAAGGAGTGCGCTAAATCCAATAAAGCCGCCAGGTTGGTGCGTAAATCGGACGCGAGTAACCCCTGGGCCGCATCCTACTTTTTTTGCATAGCACCCGCGGAAAATCCTGCCGAGTCGGAAAATCCTGCCGGAACAACAAAATGAAAAAACCGATTAAACCGCTGGTGCTGGTACTGCCATTTTTCTTGATGGGCTGTGCACCGGAAGTTCTCCTATCCGATGGTCATAATGTGGTCGTTGATGCCAGTCTAAAACGTCCAGAAGAGGCAAGGGCCATCGCTGACAGGGAATGTGCTAAATACCATAAAACCAGCTACTTAATGCAGAAAGCCGATAAAACCAACCTATCAGCCAATTACCTCTTTGAGTGCGTAACTCCTTGACGTAAATCGTCCCATGGACGTAGGTGAGAAGCTATGCTGCTTCTATTGGCGTGCTGGCGTTATGTACTATCGTTAAGTCGCAATCCCTACCTCAAGCGCTAATACCCGGTGATATAATGAAAATTCCACGAAATTGCTTGTTCGCGAGTCTGGCCATAACCCTGATGTTGAGTGCCTGCGCAAGCAGTAGTGGCCCCACTCGAGTTGACTCCGACCACTGGCAAATCATAGCCGATAACTATATAGAAGCGGCCAGGGCGGCGAATGCCCATTGCAAATCCATGGGACAAAATTCACTCAAAGTTACCAAGCGTCAGGCCCACGAGGATAATATCGAAATTCTCTACCTATGCTCGAAGGAATAGCCCGACTTAATAGCCCATGCAATCCCTGACCTTGAGGGCGACATCCAAGGCCTCGAGGCCAACGCGACCATCCACCAGAGGCCGGCGATGCTCGCGAACACAGGCGACGAAGGCCTCGATTTCGCGATCCAGGGGCTTGACCGACTCGACCTTGATTCGCTCGCGCATGATCTCAGGCCGCGTCGCTCCCGGCACCAAATAGGGATAGGCGATATCGATGGTCTGCTCGATAAAGTCGAGAGACAAATATTTGCGCTCCTGAAAGACTCGGATGCGCCGGGTCTTGCGATCCGAGACCCGACTCGCCACTACGTTGGCGACGGCCCCATTGGCGAACTCCAGGCGAGCGTTGGCGATATCCACGCGATTCGTCAGAACGGGCGTGCCTACGGCCGACACGGACTTCAACTCCGAATCCACGAGCGACAGGATGATATCAATGTCGTGGATCATGAGATCCGAGACCACGTCTACATCCGTGGCCCGCTCGACAAACTCCCCCATGCGCTGGGTCTCGACGAAACGGGGATGATCGATGTGCTCCGCCAAGGCCATGACGCCGGCATTGAAGCGCTCCAGGTGGCCGATCTGGAGAATAGCCCCGCCTCGATCAGCCAGATCGACAATGCGCTTGCCCTCCTCCCGAGTCGCCGCGATGGGTTTTTCCAGCAACATATGGATACCGCGCCCCAGTAGAGGCTCGGCCACGTTCAGATGGGCGGTCGTTGGTACCACAACAGAGACAGCATCGACCCGGTCGGCGATGCCTTCCAGGCTGTCGAAGGCCGCGCAACCGGCTTCCTGGGCGACTTGCCGCGCCCGCTCCAGATCTGTATCTACCACGCCGATCAACTCCACGCCGGGCAGGCGTGAGTAGATCAAGGCGTGAAATCGCCCCAAATAACCGACACCAATAACGGCGAAGCGGATTTTGTCAGCCATGCATTGTCCCTCGGGAGCAAATGTTCATGCGCGATTCCTAGCCCCCAATCACACGATCAACCGGCGCCTGCCGGGCGAAGGGAATGCGATCCGCTCCATAATAGACCTGGACCTGGTAGAAGAGGGTAACGGCCATTCCGATCACCACGGCCAAAATCAGCATGTTCAAGGGGTCGCGCTTGCGACGGCGAGGGGTAAGGCTCATCGGGCGGAGGTAACAACCAGAGGTGGGAAGATATAAAACAAGGGGTTGGCTCCCAATGACGCTAACGAGCAGACATGAGGGCCTAACCAGTGGAGGGATAATTATCCTCCATTTCTCGCCCTCGCGCCCCGCGCATTTTCCCTCGATCCCAAAGGGTCCCACGCCAGACTCCAGATCGGAAACCAGGCCTTACCGGCCATTGTATTTCCTGGATGAGCCCCTTATTCTGCATCCATGTTCCCTGGGATTCTTAGCCATGCCTTCTGATCAAGACCCTCGCTACCAAATATCCGTCCGGGCCCAGAGTATCTATATCCTGGAGCAATCCCAACCGGATAAGGACCGTTACGCCTTTGCCTACACCATCACCCTCCAGAATACCGGCCAGACTGCGGCCCGCCTCCTCGACCGCCATTGGGTCATCACCGACGCCAATGGCCGGGTCCAGGAGGTCCGGGGCGACGGTGTGGTCGGCGAGCAGCCCCACCTGGAACCTGGGGAGAGTTTCCGTTACACCAGCGGGACCCTGCTGGAGACCCCCTTGGGCTCCATGCATGGCAGCTACAGCATGATTGCCGACGACGGCACCCGCTTCGCCGCCCCTATCGAGCCCTTTTCCCTTTCCACGCCGATGCGTCTGCATTGACAGGCCCGCCGTACCCCGGCGGCCGCCCTTCATGACCGACAGGACTAATGACCACTTACGCCATAGGTGACATCCAGGGTTGTTACGACCCCTTCCGCCGGCTTCTCGACAAGCTTGAATTCAATCCTGGTCAGGATCAGATCTGGCTGGTTGGCGATCTCGTCAATCGCGGCCCGGATTCCTTGGGCGTACTACGTTACGTCCGGAGCCTGGGTGAGTCCGCCGTGATTGTGCTGGGCAATCACGATCTCCATCTCCTGGCCCTGGGCGCGGGTAATGACAAGACCGCCTCCTTGAGCAGCCTCCACGATGTCCTGATGGCCCCCGATCGCGAGGACCTATTGCACTGGCTGCGCCACCAGCCCCTGATGCACTATGACGCGAGCAAGGACTTCGCCATGGTCCATGCCGGCCTGGCCCCCCAGTGGGACCTGCTGCAGGCCCTGGCCTGCGCCCGTGAGGTGGAGGCCGTCCTGCGCGGTCCCGACTACCGGGACTTTCTCCATGCCATGTATGGGAACCTGCCGGATCGCTGGTCGCCATCACTGAAAGGCATGGACCGGTTACGCTTCATCACCAACTGCATGACGAGGATGCGCTACTGCCTGCCGGATGGCACCCTGGGGCTCAAGGAGAAGGGTCCGGTGGGTACTCAGACTAAGCCCTACATCCCCTGGTTCGAAATTCCCTGGCGCGCCAGCAGCGACTTCCGCCTCGTCATTGGCCACTGGTCAACGCTCGGCTACATGGCCAAGGACAACATCTGGGCCCTGGATACCGGCTGCCTTTGGGGCCGCTCGCTTACGGCCATCCCGATCCGCAAAAAGAAGGATATCGAGCCCATCTCCCTGGATTGCCCAATAGGGGCATTGCGAGATTAGGCCAACACGCGCTCCAGGCTGACAAAGCTCAGGTTGAAGGGATTCGCCTCGTCCATCGCCCTGTCCTCGCGTTCAACCTCCCGCCAGTCCGCCGGAGCCCAGAGCGGGAAGAAGGCATCCCCGTCCTCGATCCGAGTATCAACCAGCGTTAGATAAAGCCGCCCCGCCCGGGGCAACAGGGCGCGAAAGATGGCTTCGCCACCGATAACCATCACCTCCTGTTCGCCCTCCGCCATCGCCAGGGCTGCTTCAGGCGTGGGTGCGAGCAGGCAGCCCGGGGCCTGATAGTCCGGGGTACGGGTCACAACGATATGGCGCCGCCGGGGCAGCAAACCCGGCAGGGACTCCCAGGTGCGACGACCCATGATGAGGGTCTTATCCAGGGTGCGACGCTTGAAGTGAGCCAGGTCCGCCGGCAGGTGCCAGGGCAATCGGTTGGACCTGCCGATCACGCGATTCTGGGCAAGGGCAGCGATCAGGGCAACCCGGGAGTTCTGGCTGGCCATGCCATCGCCCTCTAATTACCGAGCAGCGCCGCCTTACGAGTGGCCTCAGTGGCAGACCAAAGACGCTCCAGGGCATAGAAATCGCGCACCTTGGGCAGCATGACGTGAACCAGCACGATATTGAGATCCACCAGGGCCCATTCCCCCTCGCTTAACCCCTCGCTACCCAGGGGGATCTCCCCCGCCTCTTTGGCGCGAAAGGCAACGGTCTCGGCAATCGCCTTGACGTGCCGGTCGGAGGTGCCAGAGGCGACGATCATGAGATCGGTGATCGCGGTTTTGCCGCGCACATCCAGCACCTGCACATCCTGGGCCTTCATATCATCCAGGGTGTCCAGTACCAGTTGCTTGAGTTGATCGAGATCCAAGGCGTTCTCCTTAGTGGTGGAATTGTTGCGAAGGGTTACCCGTGGACCGCTGGTCACTCAGGCCAGGGGATCACCGGTAGAGATTTTCACCCCTGATGAGGGCGATCACGGCATCGGGTAGCAAATAGCGGGGGCTCAGACCCAAGGCCACCAGGCGGCGGATGCGGGTCGCCGAGATGGCTAGTGAGGTCACATCCTGGAACCAGATGCGTCCGCAGGGGACCTCGGCCAACAGGGATGACGACGGGCACAAATGTGGCGCGGCCCAGGCACGCAGGTCAGCAGCGCTGGGAGCGGTACCGCAGTGGGTATCCCCGGGGCGCCCCATAACCACCAGATGAGCCAAACTCAAGATGTCATCCGGCCGGTGCCAGGAGAGAAAACCGGCGAAGGCATCGGCGCCCAGCAGCAGACAAATCCCTTCCTCCGGGCCCAGTTCCGAGCGCAGTTCTACCAGGGTTTCGTAGGTATAGGAAGCGCCTGAACGCCTCAGTTCCCGGTCATCGATGCACAAGCCCGGCTCACCCGCCACGGCCAACTTCAGCATGGCTAGCCGCTGGTCCGGACTAGCCAGGGGCTGGTGGCGATGCACGGCCTGACGCAAGGGGATAAGGCGTACCTCCCGCAGGCCCAGGTCCTGGCGCACCTCCAGTGCCGGCCGTAGATGGCCGAAATGCACGGGGTCGAAGGTGCCGCCGAGGACTCCCATCATGCCGGCAGTAACACCCGCCGGGCGATCCTCGGGGCCCGTATCAAGCCCGCACCTCGCCGTTGCCCAGAACGATGAATTTGACCGACGTCAGACCTTCCAGGCCAACCGGGCCGCGGGCGTGAAACTTATCGGTGCTGATACCGATCTCCGCCCCCAGACCGTATTCGAAGCCATCCGCGAAACGGGTGGAGGCATTGACCATGACTGAACTGCTGTCCACCTCACGCAAGAAACGCCGGGCCCGACTGTAGTCCTCGGTGACGATGGCGTCCGTATGTTGGGAACCATGGCGGGCAATATGGTCCATGGCCGCGTCCAGGTCCGCCACCACCCGGATCGACAGGATGGGCGCCAGATATTCCGTGTCCCAGTCCTCCTCCGTCGCCGGGATGGCCTGGGGGATGATGCCACAAGTCCGCAGGCAACCCCGCAGCTCGACACCCTTGGCCAGCAGGGCCGCCGCCAATCCGGGCAGCAGGGCCGGCGCGACCCCTTCGGCGACCAGCAGGGTCTCCAGGGTATTGCAGGTGCCATAGCGCTGGGTTTTGGCGTTCATGACGATGGGCAGGGCCTTGGCCGGATCGGCCTTTTCGTCGATATAGACATGGCAGATGCCATCCAGGTGCTTGATGACCGGCACCCGCGCCTCGCGGCTGATGCGTTCGATGAGGCCCTTACCGCCCCGGGGGATGATGACGTCCACGTACTCCGGCAGGGTGATGAGGGCGCCCACGGCGGCGCGGTCGGTGGTGGCGAGCACCTGGACCCCATCCTCCGGCAGCCCCGCCGCCGCCAGGCCGCGGTGGATGCAAGCCGCAATCGCCTGATTGGAATGAAAGGCCTCGGAACCGCCCCTCAGGACGGTGGCGTTGCCGGACTTGAGGCAGAGGGCCGCCGCGTCCGCGGTCACATTGGGCCGGGATTCGTAAATGATGCCGACCACGCCTAAAGGGACCCGCATCCGCCCCACCTGAATCCCGGATGGCCGGTAGTTGAGATCGGAGATAGCCCCCACCGGGTCCGCCAGGGCCGCGACCTCCCGCAGCCCAGCGATCATGGCGTCGATCCGTCCCGGGGTCAGCTCCAGGCGGTCGAGCAGTGCCGCCTCCAGGCCCTGGGCCGCCCCCGCCTCCAGGTCCTGCCGGTTGGCGGCCAGGAGGTCGGCGCGGCGGGCGTCCAGGTCCGCGGCGATCTCCAGCAGGGCGTCATTCTTAGCGGCCGTCTCGGCCCTGGCCAAAAGGCGCGAGGCGGCCCGGGCCCGCTCGCCGACCTGCCGCATGTAGGCGGCGACATCGCTGATCTGTGTCTCGGACATGGATGAAATCCCGTAAGGCTGTGGGGTACGAGGGTTTGGCAAGCCCCGGAGGCTAAAGCGAGTGCGGATTCTAACAGAAACGCCGCCCCGGGCTGGCTGGGAGCAAGACCCTGAACAGTCGCAATCAGTCCAGCCAGAAGTAATCGGCGGTGGGAATCGCGAGGAAAAACGCGGGGCGCCCCATGCTCCTTAGCCAGCAATTCTCATTTTGGCGACCGCCCGCTAAAAGTAGCCTGACAGACGAGACGGGAACCCCTTCATTGAGTACACCCTTTGGCCCCTCCGTCCTGACCCTGGACGGCATCACCCGGCAGTTGCGCCACACCTTCGCGACGTTCATTGACCCCCGTAAGGGCCAGAACAAGTCCTACACGATGGTCGACGCGGCGCTGAGTGCTTTCTCGGTGTTCTTCACGCAAAGCCCCTCGTTCCTGGTAACGCCCGAACACTGTTCGGCGTGTACACCATCCCGTCGGACAACCCCATCCGCAGCCTGCTCGGCGCCACGCCGCCGGGCACGCTCAAGCCGGTTTATGCCCTTCTGTTCAATGCCTTGGGGCAGGCCGGGGTGGTGGATGCCTGCCGTTCCTTCAACGGCACGCTGCTGCTGGCCCTCGACGGGACAGGGTATTTCTCGTCGCCGGCCCCCCATTGCGGGTGCGGTTCGAGCCGCACACACGCCAACGGCCAGGTCACGCCTTGCCACACGGCGCTGACGCCGGTGCTGGTCAAGCCCGGCGGCGATAAAGTCATCGCACTGGCCCCGGAGTTCGTCACGCCCCAGGACGGCGCGGCCAAGCAGGACGGCGAGATCAATGCCGCCAAACGCGGGTTGGCCGCCCACGGCGCGGCGCTCGCCCGGCTCAAGACCACCGTCCTCGGCGACGACCTCTACGGCCACGAGCCGTTCGGCCGCGAGCTGCTGGCCCAAGGGCTGGACTTCATCCTGGTCTGCAAGCCGCGCAACCGACACCTATCGCTACGCCCACGCGATCCCCTGGCGCGACGCCGACGACGCCTTGGCGATCAACGGGTGCGAGCTCGTCACCACCAACGATAGCGGCAAGGTGTGGTACCGCAACGCCTTCGCGACCAGCCTGGCGCTGGATGACGGTAACGTCGCCGAGGTCGTTGCGGCCGGACGCCGCCGCTGGCAGATCGAGAACGATAACAACAACACGCTGAAGACCCAGGGCTACCACTTCGCGCACCATTTCGGCCACGGCCGGCAGCATCTGTCGTCCCTGCTGGCCAGCCTCATCATCCTGGCCTTCCTGACCCACACCGTGCTGGAGTGGATGGACGACCAATACCGGCTCCTGCGCCTGCAGCTGTCCCCGCGACGGTGCCTGTTCAACGACATCCGCACCCTGACCAGTTACCGGTGCTTCGAGTCCTGGAAGGCGCTGATGGATTTCATGCTGAACAGCTTCGAGTCTCCGCCTCCAGAGCCAAAATCCGGGTGATGGGGGCATAATGAGTATTGCTGGTGGTCCTTAGCC
>WBZT01000181.1_pt1 | contig 53082 bp, 63 predicted proteins | sample 5204241 | NCBI WGS metagenome assembly WBZT01 (sample SAMN12344358, study PRJNA552823) | activated sludge metagenome | biome: Activated sludge suspended growth; feature: Nitrification reactor; material: Wastewater; isolation source: activated sludge from nitrification reactor of wastewater... | reverse complement strand
GCGTGTGGACCACGACAACGGCGTTCTGTTGATCCGCGGAGCCCTGCCGGGTTCCGATGGCTCGATCGTCTTCATCCGCGAGGCGAAGAAGGGATCAGTCTGATGTCATCGGTCCAACTTCCCCCCGAGATCTTCGACGTACAGACCAATGTGCCGCTGATCCACCAGGTGGTCGTGGCTCAGTTGGCCGCGGCTCGCACCGGCAACCACAAGACCAAGACCAGGGGCGAGGTCGCCGGCGGCGGCCGCAAGCCCTACAAGCAGAAGGGAACCGGCCGGGCCCGTCAGGGTTCGATCCGCGCCCCCCAGTACGCCGGGGGCGGAGCCGCCCACGGCCCGCAGCCGCGGGACTACAGTCAGCGGACCCCGAAGAAGATGAAAGCCGCCGCCCTGCGCGGGGTCTTGTCCGACCGGGCCCGCGAGGACCGCGTCAATGTCGTCGACGCCTTTGATGCCGAGACGCCATCCACCAAAGCGGCTCTGGCAACGCTGGGCGATTTCGCGCAAGAACGCCGCTTGCTGGTGGTGCTGTCCCGAGACGAGGAGAACGCCTGGCGTTCGCTGCGTAACGTCGCCAACATCCAGCTGGTCTCCAGCGATCAACTGAGCGCCTACGACGCCGTGATCAGTGATCGGGTCGTGTTCACCAAGGCCGGCCTGGCCGCGTTCATCGAACGCAGCGGCACCCCCGCGGCCCAGGCTGCCGCCGAGACCGAGGAGCAGGCATGAGACTCACGGATCCGCGCGACGTCCTGCTGGCACCCGTCATCTCCGAGAAGAGTTACGGTCTGCTGGACGCCAACAAGTACACCTTCGTCGTGCCGCGCACGGCGAACAAGACCGAGATCAAGATCGCCGTGGAACAGGTGTTCGGGGTCACTGTCACGGCCGTGAACACCATGAACCGACAGGGCAAGCGGGTCCGCACCCGCACCGGCTACGGCCGGCGGCCCGACACCAAGCGCGCGATCGTGTCAGTCGCGCCCGGTGACCGCATCGACATCTTCGGAGGACCGGTCTCCTGACCGGCCGAGAGTTTCGGAAGGCAACAGCAATGGGTATTCGCAGGTACAAGCCCACGACCCCTGGTCGTCGCGGCGCCAGCGTGGCCGACTTCGTGGAAGTCACGCGTAGCACTTCGGAGAAGTCGCTGACCCGGCCGTTGCCCAAGAAGGGTGGCCGCAACAGCAGCGGCCGGATCACCACCCGACACAAGGGCGGCGGTCACAAGCGCGCCTACCGCGTGATCGACTTCCGGCGCGCTGACAAGGACGGCATCGACGCGAAGGTCGCGCACATCGAGTACGACCCCAACCGAACGGCGCGCATCGCGCTTCTTCACTTCGCCGATGGCACGAAGCGGTACATCCTGGCGCCCGACCGGTTGAAGCAGGGAGACAGGGTCGAAACCGGCCCGAGCGCCGACATCAAACCGGGCAACAACCTGCCGTTGCGCAATATCCCCGTCGGCACCGTGGTGCACGCCGTCGAGATGCGACCCGGCGGTGGCGCCAAGATCGCCCGCTCCGCCGGCGCAAGTGTCCAGCTGGTGGCCCGCGAGGGGCGTTACGCGCAGCTGCGGATGCCGTCGGGCGAGATCCGCAACGTGGACGTACGCTGTCGGGCCACCGTCGGCGAAGTCGGCAACTCTGAGCAGTCCAACCTGAACTGGGGCAAGGCCGGCCGCATGAGGTGGAAGGGCAAGCGCCCCACCGTCCGCGGTGTGGCCATGAACCCCGTCGACCATCCACACGGTGGTGGTGAGGGCAAGACCTCCGGTGGTCGTCATCCCGTCAACCCGAATGGTCGCCCCGAGGGTCGCACCCGCAAGGCTGGCAAGCCGAGCGACAAGTACATCGTCCGTCGCCGCAAGTCCGGCAAGAAGCGCTGAGGAACTGAGGGAACATGCCACGCAGCCTGAAGAAGGGGCCGTTCGTCGACGTGCACCTGCAGAAGAAGGTCGATGCCCAGAACGAGAAGGGCAGCCACAGCGTCATCAAGACCTGGTCGCGCCGCTCCATGATCACGCCGGACATGATCGGGCACACGATCGCCGTGCACGACGGGCGCAAGCACGTGCCGGTGTTCATCAGCGAGAACATGATCGGCCACAAGCTCGGCGAGTTCGCGCCCACGCGCACGTTCAAGGGGCATGTGAAGGACGACCGCAAGGCGCGCCGGCGCTGAGCCGGCGCAGGACAAGCCGAGCCGACGCGAGAGCAATAGGAGAACGTCATGGAAGCCAGGGCACAGGCACGCGGGGTGCGCGTGTCGCCGATGAAGGCCCGCCGGGTGGTGGACCTCATCCGCGGCCTGCCCACCGACGAGGCGCAGGCAGTGCTGCAGTTCTCACCACAGGACGCCAGCGAGCCGGTGCTGAAGGTGCTGGACAGCGCGTTGGCCAACGCGGCCAACAACCACGACATGGATGTCCGTGACCTGGTTGTGGCTGCTGCGTTCGTCGACGAGGGACCGACCATGAAACGTATTCGTCCGCGGGCGCAGGGCCGCGCCTACCGCATCCGCAAACGATCAAGCCACATCACCATCGTCGTGGCACCGCCGAACGAGGTCGTCGATGCGACCGGGAAGAGGGGCTGACGCAATGGGTCAGAAGATTCACCCCCATGGCTTCCGGCTGGGTTACACCGCCGACTACGCCTCCAACTGGTACGCGGACGGCAACAAGCCGGGTCAGCGTTACCGCGACTATGTCGAGGAGGACGTCAAGGTCCGTCGGCTGATCGCTGACCGGATGCCCCGTGCTGCCATCAGCAAGGTCACGATCCAGCGCTCCCAGGGTCGCCTCGAGTTGTGGATTCACACTGCCCGCCCGGGCATCGTCATCGGGCGCGGCGGCAAGGAGACCGACGCCTTGAAGCGGGCACTGGAGGAGTTGACCGGCAAGCAGGTCCAGGTCAATGTGCTCGAGGTCAAGGATCCCGAGCTCGAAGCGCAACTGGTGGCCCAGGCCGTGGCCGAGCAGTTGGCGGGTCGCGTTGCCTTCCGGCGCGCGATGCGCCGGGCGCTCCAGTCGACGCTGAAAGCCGGTGCCGAGGGCATTCGGATCCAGGTTTCCGGTCGTCTCGGCGGCGCGGAGATGAGCCGAACCGAGTTCTACCGAGAGGGGCGGGTGCCGCTGCACACGCTGCGGGCGAACATCGACTACGGCCTGGCGGAGGCGCACACAACCTTTGGTCGCATCGGCGTGAAGGTGTGGATCTACAAGGGCGAAGCCCCGGTGACCCGCGCCGATCGTGAGCAGGCCGAGGCTCAGAAGCTCATGGGTCGGCGCCGCGGTGCGGATCGCGGGCGCGGCGGCCGGGGTCGCCAGGGCGCCCCTGCCGAGGCCGGCCAGACCGGGACGGAGGCCTGAACATGCTGATTCCCCGACGGGTGAAGCACCGTAAGCAGCATCACCCCAAGCGCACCGGTAACGCCAAGGGCGGCACCAAGGTGATCAACGGCGAGTGGGGGTTGCAGGCCATCGGCCCCGCCTACATCACCAACCGGCAGATCGAGGCGGCGCGTATCGCGATCAACCGGCGCGTGAAACGCGGCGGCAAGGTGTGGATCAACATCTATCCCGACCGTCCGCTGACCAAGAAGCCGGCCGAGACCCGCATGGGTTCCGGCAAGGGATCCCCCGAGTGGTGGGTCGCGAACGTCAAGCCAGGGCGCGTCATGTTCGAACTGAGTTACCCCGACGAGGCGGTCGCTCGAGAGGCTCTGGAGCGTGCGATGCACAAACTCCCCGTGAAGTGCCGGATCATCCGGCGGGACGTGGCAGGTGAAGGCTGATGGCAACCACCAAAACAGCGGAACTGCGCAACCTCGAGGACGACGAACTCGAGACCAAGTTGCGTGAGCACAAGGAAGAACTGTTCAACCTGCGGTTCCAGTCCGCGACCGGTCAGTTGGAGAGCCACGGCCGGCTTCGGGCCGTGCGCCGTGAGATCGCCCGCATCTACACCGTGCTGCGGGAACGGGAACTGGGCATCACCTCCGTGACCGACGAGGGTGCTGAGTCGAATGAGTGAGGACACGAGCGCAGTGACGCAGACCGACGATGCAATCAGCCGCGGCTACCGCAAGACCCGCGAAGGTCTGGTGGTCAGCGACAAGATGGACAAGACCGTCGTGGTCGCCGTCGAGGACCGGTTCAAGCACCCGCTGTACGGCAAGGTCGTGCGTCGGACCAGCCGGCTGAAAGCCCACGACGAGGGCAACCAGGCGGGCGTGGGTGACCGCGTGCTGCTGATGGAGACCAAACCACAGTCGGCCACCAAGCGTTGGCGCGTGGTGGAGATCCTCGAGAAGGCCAAGTAGTTACGGTCCGGGCGACCGACAAGCAGCGCAAGAGAAGGACAAGGACATGATCCAGCAGGAGTCACGCCTCCGCGTGGCGGACAACACCGGCGCCAAGGAGCTGTTGTGCATCCGCGTGCTCGGCGGCTCCGGGCGGCGGTATGCCGGCATCGGCGATGTGGTCGTGTGCACCGTCAAGGACGCGATCCCCGGTGGGAACGTCAAGAAGGGCGAGGTCGTCAAGGCCGTTGTGGTCCGCACCAAGAAGCAGCGTCGTCGACCCGACGGTTCCTACATCCGTTTCGACGAGAATGCGGCGGTCGTGCTGAAGGGCGACGGCGAACCGCGCGGGACGCGCATCTTCGGACCCGTCGGGCGCGAACTGCGCGACAAGAAGTTCATGAAGATCATTTCGCTAGCTCCGGAGGTGTTGTGATGGCGATGTCGATCCGCGCTGGCGACGAGGTCCAGGTCATCAGCGGTAAGGACCGTGGCCTGAAGGGCAAGGTTCTGACGGTCCTGGCTGACTCCGACCGAGTCATCGTCGAAGGCGTCAACCGCGTCAAGAAGCACACCAGGGTCGGCCAGTCCGCTCGTGGTGGCAAGACCGGCGGCATCGTGACCCAAGAGGCCCCGGTGCACGTGTCGAACGTGATGCTGATCGACCCCGAGGACAACCGCCCCACGCGAGTGGGATTCCGCGTCGAGGAAGCCGAGAAGCAGCGCGCTGACGGGTCCACCTACACGGGCACCAAGCGGGTCCGATACAGCAAGCGGACGGGCAAGGAAGTATGAGCGAGACAACAACCACCACGACCGTGCCGCGGTTGAAGCAGCGGTATCGCGAAGAAATCGTGCCCGCGCTCACTGAGGAGTTCGGGTTCGCCAACGTGATGCAGGTGCCGACCGTGCAGAAGGTCGTCGTCAACATGGGGGTGGGAGACGCCGCTCGCGACTCCAAACTCATCGAGGGCGCAATCCGTGACCTGTCGACGATCACAGGTCAACGGCCCAAGATCAACAAGGCGACGAAGTCGATTGCGCAGTTCAAGCTGCGGGAGGGTCAGCCCATCGGCGCCAAGGTGACCATCCGCAACGACCGGATGTGGGAGTTCCTGGACCGGCTGCTCAGCCTGGCCCTGCCTCGCATCCGCGACTTCCGGGGGCTGTCGCCGAAGCAGTTCGACGGACACGGCAACTACACATTCGGATTGACCGAGCAGGTCATGTTCCACGAGATCGACGCCGACTCGGTCGATCGGGCCCGAGGGATGGACATCACGGTGGTCACAAGTGCCGCCAACGACGACGAGGGACGCGCGCTGCTGCGGCTGCTGGGCTTCCCCTTCAAGGAGAACTGAGCAGATGGCGAAGAAGGCTCTGATCAACAAGGCGAATGCCAAGCCGAAGTTCAAGGTGCGCGGATACACCCGCTGCACCCGCTGCGGCCGACCACATTCGGTGTACCGCAAGTTCGGCTTGTGTCGGGTGTGTCTGCGAGAGATGGCGCACCGCGGCGAACTGCCGGGCATCCGCAAGAGCAGCTGGTAATCACAACCACCCACAAACGCCGTAGGTCCTGCGGGAAACCGCGGCGAGGAAGGCCGGTGAGGCCATGACGATGACAGACCCGATCGCAGACATGCTGACGCGTCTGCGCAATGCGAACTCGGCATATCACGAGTCGGTGAGTATGCCGTCTTCGAAGATGAAGGTCGGCATCGCGGAGATCCTCCAGCAGGAGGGATACATCGCCGGCTTCGACGTCGCCGATGCCGAGGTGGGTAGGACTCTGACCCTGACGCTGAAGTACGGGCCATCCCGGGAGCGTTCGATCGCCGGCATCCGCCGTGTCTCGAAACCTGGCCTTCGTGTCTACGCCAAGAGCAACGCGCTGCCCAAGGTGCTGGGTGGTCTGGGGACGGCGATCATCTCGACGTCGACCGGGCTGCTCACCGAGCGCCAGGCCGCCAAGAGCAAGGTGGGCGGGGAAGTCCTCGCCTACGTGTGGTGAGGTAGTCATGTCTCGAATCGGACGCATGCCCATCACCGTCCCCAGCGGGGTGATGGTGTCGATCGACGGCCAAGACGTTGCCGTCAAGGGCCCTAAAGGCGAGCTTTCACTCACGGTCGCGGAGCCCATCACCGTCAAGCAGGACGACGGGATCCTCGAGGTCGCCCGCCCCAACGACGAACGGTCCGCCAAACAGTTGCACGGACTGACTCGATCCCTGTTGAACAACATGGTCATCGGGGTGACGGACGGCTACACCAAGACCCTCGAACTGGTCGGAACCGGCTACCGGGTCCAGGCCAAGGGGCAGGGGCTGGAGTTGTCACTCGGCTTCAGCCACCCGGTCAACGTCGACGCCCCGCAGGGCATCACCTTCCAGGTGGAGACCCCCACCCGATTCCACATCAGTGGCATCGACAAGCAGTTGGTGGGCGAGGTTGCGGCCAACATCCGCAAGCTGCGTCCGCCGGAGCCCTACAAGGGCAAGGGTGTCAAGTACGCCGACGAAGTCATCCGCCGCAAGGCCGGAAAGGCAGGGAAGTAGTCATGCCGGTTGTGACCAAACTGGGTTCCGGCGACGCGAGTCGGGTGGCGCGCAAGCGTCGCCACACCCGCGTGCGCAAGAAGGTCCGCGGTACCGCCACGCGTCCGCGCATGGTCGTCACGCGCTCCGCCCGGCACATCTTCGTGCAGGTTGTGGACGACGGCGAGGGTCGCACCTTGGCCTCTGCCTCGACGATGGAGGCCGACATGCGTAGCGCCGACGGCGACAAGACAGCCGTCGCACGCATGGTGGGAGAGCGACTGGCGCAGCGCGCCAAAGACGCCGGCGTCGACACGGTCGTGTTCGACCGGGGCGGCAACAAGTACCACGGTCGGATCGCCGCGGTGGCCGATGGGGCCCGCGACGGCGGCCTGAGTTTCTAGGCATTGGGAGTAGACGATATGGCACAGCAGCGACGAGGCGGCAATGACCGCAACCGCGACCGCCGCGACCGCGGAGGCAAGGACGACCGCAACCAGTACCTGGAGCGGGTGGTGGCCATCAACCGTGTCGCCAAGGTCGTCAAGGGCGGCCGCCGGTTCAGTTTCACGGCCCTGGTCGTGGTCGGCGACGGCGACGGTCGGGTCGGAGTCGGCTACGGCAAGGCCAAAGAAGTCCCGGCCGCGATCGCCAAGGGTGTCGAAGAGGCCAAGAAGAACTTCTTCACCGTCCCGCGCATCCAGGGCACGATCCCGCACCCCATCGTGGGAGAGGACTCGGCCGGCGTCGTATTGCTGCGGCCCGCGTCGCCCGGTACCGGCGTCATCGCAGGCGGACCCGTGCGCGCGGTTCTTGAATGCGCGGGCATCGCCGACGTGCTGAGCAAGTCACTGGGGTCGGACAACGCGATCAACATCGTGCACGCCACAGTGACCGCGCTCAAGGGCCTCGAGCGTCCCGAGCAGGTCGCTGCCCGCCGGGGCCTCCCGCTCGAGGATGTGGCTCCGGAGGCGATGCGCCGGGCGATGGCCGAGGTCAAGTCATGAGCTCGCTGAAGGTCACGCAGCGCAAGTCGCTGATCGGAGGCACCAAGGCTCAGCGCGACAGCATGCGCTCTTTGGGGCTGAAGCGGATCGGTGACACAGTGGTGCAACCGGATCGCCCCGAGATCCGCGGAATGGTGAACACGGTGGCCCATCTGGTCGACGTGGAGGAGACGGACGAATGATCAAGGCACATCACTTGCGCCCCGCGCCGGGCGCCAAGACCGAGAAAACCCGGAAGGGTCGCGGTGAGGCCTCCAAAGGCAAGACTGCCGGTCGGGGTACCAAGGGCACCAAGGCACGCAACCAGGTGTCGGCGGCGTTCGAGGGTGGTCAGATGCCCCTGCACATGCGGCTGCCCAAGCTGCGCGGATTCACCAATCCGTTCCGTACCGAGTACCAGACGGTCAACGTGGACCGCTTGGCCGCGCTGTTCCCCCAGGGAGGGTCTGTCACGGCGGACGACCTGGTGGCCAAAGGCGCCGTCCGGGCGGGGCATCCCGTCAAGGTGCTGGGCAACGGTTCGATCGATGTGGCCGTCAACATCACGGTCACCGCTGCGTCCGCCTCGGCCCGGCAGAAGATCGAAGCCGCCGGGGGTTCCGTCACCGTCGCCTGAGCGGTCAGGGGGCTTGATAGCCTGAAGCCCCTGTCACCGGGTGGAGCAGATCTGCGGCCAGCATTCTTGGGAGGATCCAGGTGCAACTGAGCGCCTTCGTCTCGGCTTTCCGGACTCCGGACCTGCGCCGCAAGCTGCTGTTCGTGCTCGCCATGATCGGGATCTACCGACTGGGCTCGGTCATTCCGACTCCCGGCGTGGACTACACAGCGGTACAGCGGTGCATCGAGGTCGTCCAGGAAAACTCCCTGTACTCGCTGATCAACCTGTTCTCCGGCGGGGCGCTGCTGCAACTCAGCATCTTCGCGCTCGGCATCATGCCGTACATCACGGCGTCGATCATCCTGCAGCTGCTGGCCGTGGTGATCCCGCGGCTGGAGAAACTCCGCAAGGAAGGACAGGCCGGCCAAGCCCAGATCACGCAATACACGCGCTACCTGACCATCGGGCTGGCGATCTTGCAGTCCGCGTCGATCCTGGCTCTCGCGCGCACGCCCGGGCAACTGTTCCAAGGCTGCCAGGAGAGCATCGTCCCGGACACGTCCGCCGCTCAGATGGTCGTGATGGTGATCACCATGACCGCGGGTACGGCATGCGTCATGTGGATCGGCGAGCTGATCACGGACCGCGGTATCGGCAACGGCATGTCGATCCTGATCTTCACGTCGATCATCGCCGTCATGCCTCAGCAGTTCCTGGCGATTCTCGCGGCCTCGGGCACATTGGCCTTCGTGCTCACTCTGGCCGTCGGAGTGGCAGTCGTGGGGCTCGTCGTGTTCGTCGAGCAGGCGCAGCGCCGCATCCCGGTCCAGCACGGACGCAATCAGGTGGGCAGACGGTTCTACGGAGGGGCGTCGACTTACATTCCGCTGAAGGTCAACATGGCCGGCGTCATCCCGGTCATCTTCGCTTCGTCGATCCTTTTCGTGCCCACGCTGATCGTGCAGTTGACCGGATCGGACGGTCCGGTGGCGCAGTTCCTGCTGCAGAACTTCCAGACGGGAACAGGGTGGCTGTACCTGCTGGTGTTCGCCATCTTGACCATCTTCTTCTGCTACTTCTACGTCTCCATCACGTTCAACCCGACCGAAGTCGCGGAGAATCTCAACAAGAGCAACGGATTCATTCCCGGCATCCGCCCGGGCAAGCCGACCGCCCAGTACCTGGACTATGTCCTGAGTCGGTTGACGGCTCCGGGCTCCATCTACTTGGCTGCCATCGCGGTCCTGCCCGTGTTGGCGTTCGGTGGGCTGGGCGTCGGTCAGAACTTCGTGTTCGGCGGCACCAGCCTGCTCATCATGGTCGGTGTCGGCTTGGACACCGTGAAGCAGATCGAGTCCCAGTTGCAGCAGCGCAACTACGAGGGCTTCCTGAACTGACGGTTGGCCTTGATGAGTGGCTGGAACGCGACGTCACATGGGCGCGCGCAACACACAGCTGGGACGATTGCCACCTGCGGGGTGAATCGAAGCAGGCGCCCCGATAAGGTCCGAGCATGCGCATTGTTCTGATGGGCCCGCCTGGGGCGGGCAAGGGAACCCAAGCTGCTGTGATCGCCAAGGAGCTGGGGATTCCCCACATCTCCACCGGCGAGATCTTCCGCCGGAATGTCGGTGACGGCACCGATCTGGGTCAGCAGGCGAAGGAGTTCATGGACCGGGGCGAGTACGTGCCCGACTCTGTGGTCAACGCCATGGTGGCCGATCGGTTGGGTCACGACGACGCGGTCAACGGGTTCTTGTTGGACGGGTACCCGCGGACAGCGCCACAAGTCGCCGAGCTGAACGGGATCCTGTCCGATGGGGGTCACGCTCTCGACGCGGCAGTCGAAATCACGGCCGACACCGAAGAGGTGGTTCAGCGACTGCTGAAGCGGGCCCAGGTCGAAGGGCGCGCCGACGACACCGAGGATGTCATCCGCCGCCGGATGCAGGTGTACGCGACCGAGACCGAGCCGCTGACCCGGATGTACGCCGAGCAGGGAATCCTGCGCCAGGTCGACGGCATGGGCTCGATCGAGGAAGTCAGCGGCCGGATCCTGGCGGCCCTGAACGACTGACCGATCGAACCGCCGGTACGTGGGGGCGGGATTGCGATCCGGAGGTGTGATGTTCCGACGCCCCGGTGCGATCGAGATCAAGAACCGAGAACAACTCGCGATGATGCGACGCGCGGGACTTGTTGTCGCCGAGGCGCTCACCGCTTGCGGTGAGGCATGTGTCGATGGCGTCACCACGGCCGAGTTGGATGGGATCGCCGCAAGCGTGCTCACTCGACGAGATGCCGGTTCGTCGTTCCGCGGGTACCACGGATATCCCGCAGTGCTGTGTGTGTCCGTCAATGACGAGGTTGTGCACGGTATTCCGGGGGAGCGGGTCCTGCGCACCGGTGACCTGGTGTCCATCGATTTCGGTGCGGTCGTGGAGGGCTGGCACGGCGATGCTGCCGTCACGGTGGCGGTGGGCGCCGTGCCCCGCGACCTCGCCGAACTGTCCGACACGACTCGGGCGGCTCTGTGGGCGGGATTGTCCGCCGCCGTGCCCGGGGGTCGCCTGGGGGACGTGGGGGCGGCCGTCGAGGACACCGTGCGCAGCGTCGGACGAGGTTACGGAATCCTGCGCGACTATGTGGGCCACGGGATCGGGTCGCGGATGCACATGGAACCGGCGGTGCCGAACTTCGGCCCCGCCGGTCGTGGCCCCAAACTCAGGCCGGGGATGGCGATCGCCATCGAGCCAATGGTCACGTTGGGCAGCGAAGAAGTCTACGTCCACGACGATGACTGGACGGTGAGCACCGTCGACCGTTCCTTTGCGGCGCACTGGGAGCACACGGTCGCCATCACCGCGGACGGGCCGTGGGTCCTGACGGCGCTCGACGGGGGAGCCGCGCACTTCACCGAAGCCGGAATCCCGAGTCCCGCCGGCGAGCGGGGTTGATCAGGCTGACGTCGCGGCCCGCTGCGCCTGCTGCTTGAGCATGTGGAAGGCGGTGCCGCTGTGACCGTCCTTGACGGTGATGTGCACATGATCCATGTGATTGGCCGTGGGGGATCCACGGTCACTCATTGAGACCCAGTCCCGGGAATCCGTGCCGGCGATCCACATGCGCTGCCGCCAGATCAGGTACTCGATGCCGAAGTCCTTGGCATGATCCTGGAAATACTTCGCGATCGTCGTGCCGAGCTCGACATCCGACCCCTTGCCGGCGTTCGGCATCATGATGTCGACCGCACGTCCACTCGGATGATCGGGATAGGGATCGTAGGGGCGGTAGCCGCCAACGCGTCGGATCTCTGGCCACGCGACGGAGACATACCGCCCGATGACCACGCTGTCGAAAGTCAGGTGCGCCTCGTTCCAGCGCCCCGGTTGACAGATGTCCACCACGACTCCGGTGTCCGCGCACAACTCGGCCAGCTTCTGTGAACCCGGCCCGTCACCTTTTGCCTGCCCGTCTATCTGACGGATCAGAGCCTCGGCGCTCTCCTTGCGTTCTTGGGCTTCCGACACCCGGGCTTGGGCCGCGGCCAGAGCCTGGTCCGCAGTCGACAGCACGACGGGGGCATCGGGAACGTCGAGCTTCGCGCTGGTGCTGCGAGCCGATGTCAGTTCGGTGATGGTGGCCGTACGCAGTGCTGACTTCGGGTTGTCGGGGTCGAGCAGGGCGGCGATCACCTCGATGTCGGTCGTCCCTGGATCGAAAACGTTGTGGTCGTCGGTGGGAAGGTTGGCGAGCAGTGCGGCATCGATCTCGCCGCTTTCGGCTTGTTCTTCGACCGCGCGTGCCGTGGCCCGTGCGGCGCGAAGTTCCTGTTCGGCCTGGCCCAGCAATTGTTCCGCAGAGCGTTGGACGGAGGTGCCCTGATGGGGGCCGGAGGCAGTGGCTGGACTCGCGATACCCGGGAGGGCTGTGCTTACCACTGCTGCGCTGACGGCGCCGGCCAGAATCCCCGCTCGCTTGCGAGCCATGTGCGTATGGTCCCTTCGGTGTCACCCGTGGTGGGTTCTCAGGTCGATCGAGATCCCGTCGCCGATGGACGGGTTCTCTCCCGATGCCCGATGTGGGTTTGTGAAAACCCCGGCGTTGCTCCGATCGGGTGGGGAAGTGATCGGGATCACGGCCGATTCAGGGCTTCAAGCGAAGACTCGGGCGGTTTGAGCGCTTTTGGCCTTCGTGGGGGTTCTTGAGGGTTCTTGGGGGTTCTTGGGCGCTTCTTGTGGTTTTGGGAATGGCGCCGGTGTGCCCTACACTGACAGCCGGTCTGTTGTGTCCAACCCACCCGTTTCGGCCCCGGATTTCCGGGGTCGATCTTTGCGGGGCGCCCTGCCGGGCGGGGCGGGAACCAGTGGACCGGCGGCAGTGGACAGTCCCACCCGGGGCCGTCGGGCAACCATCGAAGGGAACGTAGTCGAGGTATGGCCAAGAAGGACGGAGCGATCGAACTCGAGGGCACCATTGTGGAGTCCCTCCCGAACGCGATGTTCCGCGTCGAACTCGACAACGGGCACAAGGTGTTGGCCCATATCAGCGGCAAGATGCGGATGCACTACATCCGAATCCTGCCGGATGACCGGGTTGTGGTGGAACTGTCCCCGTACGACCTCACCCGAGGTCGGATCATCTACCGCTACAAGTGACAGGAAACGGAACAGATGAAGGTCAAGCCCAGCGTCAAGCCGATGTGCGACAAGTGCCGCGTCATCCGACGCAAGGGTGTCGTCCGCGTCATCTGTGACAACCCCCGCCACAAGCAGCGCCAGGGCTGACGCCCCGGACTGCGCCACAGCAGATCGCCCGTCCCCTGAATCGGCAACGTGCCCGGTTCCAGGACGACACCTTCGGACCGACGGGCCGAAGACCCACCGGGCGGTGGGATCGGTGATCTGGACGACCCGTCGACGAAGTAGTAAGGAACCGCCCGATGGCACGTCTCGTCGGTGTCGACCTGCCCCGCGACAAGCGGCTGGAGGTTGCACTCACGTACATCCACGGCATTGGCCGATCCCGCGCCCAGGACACCCTGAAGGCCACCGGGATCAGCCCCGACACCCGGGTCCATGACCTGGGAGACGCCGAACTCGTCGCCCTGCGCGACTGGATCGAAGCGAACTACAAGGTGGAGGGTGACCTGCGCCGCGAGGTTCAAGCTGACATCCGGCGCAAGGTCGAGGTCGGCTCCTACCAGGGGATCCGACACCGCCGCGGCCTTCCGGTCCGCGGCCAGCGGACGCACACCAACGCCCGCACCCGCAAGGGCCCGCGCAAGACAGTCGCGGGCAAGAAGAAGGCCAAGTAGTCCAGCCGTAGGAGAGAACGCACCACATGCCTCCCAAGTCCCCCGGCGCCAAGAAGGTGCGCCGCAAGGAGAAGAAGAACGTCGCGCATGGTCATGCGCACATCAAGAGCACGTTCAACAACACCATCATCTCGATCACGGACCCCACCGGTGCCGTGATCGCCTGGTCCTCGTCGGGTCAGGTCGGCTTCAAGGGAAGCCGCAAGTCCACGCCGTTCGCCGCCCAGATGGCGGCTGAAGCCGCTGCCCGTCGGGCCATGGAACACGGCATGCGCAAGGTCGACGTGTTCGTGCGCGGTCCCGGCAGCGGCCGTGAGACCGCGATCCGGTCGCTGCAGGCCACCGGACTGGAGGTCGGTTCGATCTCCGATGTCACCCCCGTCGCCCACAATGGTTGCCGCCCGCCCAAGCGGCGCCGAGTCTGAGCAGGAGAATCATGGCTCGCTACACCGGCCCCGACTGCCGCCGCTGCCGTCGGGAGAAGACCAAGCTCTTCCTCAAGGGCTCCAAGTGCATCAACAACTGTCCACTCGAGAAGCGCAAGGCGTACCCGCCCGGCATGCACGGCCAGGCACGGCGCACCAAGGAGTCCGAGTACCTGCTACAGATGCGTGAGAAGCAGAAGTGCGCGCGCATCTACGGCGTCCTCGAAAAGCAGTTCCGCGGGTACTTCGCCGAGGCCTCCCGTCGCTCCGGCAAGACCGGTGAGAACCTGCTGCAGTTACTCGAAAGCCGACTGGACAATGTCGTGTACCGGGCCGGATTCGCGTCCTCACGGGACATGGCCCGTCAGCTCGTGCGTCACGGCCACTTCACCGTCAACGGCCACAAGGTGGACATCCCGTCCTACCGCGTGAGCCCCTCGGACATCATCGAGGTCAAGGCCTCATCTCGTGAACTGACGCCTTTCCTGGCGGCGATCAACGACGCCGGCCTGCGGGAAGTCCCAGGCTGGCTCGAGGCCATCCCCACGCAGTTGCGGATCCTCGTCCACTCGCTGCCCGAGAGGGCCGCCATCGACACTGAGGTTCAGGAGCAGCTCATCGTCGAGCTCTACTCCAAGTGACCCCGGCCGCCCCCGGCCGGAACCGCGGGGGCACCGACAACTCGTACGGCGTCAAATAGCGGGCGCCGGAAGGAAGGAACAACTGTGCTCATCACCAAGCGTCCCGTTCTGCGGGAAGAGGCGATCTCGGACTACCGCTCCCGGTTCATCCTGGAACCGCTCGAGCCCGGGTTCGGCTATACGCTCGGCAATTCGCTGCGCCGCACCCTGCTGTCCAGCATTCCCGGTGCTGCCGTCACCAGCATCAAGATCGATGGCGTGCAGCACGAGTTCAGCACGATCGAGGGCGTCAAGGAAGACGTCACGGAGATCATCCTGAACGTCAAGTCGTTGGTCGTGTCTATCGATGGCGATGACGTGGCCATCGCCTACATCCACCGCGCCGGTCCCGGCCTCGTCACCGCCGCCGACATCCAGTTGCCGGCTGGTGTCGAGGTGCACAACCCCGACATGGTGATCGCTTCGCTCGACGAACGCGGCCAGTTGGAGATGGAGTTGACCATCGAGCCCGGTCGTGGCTACGTGTCCGCGCAGGCCCCGGCCCGCGACGCCGGCGTCGAGATCGGTCGTATCCCGGTGGACTCGATCTACTCGCCGGTACTGAAGGTCACCTACAAGGTCGAGGCGACCCGTGTCGAGCAGCGCACCGACTACGACCGGCTCATCCTGGATGTCACCACCAAGCAGTCGATCCTGCCCCGGGATGCGGTGGCGTCCGCGGGGCGCACGTTGGTCGAGTTGTTCGGACTCGCCCGAGAACTCAACGTCGAGGCCGAAGGTCTGGACCTGGGTCCGTCTCCCGACGATGAGCAGGTCAGCGAGCAGCTGAACACCAGCATCGATGCCTTGAACCTGTCCGTGCGGTCGCACAACTGCCTCAAGCGCGAAGGCATCGCCACGGTGGGCGAGTTGGTCACCCGCTCCGAGGCCGATCTGCTGGATATCCGCAACTTCGGCAGCAAGTCCATCGACGAGGTCAAGGTCAAGCTCTACGAACTGGGGCTGGCGTTGCGGGACAGCCCTCCCGGATTCGATCCCAGCCAGGTCGTCTACTACGGCGACGATGACGCCGGCTACGCCGAGACCGAACAGTACTGACGTAACGACGAACCGTTCGAGGAGTTCCGATGCCCACGCCGACCAAAGGCGCCCGACTGGGTGGTAGCCCGTCGCACCAGCGTCTGATGCTGGCCAACCTGGCGACCGCTCTGTTCGAGCACGGCCGCATCACCACGACCGAAGCCAAGGCGCGCAGGCTGCGTCCCTTCGCCGAGCGTCTGGTCACCAAGGCCAAGCGCGGCGATCTGCACGCGCGGCGTCAGGTGGCGGCGGTGATCCACGACAAGAGTGTCGTGCACGAGCTGTTCACCGAGATCGCCCCGGGATACGCGGGTCGCGCCGGCGGCTACACCAGGATCACCAAACTCGGTCCCCGCAAGGGCGACAACGCGCCCATGGCGGTTATCGAGTTGGTCGAGCCCTTGGCGGAGCAGACGGTCGCGGCGGCCACCGCGGCCACCAAGCGGGCGGCTGCGGATCGCGAGGCGGCGAAGCCGACCGAAGATCCCAAGGCGACCGAGCAGGCGAAAGCGCCTGAAGACTCCCAGCCGGCGGAGTCGGACGTGGACGCCACCGAATCCGATCCCACCGACGAGGTCGTCGCGGAGGCCGAGGAGGCCATCGGCGAGATCGAGGCTGAGGCCGCGGACTCCGCCGCTGGCGCGGGGGACACCAACCCCGCCAAGTGACGTGGTGGACCCTGCCGTCGCACTGACGCGGGTGCGCCTGCAGTTGGCTTACGACGGCACTGGCTATTCGGGATGGGCGCGCCAGCGCGACCGAGCCACGGTTCAAGGTGACCTCGAGACCGCCCTGAGTGAGATCGACCCGCGCATCGGGTCTGTGGTCTGCGCCGGCCGTACCGACGCCGGAGTTCACGCCCGCATGCAGGTGGTCCATGTCGATGTCCCCGCCGACACCTGGTTGAGCCGGGGCCCCGACGGACTGGTCCGGCACCTGAACCGGCTCACCGACGACCGGATTCAGATCCATGCCGCTGGGGCCGCAGCGCCGGGTTTCGATGCGCGGTTCTCGGCACTGTCGAGGACGTACGCCTATCGGATCTGTGACGAGTCGGCGTCCTGGGATCCCCTGACTCGGCACTGGGTCACCAGACATCGCACGACGCTCGATGTCACAGCCATGGCCTCGGCGGCGCAGGCACTGGTTGGCGAACACGACTTCACAGCCTTCTGCCGCCCGCGTGAGGGAGCGTCCACCGTCAGACGAATCCTGCGGCTCGATGTGCGGCGCGATCGTCGCCGCCGGGTCGTGGTCACGGTCGAAGCCGACGCGTTCTGTCACTCCATGGTGCGTTCGCTCGTCGGCGCGCTCGTGGCGATTGGGGAGGGTCGCCGGGGTACATCATGGCTCGCGACCGTCCTGGCCGCGGCGGAGCGGGATTCGTCGATCCAGGTCATGCCCCCCGAGGGCCTGGTGCTCGAAGTAGTCACCTACCCGCCCGACGAAATGGTGGGTCAGCGGGCCGCGGCCACTCGCCGTGTGCGGGGTCCGGTCTCGGGCTCCTGACGCGCGTGCGGGCTCGGTATCAGGTGAGTGCGCCCTTGATGCTGTTCCAGATGTCCTTGTTCGGAAGTTTCACGACGAACTTCTTGCTTTCCTCGGTGACGAGCACGAACGCGCCCGGGGAGTTCCACGTGCCTGTGGCCCACAAAGGTTTGCCCTCTCTGGTGTAGATGACGAAGTTCCCGTCATCTCCCATCTGCGCGTAGGCGCCCGGGTTGCCGTAGGTCTTCGACGACCAGTACTCGCCGGCGCCGCCTTTGACGTCGTAGAAGGTCAGATCGCCGTCCGTCTGCATGGTCAACCGGTAGTTGCCGTTGCCGCTGCAGAGTGACTGACCCGGTTCGAGTCGCTGGCCCGCTTTGAGGGTTGTGCCCGGCTTGCTGTGTTCGGAGTTGGATGGGCAGCGGTCGCTGCGCCATACGCTGGCGCCGCCGGCGTCCTTGATCTCGAACTTCTTCGAGGACACAGACAAGGTCCCGCCGGGATGTCGCCACGTGTCGCTGCCCCACACGGCCCTTCCATACTGGTCGTAAAGCACGAAGTTGCCGTCGGACTGGAATTCGGCGTAGACGCCTTTGTTTCCGTAGGTTCCCGACACCCACAGCCGGCGACTGTCGTTGCCCTGGTCGTACAGCGCGAGGTTGCCGTTCGGCAGCATGGACAGCATGTAGCGGTGGTCCGAGCTGCACAGCGAGTGCCCGGTGTACAAGCGGGTGCCGGGTTCGATCGTGCTGGGTTTGTCCGTTCCGGTACACCGCCGCACCGACGTGAAGTACTCGGTGTTGTCCTTGCCGTAGATCCCGAACCCTTCCCGGCGCACCTGCATCGTGGCGCCGAAATGACCCGATGTGCCGGTGACCCACAGGGGTCGGCCCTCCTGGTCGTACACCCCGAAGTTGCCGTCGACACCCATCTGGGCTGTTGCCCCTGGATGACCGGCGGTCCCGCTGCGCCACCAGGTCCAGCCGTCCGATCCGGTCAGGACGAGGTCGCCATCGGCGCGCATCTGCAGGTGCATTCCGTAGACGGGGTCGTCGATCGACTCTCCTGGGGCCAGTGATGCGCCGGATGGCAGGGTGGTGTCGTCACCCGCGGTCTGATGGGGACAACTATCGTCGGGGAGGCGGTTTCCCGCCAATGCCGAGTCGAGGTTCTCCATTGTCTGCGGGTCACCCGTGATCGCCATCAGGCCCGGTACTGCGTCTCCGGCGCCATCATCTCCCAATAGTTCTCCGATCGCGTCCAGACCATCGGCGAGATCGGACGTATCGACCGTCTCCGTGTGCAGGTCGTCCTGGGTAGGGAAGCAGCGAACGGTGGCGATTCCATCTGCCTGCAAGGTGTCGCCTTGCTGACTGGAGACCCCGACGGCGAGATCATTGGCATACCAGTATCGCCCGTCACGGGTATCGAGATCCCACTCGTTTCCGAGCAATTGGTAGAGATTGTTGGTGAACCCGTCGCCGGAGAGTGTGTAGATCGGAGTCTGGGGCTCCGCGGTGAGGACTCCGCGTTCCCGGTAGTTCCAGCGCCGCGTGTAGGCGCCCGTCAATTCCTCGAGGGCCGCTCCGGGGAAGATCAACCCCTCCAAGGCGTCGACGAGAGGGGCGAGTGCGTTGCGGAGGATGCATGTGTAATCCAGGCAGGTGTAAAGGGGCTGTGTCTGGCGGGCGGCGGCCAGTCCGACATCGGCCATCATCGAACCCAGGTGCGGGGTGTCGAGTGTCGTGATCAGGGGAAAGGTGAGGCCGGGCATGGAGGACTTGAAGTCCATGGCCGCCCGTGACCACATTCCACCGTCGGAGTGGCCGATCAGCCACACTCGCCGCACGCCGTAGCTGTCGCTCATCCAGTTGAGGAATCGCGCGAACCGCTCCCCGTTGATGTCCAGGTCACCCTTGGTGTCAAGGCCGGCGGGCATGTCCGTCTTGTCCGTGCACGCCTGACGACTGGTATCGGCCGCCATCGCGTAAACGGGGTAACCCGCCTCCTTCAGGTACCCGAACGCCTTCTCCCACGTGTCGCCGGCCTGACTGGCGTCACAATCCGGAGTCATGAAAGGGGTCTCCGAGATGAAGCCGGAGACAAGCAGGATGGCGTCGGTCGTATCGGGGCCGCGGTTGATGGCCGGCAGCGGCGGCAGTTCGGTCTTGGTCACTGCGGACGCCCCGTTCGCCAAGACTCGCTTGTCTGACTTGCCGCGCATCAACGTGCGGTAACTCTCCGGGCCCGGAACGCCGCACGCCCGTTGCACGGCGAACCCGCCCAGGTAGTCGGGATCCGTGAATCCTCGGGGCATGCGACCGAAGAGCTTCCGCTTCTCGATGTCGACGCGGTCCTTCGGGTGCCGGAGCCGCAGATCCAGGGGTTCCACGTGGCGGCACATCTTCGAACTCACCCGACGGGAGAAGGCGCGTTCGAAGACCCTGGCCGAATCGACCCGCAGGTTTGCGCCGCTGACGCGGACACGCAGGCTCCCGGCGACCGACCGTGACCCCTGCTTCTTGGGCTTGAGGACTGGGACGGTCACCGCGTAGCGCTTTCGACCGTCTTGGTCGACACCGATCGGTTCCGAGCCGCCGAGGACAGTGATGCCGGTGATCGCCTCGCGCGGGGCGCCACCGGGGATGCTGATGCGCGGCTGGTCGGTTGAACGCACCATCGCATACACGATGGCGACTTCTCCTGGGCGTGGCGTGGGCAAGCGCATCATCGCGGCGTTGCCCGACTCGTGGACCTGCAGCGGACTGCCAGTTGTGGGTGTACCCCCGCCGGGGACCTTGTTGCCGATGGTGGATGGGCCGTCGTCCTTGGTGCGACTGGGGTCGGGTGCCGAGGTGAGTTCCTTCCCGTTATCGAGATGAGGTGCAGTCGGGGTCGGGGAGACGGTTGGTGCTGCTGGCTGGGCGGATTCCTCCGCTGCCGCTGGAGTTCCGCCTCCCAGCCCTGCCAGAAAAAGTGCAGCGGCCGCCGACGCCAGCACGGCCTGGCTCGTTCGGTGACTCAAGAGAACCCGCATACCCAGCTCCCATTAGGTGAAGCGAAGTCACTGACGGTACATGCATCAGCACGCAGCGTCCCCGGCTTTGGGTGTGGCCATCACCCATGTGGGCGATGGCAGTGTCCAATGGCCGAACGTGAGGTGTCGGTTGGGAGGCGGGCCCTCCGGGCGAGGATTTCGCCGTGCATTGCAGGCGCAGGTCTGCCACGCTCGGCGCTGTCGGACATCGGATCTGTTGAAGGAGCATGGGAATGCGCGTCGTGGTTGCACTCGGAGGAAACGCCCTGCAGAAGCGCGGGGAACCGATGACCGTGGAGAACCAGCGCGACAATGTCCGGGTCGCGTGCCGCGCTCTGAGCCCGGTCGCCATGGAGCACGAACTGGTCGTGTCACACGGTAACGGCCCGCAGGTCGGGTTGTTGTCCTTGCAGGCGTCCTCGTACGACGAGGCGTCGGAGTACCCGTTCGACGTGCTGGGCGCCCAGACCGAGGGCATGATCGGGTACTTCATCGAGCAGGAGCTCGGCAATTACCTGCCCGTCGAGAAGCCGATCGCGACCATCCTCACCATGACCGAGGTCGACGCCGACGATCCGGCGATGGCTGACCCCACCAAGTTCGTGGGGCCCGTCTACACAGAGGAAGATGCCAAACGACTGGCCGCGGACAAGGGCTGGACGGTCAAGCAGGACGGTGACGCATGGCGCCGGGTGGTTCCGTCACCGGTCCCCAAGAGGATCTTCGAGATCCGCCCCATCAAAGCTCTACTCGAACTCGGGGCGGTCGTGGTCTGCACCGGAGGTGGCGGCATTCCCACGATGTACGTTCCCGGCGGCAGCGAACTGGAAGGCCCCTGGGACTTCAACGACAAGCATCTGGTCGGTGTCGAGGCGGTCATCGACAAGGATCGGTCCTCGGCGGTGTTGGCGGAGGATCTCGAAGCCGACCTGCTGGTGATCGCGACAGACGCTGATGCGGTGTATCTGGGTTGGGGCACGCCGGACCAGAAGGCGATCGCGGCTGCCTCGCCCGACGCGATCGAGGCGTACGACTTCCCGGCCGGTTCGATGGGCCCCAAGGTCGAGGCAGCCGCTGACTTCGCCCGCAAGAACCCGGGTCGAGCTGCCGTGATCGGCGCGCTGGAGGATCTGCCGGCCATCATGGCCGGAGAGAAGGGCACCCGGGTCACCACCGATGCCACCGAGGTGACCTTCCACTGACGGCCCGAGCGCGCGACCGGCGCATTCGTCATTGCCGTCGACTGACATCCAAGGGAACGGTCCTCATTGGTGCCGACACCGGCGCTTTGACCACCTTGCGAATCGCCGGGTACCCTTGTGAGGTTGTCGCCGCAAGACCTTGTCTTCGGCGCCCCGACGAAATCCCGCTGGGGACCCACCGGCTCGATCGCAGGAGATCAAAATCGTGCGCACTTACACGCCCAAACCGGGTGAGACCGAGCGCAAGTGGCATGTCATCGACGCGGAGGACATCGTCCTCGGTCGCCTGGCCTCCCACACCGCACGCTTGCTGCGCGGAAAGCACAAGCCGGTCTTCGCCCCCCACGTCGACACCGGTGACTTCGTCGTCGTGGTCAACGCCAGCAAGGTCGCGTTGAGCGGCAGCAAGGCCACCGACAAGTTGGATCAGCGCCACTCGGGATATCCCGGCGGACTGTCACGCCGAACCTACGGGGACCTGCGTGAGAACGACCCCCGGCGCATGGTCGAAAAGGCCGTCAAAGGGATGTTGCCCCACAACTCCCTGGGCCGTGCCCAGTTGAAGAAGCTCAAGGTGTACGCGGGTCCCGATCATCCCCACGGCGCCCAACAGCCCGAACCCTACAAGTTGGATCAGGTGGCCCAGTGACCGACGAAATCATCGAGACCGACGTCATCACGGCCGGCGAGGATGACCTCGGCGGCGTCGAGATCGTGACGGAGATCGCCGAAGTGTCGGGGATCCCCGCCCGCACCGCCGAAGGTGCGGCCGTGGGTCGCCGCAAGGAAGCGATCGCGCGGGTGCGCTTGGTCCCCGGCTCCGGCAATTGGGACATCAATGGCCGGTCATTGGACACAGCCTTCCCGGACAAGGTCCACCAGCAGCTGATCAGCAGCCCCTTCGTAGCCACCGGCTCGGTGGAGCAGTACGACGTTTTCGCTCGAATCGATGGCGGTGGCCCGTCAGGTCAGGCAGGTGCCCTGCGACTCGGTATCGCCCGGGCCCTGAACGGCATCGACCCCGAGGCACACCGTCCGACCCTGAAGAAGGCCGGATTCCTCACCCGCGACGCCCGGGCCAAGGAGCGCAAGAAGTACGGCCTCAAGAAGGCCCGCAAGGCGCCGCAGTACTCCAAGCGCTGACGGGCACCTCGTGGCCCGGTTGTTCGGCACCGATGGGATCCGCGGTCTCGCCAACCGCGACCTCACCGCACCGCTTGCGCTGGACCTCGCCATGGCGGGTGCCCGTGTCCTCAGCGCCCAGTCCCCGCGGGAACGCCCACTTGCGGTCGTCGGCAGAGACCCCCGCGCGAGCGGTGAGTTCCTCTCGGCCGCAGTTGTGGCCGGGATCGCCGCGACCGGAGTCGATGTCTGGGATGTCGGTGTGGTCCCCACCCCCGCCGTCGCGTTCCTCACCCACGACAGCGACGCCGACTTCGGCGTCGTCCTGTCGGCATCTCACAACCCCATGCCGGACAACGGCATCAAGTTCTTCGCCCGCGGTGGTCTGAAGCTCCCGGACGACGTCGAGGACCGGATCGAGACCGCGCTCGCAGACCCGCAACCGGGACCCACCGGACGGGACGTGGGCCGGGTCCGCACGGGTGGTGACCCCATCGGCCGGTACGTGCGCCATGTCGTCGGAACCGTTACAGAGGACCTGTCCGGACTTCGAGTCGTCGTGGACGGCGCCAACGGGGCGGCCAGCGTCGCCGGTCCCGAAGTGCTGAGGGAACTGGGTGCCGACGTCATCGAGATCCACACGGGTCCCGACGGTTACAACATCAACGACAACTGCGGGTCCACCCATCTCGACGATCTTCGCGCTGCGGTTCTGAGCGAGGGAGCCCATGTCGGGATCGCCAATGACGGCGACGCCGATCGATGCCTTGCTGTGGATGCCGACGGAAACGTCGTGGACGGCGACCAGATCATGGCGGTCCTCGCGATCGGCATGAAGCAGTCCGGCCGGCTGCGATACAACACCGTCGTGGCGACAGTGATGTCCAACCTCGGTTTCCGTCTCGCCATGTCGGCCAACGACATCAACGTCGTCGAGACCGCAGTCGGCGATCGATACGTGCTGGAGGAGATGCTGCGCGCCGGCTACGTCCTCGGAGGCGAGCAGAGCGGCCATGTCCTGATGCTCGAGCACTCGACCACTGGTGACGGTGTGCTGACGGCGGCGCACTTGCTGGCCCGGATGGCGGCAGCGGGACAGCCCTTGGCTCAACTCAGCGCGGTGATGAAGCGATTGCCCCAAGTGCTCGTCAATGTCCCGGGTGTCGACAAGAGTGCCGTCGGGAGCAACGCCGCAGTTCAGACAGCGGTCAAAGCCGCGGAGGATCGTCTCGGGGATGCCGGCCGCGTACTGCTGCGCCCCTCGGGTACCGAGCCCCTCATCCGGGTCATGGTCGAGGCCGAGTCACACGACGAGGCGGAGGAGATCGCCGCTGATCTGGCGGGCGTGGTTCAGCAACACCTGTCGTTATAGAAACGCAGCCACCCGTACGCTGGGCTCATGTGCGGAATTGTGGGCTATGTAGGTGACGGATCGGCCCTGGATGTCGTGATCGAGGGCCTGCGTCGCCTTGAGTACCGCGGCTACGACTCAGCCGGTGTGGCACTCGCCGACCACGGGCGATTGTGGACGCGCAAGCGTGCGGGCAAACTCAACAACCTCGTCGAGGCGGTAGCCGACGAAGACGTGCCGCCCGCCACCACGGGAATCGGTCACACGCGCTGGGCCACGCACGGCGGCCCGACCGACATGAACGCGCACCCTCACGTGTCGGCCGACGGCAACGTCGCCATCATCCACAACGGCATCATCGAGAACTTCGCCGAACTCCGGGAGGAACTGGGTCTCGCCGGGGTCACCCTGCAGTCCGAGACGGACTCGGAGGTGGCCGCCCACCTCGTCTCCGCAACGCTGCCGGCCACTGGCGGCGACCTCGCCGAGGCCATGCGGCGCGTGGCACGCCGACTCAACGGTGCTTTCACGCTGGTCGCTCTCGATGCCCGCCGTCCTGATGTGATCGTCGGAGCCCGGCGCAACTCCCCACTCGTGGTCGGCGTCGGCGACGGCGAGGCGTTCTTGGCCTCCGACGTTGCGGCGTTCATCGCCCACACCCGCAATGCGATCGAACTCGGCCAGGACCAGGTCGTCGAGGTGAGCCGAGACGCCGTGACGGTCACCGACTTCGACGGAGCCCCCGCCGAGGTGACCCCGTTCACGGTTGACTGGGACGCCTCCGCCGCCGAGAAGGGCGGCTACGACCTGTTCATGCTCAAGGAGATCGCCGAGCAGCCCCGCGCCGTCGCGGACACCCTGCGGGGTCGGATCGAACGCGACGGCACACTGCGTCTGGACGACATGCGCATCACCACCTCGGAACTGAGGGAGATCGGCAAGATCGTCGTCGTCGCCTGTGGGACCGCCTATCACGCCGGTTTGGTCGCCAAGTACGCCATCGAGCATTGGACACGCATTCCGGTCGAGGTCGAACTCGCAAGTGAGTTCCGGTACCGCGATCCGATCGTCGACCGGGCCACTCTCGTGATCGCGATCTCGCAGTCGGGCGAGACCATGGACACCCTCATGGCGTTGCGCTACGCACGCGAGCAGGGTGCGCGGGTCCTCGCGATCTGCAACACCGTCGGGTCCACGATCCCGCGTGAGAGCGATGCGGTGTTGTACACGTACGCCGGTCCCGAGATCGCCGTCGCTTCCACCAAGGCCTTCCTGACCCAGATCGTTGCCGCCTACCTGGTCGGCCTCTACCTCGCTCAGGAACGCGGCAACATGTTCGGTGATGAGGTCCGCCGCATCCTGGACGAACTCGAGGACATGCCGAGCAAGGTCGATCTCGTGCTGGACACCGTCGAAGGGGTGCGGGCGATCGCCCGCGAGCTCGCCGACTCACCATCGGTACTGTTCATCGGCCGCCACGTCGGGTTCCCCGTCGCACTCGAGGGGGCCCTGAAGTTGAAGGAACTCGCGTACATGCACGCCGAGGGATTCGCTGCCGGCGAGTTGAAGCACGGCCCCATCGCTCTCATCGAGCCAGGTATCCCCGTGATCGTCGTAGTGCCGTCGCCTCTGGGTCGGTCCGTGCTGCACGACAAGATCGTGTCGAACGTCCAAGAGGTCCGCGCCCGCGGAGCGCGGATGATCGTGATCGCCGAAGAGGGTGACGAGTCCGTCAACCCCTACGCGGACCATGTCATCCGGGTGCCACCCTGCCCCACTCTCATGCAGCCGCTGGTGGCGACGGTTCCCCTGCAGGTGTTCGCCTGCGAGATGGCGACTGCCAAGGGTCACGACGTCGACCAGCCCCGCAACCTGGCGAAGTCCGTCACCGTGGAGTGAGGCGCTACGGATCCCGCATCCACCAGCCGGGTGACGGCGCCGCGCGAACGGGTAGAGCGCGTGACACTGTGAGCCCGTGATTGTGGGGATCGGCGTCGACTTGGTCAACGTCGCCAAGTTCGGTGCCAACGTGACCCGGACTCCGGGATTCGCCGGTGTTCTGTTCACCGACCGGGAACGATCCGACGAATTGGGGCAGGAACGCTCGATCGCATCGTTGGCGGCCCGGTACGCGGCCAAGGAGGCGACCGCCAAGGCCCTGGGAGTCCCGCCCGGGACGAGATGGCATGACTGCGAAGTGCTCGCCGAACCGGACGGCAGGCCCTATGTGCACACCCGCGGCCATCTCGCTGAGGCGGCGGCGGAGCTCGGGGTCGCCGCGTTCCACCTCTCACTCGCGATGGAGGGTGACGTCGCCATCGCCTATGTCGTCGCCGAGGGCAGCGCGTCGTTGGACGGAGTCCGTGCTCGGCGGATGGTGGAGACCGCATAGGTTGAGTTCATGCGCCCTGCCTATGACGTGACGTCGATCTACGCGGCCGAGGCCGCCATGATGAAGCAGATCCCCGCCGACGACCTGATGGCCCGGGCGGCGCGAGGCCTGGCGCGGGTGATCCTCGATGTTCCCCAGCCCGCCCGGATCGCGGGCGCCCGGGTCGTGCTGCTGATCGGGTCCGGGAACAACGGCGGTGATGCTCTGTTCGCCGGGGCGGCGCTGGCCCGGCGTGGCGCTCGTGTCGACGCCATCACGTTGGGTGCCGAGTTCCACGAACGGGGAGGGCGGGCACTGCGTGCCGCCGGTGGTCACATCCGCGACCACACGTCCCCCGCGGCCCCAGATCTCGTCTCGGCAGCGGACATCGTCGTCGACGGGATCGTGGGGATCGGCGCTCAAGGTGCGCTGCGTGCGGACGCAGCGCAACTCGTTGCGGCGATCCCCACGACCGCCTGGGTGGTGGCGGTGGACATCCCCAGTGGGGTCGATCCGAACACCGGCGTGGTGGCCGACCCCAACGCGGTGGTGACGGCCGACATCACGGTGACTTTCGGGGCATTGAAAGCCGGACAACTCCTGCCGCCCGGGCGGGAAAGGTGCGGAATCCTGGAACTCGTCGACATCGGGCTCACGCCATACGCGGCCGCGCAAGAGCCGCTGTTCACGGTGTTGTCGCTGGCCGACGCCGCCCCGTACTTCGCTCCCCCCGGCGAGTCCGACTACAAGTACAGCCATGGCGTTCCGGGGGTGTGGGCCGGTTCCCGGCTGTATCCGGGGGCAGCGCACATGGTGGTGGGCGCGGCGCGCCACGGCGCCGTGGGCATGGTTCGGCTCTGGCAGGATCCTGCGCCTGAGGTCGCGGCGCAGGTGGTCACGCGATACCCCGACATCGTCCTCGCCAGAGGCCCGGTCGGAGACGATTCCAAGGCCACTGCCTGGATCGCGGGCCCCGGCATCGGCACGGGCTCGGAGGAAGTCGAAGGTCTCGCTGCGGTGCTCGCGACGGACCTCCCGGCGGTCATCGACGCCGACGCCTTGACCCTCGTCAGCCAGGAGCCGAGCCTGCGCCAGGCGATCGTGGACCGCGATGCTGCCACAGTCATCACCCCGCACGTGGCTGAGTTCACCCGGCTCGGGTTCTCGCTGGACGATGACCGGGTTCGGTCGGCACGGGCTGCGGCGGAGCAGTTGCGGGCCATCGTTCTGCTCAAGGGCGCGGGGACGGTCATCGCCGCGCCGGGTGGAGAGACCTACGTCGATGTCATGGGGCCCGCAGCGTTGGCGACGGCGGGAACCGGTGACGCGCTGTCCGGTCTCATCGGTGCCGCCCTGTCGCGCCATCCAGAAGACACGGCTCGGGCAGTTGCGGCAGCTGTCGTGGTTCACGGGGTTGCCGCTCGCAAGGCCAGCGCCGGTGGTCGCCCCATGACCGCATGGGATTTGGTCCAGTACGTCCCGGAAGCTGTGGCGGCCTTGCGGGCCGACCAGGATTAGGGTCGGTTCTTTCAGACCCCAGGTGAGTGGGCCCGGCCGGTCAGTCCACCGGTCCGTGGCCCGACAGATGCGGATGGACGTGCTCGTCTGTCTCCTCGAGAACCTCTTCGTCGGGGATCTCGGCTTCGACGTCGGCGGCGTGCACGGTGTGCATCATGGCCCAGATCGCCCAACCCGCGAACGCGAGGACCACAACACCGACAGTGACCCATGCGAGGATTGTCGGCAGTTGAGTCAGGTGGAACATCACCCAGGCGACCCCCGCAGAGGCGGGGATGGTGATGATCCACGCGAGGACCATCTCGCCGACGACCCGCCAGTTGGCGCCGCGGCCTGATCCGACGCCGGCGCCGACGACGGAGCTGGCGGCTGCATGCGTCGTCGAGATCGGCACGCCGAGCGATGTCGCGCCGAAGATCGCGGTCGTGGCGCCGATGTTGGCCGCGGCACCCGAGTTCGCGTGCAGTGTCGTGATCTTCAGGCCCATCGTCTCGATGATCTTCCAGCCGCCCCACAACGTGCCTACCGCGATGGCGGTGTAGGCGGACAAGGCCACCCACTCGGGAACCTCGACGGACTTTCCGTCGGCTCCGACGGTCGTATACCCGGCACCCAGCAGCAGGGCGGCGATGACGCCCATGGTCTTCTGGGCGTCGTTCGCGCCGTGGCCGAATGACAGTGCCGCCGAGGCGACCAACTGCAGTCCCTTGAAGACGGGGTGGTTGTCGTGCCACTTCAGGAGCTTCTGGATGCCGTAAACGAGGTAGAAGGCGATGAACGCGATGCTGAGCGCGACCGCCGGCGAGGCGATGATTCCGATGGCCGCTTTGCTGACACTGTCCCAGGAGATGGCGGCGAAGCCGCCGGCGGCGAGACCCGCACCGACCAGGCCACCGATGATCGCGTGGCTCGATGACGACGGCATCCCGAAGTACCACGTGGCGTAATTCCAAGCGACCGCCGCGAACAGCGCAGCGAATACGACCGCGATTCCGGCGTACTGCGAGTTCACGGTCTTGGCCACTGTGCTGGCCACGGCCGTACCCACGACGAAGTAGGCGAGGAAGTTGAAGGTGGCGGCGAACGCGGGGGCGAATCGAGCCGGTAGGGCCCTGGTCGCGACGACCGTGGACACGGTGTTCGCGGCGTCGTGGAAACCGTTGGTGAAATCGAAGATCAGTGCCAGGGCGACCAGCGCGATGACCGATATCAGCAACACATCCACAATGAACGCCCTTCGACAGGAACCTGAACGCCAGGTGACGTCCAGGGGATCGTGTCAATGATGGATGACGTTGTGTCCGCGTTGCGCGGTTTGAGATGAACGCTCCATGAACGACCTGTGAACGCTCGTTGCATTTCGTTCATCCGGGGGTCGCGTGCGTCGGGTCGGCGGCGTCGGGACAATGGGGTCATGCGACGTGCCATGGCCGAGGTCAACTTAGCGGCCATCGGCAGCAATGTCATGCGGGTCAAGGCGGCCGCTCCTGACGCCAGGCTGCTAGCGGTGGTCAAAGCGGACGGGTACGGGCATGGCATGATTCCGGCCGCCCGGGTGGCCCGGGCCACGGGTGCGGACTACCTCGGCGTAGCACTTCCCAGCGAGGCGATCGAGGTCCGTGAATCGGGCGACGGCGGCCCCTTGTTGTGTTGGCTCCACACGCCGGACGACGATCTCACCGAATGTGTCGCACGAGACGTGGAACTGTCGGTGGCGTCCCCGGACACGCTCGAGCAGGTGTGCGAAGCGGGGCGTCATACGCGCCGTCGAGCCCGAATCCATCTGAAGGTCGACACGGGCTTGGGTCGCAACGGAGCCACGATCGCGGACTGGTCCCGGCTGATCGCCGCCGCCCTCGCTCGTCAGGACGACGGACTGGTCGAGATCGTCGGCATCTGGAGCCACCTCGCGTGTTCCGACCAACCGGACTCACCGGTGACCGCACGTCAGGTCGGTGTGTTTCGCGACGCTCTCGCGCAGGCGGAGGAGGGAGGGTTGGTGCCGGAACTTCGACACCTGGCCAACAGCGGAGGGATCTTTGCGCATCCCGACACACATTTCGACATGGTCCGATGTGGGATCGCGATCTACGGCCTTACTCCCGGTCCCGCCATCGGAAGCTCGGCGGCCTTGGGACTCATCCCTGCGATGACGGTGGGGACGGAGCTCGCTTTGGTCAAGCGGGTCCCAGGGGGCCAGGGGGTCTCCTACGGGCACCGATACCGGACTCGCCGCGCGACCCGGCTCGCTCTGGTCCCGGTCGGATACGCCGATGGGGTTCCGCGCAGCGGATCCAGCCGCATCCCGGTTCAGATCAATGGACAGCGTTTCACTGTGTCCGGGATCATCGCCATGGACCAGATGGTCATCGACATCGGGGACACCCCGGCGAAACCGGGCGACGAGGTCCTGCTGTTCGGCTCCGGTCGTCACGGTGAGCCCACGGCCGACGATTGGGCCATCGCCTGCGGCACGATCAACTACGAGATCGTCACCCGGATCGGTCCGCGCATCCCGCGCCGTCACCTCGGTGGGGCCGCGTGATGACTCGTGCCGGGCGGACACTGCTGGTCCTGGGCTCGGCCGGGCTCGGTGTCGCTGCGGGTGTTGCTGCCGAGCGGGCGCTGATGAGGGTCTCGTTCCCGACACCCGCGGACGGTGACGACGCGGTGGGGACGTTGCGCGGCGACCCGCATCCGCTGACGGCCGATGACGGGACCGTCCTCCATGTGGAGATCGACGAACCTGCCGACCCGGCTCAGGGCGATGTCACGGTGGTGTTCAGCCACGGTTACTCGCTGAATCTCGATACCTGGCACTACCAGCGCCAAGCGTTGCGGGGGCGGGCGCGACTAGTGCTATGGGACCAGCGATCCCATGGCCGCAGCGGGCGGGCGGCGCCGAACGGCCCCATCATCGACCAGTTGGGTCGGGACCTGGCCAGAGTCCTCGACGCGTGCGCCGCCACCGGGCCCGTCATCCTGGTAGGTCACTCGATGGGCGGGATGACAGTCATGGCGCTGGCTGCCGAGCGACCGGAACTCTTCGGAGGGCGGATCCGTGGGGTCGCCTTGATCGCCACGAGCGCCGGGGGGCTCGACGACCTCGATCTGCATCTGCCCCAACCCCTGGCGCGTCTGTTCCACAAGGAGGCCCCCCGGGTCGCGGCAGCCCTCGCCGCGCGTTCCGAGCTCATCGACCGGAATCGGGCGCGGACCACCGATTTGGATTTCCTGCTGACCAAACGACTGTCCTTCGGCGGGGGCGTCTCGCGGGACCAGGCGCGCTTCGTGGCCGACTTGATCGGGAGTACCCCTATCGAGGTCGTCGCCGACTTCCTTCCTGAGTTCGACCATCACGACAAGATGCGGGCACTGTCCGCGCTCGATCGCGTCGAGACGCTGGTCATGGTGGGCGACCGCGATGTGCTCACGCCGGAAAGTCACAGCCGGCAGATCGTGCGGGAGGTGCCGGGAGCCGAGTTGGTGATCCTGCCGGCGACCGGTCACATGATCATCACGGAACGCCACCAAGAGGTCTCCGAGCACCTGGTGGACCTGCTGGCCACGGTCCGCGCCCGCGGATGATGGTCGGGGTGGGCGACCCGGACGCCATGGAAGCAGTGGGTGAGGTGATCGGCTCGATGCTCAAGGCCGGCGACGCGGTATGCCTCACTGGTCGGCTGGGGGCGGGCAAGACCACACTCGTGCGCGGCGTGGCCCGCGGAATGGGGGTCCAGGGGGTCGTTGCGAGTCCCACGTTCGTCCTCAGCCGCCGCTACGCGGGTGCTGTTCCGCTCGTGCACTGCGACGCTTACCGTCTGGGACCCGACGATGATTTCGCTGACGTCGTCTCCGACCCCGAGGACGTCGTGGTGGTGGTCGAGTGGGGTGACCCCGTCATGCCGGCGTTCGCTGATTCGTGGTTGTCCGTCGACATCGAGCGCCCCAGCGGCACGGGCGGGGAGGACCGCAGGCTGATGCTGCGGGGAGTCGGGGCAGAGTGGGACGATGGGCGGGTGGCTGAGTTGTTGGAACGACTGGCCAGTGTGAGGGGAACCCGTGGGTGAGGGGAGCTCGTGGGCGATGGCAACCAACGCCCTCCCGGGCGCAACGGTCAGGCGCGCCCTGCGAGCCACGTCATGATCCTGGCCGTCGACACCTCCGGCGTGGTTGCCGTGGTGGCCCTCGCCACGACGGCGGGGGACTTGCATTTCGGAGCCACGGGCGCCAACCCGCGGGCGCATGCCGAGGAACTCGCACCGCTGGTCCGACAGGCACTGGCTCGCGGAACCCCTCAGCGCGTCGTCGCCGGGCGGGGACCAGGGTCCTTCACGGGGCTGAGAGTGGGACTCGTGTTCGCGCAGGTTTTCGGGTGGGCGCGGGGTCTGCCCGTCAGCGGAGTCAGCTCGCTCGACGTGGTCGCCCGGCAGTACGCCCTCGTCGACGGGTGGGTCGTGCTGGATGCCCGCCGCCGCGAGGTGTATCTCGGTCGTTACCGCTCGGGTCGGCCGGACGCCGCACCGCGGGTTGTGACCCGAGACGAGGCGCGTGCGGCCATCGGCACCGAGACGGCAGTCGGTGACGTAGCACTGCTGACGGATACTGACCGCAGAGCGGTCGGGACCACCCGACTGACTCCAGCGAGTCTGGCGCAGTGCGCCGCCGCCACGAGGGGACGAGGGTCCCTGCAGCCCGATTACCTGCGGCGCCCCGACATCACCTGGTCACCCGCCAAGCAAGGAGCCCCGCCTCCATGAATCTGCGCCCCGCCCGGGCCGGCGACCTGCCCGCGATCATGGCCATCGAAGTTGACGTGTTCCCGGATTCCGCTTGGACCGTCGACCAGATGCGCGATGAGCTCTCCCGGGACACCCGCTGGTACACCGTGGCCGAAGACAGTGACGCCCTGATCGGCTACCTGGGCCTGTATGTCGTCGAGCCGGACTGTGACCTCCAGACCATCGCGGTATCGCCCAACGCCCACGGTCGGGGTGTCGGAACGGCCCTGCTCGGGGCGGCCGTGGCCCATGCGTGGTCCGTCGGGTGCTCCCGGATGTTCCTCGAGGTCCGGGCGGACAATGACGCGGCCCTGCGGCTGTACGAACGCACGGGCTTCGTTCGGCTCGGGCGCCGTTCTCGGTACTACCCTGACGGCGCCGATGCCGTGACCATGCGGCTACGTCGCCATGAGGTCCCCGATTTGGCGGAGGCCGTTCATGCGTGACGAGCCCGTGGTCCTGGGGATCGAGACCTCCTGCGACGAGACAGGTGTCGGGATCGTCGTGGGTACTGACCTGCGTGTGAATCTGCTCGCCAGCAGCGCCGCCGAACATGCGAGGTACGGCGGCATCGTGCCAGAGATCGCGAGCAGGGCGCACCTGGCGGAGATGCTGCCCACCCTCGCCGAAGCGTGCCGGGCTTCTGGTCTGGCGTTGTCGGACATCGACGCGATCGCCGTAACCGCCGGCCCTGGCCTCGCGGGAGCCCTGGTGGTCGGGGTCGCGGCGGCAAAGGCGCTGGCCCTGGCGTTGGACAAGCCCGTCTACGGGGTCAACCATCTGGCGGCTCATGTTGCCGTGGACACCCTCGTGTCCGGCCCGCTGCCTGACAACTGCGTCGCGCTGTTGGTGTCCGGCGGGCACAGTTCGCTGCTCCACGTGCGCGATCTGGTGGGCGATGTCGAACCCCTCGGGGTCACCATCGACGACGCGGCGGGGGAGGCGTTCGACAAAGTTGCCCGGTTGCTGGGCCTCCCGTTCCCGGGTGGTCCACCGATCGACGCCGCGGCGAGGTCCGGTGACGCGCAGGCCATAGCGTTCCCGCGCGGCTTGACGTCGCCCCGGGATCAGCAGCGGCATCGTCATGACTTCTCGTTCAGTGGTCTGAAGACAGCTGTCGCCCGTTGGGTCGAGCAGTGTCACGCGGACGGGCGCCCCGTGCCGATCGCCGACGTCGCTGCCTCATTCCAGGAAGCAGTCGCCGATGTCCTGGTCAGCAAAGCTGTCCTCGCCTGCGCGGACACGGGCGCTGACACCCTGGTGATCGGCGGCGGCGTCGCCGCCAACTCGCGGTTGCGGTTCCTCGCCCAAGAGCGCAGCGCCGCGGCGGGGGTGAGGGTGCGGATCCCGCCACCAGGGCTGTGCACGGACAACGGAGCCATGGTCGCCGCGCTGGGCGCACTGGCAGTCCAGCGGGCGGTTCCCCCCAGTCCTCTGGATTTCCCCTCGGACTCAGGCCTTCTCGTCACCGAGGTGTTGAGCGGTCACCCAGTCCAACCGGAATAGCGCAGGCCCGCGGCGACCGCGCCGGCCACGACCACCACCACCAGGAATGGGGCACGCAGTAGCAGCGCGATGAACCCCGCCCCCACGCCGGCCATTCGGGCGTCGAGCGTCACCGCCTGCCCGGCGCCGACGGTCTGGACGACGACCAGTGCTGCCAGCATCGCAACGGGGATCAGGCTCGTGACCCGGCTGACGCGCCGATCATCCAGCCATTCCTTCGGGACGACATAGCCGACCAGTTTGAGCAGGAAACATCCAGCGCTGGCGATCAGGACTGCCGGCCACATCAGGGTCGGCTCCGGCGCAGTCCGGCGACAACAGCGATGAGGGCACTGGCCAGGACGGGAATCCCGGGGCTGACCAGGGGGATAAGTATCACGGTCACCCCGGCGGCGACGATGGCGACCACGCGCGCCTCATGATGGGCCAGGCGGGGCCACAGCAGTGCGAGGAATGCTGCTGCCGCAGCGGCGTCCAGCCCGTAAGCACGGGGATCACCGATCAGGCCGACAGTAAGTGATCCAATCAGTGTGCCGATATTCCACAGGACAAAGACCGAGACGCCCGTCGCCCAGAACGCGTACCGCAGGATGTCCGGGTCGGGGTCGTCCGCGCTGGCCACCGCCATGGCCGTGGACTCGTCGATGGTCAGTTGTGCTGCGAGCGGGCGCTGCCAGCCTCGCGGTGCCAGCGACCGGGCCAGTGAGAGGGCATACAGGCCGTTGCGCATCCCCAGCAGCAGCGCCGTCGCGACCGCGGCCACGACCAGGCCCCCGGATCCCAGGGTCGCCACCAGAGCGAACTGCGATGCCCCCGTGAACATGAACACCGACAACGCCTGGGTCTGCCAAGCGTCGAAACCGTTGGCAACTGCCAGCGCCCCGAACGATATGCCGTAGGCGCCGGTCGCTGCGCCGATGGCCAAAGCGTCGATGGTGACCTCCCGCCGGGAGCGGGAATCGGCCGGCGAGGTCATGGTTCGTAGCCTAGGCAGTCACGGGATACTCGATTGCCGTGCCGTGCCGTGCCGTGCCGTGCCGTGCCGTGCCGTGCCGTGCCGTGCCGTGCCGGGACGGTCGGCAGTGCCCGCCGTCGGATCTCCTGCGGCTTCCCAGCTCCGGGCGGTTGATGAACCGGCGAGGAAGGTAGACGGGAAGGCTCACACGGCCCGAACCAGAAGGGCGACGGCCTCGCCTTCGGATCGGGTCAGCACCAGTTCCGCTGCGTGGCCCTCGGCCGGCAACTGCAACTGCCGCCGCAGGGCCTGTGGGTCCAGGGCCAGGCCGCGTGTGCGGATCGTCACGGTGGCGATCCCACGATTGCGCAGTTCCCGGCGCAGGGTCTTGGGGCGAGCGGGAAGTACGTCTTCGACCCGGAACCGGTGGCCCAGACGCGCCGGGGGCTCGTTGTCGGTGGTGATGTACGCGATCCCGGGGCTCACAACCCGGCCGTGGACCTCGGCGCACGCGACATCGACCAGGCCGGCCCTGACGATGGCGGGATCGGGGAGCAGCAGCCAGCTGCCGAGCGCCCCGGATGCTGCCGGTTGGGGGTCGTCCGAACTCAGAATCGCCGCAGTTTCTGAATGCCAAGGGTCGGTGCCCGACCGCAGCAGGACTGCGCTGCGGCGCGGCAACCCGTCGGTCAGTCCCGGAAACCAAACGGCTGCTTCGACGAGGTCGCCGTCGATGCTCACCCACTCGGTGGCGCAGTCGATCGGAATGGCTTCGTGCGGGATTCCGGGCGCTGCTTTTGCCACTGTCCGCGGATGCCTCGCGCCCGTTGCCGTCACCCATGACCACGGTGGTTGCCACCGCTCCGGGGCATGCGTGCGCACCGAACTGCCGTCGGGTCGGTGCCCAGCACGCCGGGCTGGGTCGACGAAAATGGCAGCGTCCGAGGGAACAGCAATCGTCGTGGCGTCGGCGCAGATCACTTCGGCGCCCGGCAGATTCGCGGTCGCCACCGCCACGGTCACGGGGTCGGAGTCGACGGCCACCACCGAGAGGCCACTGACCCGTGCGGCATGGGCGTCCGCACCGATCCCACAGCCCAGGTCGTACAAGTGAGTGACCCCGAGTTCGATCAGCCGTCTCGCCCGGCGTACCGCAGCCGCGGGGCGACTGCTCTGCTCCAGGCCGGCGCGCGTGAAGTACCAGGACTGCGCTGTCCGGCCGAACTTCGCGCCCGCCCGCCTGCGAAGCAGCGTCTGCTGGACGATGGCGGTGATCGTCTCGCCCGGGACGTCGCGAACTGCGGAACGCAAGGCAGCAAGATCGCGGGGGGCGGGTTCGTCGGGCAGGGCCGCGGCCGCCTCCCATGCATCCCTCAGGTGATCCGACTGCAAGACTGCGGGATCGATCGCCACCCTGGAAGTATCCCGCCGTTGCAGAGGTGAGGCGCCAGGAATGCCGACGCAGTGACCGTGATGCACTCGATTCCCAGGCTCGCCGCCGACCTTGGGGGCTGGGCTCGATGCCCCTAGGGGTAGGAGGTCGGTTGAGGTCAGTTGTAGCCTCCCGAGACCCCGCTGAACGACACCGAGGAGCGCCACATGTCACTGCGTCTGGGCGATGAAGCCCCTGACTTCTCCGCCGCCACCACCGACGGAGATATCGATTTCCATGATTGGAAGAGCGGCAGTTGGGCGGTGCTGTTCAGTCACCCTGCCGACTACACGCCGGTCTGCACCACCGAACTGGGACGTACTGCTCAGTTGAGTGACGACTTCGCGCAGCGGGGTGTGAAGTGCATCGCGGTGTCGGTTGATCCGCTCGCCGACCACCTGGGTTGGGCCGGGGACATCGGCGACGTGGGGGGCACGGACCTGAACTTCCCGATCATCGCCGACCCCGACCGCGACGTGTCGACGAAGTACGACATGATCCATCCCGGCGAGGGGGATACCTCCACCGTGCGCTCGGTGTTCATCATCGACCCCGACAACAAGGTCCGCCTGACCATGACCTACCCGAAGTCGGTCGGACGCAATTTCACGGAGATCCTGCGGGCGGTGGATGCGCTGCAACTGACCGACGCCGCGCCGGTGTCCACGCCGGTGGATTGGGAAGTCGGTGAGCGGGTGATCGTTTCCCCCGCGATGTCGACCGCCGACGCGAAGGATCGCTTCGGCGAGGTCGAGGAGGTCAAGCCCTATCTGCGCTGGACCGCGCAGCCCTCGGCCTGACCGACGGGCGGGACCTGGGCGGCGACCCGGACGGCGCCTTGCGTGGGCGCCTCCGCTGGCTACTCGGGTTGGCTACTCGGGTTGGCTACTCGGGTTAGCTACTCGGGTTAGCTACTCGGGTTAGCTACTCGGGTTAGCTACTCGGGTTGGCACTCTAGTTGACGGAGTGCTAATCCGGGCCTAAGGTGAGTGCTGGCACTCTCCTTGTGAAAGTGCCAACCGGCCGGGCCGTTGCGGTCCCGCGACGACGTCGACGATCCGGCCATGCCAACCGTTCGTTCACCTAATCCCGTGAGGGGGAGGTTGAGGCGTGTCAGTCTCCATCAAACCGCTCGAGGACCGCATTCTGGTCCAACCACTGGACGCCGAGCAGACCACTGCTTCGGGTCTGGTCATTCCGGATACCGCGAAGGAGAAGCCCCAGGAGGGCAGTGTCCTTGCAGTGGGTCCGGGCCGTTTCGATGACGAAGGGGAGAACCGTATCCCTCTCGACATCAAGACCGGTGACACCGTTATTTACAGCAAATACGGAGGCACCGAGATCAAGTACAACGGTGAGGAGTACCTGATCTTGTCCGCTCGCGACGTGCTCGCGATCGTGGAGAAGTGATTCCTCGCATCTGATCCACCGCCCCGGGCGGCCCGCGACCCGGGCCTCCGGGGCGGTGGTCTTTCCGGCGTCAGGCTCGAGCCGCAAGTCCTCGAGCCGGAACGCCCGGAGCACAGCCACCACCCCACAGTCATTCCCCCGGCCTCAGTCGGGACCAGCACCACAACGGGAGTTCCCACCATGTCCAAGATCATCGAATTCGACACCGCAGCTCGCTCTGCCCTGGAGCGAGGAGTCGACACCCTGGCGGATGCCGTCCGCGTCACGATCGGCCCCCGCGGCCGCAACGTGGTCATCGACAAGTCGTGGGGAGCGCCCACCATCACCAACGACGGCGTCACCATCGCCCGCGAGATCGAACTCGAGGACCCCTACGAGAATCTCGGGGCCCAACTGGTCAAAGAGGTCGCGACGAAGACCAACGACATCGCGGGCGACGGAACCACCACCGCCACCGTGTTGGCCCAGGCTCTCGTGCATCAGGGGCTTCGTGTCGTGACCGCCGGCGCCTCGCCGATCGAACTCAAGCGCGGATTGGACACCGCGTGCCAGGCCGTCGTCGATCAGTTGTTGGCCGATGCCCGCCAGGTCGACAACATCGACGAGACCCGTCAGGTCGCCACAGTCTCCTCCCAGGACCCCGAGGTCGGCGATCTCATCGCGCAGGGATTCGACAAGGTCGGTAAGGACGGTGTGATCTCGGTCGAGGACTCTCAGAGCATGGGGGTCGAGCTGGAGTTCACCGAGGGCATGCAGTTCGACAAGGGCTACATCTCGCCGTACTTCATCACCGACGCCGACCGGATGGAGGCCGTGCTCGAAGACGCGGCGATCTTGCTCGTCGGGGGCAAGGTCAGCGCCATCAGCGAGTTGCTCCCCGTTCTGGAGCAGGCCGTCCAGGCCGGCAAGCCGTTGCTCATCATTGCGGAAGACGTCGAGGGTGAAGCCTTGAGCACCTTGGTCGTCAACCGGGTACGCGGCACGTTGACCGCGGTGGCCGTCAAGGCGCCCGCCTTCGGAGATCGCCGCAAGGCGATGCTGCAGGACATGGCGATCCTCACCGGAGGGACTGTGGTGACGGAGGAGGTCGGGCTCAAGCTCGATCAGGTCGGACTCGAGGTTCTGGGGCACGCTCGCCGGGTGGTGGTCACCAAGGACACCACCACGATCGTCGAGGGTCATGGCGACGCTGCGGCCGTCGACGAGCGGGTCGCCCAGATCCGCCGCGAGATGGAGGCGACCGACTCGGAGTGGGATCGGGAGAAGCTGGGTGAACGCCTGGCCAAACTGTCCGGCGGAGTCTGTGTCATCAAGGTCGGCGCCGCCACCGAGGTCGAGATGAAGGAGCGCAAGCATCGCATCGAAGACGCGGTCTCGGCCACCCGAGCCGCGTTGGAAGAGGGTGTCGTCCCCGGTGGCGGCTCAGCGCTGCTGCATGCGGGCCGCGCTCTCGAAGAGTTGGATCTACCGGGGGACGAGGGCATCGGTGTGCAGGTCTTGCGTCGGTCCTTGGCCGAGCCGCTGTCCTGGATCGCCGAGAACGCTGGTGAGCCCGGCTCTGTTGTCGTCCACAGCGTCACGCAGGCGGGTCCTGGAGTCGGTTTCGACGCGGCCACCGGTGACTACACCGACCTCATCGCCGCCGGAGTGATCGACCCCGTCAAAGTGACCCGTTCAGCGCTTCAGAACGCGGTGTCGATCACGGGTCTGCTGTTGACCACGGAGGCACTCGTCGTGGAGAAGCCCGAAGAGCCGCAGGATGATCACGAGCACGGTCACGGTCATAGTCATGGACCCGGAGGCCACAGCCACTGATTCCCGTCAGGGACTGACCACTGATTCCCGTCAGGTACAGATAGGACCGGACCACAAGAACGACAAAGAGTCGAAACGCAACAAGGGGAGCCCCAACCACGAGTTTGGGGCTCCCCTTGTTGTCGTCGCCAGGCCTTGTTCTTGTCGCCAGGCCTTGTTGTTGTCGCCAGGCGGGGCTGTGGTTCCGTCACACGGCCGTGGCGCGGCGGTGCTGCGCGAGGAGTTGAGCGCGCTCCGCCTCGGTCAGGCCACCCCAGACACCGTAGGGCTCGCGAACCTTCAGGGCGTGGTCGAGGCATTGGCGTTGGACGGGGCAGGTGGCGCAGAGGGCCTTGGCGGCCGCCTCGCGTTGTTCCCGCGCCTCGCCACGTTCCCGGTCGGGATGGAAGAAGACCTCAGAGCCCATCCTGCGGCAGGCCGCTTCGAGCTGCCAATCCCACAGATCGGCGTTCGGTCCGGGCAGACGCTTCAAGTTCGCCATGGCATCTCCTTCGGTGTGCCTTCACCGTAGAACTTTTGCAAAACTGTGTCAACATAGGAAAGGAAGTTTTTTCATAGCCGAAGCAGAGTCGATCTGACAGGGGATCGAATCGGCAATCTCGGGAGGTGAATGGTGGGCGCGACTCAGACAGCCGATACTGACCATGTGGTGGACGCAGCCGAGCCCGACGTCGCCATTTCTGTCGCCGAGGCTGCGGCCCGGGTGGGCCTGACGGCGGCCACCCTACGGACGTGGCACCGGCGATATGGCCTGGCTCCGAGCGTTCGAACCGCGGGTGGGCATCGTCGATACAGTGCCTCCGATATCGCCCGACTCCGGGCTGTCCAGCAGATGGTGGCGGGCGGTGTCCCGCCGGCCGAGGCCGTCTCGGCGTGCCTGGATCAGTCCCCCGAGGCGCTGCGTCGCATGTCGGCTGACGAGTTCCGCGACGAGCATCCCCGGCCTCGCGCCGGAGGGGGGCAGGTCTTACCCCTGCCTGACGGCGATGATGATCAGCGCGGCCTGGCCCGAGCGGCGGATTCCCTCGACGCCCCGGCGATCACCCGGACTGTCATGGCCCTCTTCGATCGTCACGGCGTCATACCTGCGTGGGAGGGCGTGGTTGTTCCCGTGTTGGTGGCGCTGGGGGAGCGGTGGCGTCAGACGAATCGCGGTGTCGAGATCGAACACGTCGCCTCCGACGCCGTGATCGCAGCGCTTCAGGCCCACGGCGAGACCGCCGAATCGTCACGGCGACCCGTCTTGTTGGCATGTGTGCCCGACGAACAACACACGCTCCCGCTCTTCGCGTTGCAGGCCGCCCTGCGTGACGCGGGTCAGTCGTCGGTGCTGCTGGGCGCCCGCGTACCACCCGACGCCATCCACGCGGCGGTGCGCAGGCTGCGACCACGGGCAGTTGTGCTGTGGGCTCAGCGCCGTGAGTTGGCCGACCCCGAGTTGCTGACCGGGATGCCGACTCAACGGCCGGCGGTCCAGGTCGTGCCCGCTGGGCCGGGCTGGTCTGAACTCGACCTACCGGAGACCGATCGACCACACAGCCTCAGCGAGGCGGTCGACATGATCACGGGTGCAGCATGAGCCGCGAGCTCGCCTGGGCGGCCGTCACCCAGGCGCCTCAGGTGGCGCTGACGACCGTCAGCGACCGCACAGACCCATGGTCGCGATGGGCCGAAGCAGTCGTGACGATGGCGCTGGGTGACTACCGGGGCGCATTCGACGCCTTGCACCCGCTCTGCGAGCGGGACGACGAGGTGGGGGGTCTGGCGTGCGCCCGCATCGCCTCCGGTCTACGCCAGATCGACGAGCATGAAGCCGCGGTCGCCTGGGACGAGCGCGCGATCGCTGCCGGCGGACGCGCCACCACCGACGGGCTCGTCGGGCGGGCAGCCGATGCGGTCGGGATGTCCGATCCGGATCTGGCGGCGTCGTACCTGGGGGCAGGCAGGGAGCGGGCCGTCGACCTACGCGATGAGATCCGCGTCGCCTGGGTGGCAGAGGAAATCTGCCTACTCAAAGGCCAATACCCGTTGGCGCTCGCCCACGGTGAGCGCGCCCACCGGTTGTCCCTCGCCCTGGGGTCACCGCGCCACATCGTCAAGAGCGCCCTCTTCGCGAGTGCCGCGGGCCGCGCGACCGGGGCGGCGGGAACGGTCGCGCTGCTCGGAGTCGCCTTCAGCCGCGCTCAAGCTCTCGCCCTCCGGCCCATGCTGTGGCCGATCGTCACGGTCTTGGCGGATGACGCCACACCCGCCCAGCGAGTCGCAGCCGGACAAGCGGTGCGATACCTCCACGATCATCTGCCCCCGGGGTTCGGGTCCGCATGGACGGGCCGCTCGGACATCGGCACTCTGCGCCATACCGCTTGACCGCGCATCGCGGTGACGCTGCCGGGCACTATGGGCCCAGCGGCGGCAGGCTCGCCCAGCGGCTGCGGGCCCAGCGGCAGGAGAGTGGCAGATGGTTTCCGTCATGGTGTGCGATGACTCGCCATCCGTGCGCGCCGCCGTGAGACGCTGCTTGGCTGCGATCCCGGAGGTTTCCGTCATCAGCACCGCCGCCAGTGGCGAGGAACTCCTGGCCCGATACCCCGTGGAGCGTCCGGACGTCATCCTCCTCGACGTGCAGATGCCGGGGATGGGTGGATGCGAGGCCCTGCGCCGACTGCATGACCATGACCGGCGTGTCTCGGTGCTCATGCTGACGTCCGGCGAGGCGCCTGGACTGGTGGCGGAATCCGTCTCGCAGGGGGCGTTGGGATACCTGGCCAAGGACGCATCCCCCCAAGAGCTCGCCGCCGCACTCGCTGTCATCTCCGGCGATGAGCCGCATGGGACCGGACTCCCGCATCAGCGACAGTCCGCCGACCCAGGACTGACAGAGCGGGAGCAGCAGGTTCTGCGGGGCATGAGTGAGGGGCTCAGCAACTCCCAGATCGGCAAAGAGTTGTTCCTGTCCGAGGACACGGTCAAGACTCACGCACGGCGCTTGTTCCGCAAACTCAATGTCAGCGACCGGGGACATGCTGTCGCCGAGGGGTTCCGGCGTGGCCTCATCAGCTGAGTCAGGATCGGAGGATCCTGGCTGAGCCGATCCCGGTCTGCGAGTACGCTTGAACCCCGATCCGCTGTGAGGTTGCCGTGTCCTTGCTCCCCCCCGAGGCCCAAGGGCTCCCCCCCGCCGCCCAAGGGCTCCCCCCCGCCGCCCAAGGGCTCCCCCCCGCCGCCCAAGGGCTCCCCCCCGCCGCCCAAGGGCTCCTCGACGACCCCCAGGGACCCGCCCTGGGACTCACCTACGACGACGTTCTGCTGTTACCCAATGAGTCCGACGTGATCCCGAGCGAGGTGGATACCTCGACCCGGCTGACCCGCGGAATCACGCTGGGAATTCCGTTGGTCTCCAGCGCGATGGATACCGTGACCGAGGCGCGGATGGCGATCGCCATGGCCCGGCAGGGTGGCATCGGCATCCTGCATCGCAACATGTCCGATGAGGAGCAGGCCGTCGAGGTCGACCTCGTCAAACGATCCGAGGCCGGCATGCTCACCAACCCGGTCACCTGCGGCCCGGACGACACGATCGCCGATGTCGAGCGGCTCTGCGCCCGCTACCGCATCTCCGGGGCTCCCGTCGTCGCGCCCGACGGCGCGCTGGTCGGAGTCGTGACCAACCGGGACATGAGGTTCGTCGAGGACCCCTCCATGCTGGTCCGCGACATCATGACCCCCATGCCGCTCGTCACGGCACCCATCGGCATCACCCGCGAGGACGCCTTCGCCCTCCTGGCCCGGCACCGTGTCGAGAAACTCCCGCTGGTCGATCCGGAGGGTCGCCTCGCCGGACTCATGACCGTCAAGGATTTCACCAAGTCCGAGCAGTACCCACTCGCCACCAAGGACGACTCCGGCCGACTGCGGGTCGGTGCAGCCGTGGGCGTGGGCGAAGACTCCTACAAACGCGCCAGGCTGCTCATTGATGCCGGTGTCGACGTCGTGGTCGTCGACACCGCACACGGACACTCGCGCGCGGTGATCGACATGGTGCGCCGCATCAAGGACGACACGGGCGTGCAAATCATCGGCGGCAACATCGCAACGGCAGCGGCTGCCACCGCGCTCATCGAGGCGGGCGCCGACGGTGTCAAGGTCGGGGTGGGACCCGGCTCCATCTGCACCACGCGGGTCGTTGCCGGAGTCGGTGTTCCCCAGATCACGGCGATCCACGAGGCCGCCCGGGTCGCCGGTCCCGCGGGGGTTCCTGTCATCGGTGACGGCGGGCTGCAATACAGCGGGGACATCGCCAAGGCCCTCGTAGCCGGCGCGGACACCGTCATGCTCGGCTCGCTGTTGGCCGGCTGCGCCGAGGCGCCCGGCGACATCGTCTTCGTCAATGGCAAGCAGTTCAAGCAATACCGCGGAATGGGATCACTCGGGGCGATGCAGTCGCGGGGCGAAGCCCGTTCGTACTCCAAGGACCGCTACTTCCAAGACGACGTTTTGTCAGACGACAAACTGGTCCCCGAGGGCATCGAGGGTCAGGTTCCCTACCGGGGCCCGCTGGCGGCGGTCGCCCATCAGTTGGTTGGGGGATTGCGGGCCGCCATGGGCTACTCCGGTGCCGCCGACGTCGCGGACCTCAAGGTCAAGGGGCGGTTCGTCCGGATCACGTCCGCAGGTCTGCGCGAGAGCCACCCCCACGATGTCCAGGTGACCTCCGAGGCGCCCAACTACTACCCGACCGGGCGGTAGTCACGATGACCGACTACGACCTGGGTGGGGCCAGGCGCAGCAGGCGGGCGTACTCGTTCGACGAGGTCAGTGTTGTTCCGTCACGCCGTACGCGTGATGCGGCCGACGTCGATCTCGGCTGGCAGATCGATGCCTACCGCTTCGAAGCGCCGATCATGGCTGCGCCCACCGACTCCGTCGTGTCGCCTGCGAGTGCCGCACTCATGGCGGACCTCGGACTGCTGGCCGTGCTGAACCTCGAAGGGTTGTGGTGCCGGTACGAGGACGCCGCCCCGCAACTGGCCGACATCACGTCCGTTCCGGACTCCGCCGCCATCGCGCGCATGCAAGAGATCTACTCCCGTCCCATCGATCTCGAGCTCGTCGCCCGTCGCGTCTCCGAGATGAGGGCGCCCGGCCGGGTGGTGGCGGCTGCCGTGTCACCGGGGCGGGCCGCCGAACTCGCTCCCGTCGCGGTGTCGGCAGGTCTCGACATGTTGATCATCCGCGGCACGACGGTCAGCGCCGAGCACGTGAGTTCGGCCGACGAGCCGATCGACCTCAAACGTTTCGTCGGTGACATGGAGACTCCCGTCATCGTGGGCGGGTGCGCCAACTACCAGTCGGCGCTCCATCTGATGCGGACCGGAGCCGCGGGTGTCCTGGTGGGGTTCGGGGGCGGCGCCGCGCACACTTCCGCGAATGTCCTGGGAGTGCGCGTTCCGATGGCCACGGCCGTCGCCGAGGTCGCCGAGGCCCGGCGCGACTACATGGACGAATCCGGCGGGCGCTACGTCCATGTGTTGGCAGACGGATCCATGGGCCGTTCCGGCCACATGGTGCGGGCGCTGGCCTGCGGCGCCGACGCCGTGGTCGTGGGATCGGTGCTCGCCCGCGGAACCGACTCTCCCGGAGTCGGGTACCACTGGGGGCCCGAGGCCGTGCACCGGGACCTACCGCGTGGCGAGCGGGTTCATCTGGGCACCGTCGGGACTTTGACCGAGATCATCTCGGGTCCGAGTCGGGTCGCCGATGGATCCATGAATGTCGTCGGAGCCATCCGCAAGGGAATGGCCACCGCCGGCTACGTGGATCTCAAGGAATTCCAGCGCGTCGAGGTCGTCATTGGCGACTGATGGCTGACGAAGCGACGGGGTCGGACCGGCTCAATCCGCAGCAGCGGGCGGCGGCAATCGACGCATTGCGGGCAACCACAGCCGACGATCCGCTGGACCTGCTCGTGATCGGCGGCGGAGTCGTCGGCGCCGGGTCCGCGCTGGACGCGGCGGCCCGGGGATTGCGCGTCGGTCTGGTGGAGCAACGCGATCTGGCATCCGGAACCTCCAGTCGCTCCAGCCGTCTGGCGCACGGCGGGCTGCGCTACCTGGAGAACCGCGAGTTCGCCCTCGTCCACGAAGCACTGACAGAGCGCGGCCTGCTGCTCGACCGGATCGCTCCGCACCTCGTGCGACCTCTGCCGTTCCTGCTGCCGTTGGCCGGGCGCGCCTGGGAGAAGCCCTATGTGGGCGCGGGTGTCACGCTGTACGACCTGTTGTCCCGGGTGGGCGCATACGGCGGCCAGTTGCCTCGCCCACGCACCCTGTCCCGGGCGGCCGTGCTCGGAGTCGCCCCGAGTCTGTCCCGTTCCGCGGTCAAGGGCGGGGTTCGCTTCCATGACGCCCAGATCGACGATGCGCGCCACACTTTGGCGACGGCGCGCACGGCGGTCGGTCTCGGGGCCGCAGTGGTGACTCGATGCGAGGCATTGTCACTGCTCACCACCCCAGGCGAGCCGGTGCGCACTACCGGTGCCCGGGTCCGTGTCGGGCTCGACGCCGGGGGTCGCGAAGCGGGCGAGGAGTTCGACGTCCACGCCCGTTGTGTGCTGTCGGCAACGGGGGTATGGACCGACGAGTTTCAGTCCCGGGCGGGACTGGGGGAGCCGTCTGCCCGGGTGCGCCAATCCAAGGGCGTCCATTTGATCGTGCCACGCGATCGCATCAGGTCCACGACGGCGGTCATCGCCCGCACCGCCGCGTCCGTGTTGTTCCTGCTGCCCTGGGAGGACAAGTGGCTGGTGGGCACGACCGACACCGACTATGTCGGGGACCTGGCCGATCCCCGCGCGAGCGACGACGACATCGACTATCTGCTGGAACAGGCGAACCGATGGCTGGATCCCCCGCTGACGCGTTCCGACGTCGTGGGGGTCTATTGCGGACTGCGCCCCCTCGTCGCTGCTGACCTGGACGACGACAGCGCCACGGCGCAGTTGTCGCGAGAGCATGTGATCCTGCGCCCGATCCCGGGCTGCGTCATGATCGCGGGCGGCAAGTACACCACCTACCGCGTGATGGCGCGCGACGCCGTGGACGCCGTCGTCGCCGAGCGCAGTGCTTTCGTCGCGGGTGACCCCCAGCCCTGCCGCACTCACGAGATTCCCGTGGCGGGTGCCGAGGGCTACGGCGACCTGTGGCAGGCGCGCGGGCGGCTGGCGCGGGAATGGGGGCTGTCCGAAGACACGGTGGTCCACCTGTTGCGTCGGCACGGTGACCGGGCGGGACGGGTCGCGGAACTCGTGGCAGCCGATCCGGACCTGGGTCGTCGGCTGCATCCCGACGCCCCTTACCTGCGGGCGGAGATCGTGGTGGCAGTACGAGACGAAGGTGCCCTCACGGTCGAGGACGTGCTGGTGCGCCGTACCCGGGTCGCGCTCGAGACAGCCGATGTGGGTCGTGCGGCCATGCAGCCCGCGGTGTCGCTCATGGCGGCGCATCTCGGGTGGGACTCAGCGCACACTCGGCAGCAAGCAGAACGATTCGACACCGACTGGCCCTCGACCTGGGAGCCAGGAACCACTTTGGCGGGAGCGCAGTGAGTCCCACACAATCAGTCACCGACCCCCATTTCCTGCGGGACCTCTCCGCCGAGGTCACCAGTGCCACTGGGCGAGCGTTCGAGGTGAGGTCCCCAGTCGACGGTGGGGTGATCGCCGACGTGCCGGTATCGGATCCGTCCGATGTCACCGAGGCGTTCGGGGTCGCCCGTCGCGCGCAGCGCCAGTGGGCGGCTCTGCCGCTGCAGGAGCGCAGCCGGATCATCCTGCGCTTCCACGATCTGGTCCTGGAGCACCGAGATGAGGGTCTGGACATCGTGCAGTGGGAGACCGGCAAGGCGCGCAAGGATGCGTTGGAAGATCTCCTCGACGTCTGTGTCACCGCCCGCCACTACGCCCGGGATGCGGCCCGGCTGTTGCGTCCGCGGCGGGTGCGTAGTCCCTTCCCGGGGATGATCTCGGTGACGCGATACCAGCATCCGAAGGGTGTCGTCGGGATCATCGCGCCTTGGAACTACCCCCTCACCCTCGCGGTTTCCGACGCGATACCGGCGCTGCTCGCCGGCAACACCGTCGTGGTCAAGCCCGACACCCAGACCACGTTGACCGCGCTGTGGGTCCTGCGACTGCTGCACCTCGCGGGTCTTCCGTCCGGGGTCCTCAGCGTCGTGGCCGGCGACGGCGCCGAGTTGGGCCCCGTGATCGTCGATAACGCGGACTTCATCATGTTCACCGGTTCCACCAGGGTCGGTCGACTCATCGCCGAGCAGTGCGGTCGTCGCCTCATCGGATGCTCGCTGGAACTCGGCGGCAAGAACGCCCTCATCGTGCGAGCCGATGCGGACGTCGAGCGGGCATCGGAAGTCGCGGTGCGCGCGGTCTACGCCAACTCCGGTCAGTTGTGCATTGCCATGGAACGCATCTACGTCCATCGCGACATCTATGACCGCTTCGTGCCCCGATTCGTCGAGCGCGTCAAGGCCATGCGCGTGCGGGTCATGGTCGGTTGGGGGTCCGACATGGGTTCCTTGATCTCGGCTCGCCAACTGCACACCGTCCAGTCACACGTCGAAGACGCCGTGGCGAAAGGGGCCACCGTGCTCGCCGGTGGCCGTCCCCGCCCCGACCTGGGCCCATACGTCTTCGAGCCGACAGTCCTCGCCGATGTCACCGAGGACATGATCGTGTGTCGGCATGAGACTTTCGGGCCGGTGGTGTCGATCTATCCCATCGACAGCGATGACCAGGCGATCGCCCGGGCGAACGACAGCGACTACGGGCTCAACGCCTCGGTCCTCACGTCCGACCTGCGCGTCGGCCGGCAGATGGCAGCGCGCATCCACGCCGGCACGGTCAACGTCAACGAAGGCTACGCTCCCGCCTGGGCGGCCACCCGGGCGCCGATGGGGGGCATGCGTGACTCGGGATTGGGCCGACGCCACGGCGACGAGGGGCTGCTGAAGTACACCGAGTCGCAAACAGTGGGGGTTCAGCGCATCCTTGGATTCGGGCCACCTTTCGGGTGGAGTGACCGCCGCTGGGGGGATTCCCTTACGCTGACGGTCAAAGCTATGAAGAAACTCGGGGTCAGGTAGCGCCTCCTGGCGCAGATCCTGGCGCAGATCGGAGTGACGGTGGACGCCTTTGACTATGACGTGGTCATCATCGGGTCGGGATTCGGTGGCTCGGTCGCCGCACTGAGACTGACCGAGAAGGGCTACCGCGTGGCGGTCCTCGAGGCCGGTCGCCGCTACGACGAGCAGACGTTCCCCAAGACCTCGTGGCGGGTCAACAAGTTCGTCTGGGCGCCTCGCCTGGGTCTGAAGGGCTTGCAGCGTATCCACATCCTGAAGGACGTCATCGTGCTGGCAGCCGCCGGCGTCGGCGGCGGGTCACTCATCTACGCCAACACCTTGTACGTGCCGCCGAAGCGCTTCTTCGCCGACCGACAGTGGGCGCACATCACTGACTGGGCAGCCGAGCTCGCCCCCTACTACGACCAGGCGTCGCGCATGCTCGGTGTCACGAAGAACCCGACGATGACTCCGTCGGACGAGATCATGAAGGCAGTCGCCGACGAGATGGGTGTGGGGCACACGTTCTCCCTCACTCCGGTCGGGGTGTATTTCGGCGACGGTCCGGGTGTCCCGGCCAAGGATCCCTTCTTCGGTGGGGTGGGCCCCGACCGCAACGGCTGCATGCAGTGTGGTGAGTGCATGACCGGTTGCCGGCACAACGCGAAGAACACCCTGCCCAAGAACTACCTCGGTCTTGCCGAACAGAACGGTGCCGCTGTGTACCCCCTGACCACGGTCACCGCTCTGCGGCCGCTGCCTGGCGGGGGCTACGCCGTCGATACCGAGCGCACGGGTCCGGTCCCCGGGCGCGCTCGCCGCACCTTCACCGGAGCGCAGGTCGTGGTGGCCGCCGGCACCTTCAACACCCAGAAGCTGCTGCACCGGATGAAAGACGCCGGTCACCTGCACCGGATCAGTCCCGCACTGGGCAAACTGTCGCGCAGCAACTCCGAGAGCCTCCTGGGCGCCATGTCGAACGACCGGTCCTACGACTTCACTCGCGGAGTCGCGATCACGTCGTCCTTCTACCCCGACCCCGACACCCACGTCGAGCCGGTGCGCTACGGCAAGGGATCCAACCTGATGGGTCTGCTCACCACCGTCATGACCGACGAGGAGCCGGGTGTCCCACGGTGGAAGACATGGGTCAAGACCGTCTCCCGCAAGCCCGGTGACCTGGTGAAGGTCTTCACCGGATTGCGTGGCTGGTCGGAGCGCAGTGTCATCGCCTTGGTCATGCAGCCCGTCGACAACTCGTTGACGGTCTTCGCGAAGAAGACCCGGCTGGGCCGACTCAAGCTGTCCTCCAAGCAGGGCGAAGGTCAGCCGAACCCCACTTGGATCCCGGCCGGCAACGACGTCACCCGTCGTATCGCGCAACGCATCGACGGATTCGCCGGTGGGAACATCGGTGACCTCATCTCGGCGCCGATGACCGCGCACTTCGTCGGCGGCGCTCCCATCTCGGACTCACCTGAGAGCGGTGTTGTCGACCCCTACCAGCGGGTGTGGGGTTACGAGGGGCTGCACATCACCGATGGAGCCGCGATCACCGCCAACCTCGGGGTGAACCCGTCGCTCACCATCACCGCTCAGGCTGAACGCGCGATGGCGATGTGGCCCAACAAGGGTGAGTTGGACCCACGTCCCGCCCAAGGTGAGGCCTACCGTTCCATCACGCCGGTCGCGCCGAAGTCACCGGTCGTGCCGGACGAGGCCCCGGGTGCGCTGCGCCTGCCCATCGTCGACATCCGTCAGGGCGCGGGCGCCAACACCTGAGCGCCACGCAGACAGAGCAGCGACTGGCTCCCTCGTGCACAGCGACGTCCGTACCTACCGGACCGGCGATCAGTTCATCAGTGACCTCACCGATGACGCGAATGCGCACGTGGCCGGTCGTGGTGATGGCCTGCTGAACATCTTCGTGCCGCATGCCACCGCCGGGCTCGCCGTCATCGAACTGCATGCCGGCACCGAAGCCGACCTCGCGGCGGCGGTCGAACGGCTGTTGCCTCGTTCGGACATCTACGCGCACCGTCACGGCAGCCAGGGCCACGGGCGCGATCACGTCCTACCCGCGTTCACAGCGCCGGTGCTGACCCTCCCTGTTGTGCAGGGTCGGGTCCCGTTGGGGACCTGGCAGAGCATCGTCCTGGTCGACAGCAACGCCGACAACCCGACGCGTCAGGTGCGGTATTCGTTCGTGGCCGGCTCCTGAGGCGAGAACTCTCGTCGCCGGTCCCGCCCGGATCCCGTCTTGGGTTCGGCCCGGCGTACCGCTGCTGCCCGATAGACCTCAACTACGCTGGGGGTTTCATCCGGGAGGACCCCCACGTGACCACGAGCGACGACCGACCGGTACTGGTCCTCGACTTCGGCGCCCAGTACGCACAACTGATCGCGCGTCGCGTACGCGAGGCAGGCCGGTTCTCCCAGATCGTTCCTGGTGGGTCCACTGCCGCCGAACTCGCCGCACTTGATCCCGCCGCACTGGTGTTGTCGGGTGGCCCGGCGAGCGTGTATGAACCGGGCGCCCCGCAGTTGGACTCCACGATCTTCGACCTGGACATCCCGGTGTTCGGCATCTGCTACGGATTCCAGGCGATGGCACAGGCGCTCGGTGGGCGAGTCGAGCAGACGGGAGGCCGCGAATACGGCGCGACGCAGTTCGAGGTGCGCGTGCTCGACTCCGCAGTCATGGCGAACCTCCCGAGGCAGCAGCGGGTGTGGATGTCGCACGGAGACGCCGTCACCTCCGCTCCGCCCGGGCTCGCGGTCACAGGATCGACACCAGGGGCTCCCGTCGCCTCGTTCGAGTCGCGCGAACGCCGCCTGGCGGGGGTGCAGTTCCATCCCGAAGTGGGACACACTCCCCACGGCCAGGACATGCTGCGGGCGTTCCTCACCGATATCGCCGGTCTGACTCCGAACTGGTCCACGGAAGGGATCATCGAGGCCCAGGTCGAGGACATCCGTCGACGGATCGGCGCCGGTCGCGCCATCTGCGGTCTGTCCGGGGGAGTCGACTCGGCCGTGGCGGCAGCGCTCGTCCACCGCGCCATCGGGGATCGGCTCACTTGCGTGTTCGTCGACCACGGTCTGCTTCGAGCCGGTGAACGTGAGCAGGTCCGCACCGACTACGTCGCCGCCACGGGGGTCCGCCTGGTCACCGTCGACGCGCAAGAGAGGTTCCTCTCCGCGCTGTCCGGAGTTGCCGACCCCGAGCGGAAGCGCAAGATCATCGGGCGCGAGTTCATCCGAGTGTTCGAACAGGCCGAGCGGGACCTGCTCGCCGAGGGCGCTGGCCGCGGTGAACCGATCGAATTCCTCGTGCAGGGCACGTTGTATCCCGACGTCGTCGAATCCGGTGGCGGCAGCGGCACCGCGAACATCAAGAGCCACCACAACGTCGGCGGCCTGCCCGACGACCTGCAGTTCACCCTCATCGAGCCGCTGCGGACCTTGTTCAAGGATGAGGTCCGGGCGGTGGGCGAGGGCCTCGGACTTCCCCCCGAGATGGTGTGGCGCCACCCCTTCCCCGGGCCCGGTCTCGCCATCCGGATCGTCGGAGCCGTCGATCGGGAGCGTTTGGACATCTTGCGGGCCGCGGACCTGATCGTCCGCCAGGAGATCACCGCTGCCGGTCTCGACCGCCAGATCTGGCAGTTGCCGGTCGTGCTGCTGGCGGACGTGCGATCAGTTGGTGTGCAGGGTGACGGCCGCACCTACGGCCACCCGGTGGTGCTGCGTCCGGTCACCTCCGAGGACGCCATGACCGCAGACTGGGCCCGTCTGCCCTATGACGTCGTCGCCGCAATCTCGACGCGCATCACCAACGAAGTACCGCAGATCAACCGCGTCACCATCGACGTCACCAGCAAACCCCCCGGCACCATCGAGTGGGAGTGACTCACGCGGTGTCGAGGACGCGGAACGCCTCGGCGACCGCACCCTCGGGCAGACCGCCCGCCAGGGCCATGGCTCCACCCCACTCACGCAAGCCCGCCTCGATGTCCATGTGAGCGGTCTGGCTCTCGTGGGCC